>Ga0126369_10002591_pt1 | contig 12910 bp, 9 predicted proteins | sample PanSoiMetaPlot_1_FD_109646 | JGI IMG/M metagenome (GOLD analysis project Ga0126369, IMG submission 109646) | Tropical forest soil microbial communities from Panama - MetaG Plot_1 | ecosystem: Environmental > Terrestrial > Soil > Tropical forest > Bulk soil | place: Panama | collected 2016-02-17 | reverse complement strand
GAACGATCAAGGGCGCCGGGCTCGATGTCTTCGCCGACGAACCGCACGTTCCTGCAGAGCTCTTCACGATGGACAACGTCGTCTTGCTGCCGCACGTTGGCAGCGCGACGCGCGAGACGCGTCAGGCGATGGGTGACCTGTGCAAGGCGAACCTCGACGCGTATTTCTCCGGCAAGGGCGTGCTCACGCTCATTCCTGAGCTATCGTAGGGACCGATGCGCCCCGCTTGCGCGCGGGAAGCATCACCGTAGCGATCGACCCCAGAACCAGGGCCAGCGCGAGGAACTCGCTGGCGCCCGGCCGCTCGCCGAGGAAGTACATGCCGGAGAACACGCCGACCACTGGTACCGGCAGCGACGAGAGCGAGCTCACGACCACGGGTAGCGTGCGCGCCATCCGAAACCATACCCAGTTGGCGATGGCGCCGGAGATGAAGATGTTGTAGAGGACGGCGAACCACGCCGTTCGATTCATCGTCGCCAGCGACGATGCCGCGTGGGGGTCGAAGAAGGGCGCCGCGAGCAGGATCGGAATCCAGCCGATAAGCATCAACCAACCTGTCAGAGTGGTCTGGGACAAAGGTATCGACCAGCGACGCAGCAGCACCGTCCCGAGTCCCCAGGAAATCGCGGCGCCGATGATCAAGAGTGCGCCCACCGGTGCGCGCTGCACGTTGACGATCTCTTCGCCGAGCAGAACGACCATTCCGCCGACTCCCAGCACCAGGCCGACGATCTTGCGCGCCGACAGCGGCTCATGCAGGAGCCAGAACGAGAGCAGCGTGCTCCAGATCGGCAGGGTGTAAGCGAGAATCGCCGAGCGGCCCGCGGGCACCTGCTGCACGCCGAACACGATCAGCGCACTCCAGGCGGTGATGTTGACAAGGGCCAGCACGATAACTCTCGGCCAGAGCTTGCGGTCGATGCGGATCGATTCGCCGGACAGCTTCGACACGAGCAGCAGCCCCATCGCTGCGAAGCCAAGCGTGCTGGCGCGGAAGGTGAGCGGCGCCAACTCGGTGACGCCGACCTTCAGCACTGGCCAGTTGCAGCCCCAGGTCAAGCTCAGAATGACGACCAGCAGCAGGCCCGATGCGGGCACTGTGTGGTGTTCGGCCGGGGCCGCTCTCTTGCTCACAGCCAGCGGCGCTCTTGCACGGTCATCGACAATGTTTGCGTGTCGGCCGCGCGCCCGATTCGCCTCGCGCGATCCCCAGCCTGCGGCTGGGGCGACTGGCGACGCTGCGGGCTCACAGGCGCTACCCGTATTTTTGTTCGTGGAGCGCGCGAGCCTGAGTTACCCACTGGTCGCGCGCGATGCGGCCCGGGAATTCGGGCAGCTTGGCGTCGAACTCGGCGACGTCGCGCTCGGTCCAGCGTGCGATCTGGCGGAAGGTCGTGATACCGAGGTTGTGCAACATTCGCTCGAGCACTGGGCCGACGCCGACGATGAGCTTGAGGTCGTCGGGTCCCGCGGGGCCTGACAGGATCGGCGGCGGAGCATTGTTCTCGATGTCGACGATGAGTTGCCGGTATCGCGCTGCCTCTGCACGCGCATCGGCGAGCTCACCCGAGAACCGCTCGCGCTCGAGGCCCGCCGCCTGAAGTCGCGCCAACGCGGCGTCGCGTTCAGCGAGCTGCTCTCGCAACATCGCCGCTTCAGCGTCGCGACTGCGGATGAGACGCGCCTTTTCCGCGCCAACGCGGTCCTCGGCGGTTTGCTCCGTCGCGGATGACGCACGAGCGTGATCGTGCCCCTCGCTGCTCGCAACCGCAGGCGACTGGATCGCCCGCGCGGGCGGGTTCGCGGCCTCGCCGGACCGACGCAGCGTGCCGTAGGCGTATCCGCCGAGTGCGGCAAGCACGACCAGGAGGATGATTAAGAAGATGAGCACGTTCGGCAGCGTTGGGGCCGCGGTACCCCTGCCGCGGCGGCGCAGAAAAGGATTCTAGTCGAGCCCACGGCGCGCGGCCAGATGCGGGCCGTGAGCCATCTCCATCCTGCTACAATCTGCGCGGCGAAGCGGAGCGTCTTCCAGCCGCCAACTCCCCTCCATCATGAGCAGCCCGCAGGACGAAGCGAAGGGTGCAGCATTCCCGGCGCCTGAGCCTCCGGTAGCCACGCCGCGCGGCCCGACGCGTCGCCGACAATGGCTTGCCGCGGTCTTCGCGATCTTGGTCGTCGCCGCGATCGTCGCCGTCTGGGTCGACGAACGCAACGCCGACCGCCGCCTGCGCACGGAAGTCGCGCAGCGTCTCGCCGAGCTGGACACCACGGACAAGGCGACACGCGCCACCGTGAAGGACGCGCAGGAGAATCTTCGCGACGCGCAGGCGAAGATCGCACTGCTCGAGAACCGGCTGGCCGAATCGCAGACCCAGCAGGCGGCGCTCGAGGCGCTTTACCGGGAGCTCGCTCCTGCACGCGACGAATGGGCGTTGACCGAGGTCGAGCAGATTCTTCTGCTCGCCAACCAGCAGCTGCAGATCGCGAACAACGTGTCGGGAGCTCTTGCGGCGCTCCAGCTCGCGGACGTGAAGCTGCAACGGCTCGATCGACCGCAATTCGTGCCTTTGCGGCGCGCGCTCGCGCGCGACATGGACCGGTTGAAGGCGGTCCCGTTTGTCGACGTCGCGGGAATTTCGCTGCGCCTCAACCAGGCGATCGGCGCCGTGGACGCGTTGCCGCTCGCGCTCGAAGAGAGGCTTCCGGTTGCGGCGCCCGAAGCGCCTCCCAAGGACGAGCCCGGCTGGCGACGGTTCTTGCGCGCGGTCTGGCAGGACATTCGCGAGCTCGTGCGCATCGAAAATCTCGATCGTCCCGAAGCGCCGCTGCTCACACCGCAGCAGCAGTTTTTCCTGCGCGAGCAAGTGAAACTGCGTCTGCTCTCCGCACGCTTTGACCTGCTCTTTCGGGATCAGGCCAACTTTCGCGCCGACCTCACGACAGCCGATCAATGGCTGAAAAAATACTTCGACACGCGTGCGAAGCCGGTGCAATCGCTGCTGACCTTGCTTGCAGAGCTCAGGAAGACCGAAATGGGCGCCGAGTTGCCCGGCATTGCGGGCAGCATGGATGCCGTGCGCGTTCTGCAGCTCGCGCGCGAGAAGCGCGCGCGCTAGAGCCCCCTGCGTCGCATCCATGCGCTTTCTCTTCTGGTTTCTCCTTCTCGCGGTCGTGGCGGTCGTGGTCGCGCTGGCCGCCAAGCTGACCCACGGCTACGCGCTCCTCGTCTCGCCGCCGTATCGCATCGAGCTGTCGCTCAACCTGCTCCTCATCCTGGCCGTCGGTGGTTTTTTCGTCCTTTATCTCGTTTCGCAGCTCGTCGTGCGCACGGTACAGCTCCCGAGCCAGGTCCGGGCGTGGCGCACGCAACAGAAACGCGAGAGCGCGCGCGCAAAGCAGGACGCGGCGATCGTCGCCTTGCTCGAAGGTCGCTACGGCAAGGCGCAGCAGGACGCGCAGGCGGCGCTCGCGATGCCGCAGTCCTCGGGGCTCGCGGCGCTCATCGCCGCACGCGCGGCAATCGACGTGCGCCAATTCGACAAGGCGGAAGGTTTCCTCGCGCGGAGCGAAGCGCAGGCCACCAGCCTCGCTGTGCCACGGCTGACGCTTTCCGCCGAGATCGCGCTGGAGCAGGGCCAGCCGCAGGAAGCTCTACGCTTGCTGGAGCTGCTCAAGGAGGAAGCGGGATTGCACACCGCAGCGCTGCGTCTCGAGCTCCGAGCCATGCAGGCCGCGCGTCGCTTCGCGGAGATTCCGCAGCTGGTCGACCAACTGGTGAAGCGCAAGGTCTTCGATGCGTCGCAGGGGGAACAGGTGCGGATTGCGGCGCAGCGCGAGCAGCTCCGCTCGCTCGCGCACGACGCCTCGGGTTTGCGCGATACCTGGAACCGCGTGCCGGACTCGACGCGAACACAACCGGAGGTCGCCCGCGCCGCAGCCAGGAGCTTTCTGCAGCTCGGTGGTGATCGCGAAGCCGCCGAGATCATCGTCGCCAGCCTCGATCGCGAATGGGACTCCGAGGTCGTCGACCTGTACGGCGAGTGTCGCCTGCCCGACGCGACACGGCAGCTCGAGCAGGCCGAGCGCTGGCTTGGTGTCCACAGCCAGGATGCGACGCTGCTGCGCGTGCTCGGCACGCTCTGCCAGCGGCAGCAGCTCTGGGGCAAAGCGCAGACCTACCTGGAAGCGAGCCTTGCGCTCGACAACAGCTGGCGCACGCAACTCGCACTAGGCGAGATGCTTGGACGTCTCGACAGGGGCGAGGAAGCCAACAAGCACTTCGTCGCCGCGCTGAAGCTCGCCACCGAAGAATTGAAGCGACGATAGCGGCCCCTCGCGCCGCGGGCGTCTTGCTGCGTTGGACGCCCAACGCTAGGGCTTCTTCTTCAGCGCGAAGACCACAATCTGCCCGTCTCGATACACCGGCGTCCCAAGCGACGCTTCGATCGTTGGCAAGCACGCCGCGACGTTCGGCCATTCGACGGTTGCATCGGGCGGCGTCTTCCAGGGAGCAAGGTGCATCACCAGATAGTCGGCACCGTAGGTCTTTCCCGCCAGAATGTTCGAAAGATGAACGAACTGCTGCAGCCTCAATCCCGGCACGGTGGCGGGGTATTCGCCGAAGGTGCGAACGCCGCACACCGGCGTGGTGAGTCCGATCTTGACCTTCTGGCGGTGGATCTCCTGATACCACGGGTGCGGATTGAAATTCGACTCGAGTCGCCACGGCGCTTCGATGAGTGTGAGTGATCTGGGCGGTCTCTGCGCCAGCGTGCGATAGAACTCGGGCACCGGGTCTCGCGGCACGAGCTGTACGTAGGGATTGTGCGCAGGATCGTAGTCGAACTGGAAGCGCAGGTGGCCCATGAATTGGTTCGGGTAGTAGAAGTAGCTCGGGATCGGTCCGAGCCACCACAGGGCTGCAGCCATCGCGGCGACCGCGACCGCGCGCAGCGAAGCGGCCGAGCGCAGTCGTTCGATCGCTGCGATCGTTCCTTCGGCGAGAAAAAGCAACAGGAACGGCAATACCGGAAGCAGGTAGCGGCTGTACAGGGCCGGGTGCTGAATCCATATCGGCCGCGCCGCGGCGATTGCAACCGCGGCACCCACCATCACCGTGCCGAGGTACGCAGTGAGCTCGCTATCGCGCCGCCACATTCGATCGATGCCCAGAACCGTCAATGGCACCAGAACGACGAGGAGCAGCGGCTGCGAAATGCCAAAGAGCATCAGAAAGGTTCGATAGGTGCTCTCGAGGGTGACGGAGTCGACGCCGGCCTTCGCGGACAGGCTGCCCCAGTCGTTGATCAGCGGGGGCAGCAGCGCCGCAGCGAGCGGAATCGAGGTGGCGAGCCCCAGCAGAAACAACCTTCGAAGTCCGGTTCCCGCCTTCCGCACGTCGGCACGCGCGGCGAGCAGACAGCGCGCGCCGAAATAGGCAAACGGGAGCAGGGTGAAGGTCAGCGTTATCGTATGCAGCCAACCAGCGAGGACGGTCGCAACGACATAGCTTGCGCTCCAGCCACCTGCGTTTTTTCCGGCGAGCCACCAGCGACGGAAGGCGATGATCGCCACCGGCACCAGCAAGCTCGTGAGCGCGTAAGGCCGCGCGACCTTGCTGTGGTAGACCAGCAGCGGAGAGATCGCGAGAAGCGCGACCCAGGTCGCGCGCACGGACATCGTGGTCTCGCGTCGCAGGAGCAATGGTGCGGCGACGAGCAACGCGATTCCCGCTACGAGCATGGGCAGGTGCATCACCCACTCGGTCAGGCCTCCGTGTAATAGGAGAAAGCGGTAGTACAGCGCGAGCGGGATGCTGTGATCGGCGTAACCAAAGCTCGTGGCGATGCCGAGGGCATCGGAGTAGAGCACTTTGTGCAGGGCATGCCACTCGTCGTCGAGCACCACCTGGATGCCGAGCTGATACCAGCGCAGGAAAGCGCCGACGACAACGCCTGCGCCCAGGAGAACCTGCCACGCAACTCGCTCTGCGGGTCGGCGCTCAGGGCCCGCCAAACTCATGAAGAGACCGACGAGCGCTGCAGCCGCATGTCGGCGCGGGTGGAGAAGATGCGAGGGTGCAGGAGCCCCCAGCGCCACAGCCGATACTGAACGCTCGTCCACACCACGCCGAATCCGTAAACGACCGAGCGCCGGAAGCTGATTTCGCTCGCGTCCTCGAAGTATCGCGTGGGACAGGAGATCTCGCCGATCCGCATGCCGAACGCGAGTGCCTGGACGAGAATCTGATTGTCGAAGATGAAGTCCTGCGAGTTGGCCGCGAGCGGGAGCGTCTCGAGCACGCGGCGCGAGAACGCTCGATACCCGGTATGGAACTCGGAGAGCTTCGACCCGACGATCAGGTTCTGCAGGGCGGTGAGGGCACGATTCGCTACATACTTGTAGCGCGGCATGCCGCCGGCGAGAGCGGTGTTGCCGAGGATGCGTGAGCCGATCACGAGATCGTAGACGTCGGAGGCGACCATCGCCGCCATCGCGGTAATCAGCCTTGGCTCGTATTGGTAGTCCGGGTGCAGCATCACCACGATGTCGGCACCCTGCGCAAGCGCGTTCGCGTAGCAGGTTTTCTGGTTGGCGCCGTACCCCTGATTCCTGGCATGCCGATGCGTGACGATGCCGAGGCGCTGAGCGACAGCGATCGTTGCATCGCTGCTCGCGTCGTCGACGAGCAACACGAGGTCGACGATATCTTTCGGGATCGCGTTGAAGCAGTCTTCCAGCGTCTTCTCGGCGAAGTACGCTGGCATGACGACGACGATTTTCTTTCCGTGCAGCATCAATCAGGGTGATCCGATTCGCCCCATGTCAAAACCTGGCCTGCGCGCTGACAAAGAGATTCCGGCCCAGCGTATCGTAAACCTGCGGGAACGTATTGCCATTGCCAAAGGGCGACCCGGCGATCGTCGACGAGATGACCGGCGGGTCGCGATCGAAGACGTTGTTGACACCGCCACGCAGAGTCAAGTTCTTACTGATGTTCCACTGACCGAACAGGTCGATATAGTTCTGGGTCCCGATTTTGGCATCGACTGGAAAGAAGGGGCCCGACAGCTGCGGGTTCGAAGAGCTGGCGTCGATGCTCGCCGAGGCGTAGTAGCGCCACCTCAATCCGCCACTCCAGTTCCAGGGCGTGTTCCAGAGCCCCGCGGCGACGCTGCGCCATCGCGGGAGCGGCGTGCCGCAGATCACGCCGTACAGGCCGGCGCAGTCGTACGATCCCAGCCCGGGGACCGGCTCGGTGACGAAATGATGGAGCCAGCTTCCGGTAAAAGTGATCCCCAGGCTTCCGTACCGCTCGAAAGATCTCGCGTAGTCGAGCGTCACGTCGATCCCGTCGGTCTTGGTTTGCCCGAGGTTCCGATTGATTGCGGTGATGAACCCGCCGCCGGACAGCCAAAGCGTACCCAGGGCATCGCGATGCACCGCGTCGCAGAACTGGCCGGCAAACAGACACTGATTGAGCACGAGTGCCGGCGCCAGGCTGTTGATGTCGCCATCGACCTTGATGTTCCAGTAGTCGATCGTAGCGTTGAGGGTGGGCACCGGCTGGAGAACGATCCCGACGGTGTAGCTCTTGGCTTTCTCGGCCGACAGATTCGGGTTGCCACCCTGAAGAAAGTTACCCTGGCCGGCAGGATTGTCGAGGATGGCCGCGCCGTATTGGCTTGGGGACAGCCCGGACTGTTGGCACTGCGCGACCGTTGCGGTCCGTGACGGTCCACAGGGGTCCGCATCGAAGCTGAACAAGTTCAAGCCTTCCGGCGTGAACAACTCGATCACGTTGGGGGCGCGCACCGCGCTCTGGTAAGTACCGCGCAGCCGCGCTTCCTTCACCGGAGCCCATTCGACGCCAAGCCCGTAGGTGTCGGTCGTCTGGCTCGTGCTGTAGCTCGAGTACCGGTAGCTGCCGTTCACCGTGAGCTCCTCGGCCCACTGCTGCCCTTCCATGATGGGCACGCGGATCTCGCCGAAGAATTCGTTGACTGTGTATTGGCCTGTAACGCCGATGACCGCGCCGCCCTGACCCGCGAGGTCGTCCTGCGAAAAAGCCGCGTCGGTGAGCTGAGTTAACTTTTCAGTACGACGCTCGACGCCGAGCGCGACGCCGATTCCAGTCCTCGCCTGTGGGAGCTTCCACCCGTAGGCGGTCCCCAAATCCGAAGTCAGGTGGATGCCGACGACGCTTTGCGCGGTCTCGCCGTTCTGCATCGCCGGTGTTTCCAGATAATTCAAGGCTGCCTGCGTCACGCTATTGGTATGGAAAATGTCCCAGGGGACGCAATTGGGATCGGTGCCGTCCAGCACGGAAGCGCAGGTCGGCTGCCCGTTGGGCCCCACGACCACGTTAAGTGCTCGGGCGGTGCGTTGGATCGAGAAGTCGTGCAGATACGTGTCCTGATACACGACTTTGCCCGATTGCCACCAGAGGTCGTAATCCCACTTGCCGTCGAGGACAGTACCCTTGGCGCCGATCACGATGCGATAGTCGGTGTGGCGGGGTTCATCCTGTCGTGGGGCGCCCTCGACGTTGCGGCGCCCGATGATCACGGTACCCGGCGTGGTGGCGGTGATCCCGAATGCGTTCTTGAAGCTCTGCGACAGCAGCGGATTGCTGTCGAGCAGGGTGAATTCAGGACCGAGGAAACTTCCGCTCGGCGCAATCTGCAGCACCGTCTTGGCGTCCATGAAGTCGAACTCGGTGTAGACGCGGACGTTCGGGAACGCGTCGTAGTGCGTGAAGAAGTTGGCAAGGTAGCGCTCGTCCGGGACCTGATAGTAGTTGTAGGGATTGAAGTTGAACAGGTCATTGGGAGTCACGTAGGGACGCACGTTGCCCGCGGCGTCGGCGATGGTCCAGCTCTTACCCGTATTGGGATCGAAGAAACGGCCCGGATAGCTCGTCGATGAGCCGGCACAGGCAAAGCCGCTCACACTCGAATCGAGAGCGCAGGCGCTGAAATCGCGCGATACCTGCAGGACCGGGTTGCTATGCCGATATTCGAAGTAGACGGTTGCATTGCCCCTGCCGCCGGCGAAATTGCTGCCAAGCGTCATGCTGAAGTCCTGCGTCGCGCCGTCCAGGCCGACGTTGCCCGGGACCTGGGTCAGCACGGAGGCCACCGCATTGTGCTGCTGGTGATTGTACGCATTGGCGTTGTAGTCGAACTGCACCCCCTCGAAGTGATCGTTCATGATGAAGTTCACGACGCCCGCCAGAGCATCTGAACCGTAGACGGAGGAAGCACCGCCTGTAAGAACTTCGATGCGCTGAATGAGCGGAACCGGGATCGTGTTGAGATCGGGTGCCCAGACCCTCGGGTCGCCCGCCGGCAGGCGGCGGCCGTCGATCAGAACCAAGGTACGGTCGCTGCCGAGGTGACGCAGATTCACCGTGGCGGTGCCGGTTGCCCCGTTGGAGAGCATCTGGCCGTACTCGGCGAACGCTTGCGGGAGTTGATTGAGGACATCCGCGATGTTGGTCAGGCCGGTATATCTGATGTCCTGGGCCGAGATGATCTGTACAGGGCTCTCGCTTTCGAGCGTCTGCAAGGGAATGCGCGAGCCGGTGACCTCGATCTTCTGAATTCTCTCGACCGGTGTCGAGGGCTGCTGCGCGTGGCAATGCGAAGCGGCAAGGAAAATTATGAAGGCGAAGCTCAACGCCTTCGAGATGTCAATCGACTCTTTCCCTTCCTTGACCTTCTTCAGCACGACGTCTGGCTTTCTCCCCACTACTAGGGCGATGGAGCGTCTCTGCGCTCGCTTCGTCCCCTTCAGCCAACGCAAAGCATGATACACGGAGCCCCATGTCGCCTGCGGCCCGCTTGCTTTCGCGCCCGGTTAGCGTGTTCAATCTCGCACGACGCGAGCCTGAGCGACGAGACGTGCTCTTCAACAGCTACGACTACCTGCTGTATTTTCTGCCGCTGTCGCTTGTCGGATTCTTTGCGCTGGGGCGCAGGCCGACCTGGGCGGTGGCATGGCTCGTCGCCGCGTCGCTGTTCTTCTACGCGTGGTGGGACTCGCGCTACCTGCCGCTGATCCTCGGCAGCATCGCCTTCAATTTCCTGATCGGCCGCGCGCTGCATCGCCAGACCGCGCGCGCGCGGCTCATCCTTGCCGGCGGCATCGCAGGAAACCTGCTGTTGCTCGGCGTGTTCAAGTACGCGGATTTCGCACTCTCGAACGTCGCGACGCTGCTCGGGAAGCCGCTGCCTCTGCCGCATCTCATTCTGCCGTTGGGGATCAGCTTCTTCACCTTCACCCAGATCGCGTATCTGGTCGACGTGTACCGCAGCAAGGCGCGCGAGCCCAGCGTCGCCAACTACGCGCTCTTCGTCAGTTTCTTCCCGCACTTACTTGCGGGTCCGATCCTCCATCACAGCGAAATGATGCCGCAGTTCGCCTCGCCGACGAACAAGCGACCGCAGGCGACGAATCTCGCGGCGGGTCTTTTCCTGCTCTGCATCGGCCTGGTGAAGAAGGTTTGCTTCGCCGATCAGCTCGCGCCGCTCGCCGATGCCGGCTTCGCGAACCCTGCGGGCCTCTCGACGCTGGGGGCATGGCTCGCCGTGCTCGCGTACACGCTGCAGATCTACTTCGATTTCAGCGGGTACACCGACATGGCGCTCGGCGCCGCGCGCATGTTCAACATCCAGCTTCCCCTCAACTTCGACTCTCCCTACCACGCGACCAACATCCGCGAGTTCTGGCAGCGCTGGCACATGACGCTCTCGCGCTTTCTGCGCGAATACCTGTACATCCCGCTCGGCGGCAACCGCCATGGCCCGTGGCGGACCGTGCTCGCCATCATGGCCACCTTCCTCCTCGGGGGCCTCTGGCATGGCGCATCGTGGACCTTCGTCGCCTGGGGCGCGATGCACGGCGCGGCGCTCGTTTCCTATCGCGCTTGGGAGCGCACGGGTCTGCGCCTGCCGCGACCGCTGGCGTGGGCAGTGACGTTTTTGTTCGTCATGGTCGCATGGGTCTTTTTTCGCGCGCAGTCGCTCGCCGCGGCGGCGGCGATGCTCCGCGCATTGTCTGGCGCAAATGTGGTCGAAGGGGGCGCAGCAGCGCAGACCTGGCTCTCGCAACTTGCGGCCGCGCTCACTCCCGATGCGCAGAGCTCGGCCACATGGCTTGGGACGATCATGCTCGCGAGCGTCGTCATCGCCGCCATGCGCCGGAACTCGAACGTCATGGCGCGCGAGTTCGTTCCAAGCTGGCCGACAGGCATTGCGGTCACCCTCGGACTGGTCTTCTCGGTGCTCCAGCTCGGCAAGGTCGCTCCGTTCATCTATTTCAACTTCTGATGACCGCGATCTCAGCGATGACTCCCGCAGCAGATCGTCCGGCGCGCCGCTGGTTCGCCGGGGTCATCCTCGCGACGGTGGCATTGCTCGCGTCAAGCGCGAGCTTTGTCTGGTGGGTCGACCCGTTCCAGCAGTATCACCTCTCATCGAAGTATCCGCCGCGGTTCTATTCGCTGCATCACCGCTACATCAATCCGGGGCTTGCCAAGCACCAGGCCTACGACACGGTCGTGAGCGGGTCTTCGATCATGGAGAGCACGCGCAACAGCGTAGTCGCGCGTCTTTGCGGGGGCGCCGCCGTGAATCTGTCGATGCCGGCGATGAGTGCCTCGGAGCAACGCCTGATGCTCGACACCGCGTTCGCGAGCCGGACCCTGCGGCGGGTCATCGCGGTCCTGGATTTCAACGAATTCGCCGGAACGCCGGAAGAGCGGCAGGACATTGCGGGCCCGCTGCCGACCTATCTTTACGATCGCAACCCCTTTAACGATCTACCGTACCTTCTGTCGTGGAATGTGCTGCTGCGCTCGTGGCGCATCTTCACCGACGATCACGGCGAGCGTTACACCTCCGATCCCGACGCACCCTGGTACTGGGGCAACCTGAAGCGTTTTGGACGAGACGAGGTGCTGCGCGGGCTCGACCTTTCGCACCTGAACGCTCGTTTCCAGCAGCCGCAACGCACGCTTGCGGGGATGCGTGCGAGCTTCGAGCACAACCTGCTGCCACTGCTGCGCGCGCATCCGCAGACGGAGTTCGACCTTGTCTGGCCGCCGTATTCGATCCTGGTATGGGTCGATTTCGCGCAGCGCGATCAGCTCGACGTGAGCCTCGCGTTCAAGCGCTATGTGTTCGAGGCAACGCGCGGGTTGCCAAACGTCGCGATCACCGATCTGCAGAGCGAGCGCTCGATCACGCACGATCTCGACCGCTATACCGATCTGTACCATTTCGATCCCGCAGTCAACGAGCGTCTGGTGGAAGCGGTCTGCTCGAGGCGCACGGCCTTCGACGCGAGAGACGTCGATGAAGCGGAGCGGAGTCTGCGCGAGCAGGTCGCAGCGGCTCGAACGCCGGCGGGGCTCGCGCAGGTCGTCGGTGCGCGCGCGCAGTGAACCGCGGGACCGGCGCGGCTACGCCGGCTGCTCGGCCACCGCGGCGTAAGTAAACGAATCGGCGAAGAACTGGTCGGCCGGGAGCCCGCGCGATTCGCTGAATTCGCTGCGCGCGGCATCGATCATCGCGGGACCACCGCACGCGTAGACCTGGTAGCCCGACAGATCGGCAAAATCGGCCACCACCGCCTTGTGCACGAAACCCGTGCGGCCGGGCCAATTGTCCTCCGGCAACGGATCGGACAGGACGGGGATGAAGGTGAAGTTCCGATGCTGCTCCTGCCACTCGCCCGGCATTTTGGGCAGGTAGAGGTCGCGCAACGCTCGCACGCCCCAGTAGAGGACCATAGGCCGCGCGACGCCGTGGTGGAACGCATGCTCGATCAACGCCTTGATCGGAGCGAAGCCCGTGCTGCCGGCAACGAAGATGATCGGTTTGTCGGAATCCTCGCGCAG
>Ga0126369_10002590_pt1 | contig 12912 bp, 9 predicted proteins | sample PanSoiMetaPlot_1_FD_109646 | JGI IMG/M metagenome (GOLD analysis project Ga0126369, IMG submission 109646) | Tropical forest soil microbial communities from Panama - MetaG Plot_1 | ecosystem: Environmental > Terrestrial > Soil > Tropical forest > Bulk soil | place: Panama | collected 2016-02-17 | reverse complement strand
TGGCCGAGTGGGCGGACGACGACAGCCGCGTGGGGCGACTGCTCGACGTGCTCGCCCCGCCTACCGGGACCGCCGGGGCAGGCTGAACGCGAGCGGGGTCGCGACGACCGCGACGGCGACCAGCAGGAGGAGCGCGGTTCGCAGTCCCGCCCGGTCGGCGACGAACCCCAGCGCCGGCGTGACCACGCCGCCGACGCTGACCGCGAGGCCCAGCGTCACGCCGGACGCCGTGCCGACCCGGCCGGGCAGGTACTCCTGGCCCATCACGACCATCAGGCTCGATGGCGCGTACAGAACGAGCGCCAGCGGGACCAGGACGGCGGTGGCCGCCAGCGGCGCCGGCATGGCCAGGAGGAGCAGGAGGAGCGGCACCGTGAGCGCGACCGCGATCGCGACGACCGTCGGACGGGGAAAACGATCCGCCAGCCGCCCGCCCATCAGCGTGCCCGCCGCGCCCACGATCAGCAGCGTGGCGAGCGCTGCGCCAGCCGCGCCGGGCGGCTGCCCGAACACGCCGATCCAGTACAGCGGGATGAACGTGTTCAGGCCGTAGAAGAGGACGCTCCGCGCCAGGAGCACGACGGTCAGCCGCGCGAAGGCACCCCACCGGTCGGCTCCCTCGCGAGCGCGCGCTGCCGGGGCCGACGCGGCGGCCTGCAGCGCCTCGACCCGGGGCATCGCCAGCGCCAGGGCCAGGGCGACGGCCACCGGCACCACCCCGACGACCCAGCCCCCGCGCAGGCCGAGCAGCAGGAACGCGGGCGTCGCGAGCACCGGACCGGCCGCGAAGCCGGCGTTGCCTCCGACCGAGAACACGCTCATGCCGGTCGCGCGCCGGCTCCCCGACGCATAGCTGGCATAGCGCGCGCCCTCCGGGTGGTAGGCGGCGACGCCGACACCCGAGACCGCGATCGCGAGCCAGATCAGGCCGTACGTCGGCATGAGCGCTGCGGCGCCCAGCCCGGCGCCGGCGACCGCGACGCCGGCGGGCAGCAGCCAGGGCGCCGGCCGCCGGTCCGTGAGCTGCCCGAAGAGCGGCTGCAGCACCGAGGAGGAGACGGTCTGGGCGAGGACCAGCCCCGCCGCCGCGGCGTACGAGAGGTGCCGATCCCTGATGAGGAACGGGAGCATGGCCGGCACAGCACCCTGGCTCAGGTCGACGCTGAAGTGGCCGGCCGACAGCAGGCCCAGCGTCAGCCGGTCCATCAGGCGCTCGGGGTCGCGGACGAGGGCCGTGCTCAACGTCGGTGAGTCTCTCAGGTCACCAGGTTGAGCAGCCGGTCGGGCACGTGGACGATGCGGGTCGGCCGCCGGCCGTGCAGGTGGGTGGTCACGGCCGGCGCGGCCAGCGCGAGCCGCATGGCGTCGGGTTCGGACGTGCCGGCCGGCACGCGCAGCCGCGCTCGGACGCGGCCGTCGACCTGCACGACCAGCGTGACCTCGTCCTCGACGAGCGCCGCCTCGTCGTGGGTGGGCCATGGCTGCTGGTGCACGGAGTACGGCCCGCCCAGGCGCTCCCACAGCTCCTCGGCCAGGTACGGGGCCAGCGGCGCCAGCAGCAGCACGAGCGTCCGGGCCGTCCGCCGCCACTCGCCCTCGTCCATCGACGGCCTGGCGACCGCGGCCCAGCGGCTGAGCTCCATCAGGGCGGCGATCGCGGTGTTGAACTTGAAGCGATCCAGCTCGCGGCCCACGTGCGCGATCGCGCGGTCCAGTGGGGCCAGGTCGGTCCCGCCGGGCCCGGGCCGGTGCGGGCTCGTCAGCAGCGCCCACAGCCGGTGCGTGAAGCGCACGACGCCGCGCAGCCCCTCGTCGCTGAACTCGCCGCCCTCGCGCCAGTCGCCGCAGAACAGCAGGTACATGCGCAGGCTGTCCGAGCCGGCGCGCTCGACGTAGTCGTCGGGATTGATGACGTTGCCCCGGCTCTTGCTCATCTTGGCCCCGCCCTCGTAGACGGTGCCGTGCACCAGGATGCGGGGGATCGGCTCCGCGAACGGCACCAGGCCCAGGTCGTGCAGGGCGTGGGTCATGAAGCGCGCGTAGAGGTGATGCCGCCTGATGTGCTCCTGCCCGCCGGCGTACACGTCCACCGGGAGCAGCCGGGCCGTCCGCGCCGCGTCCCAGGGCACGTCGTCCCGGTCGGTGGACGGATAGCGCAGGAAGTACCAGGCGGAGTCCAGGAACGTGTCCGAGACGTCGGTCTCCCGGCGGCCGGGACCGCCGCACCTAGGGCACGTGGTCCGCACGAACGACTCGACGGACGCGAGCGGGGACACGCCGGTGCCGGTCGGCCGGAAGTCCTCGACCGGCGGCAGCACCACGGGCAGGTCGGCCTCGGGCACGCCCACGGGACCGCAGCCGGGACAGTAGACGATCGGGATGGGCGGACCCCAGTACCGCTGGCGGGAGATCAGCCAGTCGTGCAGGCGGTAGCGGGTGGCGCGCCGGCCCTGGCCGCGCTCCGTCAGCCAGTCGGCGATCCGCTCGCGAGCGACGTCCGAGCGCAGGCCGCTGAACTGCCCGGAGTCGACAAGGACGCCGTCGCCGGTCCAGGCGCCCGCGCCGTCACCGCCGGCGACGACGCCGCGGACCGGGATGCGGTGCGCCACCGCGAAGTCCCAATCCCGCTCGTCGTGTGCCGGCACGCCCATGACGGCGCCGCCGCCGTACCCCGCGACGACGTAGTCCGCGACGTGGATGGGCACGGTGTCGCCGGTGGCGGGGTTGTGCGCCAGGCGGCCCGCCAGCTCACCGGCGCGCGGGTCGTCGGGCGAGACCGCCAGGAAGGTCACGCCGAAGAGGGTGTCCACGCGCGTCGTGAACGCGGTCAGCACCCCATCGGTGCCGGCCACGGTGAAGTCCACCTCGACGCCGCGCGAGCGGCCGATCCACTCGCGCTGCAGGCGCCTGGCGAAGTCCGGCCAGTCCAGGTCGTCGAGACCGTCGACCAGCCGGTCCGCATATGCCGTGATCCGCAAGAACCACTGCTCCATGACCCGCTGGCCCACGACCGTGCCGCAGCGCTCGCAGCGGTCGCCCTCGACCTGTTCGTTGGCGAGGACGGTGAGGCACGAGGGACACCACACGACCGGCGCCTCCCGGCGAACCGCCAGGCCGGCGTCGAACAGACGGAGGAATACCCATTGAGTCCACCGGTAGTAGCGGGGATCGCAGGTCACCACCTCGTGCCCCCAGGCCCAGCCGGCGCCGATGCCGCGGAGCTGGCGGCGGTAGTTGGCGACCGTGGTGCGCGTCAGGGTGTCGGGTCGGATCCCGCGCTTGAGCGCGAAGTTCTCGGTGTGGATGCCGAACGCGTCGAAGCCGATCGGCTGGAACACCGCGCGGCCCCGCATCCGCTGCAGCCGGCCGTAGGCGTCGGCGCCGCCGTACGTGAAGACGTGGCCGACGTGCAGGCCCTCGGCCGACGGGTACGGGAACTCGACCAGGTTGTAGAGCTTCCGGGCGGCGTCCACGGCGTCCAGGTCGAGCTCGTAGAGGCGGTCGGCCTCCCACCGCGCCTGCCAGCGCGGTTCGATCTCGGCGGGTCGGTACGTCGGCGTTCGTTCAGCGGCCACAAAAAAACCTCCCGATCGGTCTCTCGATCGGAAGGCTCCAGGAGCAGCGGTGCGGTTGCGTGCGCGCTAGGTCCTGGAACCTCCCAGGCGAAGAAGGAGGAGCCCGAGCTCCAGCTCAGCGAGCAGCACGGCGGCCATCGTGCGCGTCAGCATACCACCGGCCGATCAACGGACCCACACAACCTGTCCGATTGATGTATGATATGAGCGCTATCAAATTTACACCTCAATAGAGGAGGCGAAAGATCAACATGACCCTCGATCACCTGCTGCTGATCCTCCTGGTCGGACTCGTGGCGGGGTTCGCGGCGACGCACCTGGTGGCCGGCCACGGGTACGGCCTGGTAGGCGACATCATCGTGGGCATCGTGGGAGCGCTGATCGGCTTCCTGCTGCTGGGCACGTGGCTCGCCGAGCACGTCCTGGCCCCACTCGGCATCCCGGACGCGTCGGTCCTGGGCCAGATCATCATCGCGTTCATCGGTGCGGCCATCCTGCTCGTGGTCCTGCGCCTGATCGGCCGGGCAGGCTGGAGCTCGGCGCCTCGCCGCACGGTCGGCAGGCGGCGCTGGCTCTAGCAGCGGCGAACGTCCCGATTCCCGGAACCTCGTCCCCTCGCCGGGGGCGAGGTTCTCAGCGACCGAGGCTCCTAGGCCGGGCCCGCGGTACGGAGGCTCTCGCCCTCCCACTCCTGGACGCCGCCGCGGGACGTGTGCAGGGCCTGCTTCATGTGCTGGAGCGCGAGCCTGGTGTCGCCGCGGCCCTCCAGGATCTCGGCGTACGCCGCGTGGCAGCTCGCCACGCGGGCGGGCTGGTCCAGCGGCCGCAGCAGGTCCAGCGCGACGCCGAACTCCCGGTCGGCGAGGTCGCGGTCGCCGGCCGCCTCTGCGAGCTGTCCTCCGAACTGGTGGGCCAGCGCCAGCGACGCCTGCTCGCCGAGCTCGCTGGTCAGCTTCTTGGCCGCCTCGATGCGATCGGCCGCCTGCTCGTGCTCGCCCTTCGCCAGGTGGAGCTCGGCCAGGCTGAGCAGGACGTGACCCTGCCCGCGCTCGATCCCGATCTGCCGGCACAGAGCCAGCGAGCGCTCCATGTGGAGCTGGGCGCCGCTCAGCTTCCCCAGGCGCATCAGGGCCAGACCCAGGTTGTTCTCGGCCCGGGCCAGGGCAAGCTGGTCGCGGAGCAGGTCGAACAGCACGAGGGCCTTCTGCGAGTACGCGGTGGCACGCGCGGGGTCGCCCATCTCCGAGTAGGCGCCGCCCAGGTCCGAGTACATCTCCGCCATCCGGCGCAGGTCGTAGATGGACCCCGCCGCCTCCACCATGCTCTCCGAGAGCTCGACGGCCCTGGCCCACTCGTGTCTCGCGACATAGAGCGTGGCCAGCCGGGACAGGATGCGGGTCTCCAGGGCGTGCGGCCTCGGTTTCAGCTGCCGGCAGCGCTCGAGCGCCTGCTCCGCCACCTGCAGGGCCGCCGGATCCTCCTTGTGGGCGAGCGCGGTCGCCTCCCACTCCTGGCACTCGACGACCATCCAGCGGTCGCCGGCCGCCTCGAAGCCGGCCATCGCGCCGCGCACCGCGGGCAGCGCGTCATCCGGGCGGCCGAGGTGGATCAGCGCGATCCCCTGGCGCAGCCGGAGCCACGCTTCCTCGAGGCGGCCGTGCTCGGTCGCGAGCTGTCGCTCGATGACTTCCAGCGCCTCCTCGTATGCGCCGGAGCGCAGGAGTGAGTCCAGGCTCTCCTCGTCGCCGCCGGTGGGCCTGGGCGACGGTGCGGACGATCCGGGCAGGAAGTACTCGATCGGCTTCCCGGTGCGCTCGGCGATCAGCTGCAGCGTCTCGGGCGTGGGCCGCGAGCGACCGACCTCGATGAGGTAGATGGCCGTCCGGCTCCGGTCGTCCCCGCCCACCTGCGCCATCGTGAGGCCGGCTTCCCGCCGCGCCTGGCGAACCGAGCCCGGCCGCAACTCGATGCCTCGCTTGACCGTCCGCTTTGTCTGCTTCACACCGACGCTTAATTTAGCTGATGAGGGAGTAAAGCGCCGAACGCCGGCGTCCACGCCGCAGCGGCGCCGGCCCGGTCGAACGACGCGCGCTCGACTCAGGGATTCTGTTGAGCCGCGGCCGGTGACCAGGTCTCGGTGTGCGGCCAGTAGTCGGCGCTCGAGACGCCCGCGCTGACCAGCGTGGTGACCGCCGCCAGCAGGCCCGCGAACACCAGCACACGCAGCGACCGCCGCCCGCGCCGAACGGGGCACGCCGTCGCCTCCGACACCCTTTCGGGCATACCTCAACCTCCCCTCAGGACACCCATCAGTCCCGTTTGGTCGTCAACACTAGGGGCGGGGCCCGGCCGTGTCAAGCAGTTGACTTGACATTCGCGGGACCCGGACGGCCCGCACAGCGTGATCGAGTACACTCGGCTCCTGCCGCGCGTCATGAGGGGGTTGGAGCAGCCGTCCGCTGGCTCCATCCTGGCCCTGAGCGGCCCCGCGAAAGTCAAGTCCCTGCGACAATTCCACGACACAGCACGGAACTTTGGCCGAGCTCTGGCCCTGTCAATCGTCGGCGCGATCGGGTTTGATCGAACTCGTCGTGACGCGGAGGGCATCCAGAGGGGCAGGGGTTAGTGGCTGACAGCGGTGATCGACGTCCGAACGAGCGGCTGCGGCTCCAGCGCCGGTTACGCGGCTGGACCCTTGACGAGGTCGCCGAGGGCCTCCATCGCCTGTCGATGGGCGGTGCCGAACTCGGCGTCGACGCGCACATGGTGGGAAGGTGGGAGCGGGGGGTGCGGCGGCCGGCACCGCGCTACGTGGCGCTGCTGTGCCGGCTCTTCGAGCTCCCCGCGGACGAGCTGGGACTCGTCGAGGAGGCGGCCGAGGCCGCCGAGACGGCCGGCAAGGAGGACGACGTGAGAAGGCGCCAGTTCCTGCAGTACATGAGCGTGGTCACGGGCGCCACGATGCTCGACTGGGACCGGCTGGCCACCATGCTGCGCGGCCAGCTCGGCCCGGCCGATCGGGTCCTGGTCGACGATCTCGAGAAGATCACCACGAGCTATGCGCGCCAGGTCGAGACGGTCGCCCCCGGCAGCCTGCTGCCGGCGCTGCGCAGCCACCTGGCGATGCTGAGCGGCTCGCTCCAGGCGGGACCGCCGGAACCGGTGCGCCGCCGCCTGCTGTCGCTGACCGGTCAGACGGCCGTGCTGGCCGGCCGCCTGTCGTGGCTGCTCGACAACCGCGGCGAGGCCAGGCAGTGCTGGACGCTCGCGTGCGACCTGGCCAGGGAGGCCGGCGACGACACGCTGCTGGCCGAGGCGCTCGGCAACCAGCGCGTGCTCCACTCGACGATCCCGAGCCGGGGCCAGTACGGCCATCCCGACCGCGCCCTCGCGCTGCTCGACGCCGCCGAGGATCGGCTCACGGCCAGGTCGTCGCCCTACGCACGCATGATGGTCCTGCTGTCGCGCGCGGAGGACTGGGCCGCCGTCCGCAACGCGGACGCCTCGTGGCGCGATCTCGAGGCGGCCGAGCGGGCGATCGCGACGGCGACGGGCCCCGACGACGGCTTCTACGCGCTCTGGGACGAGGGTCGGATCGCGGGCTACCGCGGCAGCTGCGCGCTCGCCCTGGACCGGCCCGAGGAGGCGAGCACGGTGCTGGAGGCGGCCCTTGCGCAGACCGACGACGCCCTCGTCGGTCAGCGGTGCGCCGTGATGACCGACCTGGCGACCTCCTACGCCATGCAGCGAGAGGTCGAGCACAGCGCGGCCCTGCTGATGGACTCGGCGGACGTCGCCGAGCGCGCCGGCCTGAGCGAGCTGCTCCATCGGGTGACGGGCGCGCGTCAGCACCTCGAGCCCTGGCGTCAGGTCCCCGCGGTGGCCCTGCTGGACGAACGCCTGGCCGCCGTCGGCTGAAGCTCGCCGCGCGTCCCGGGCGTGGCCGCGTCCAGCGGCACGAAGCTCTGGGCAAAGGCGCGGACGGCCTCGGCGGTCTTGGGGTGCTCGCACAGGCCGGGCAGCAGCCGGAACGCGACGGTCACGACGTGGGCCCCGCGCCGGAGGCACTCGTGCACGTCGTACGTGCGGCGAATGCTCGCGACCACCAGCTCGCACGCGGCCCCGGCCCCGCCCAGCGCCCGGGCCACCTCCTCGACGACGGCACCCGCGTCGATCCCCGCGTCGCTCATCTTGCCGTAGAACAGCGTGACGTAGCGGGCGCCCGCGGCGGACGCCATGAGCGCCTGCGTCGCGCTCATGCAGGCGGTGCCGTTGACCGCGACGCCGCGTCGAGCGAGCTCCGCCACGGCCGCCAGCTCGTCCCACCCGCAGGGCACCTTGACGACCAGGCGATCGTAGTCGAGCTCTGCCCTGATCACCTCGGCCTGCTCCACCATCTCGGCCGGGCTGGACGTCATCACCTGCACGCTCAGCGGAAGTCGGAGCGGGCGGAGCAGCGCCACGACGCGCCGCAGGTACGCCAGCGGCTGCCGGCCCGCTTCCTCCAGCAGGAACGTCGGGTTGGTGGTCACCCCCGCGACGCATCTCCGCTCCACCACCGCTTCGATCTCGCCCAATCGGGCACTGTCCAGGAACACCTTCACCACTCCCCTCCTCGGCGCCGGGCGGCCGACGGGCCACCGGCACCACCGCGGCCCCGCGGTCCGGCCGTCCCCGTGACCAGAACTGCGTCAAGGACACCACGGTCACGAGGGCGGCGCAAGGGTGGAGCCGCGGACGCGTCAGGGGCGGCCGGGCAGCGCTCCGGTCGCGGAGCCCGGGGACACGAGCGGACGGGTCCCCGCTCGCCGCAGCATCGCGGCGGCCAGCGCCTCGTACCTGCCCGCCGCCAGATCGCCGATCGGGTCCGGGCTGGCCCGGACCAGCTGGCGGAACGGCAGCAGCGCGACCGCCCGGTGGGCGAGGACCGCGTTCGCCTCGGCGACACGCCCGCTGCGCTCGGCGGCCCGCACGAATTCGCCGGCCGCCGTGAGCTCACGGGCGTCACGCACGCGCCACACGAGATAGAGGCCGGTCACCGTCACGATGGGCAGGAGCGCCACGAACAGGCCGAGCGCGACAGCGACGTGCTGGATCGCGTCGTGAGCCTGCATGCCGCTCTGGACCAGCGGATCGCCGGCGGTGCGCTGCAGCGCGGCCGTCAGGCCAGACAGGGCGCCGCCGATGCCCGGGATGTTGCCCGGCACCGCGTTCTGGAACGCGTGCAGCCAGTCGTTGAATGTCGTGCCCGTGCGCGTGATGGCGTCCGCAACCACCTGGAGGGCGGTCACCATCTGGTAGGCGGTCCAGCCGGCGACCACCCACGCCGCGGTCCAGAGCAGGACCAGGAGGTCGAGCACCAGCCGCCACAGCCGGCCCGACCAGCTCACCGGATATATGGTCAGCATGACCACATCACTAATATCAAAAGATGCCCCAGCCTGTAGGACCTACCGGCGCGTCGCTTGCGCATCCAAAGGGCCATTTGGCGCCAAATCGCCCTTTGGCCGGCCCGGCAATGGGCGATTGGGGCACATTTGGCACGGTTGCGACCCTGTTGGCGACCAACTGGAGGGCATCAAGGCCGCGAAGCGCCGCAGGGAAGCCTTGAGGCCCGCTCGGCCGGCACGCAGGCTGGATCATGGGGAGCGCGTCAGCGCCCTCCTGGCCCGGACTCGCCGCCGGCCGCAAATCGACGCCGGGCGTTTCAGCTCGGGATCCCACTCGCCACGCGCCGGCGTAGCGGCAGTCAGGTCGTCGTCGCTTCCAGCGACGGGCGGGCCAGCGTCAGGCGGAGCGCCAGCGTGGAGCCGCGGCCGGGCTCCGACTCCAGGACCTCGAGGTCGCCGCCCTGCCGCCGGGCGAGCTCGCGGCTGATGTACAGGCCGAGGCCCGTGCCGGGCTGCAGCGGCTGGCCGGGCGCCTCGACACGCACGAACCGTTCGAAGATGCGCTCGCGCATGTCCGGCGGGATGCCGACTCCCCGGTCCTCGACAGTCAGCACCGCCTGCTCGCCGGCACGCACCGTCACCCGCACCCAGGGCCGGGCCTGCGAGTACGCGAGCGCGTTGTTGACCAGGTTGTCCAGGATGCGGGCCAGGTGCGTCGGGTCGGTCTGGACGAACACGGGCTGGTCCGGCGTGTCCAGGTGCATCTCCGCGCCGAGCAGTTCCGCCTGCGGGGTGGCCTTGCGCATGGCCTGGCGGGCGGCCTCCCGGAGGTCGTACGCGACGATGCGTCCCGGCACCGTCCCAGCCTCGATGCGGGCCGCGGTCAGCAGGCCGTCCACCAGGCCGTTCAGCTCACCGCCCTTCTGGATCAGGATCTGCACCACGCGCGACCAGTCCGGCGTCACCTCGCCGAACGTGCCGTCGTGGAGCATCGAGAGGTAGCCCACGATCACCGCCAGCGGCGTTCGCAGCTCGTGCGCCGCCATGTTCAGGAACTCCGACTTGGCCCGGCTGGAGTCCTGGGCCTGCACCAGGAGCTCGCGGATGGACCGCTGCTGCTGGTGCAGATCGACGAAGACGCCCACCTTCGTGCGCAGGAACTCCGGCACGAACGGCTTGAAGATCACGTCGGCGGCGCCGATGCGATAGGCCCGCTGCAGGTCCTGCTCGGCCTCCGGGAACGCCGTGACGAACAGGATCGGCGTGCTGTGCGAGGCGGGCCGCGCCCGCACCAGCTCGGCGGTCTCGAAGCCATCCATGTCCGGCATGCGCACGTCCAGCAGGATGGCCGCGAAGTCCTCGTGGAGCAGGTGGCGGAGCGCGTCGCGGCCCGAGCGCGCGAGCACCATCCGCTGGTCGAGCGGGGCAAGCACCACCTCGAGCGCGGCGAGGTTGGCCGGCTCGTCGTCGACGAGGAGCAGGCTGACGCGCGGGCGGCGCTCGTCAGAACCTACGACCCGTTCAACCATCGATCCAGCATGGCCAGGAGCTGTGAGCTGTCGATGGGCTTGGCGATGTAGTCCGACGCGCCCGCCTCGAGGCAGCGCTCCCGGTCGCCGCGCATCGCCTTCGCGGTCAGCGCGATGATCGGCAGGTTCGCGAACTGCGTCTGCTCCCGGATGCGGCGCAGCGTCTCGTAGCCGTCCACCTCCGGCATCATCATGTCCAGCAGGATCACGTCGACGCGCTCCAGCGCCTCGTCCAGGATGCGCGTGGCCTCCTGGCCGCCCTCGGCCGGCACGACGTGCATGCCGTGCCGCTCGAGCATCGCCGTCAGCGCGAACACGTTGCGGACGTCGTCGTCGACCACGAGCACGGTACGGCCGGCGAGCGCGGCGCTGCGTGTGGGCGTGGCTGACTCGCTCTCCGCGGCCGGCGGCGGGGCGATCCCGTTGCCGGTGACCGGGCGCGCCTCGGCCGCGCGGCGCTTGGCCGGCACCGCGTCGCCGCTGACCCGCGCGAGGAACCGCTCGACCTGGTCCAGCAGCACCCGGCTCGCCTCCAGGCCGCCCTTGACCACGACCTCGCAGCCGGCGCGGCGAAGGACCTCGGCCTCCTTCGCGTTCAGGTCGGCCGCGGTGTAGACGACCACCGGCACGCGCCGCAGCTTCGAGCTCTTCCGGAAGTGCTCGAGCAGCTTGAACCCGCTGACGCTCGGCAGCCGGAGGTCCAGGACGACGCAGTCGACCTGTTCGGTCCGCGCGATGGTCATCGCGTCGGCCACCGACGTCGCCTCGTGGACCACCACATCGCCCATGACGGAGGCGACGATCTCGGCCCGCTGGATGGGGTCGTCCTCCACGATCAGCAGGTGGCGGGCGCCGCTCCGCACCAGCGCCTGGATCCGCGCGAAGACGCCCTCCAGCGCGTCCTTGGTCGCGGGCTTCGTGAGGAACGAGGTGAGCGGACCGTCGCTCTCGACCCGCTCCTGCGCGTCGTCGAACACGGTGACCACATGGACGGGGATGTCACGTGTCATCGGGTCCCGGCGCAGCGCGTCCAGCACTTTCCAGCCGCTCATGTCGCGGAGCCCGATGTCCAGCGTCACCGCCGCGGGCTGGTGCTCGCGCGCGAGCGCGAGCGCCTCCTGGCCGCCGAGCGCGACGACGCCCAGGAACCCCGCCTGGTGGGCGAGGTCGAGCAGCACGCGACAGAAGTTGACGTCGTCGTCGACGATCAGGACCACCGACTCGCCACGGCCCACCAGGTCGCGGTCGTCCTCGACCATGGGGGTCCACGTGGCCGGCGCCGGCCCTGGTTCGGGCTCGCGCCGGTACTCCACGACCGCCCCCGCCGCCGGGTGCTGCGCCGGCAGGAACACGGTAAAGGTGCTGCCCACGCCTTCTACGCTCGTGAGCCGGATCTCCCCACCCAGCAGCTGCACCAGCTCTCGGCTGATCGAGAGGCCCAGGCCGGTGCCGCCGAACTTGCGGCTCGTGGTCCCGTCCGCCTGCTGGAACGCCTCGAAGATGTGACGCTGCTTTTCCGGCGGGATGCCGATGCCGCTGTCGACGACCTCGAACGCGACCACCTGGCGCGCATCGCGCAGTGAGGCGCGGTCCCGGTCCCAGCCGGTCTTCGCGAGCTGCATCCGCAGCTCGACACGACCGCGCTCCGTGAACTTGAACGCGTTGGACAGGAGGTTCCTGAGGACCTGGTGCAGCCGCTTGCCGTCGGTTCGCAGGGCCCCGGGCAGGTCGTCGTCGAGCTGCACCGAGAAGGCGAGGCCCTTCGCGTCGGCGACGTGCCGGAAGCTGCGCTCCACCTGCTCGCGCAGGCCGCCGAACGTCTCCTCGACGATCTCCAGCGCGACCGTCCCGGACTCGATCTTGGTCAGGTCCAGGATGTCGTTGATCAGGTTGAGCAGGTCCTGGCCGCTTGCCAGGATGATGTTCGCGAACTCGACCTGCTTGGCCGACAGGTTGCCGTCGGCGTTCTCCGCGAGCTGCTGGGCCAGGATGAGCAGGCTGTTCAGCGGCGTGCGCAGCTCGTGCGACATGTTGGCCAGGAACTCGCTCTTGTACTTGGACGTCAGCGCCAGCTGCTCGGCCTTCTCCTCCAGCGAGACGCGGGCGTGCTCGACCTCATCGTTCTTGCGCTCGACCTCGGTGTTGCGCTCGGCCAGCAGGCGCGCCTTCTCCTCCAGCTCCTCGTTCGTGTGACGCAGCTCCTCCTGCTGCGCCTGCAGCTCGCCCGCCATGCTCTGCGACTGCTTCAGCAGCTCCTCGGTGCGGGTGGTCGCCTCGATCGTGTTGAGCACGATGGCGATCGACTCGGTGAGCTGGTCCAGGAAGTCCAGGTGGATCGGGCTGAACCGCTCGAACGAGGCCAGCTCGAGCACTGCCAGGACCTGCCCCTCGAAGACGATCGGGAGCACGACGATGCTG
>Ga0126369_10002587_pt1 | contig 12915 bp, 9 predicted proteins | sample PanSoiMetaPlot_1_FD_109646 | JGI IMG/M metagenome (GOLD analysis project Ga0126369, IMG submission 109646) | Tropical forest soil microbial communities from Panama - MetaG Plot_1 | ecosystem: Environmental > Terrestrial > Soil > Tropical forest > Bulk soil | place: Panama | collected 2016-02-17 | reverse complement strand
TTCCAGCATCGCCATCATCGCGTCGCCATGCCCTCGGCGACGGCGGTCAGAGCGCACCGCGACGCCTTCGATGTATCCCGTCCGCAGTGCCCGGCCACCGTGCAGCAGTCGTCGCTGGACGACGCTCGCATGGCCGATCAGCTCCCCGTCCTCGAAGATGACCGCATGGATGCCGCCGAGTACGTTGTCGAATGTGTCGTCAGAGACGCCGTCGAACGCGGCGTCCATCAGGGCGCGGATGGCTGTCTTAGTGTCGTCGTCAAGGTCAGCCGTGTGGGCGGTTCGCTGCTCGATCACGTTCGCTCATCCTTAGCGGCGGGTGCGTCGTCGCGGCTGCCCAACGGTGCTCTGCGTCACGCGGGGGCGCCACCCCGGCCGGCCCCCGCGGCGAACCGCGTGACATTGCCGAGCAGGTCCGGGTCGGCCAGGCTGGCCAGGCCGTGGCTGAACTCGCCGGCCATCGCGGCGTCGTGACCGAGCGACATCGACTCGACGGCGGACAGGCGGTCCTGCCGCAGGCAGGTCTGCGGCAGGGCGGCCAGATCATGGGCAAGCGACTCGGCCGCCTCCCGCGCACCGCCCCGCGTGACGACGCGGTTCACCAAGCCCATCGCCAGCGCCTCGGCCGCGTCAACCGCTCGGCCTGTCATGATCAGGTCGAGCGCCCGGCCAAGCCCGATCAGCCTGGGCAGCCGCACCGTGCCGCCGTCGACCAGGGGAACTCCCCAGCGGCGGCAGAACACCCCGAACACGGCATCCTCCTCGGCGACCCGCAGGTCGCACCAGGCCGCCAGCTCGAGCCCGCCGGCCACAGCATGCCCGGCGACCGCGGCGATCACCGGCTTGGACAGTGTCATCCGCGTCGGCCCCATGGGCCCGTCGCCGTCCGGGTCGACCCGGTTCCCGTTCGGCGTGCCGACCGCACGCAGGTCGGCGCCCGCGCAGAATGTGCCGCCCGCCCCCCACAGGACGGCGACCGACGCGCCCGGATCCGCATCGAACTGCCGGAATGCCTCAGCCAGCGCGCGGGCCGCCGGTCCATCGACGGCGTTGCGGACCTCGGGGCGGTCTAGGATGACCGTCGTAACCGGGCCCGAGTTCTCCGTTCGAACTGTCAACCGAACCTCCGTTACAATCGTCACTTTACCGAAGAGCCAGATTCTATCGGGATTGTGAGGCGCAAATGCTACGTAAGGTATCCCGGTCGTCGCCTATTGTGATTGCCGCTGCCCTGCTGGCTGCCTCGGCGGTCGCCGGTTGCTCGAGCGGGGTCAGCAAAGCGCCCAACGGCACGACAGTGGCGTCCATCATCAGTTCCATGAAGGCCGCGTTCCGTACCGCCAAGAGCGTGCGAATGTCCGGCACCGCAACGGTACAGGGTCACGTCGTGACTATGGACCTGAGCATGCTCCGATCGGGTGAGGCGAGCGGCACGATCAAGGTCGGCCCACTCGAGGAGCAGATTGTGGTCACAGGCGGCAATGCTTACATCTACGTTAGCAAGTCGTTCTTCAAGTTCATTCAGAAGACCCGGCACGCCCCGGCGTCGGAATGCGCGCTCATATGCGGCAAGTGGGTGAAGTCGCCAGCTGGCAACTTCAGCGGCTTCAGCCTCACGAGCCTGGGCAACCAATTCGAGAAAAATGTGCCGAACGCCAGTTCGGTGCCGAGTCTGAAGACCACGACCTTCGACGGTCAGGCGGTGTACGAGGTGACCGATAGCGCGGGGGCAAAGGGTTACATTGCCCAGACATCGCCGCACTACCTGCTCGGCGTAACGGTGCAGACCTCGCAGGGTCACAGCACTATCACGTTCAGCGAATGGAACGCCGTCCCGCCCATCAGCCCGCCGCCCGCGAACAAGGTGATCGGCGGCTGACGCCGAGGCACATCGATGTGACAGCGGTGCTGCCGGAGCAACATCAATGTCACATCGATGCGGGCAGGCGACCCGTCGGCTAGCTGACCCGCCAGGTATCCCCGCCCGCCAGCAGCGCCTCCAGCTCGCCACTGCCCTGCCCCTGGACGGCCGACTCGATCTGGTCGGCCATGGCGTCGTCGTAGGTCGGGCGGCTCACCTGGCGGAAGATGCCGATCGGCGTGTGCGCGAAATCGATGCTGTCCAGCCTGCTGAGCGCGAAGGCGTAGGCCGGGTCGGCCATGTGCGCGTCATGCACCAGCATTGAGTCCTGGTCGCCGGAGTCGTCGGCGCTCACGACCTCGAGCGATCCGGTCCGGCCGAACCGCAGCCCGTGCTCGCCGGCGGACCCGAACCTGATCGGCTGCCCGTGCTCGAGCCTGATCACGTTCTCGTCCCTCGAGCCCGGCTCGGTGACGGGTGCGAACGCGTCATCGTTGTAGATCGGGCAGTTCTGGAAGATCTCCACGAAGGCCGTTCCGCGGTGGTCAGCAGCCGCGCGCAGCACGCTGGTCAAGTGCTTGCGGTCGGAGTCGATCGTCCTGGCCACGAAGCTCGATTCGGCGCCGAGCGCGAGCGAGAGCGGGTTGAACGGGGTGTCGAGTGAGCCGTACGGGGTCGACTTGGTCACCTTGCCCTGCTCGGACGTGGGTGAGTACTGGCCCTTCGTCAGCCCGTAGATCCGGTTGTTGAACAGGAGGATCTTGACGTTGACGTTGCGCCGCAGCGCGTGGATGAGGTGGTTGCCGCCGATCGACAGCGCGTCGCCGTCGCCGGTGATCACCCAGACCGACAGGTCACGGCGGGTGGCGGCCAGCCCGGTCGCGATCGCCGGGGCCCGGCCGTGGATTGAGTGCAGGCCGTAGCTGTTCACGTAGTACGGCAGGCGAGAGGAACAGCCGATGCCCGAGACGATCACGATGTTCTCGCGCGGCACGTCGAGCTCGGGCAGGAAGGACTGGAACGCGGCGAGGATCGCATAGTCACCGCAGCCGGGGCACCAGCGGACCTCCTGGTCGGACTTGACTTCCTTGAGCGTCAGCGGCAGCGGCGCGTGCGGCACGAGCGTCAGCGATGCCAGCCGCCCCTCCTGTGGCGCGGGCTCCCCTGTGCCAGCCTGCGCGCCGTTCGACGGCGTGCTGGACCCGTTCGATCCGGTCAGGTTAGGCATTCGCGATCACATCCTGGATAACGCCGGCCAGTTCGGAGGCGCGGAACGGCAGCCCGCGCACCCGGTTGTAGGAGATCACATCGGTCAGGTAGCGACCGCGCAGCAGGAGCGCGAGCTGGCCGAGGTTAATCTCCGGGACGAGCACCTTGTCATAGCGCTTGAGCACCTCGCCCACGTTGGGCGGGAACGGGGCCAGATGGCGCAGGTGCGCCTGCGCGATCGAACCCCCGGACAGCCTGACCCGGCGCACCGCGGCGCCGATCGAGCCATAGGTCGAGCCCCAGCCGAGAACGAGCACGCGCGCGGCGCCGTCCGGGTCGTCGACTTCGAGCGGCGCGATGTCGTCGGCGATCCCGTCGATCTTGGCCTGCCGGAGCCGGGTCATCTTGTCGTGGTTGGCCGGGTCGTAGGAGATCGTGCCGGTGCCGTCCGCCTTCTCGATGCCGCCGATGCGGTGCTCAAGCCCGGGCGTGCCAGGGATCGCCCACGGCCTGGCCAAGGTCTGCGGGTCCCGGCCGAAAGGCAGGAACGGAGCCGACTCGGCGGCGGCGTTCTGCGCGAAGCTGAACTGCGACCCCAGGTCGGGCAGTTCGGACAGGTCGGGGACGCGCCATGGTTCCGAGCCGTTGGCAAGGTAGCCGTCGGACAAGATGATCACCGGGGTGCGGTACTTGACCGCGATCCTGACCGCCTCGAGAGCGATCGCGAAGCAGTCGCCCGGCGTGGCCGGGGCGAGCACTACGAGCGGGGACTCGCCGTTGCGGCCGAACAGCGCCATCAGCAAGTCGGCCTGCTCGGTCTTGGTCGGCATGCCCGTGGACGGCCCGGCGCGCTGGATGTCGCAGACAATCAGCGGCAGTTCGACCGCCGCGGCCAAGCCGATGGTCTCCGACTTCAGGCACATCCCGGGGCCGGATGTGCTGGTAACGCCGAGTGCGCCGCCGAACGAGGCGCCGAGCGCGGCGCCAACGCCGCCGATCTCGTCCTCGGCCTGGAAGGTCCGGACGCCGAAGCGCTTTTGCTTGGCCAACTCATGGAGGATGTCGGAGGCCGGAGTGATCGGGTAGGAGCCGAGGAACAGAGGCAGGCCGGTGAGCTGCGATCCCGCCACCAGGCCGTTCGCCAGCGCCACGTTGCCGGTGATGTTGCGATAGGTCCCCGGCGGCAGTGCGGCCGGCTTGATCTCATATTGGACAGAAAATTCCTCGGTCGTCTCGCCGTAGTTCCATCCCGCCTGGAAGGCGGTAGTGTTCGCCTTCATGATGTCCGGCTTGGACGCAAATTTGGCCTCGAGGAAGCGCAGCGTGCCTTCGGCCGGGCGGTTGTAGAGCCAGCACAGCATGCCGAGGGAGAACATGTTCTTCGCCCGCTCGGCGTCCTTCTTGCTGATGTCGATTCCCTCGAGTGCCTTGACGGTGATCGAGGTGATCGGGATCGCGTGCACCTGATAGCCGTCGAGCGAGCCGTCCTCGAGTGGGTTCGTGTCGTAGCCGACCTTGGTGAGGTTGCGCTTGGTGAACTCGTCGGTGTTGGCGATGATGTCGGTACCGCGCGGCAGGTCCTCGATGTTGGCCTTGAGCGCAGCCGGGTTCATGGCGACGAGGACATCGGGCTCGTCACCCGGGGTCAGGATGTCATGGTCGGCGAAGTGCAGCTGGAAGCTCGACACGCCAGGCAGCGTCCCGGCGGGCGCGCGGATCTCGGCGGGGAAGTTGGGCAGCGTCGACAGGTCATTGCCGAACGCGGCAGTCTCCTGCGTGAACCGGTCGCCGGTCAGCTGCATGCCATCGCCCGAGTCGCCCGCGAACCTGATGATCACCCGGCCGAGCTGCTGGACTTGTTTGGTCACCGAGGACCTCCTGTGGGGCCGGCGCCTGTGCGGCGCGCGCGTGCACCCCGCGATCGCGCTCTCCTCGCCGGCATTCTGTTGTCGTGTCCCCAGCGCGCGCTAGGAGCGCTCCGCTGATATGCGCGCTGCCGCTGCATTGGGACACCGCTTTTCGGCTGTGTTATCTGGGCCATTCCGTCTTGCTATTCCGCCGCGCGGTCCCTGGGGTCGCCCCCATTGGCCAGCACAGCGCGCCCGGTGCGATGCGCACACCCCGTCCCTCCCAGTGCCACGACGCCAACCTGCGAAAAGCCGTCGCTCGCGAGCTGCGAGGACTTGGCGCGGCTTGCGACCTGGCGCAGGGGCGGGCTGGCGGGACACCGCGACTTCATTCTATTACACTGTCGCGCCGACCCGTGCTGTGACTGTTACACGTGCCTAGCGCCGTGCCGGTTCAGCGTACCCAAGTCGGCCTGCTGCTGAGCCATCTGAAACGAAATCTTGACCTTGGTGACTGGCACCAAATCTGGCTCACTGCGAAGCCGCGGCGAAGTGCAGCGAGAGCCACTCGCGCGCCAGCCTGGTGACCGTCTCAAGCGCGCCGGGCTCCTCGAACAGGTGGCTGGCGCCGGGCACGATCGCGAGGCGGCTCGGGCCACCCAGCTTGCGCTGCGCATCGCGGTTCAGGCCGAGCACGACCTCGTCCCTGGAACCCACGATGAGCAGGGTCGGGGCATGAACGTCGGCCAACCGGGGCCCGGCCAGGTCCGGCCTGCCGCCGCGGCTCACTACCGCGGCGATGTGGGCTCCCGGTTCGGCCGCCGCGATCATCGCGGCGGCGGCTCCTGTGCTCGCGCCGAAGTAGCCGACGGCAGCCTGCAGGTCGCCCTGCTGGTCGCGCAGCCACCGGGTGACGTCGGCCAGCCGCGACGCCAGGTTGGCGACGTCGAAGACGTTGGCCCGGTCACGTTCCTCCTCTGTCGTGAGCAGGTCGAACAGCAGCGTGCCGAAGCCGGCGTCGTTGAGCTGAGCGGCCACGTACCTGTTGCGGGGGCTGTGCCTGCTGCTTCCGCTGCCATGCACGAAGATGACATGGCCGGTGGCATCGGCCGGGATCGCCAGGTGGCCGGGCAGGCTGACCCCGCCGGCGTCGATTGTGACCTGCTCGTCACGTGGTGGGCGGTGAGCAGGGGCGTGGGTCTGCGTTCTCGATGCTGGTGCGGATGGTGGCGTACCAGGAGATGATGCAGCGGCGAGTGGGGGGTCGGCGGGGGTCGCGTCCGTGTCGTGGGCGGGGGCTGGCTGGTCGGCCCACGACGCTGCGGCGCGTGCGAGGAGGGCCGTGACTTCGCCGTCCGAGACACCCCGGAAGTCGTCATACCAGGTGCCCACCGCGAGGAAGAACGGCGGTATTTCCGGGCATACCACCTCATCGCACACGTCCTGCAGAGCCCGAACCGACTCGGGCGCGCCGACGGGGGCCGCGAGCACGACCTTGCCGGCGCCCTGCCGACGGGCCACCTCGCAAGCGGCGGCGGCCGTGGCGCCCGTCGCGATGCCGTCGTCGACGACGATCGCGGTCCGGCCCGCGACCGCGACCCGGTTCCGGCCGGACCGGAACTGCCGAGCCTGCCTTTCGATGACCAGGCGCTCGCGTTCCTCGACGGCCGCAACCTCATCGTCGGTGATGCCGCCGCGACGGATCACGTCGTCGTTGCTGACCCGCACGCCGCCCTCGCCGATGGCCCCCATGGCGAGTTCCGGCTGGAATGGGGCGCCGAGCTTGCGGACCAAGATCACGTCGAGCGGTGCGCGGAGCGCGGTCGCCACCTCGTAGGCCACGGGCACGCCGCCGCGCGGCAGTCCGAGGACGACGACGTCATCGGCGCGCAAGTGTTCTAGTCGCGCGGCGAGGCGGCGTCCGGCGTCGGTTCTGTCCCTGAATCGCACGAGCCACCCCCTGATCCTCCCTGTACCCGGATCGGGGCAGGATCCTCAGGGCCGCTGCGAGCCGCCGATGTCGGCGGGCGAAACCGGCGACGCTACCTGTAGTTCACGAACTGCAGGGCGATCTCAAGATCCTTACCCTTGAGCAGCCTCTGCACCTCCTGCAACTCGTCCTTCTTCTTCGATGAAACGCGCAGCTCATCACCCTGCACCTGGGCCCGTACGCCCTTGGGGCCCTCGTCACGGATGATCTTGGAGATCTTCCGCGCGTCGTCGGCTGTGATGCCCTCCTTAAGGCCGGCCAGGAGGCGATACTCCTTGCCTGACAGCCTCGGCTCGGCCGCATCGAGCACCTTCAGCGATACACCGCGCCTTACCAGCTTCTCCTTGAACAGGTCGAGCACGGCCTTAGTGCGCTCCTCGCTGTTCGCGCGGATCTCCACTGCTTTGTCGCCGGACCAGGCGATGGACGCGCCCACGCCGCGGAAGTCAAACCTGGTGCCGACCTCCTTGGCCGCCTGGTTCAGGGCGTTATCGACTTCCTGGTGATTGACCTTCGAGACGATGTCGAAGGAAGACTCAGCTGCCACAGGTCCAGCGTAGACGGCCTGAGCCGGGGGCGCCTTGGGTCCTGTAGCCGGGCCCTGCGCCCTGCGGCCGTTCCCGGCGTACGAGCTGGAACCTCGATGCGGACGAATCCTGACCGTCGCGCTATCCTTCATCGTGCCGTCTGTGCCGGACGGCGTACGGCAGGTTGCCCGAGTGGCCAAAGGGAGCGGTCTGTAAAACCGTCGGCTCAGCCTACGTTGGTTCGAACCCAACACCTGCCACCCATGAAAGCCCAGGTCAGAGCTTCGTGCGCGCTACCGCAGGGAGCGGTCTGAAAGCCGCTGCGGCCGCCCGTGGTTAACGATTGGCTGAGCGTCAGCCCAGATCAGAGCATCGGGCCGTAGGCTCACGTGGCTCCTTGGTTGAGAAATCTGCGCGGCGTGGCTAACGGGTGGTTGAGCGGCTAAGCAGAGCGCGACACGGTTAGTATCCGGGCTGGTCCGGTGAACACCTCCTGGGTGGCGGAGCGGTGTCGAGGCCACTGCCTGTCCGCCGCAGCCATATCCGCGCACACCGACCTCTGGCCGCCATGTCGATCCCGGGTGCGCGGCCTCAAGGTGGCCAGCTGCGGCTCCTCGGCTGGGGACATCCTCACGCCAAGTGACTACACCAAATCACGGGCAAGATCTATCTAATGCATAACGCCGAATATTTACACGTATTTCTTCGGCTTGCTCGCGGTACCTGGCTGTCCATATTAACTATTCTGTCAGCCTGCCAGCACAAGATCGCTTATCCGAAAATGCCGAGGATCATGGCGTAGCAGATGAGCCGACAGCGGGCCGCCCGCGGGGCAGGCCCCGGGCTGGAACGCCGGCTGGTCGCCGCGCGGGCGAGGGCCTAGATGACGAATCCCTGGTGGTGACCGGAACGGTCGGTGTAAAACCCGCCGATGGCGCAGCTGCCCGGCAAGGAGCATGAGATCGAACTGACCTCGGCGGACCCGCCCGCGTTCAGGGCCCCCAGGCCGGGCACCTCGATCGCCGTGCGCCACACGCCGTTCCGCTCGACGGCCACGAACCCCTGGCGGTGACGGGAGCCGTCGGTGTAGTACCCGCCCGCCGCGCAGCTGCCCGCCGGGGCGCACGACACCGTCAGGACCTGAGCGCTCCCGCCGCCCTTGTTCAGGGCAGCCAGGCCGGGCACCACGGTCGCCGTGCGCCACACGCCGTTCCGCTCGACGGCCACGAACCCCTGGCGGTGACGGGAGCCGCCGGTGTAGTACCCGCCCGCCGCGCAGCTGCCCGCCAGGGCGCACGACACCGACAAGACCTGGGCGTTCCCGCCGGTGTTCAGGGCAGCCAGGCCGGGCACCTCGGTCGCCGTTCCCCATACGCCGTTCCGCTCCACGACCACGAACCCCTGGATGCTATGGTCACGGCTGGCGTAGTACCCGCCGGCCGCGCAGCTGCCCGCCAGGGCGCACGACACCGACAGGACCTGGGCGTTCCCGCCGGTGTTCAGGGCAGCCAGGCCGGGCACATCGATCGCCGTGCCCCATACGCCGTTCCGCTCGGCGGCCACGAACGCATGATTGCACATGCATCGGTTCGTGTAGTCCCCGCCGGCCGCGCAGTTGCCCGCCGACGGGCAGGCAACGGAGTCGATGTACGAGCCCACGATCTGGGGGTCGCTGCCGTGCTCGAGCGCCCGCAGCCCGGGAACGAGCCTGACGGGCCCCCAGCGCCCGGCCTGCTGCTGGACGACGAAGCCGTCACCGACGTAGAAATATTCGTTGTTGCCGGCGATGCCGCCCCCGGCCAGGCAATTGCCGGTAAATGTGCAGGAGATGGAGTTGACTTCGCCGTCTCCCGGTTGGCTATCTCCCGGCAAGGCCACCGCCTTGCCCCACCGGCCCCCGCGCTCAGTGACGATGATCGGGACCACAATATTGGGGAGCTGGGTGTAATTACCGCCAGCGGCGCAGTTGCCCGCCGAGCCGCACGACACCGACACGACATCGGCGCTATAGGCCCCGCTCAGGGCCGCCAGGCCGGACACCGCGATCGCCGGGCCCCAGCGGCCGTGCCGCTCGTCGGCCACGAACCCCCGCTGATGGTGGCGGCCGTCCGTGTAGTGCCCGGCGGCCGCGCAGTTGCCCGCCGAGGCGCACGACACCGCCAGGACCTTGGCGCCCCCGCCGTTGTTCAGGGCCGCCAGGCCGGGCACCTCGATCGCCTTGCCCCGCGAGACCACCCCCGAGACCGCGGAGCCAGCCCCGCCGCCCGCCGTGCACGCGGCGACCGCCGCCGATACGGCCACCATGGCCGGCGCAAATCGCTTCATGGCCAGGTCCCTCCGATCCGACCGCCGCCAACACGCCCGCCGCGACGACGCCGGACCCTTTCTCACCCCGACGCGCGGCACTGCCCCCAGGTTTACCGCCACGGCCAGGAAGACTGCGCGGCAATCGCCTTGCTGGCCACCCTCCCGAACTCCAAGGGACGCACATCCAGCCACGCCCGGTCACGCCAGCCTGCCAGGAATACCCATCCGCCGCCTCGCAGGCCAGCCGGCGGCCGCCCATTTGAGCAACAGGCGCATCAGTCACCGACGCCAGCCGCGGCCTAAATACCGCGCATATTAACCGTTCGCCGGCGTGAAGCATGACTCTGGTGCGCGCTGGTCAAGCCGCCCAGAACGGCGGCGATGCGCCGTTGAGACGGGCGCAGGTTACATGGCGTGAAGGCATGACTCGCCCGCTGGCCCCGGGCGGGTCGGCCGACTACTTGGGCACGAGCATCTATCTCCAGCAACACCTCAGGCTGCGTGACTTCGGCCGCATGCATCAACCTGGAGTTGCCAAACGCGGCGTTGCGTGCGCTTGCTGATTCCGGGTAGATGATGACCATTAGGGCCAAGCAGTGGAGATCGCGATGGGAATGCCTCGGCAGCTGCGGACGGTTGTGGCGGTGCTGGTGGTGGCGCCGTTGGGGCTGGCAGGGATGCCGCCTTCGGAGGCAGCCACGCAGCCGGGCTGGCGCATCGTCTTCAGCCACCACTATCCGCTATCAAACAGGGCGGACAGCGCCTACGGCGCTGTCGTGGCTCCGGGCAGGAACGATGCGTGGGCGCTGGGCGGCAGCCAGTGGGGCAGCAACGGCGGCTACCCGGCGGCGGTGCACTGGAATGGCAGGCGCTGGCGAGCGGCTGCGCTACCGGCGGGGCTTCACGGCTACATCTCAGCTGCCAGCGCCTCCTCGGCGGGCAACATCTGGGCGACCAGCGTGTTCAACGGGTACGTGCTGCGCTGGAACGGCTCGCGGTGGAGGGTTGCCAGGCGCTGGAAGGAGACGTCCTACCCGTCCGATCTGACCGGCGTCACCGCGATCAGCCGGACCGATGTCTGGGTGTTCGGCGGGGTGATCGTCGGGTTGACGTCCCAGCCCGGCTTCGGCACCTGGCACTACAACGGCAGAACCTGGACCAAGATTCGCGGCCAGGGCCGGAACATCGTGCAAGCTAGCGCCCTGTCGGCCTCCGACATCTGGGGGATCGGCGGCTATTACGCTGCCTACGCCCAGGTGGATCACTACAACGGCAAGACCTGGCGGGCCGTGCCGTTTCCTGCGTGGCTCGGCAACCCGCAGTACATCTTTGCCGCGGGGCCCCGCGACGTCTGGCTGGCGGGCGAAAACGCCCCCGGCTCGCAGTTTCTTCCGGTGCTTGGCCGGTGGAACGGCAGGACCTGGCACCGGGTCGCGCTCCCCGCGCCAGCGGCCTCGGCGGCATCAGCGATCGGCCCGATCAGCGCGGATGGGCACGGAGGTATCTGGGTCGACGAGCAAGACACGCAACGAATCAGGCCCTTGCTGCTGCACAGGTCCGCATCGGGCGCCTGGACCATAAGCACCCTGCGGCCTGCGTCGATAGCGGGGGCCCCTGTCCTGATCCCCGGCACGACGTCCATGTGGGATGCCGGCACATACTCCACCACCGACGGTGGCATCGCGGCGATCTGGGCATACGGCCCAGTCGGCTAGCCCTGACAACTAGTCATCGACGCAGATCGCGGCTCGCGACTACAGCACATCCACCCGGCTCAGCTACCACGCAGAACGCCACGATATGGCCAACCGTATGGCTTCAGCCGATGCCTCCAGTAGCGCGCCATATCGGCGGCTCGGTGACCCCGAGAGAAGGTGGAGCGTAGCCACGGAGCGCGACACTTCGTCTGCCCAGCCCTCAGTGCCGCCGCAGTTGCGAAGGCGTCTCCCGCCTAGCCAGGTCATCCGCAATGGTGGGTCAATTGGCTGGGCTACTGCTCTGCCGCGAGAGGACCTGCGCCGTCGAACGCTGGAACGTACTCCCACAGCGCGTCTGGTCTGTCAGCGTCCTTGATGCGGCCGGATTCGAGCCACAGCCGCCCGCACGCCGAGCACCGCCACGCCAGGACAGAGCATCCAAGCAAGTCAATGGCTGACAGATCAATGTCGAAGTCATTATCGGCGATAAGGTGCCATTCGTCACGGTTCGGGATCGATCCGCTCGTGCGAACTTGAGAACCACATGTGCAAAGAAACCTGGCCACCGGTTGATCATGCCTCACGGCTGTCACGGTTCGCGCGAAGCACCCGGGTTGGATAAGGCCGGGGTGACGAGCACCGCGACGCGTGCCGTCCCTCTCCCAGGGTCGGACCCGCCGCGCGATTGCCGACGGATGCCCCGTGTCAGGACATGCGGCAATGCCGGAGCCACACCGATCGGAGGATCAGGACACGTCGCTGCGTTGTCGTGCCAGTTGTCTGCGTCACTGAGCACAGCCCGCTACCGCGGGAGCTGGGACGCGCCTGTGCAGGCACCAGACCATTTACTGCGGGCCGCCCACCCGATTTGACAGACAGCGTATGACGATGTATACAAACGATGTGCCTGTGCTGAGCTTCAGGGTCACCGACAGCGAGAACGAGCAGATCAAGCGTGAGGCGGATGCCGCCGGCATGACGGTCAGCGAGTGGGTCCGTTACCGGACGCTGGGCGCCGCGTCGCCGGCGAGCGCGCGCTACGACTCCCTCGCGAGCCGCGTCGAGACGCTTGAGGGCGCGCTGCGGCTGGCCGGGCTGGACACGGCGATCACGCAGGCCCGGTCGGTCATCGCGCGGGAGGAAGAAGGCTAGATGGGGACAACGACGAGGTCAGCGCGGGGCAAGAAGGCCACGGCCCCCGCGGTGCATGTGACCATGGCAGTGTTCGACTCGCGCGAGCCGGTCTACCGGGTGCGCCGCGAGGGCGTGCCGATCGCGGAATTCACCCCCGTCGGCCCGGGCGACTACATGCCGTCGGCGATGACGCCGCTGCGCGATGCGGTCGCGCAGTTCATCGGGCACCTGGACCGGCTGCGTGCCCGCGAACGGGTCAGCATCGGGCTGCTGCTCGATGAGTCGGGGTCGATGGCAGGCAACCGCGAGGCGGTGATTGCCGGGGTGAACGAGTTCGTCGGCG
>Ga0126369_10002586_pt1 | contig 12916 bp, 14 predicted proteins | sample PanSoiMetaPlot_1_FD_109646 | JGI IMG/M metagenome (GOLD analysis project Ga0126369, IMG submission 109646) | Tropical forest soil microbial communities from Panama - MetaG Plot_1 | ecosystem: Environmental > Terrestrial > Soil > Tropical forest > Bulk soil | place: Panama | collected 2016-02-17 | reverse complement strand
GACGGTGGCGGGCATTCGCCTCCCCTTCTGCGCCATGAATGCGTCGCACGCGGTGCACACGTCGGCCAACCTCCGCGCGCTGGCCGATTCCGCTGCGGGGGCGATCGTCCTCGGGAGCGCGACCATCCATCCGTTTCTCCACCCGGCGTTTCGTGCCCTCCACAACCCCGGCCACGACAAGCTCCTGCCCCTGGCGCGTGAGCTGGCGATGGGTGGCAAGCCGGTCGTGGCGAGCGTCGTGGGCGCGTCGGCCGAGGAGTACGGCTTCCTCGCCCGCGCGTTCGGGGAAGCCGGGGTAGCTCTCGTGGAAGCGAACCTGGCCGACGCCTGGGTCGAGGTGACCCTCGCTCCCTTCGACGACGTCGCCGTGCTGCGGACGATCCTCGCCCAGCTGACCAGCGCTCCCGTGCCGGTGTCGGTGAAGCTGCCGGAGCGGATGCGGCTCTCCTATCGCCAGCTGGGCGACGAGCTGCGGGCGGCCGGCGTGCGCGCCGCGGTCGCGCGCAACGACTTCCGGGGCTACGAGAAGCTGCTCCTCGAAGGTGGTCCCGGCTTCGACGTCATCGCCCTGGGCGGGATCAGCTCGGGCTACGACGTGCGTCGCGCGCTGGCCAAAGGCGCGAAAGCGGTCCAGGTGGACACCTCGCTCGGCAAGGAAGGTTCCGGGATCTTCGCGCGACTTGCAAAGGAGATGCGGACGGCCCGCGGCGGGTGAGCACCGGCATGGTGTCGGTGCGCCGCCGGCTGGCGGCGCGGCGTCGCCTCCGCGAGCCCGCGGCTCCAGAGCCCACGCCTCTCCGTGCGCGCCTCGCGCTCCAGGGCGCGAAACCATCCCGCGTAGCGTACATTCGGCGGGACCGTGTACGCCGTGGCATAGCCAGCGCGCACGATCTCGGCATTGAACAGTGTCCGCTCGTCGAGCCAGACGTAGGCGAGGAGCCGCCCGTAGCGGTCGCGGTCCTCGACATCCAGCTCGAGCGAGACGGATCGTCCGAGCAGCTGCCGGCGCGTGAACTCCGAGGCGAGGCGCCCGAGGGCCTGGATGGTCCCCTTCGAGCGATGGTTGCTGCGGGCCGCCCGATCGAGCCGGTCCGACTCGTGCTCCTCCGGAGCGTCGATGCCGATCAGGCGCACGGCCGTCGGACCACCCGGCAGCTGCACCCGGATCGTGTCCCCGTCCACGACGTGGAGAACGGTGGTGCGGAGCGACGACCCAGCATGCGCGACGCCGCCCAGCACGAGCAGGGCGAGGACGGTCGTGAAGCGCAGGTCGGCTATCCTCGGAGGGCCAGGCCCGTGAGGGAGTGCGAAGTCGACCTCTCCACCCTGACGCGCACGAGCTCGCCCGGCGTCGCCGGTCCGGCGAAGACCACGGTCTTCATCTCGGGACTCTTGCCCGCCATCCAGCCCGCTGGGCGGCGCGCCGGTCCTTCGACGAGCACCTCGACCTGCTGACTCACCAGGGCGCGGTTGATCTCCGCCGAGATCGATTCCTGGAGAGCGATCAGTCGCTGGAGACGCCGCGCCTTCTCGTCCTCCGAGACGGAATCGCCCCAGCGGAAGGCCCGCGTCCCTTCCCGCGGCGAATACTTGAACAGGAAGGCCGCGTCGTAGCGGATCCGTTTCATGAGGGCCTCGGTGGCCGCGAAGTCCGTGTCGTCCTCGCCCGGGAAGCCGACGATCACGTCGGTCGTGAACGCGATGCCGGGGCGACGCTGGCGCAGACGGGCCACCAGCTCCTCGTATGCGGCGACCGTGTAGTCACGGCCCATGCGCGCGAGGACGCGGTCCGACCCCGACTGCACGGGCAGATGGAGCTGCGGCGCCACGCGGGGGCAGTCGGCGATCGCGTCGATCAACCGGGGGCTCATGTCCGAGGGATGGGGAGAAGTGAAACGGAGACGCGCGATACCGGGAACCTCGGCCGTATGGCGCAGCAGCTCGGCAAAGTCCCACGTGCCGTCGTGGTAGGCGTTCACTGTCTGCCCGAGGAACACGATCTCGCGCGTGCCGAGCGCGGCCAGCCGGTGCACCTCCTCGACGAGCGCCGGACCCGGGAGACTGCGCTCGCGCCCGCGGACGTAGGGGACGATGCAGAAGGTACAGAAGCGGTCGCAGCCGCGCATGACGGTGACCCAGGCGCGCACACCCGGCCGGCGCGCGGCGGACAGATCGGCGTAGGTTTCCGTCGGGTCGAGCCGGAGCCCCACGTACGGATCGCGCTCGCTGCCCTCCGCGGCGAGCAGCTCGGGCAACCGCCGGTAGCCGTCGGGCCCGACCAGCAGGTCGACGTACGGCGCGCGCTCGGCGAGGCGGTCGCGCAAGTGCTGCGCCATGCAGCCCGTCACCCCGAGCCGGAGCTCGGGCCGCCGCCGCTTGTGGCCGGCCAGCTCCGCCAGCCGGCCGAGCACGCGCGCCTCGGCGTGCTCACGGATCGCGCAGGTGTTGAGGAGAATCACGTCCGCCGTCTCGGGCGCGTCAGTTCGGTAGTAGCCATGGTCGCGGAGATGACCGAGCATCAGCTCGGTGTCGGCCAGGTTCATCTGGCACCCGTAGGTCTCGATGTAGACGGTCGGCATGTGGCGCGAGCCGACTCATAGCGGCCGGGCCGAGGCCCAGCAAGTTGCGACGGTGCGCGGATCGGTGCTACCCATCCGGGCATGTTGGGTGGCCCGCCGCGCCGGCGCGGACCGGCCGAGGCGTACCAGTCACTGGAAGCATCGCTGCTGCACTGCCCCCGCTGCCGCCAGGCGATGCCCGTCCGCAAGCGGCTGCTCCTCGTGCTGCTCGACGGGGAGAAGCACGAGTACGTCTGTCAGCGCTGTGGCACGTCGTGCGCCTCGAAGATCGAGCCGCACCCCCACAAGGCGCCATAGCGATCCCAATGAGCGCGCATGGGCATCGCGCGCGCCACCGGCGGAGCGTCGGTTGCGCCGTCGTGACGGTCAGCGATACGCGGACCGAGGCCGACGACGCGAGCGGGGCGCGCATGCGTGCGTTGCTCGAGCAGGCGGGGCATCGCGTGGTGGCGTACGCGATCCTACCCGACGAGCCCCTCCGCATCCGAGCACGCGTCGAGGAGCTGCTCGCGATGCCCGAGATCGACGCGGTCCTCGTGAATGGAGGGACGGGACTCGCTCCGCGCGACACGACGTACGAGGCCCTTGCGGGGCTCCTCGACAAGCGCCTGGATGGCTTCGGCGAGCTCTTCCGCATGCTCTCTTACCAGGAGGTGGGGGCGGCGGCGATGCTGTCGCGCGCCGCGGCGGGCGTGGCGCGTGGAAAGCTCCTCGCCTCGCTCCCCGGTGCTCCCGGCGCGGTCGAGCTCGGGATGGCTCGTCTGCTGGTGCCGGAGCTCGCCCACATGGTCGACCTGCTGCGGGGATGAGGCATGCGGGTCCGGCTCCGCTTCTTCGCGGCGCTTCGCGAGCAGATGGGTGCCCGCGGTGAGCGAATCCTGAAGTCCGGCGCCACGGTGGAGACGCTTTGGCGCAGCCTGGTCGCCGAACGCCCGGAGCTCGCAGCGGTGCCGGTCCGCTTCGCGGTGAACGAGGCCTACGTCGAAGGGTCGCACCGCCTGGCCGACGGTGACGAGGTGGCGTTCTTCCCGCCCGTCAGCGGAGGGCGGTGAGCGGTGTTCCGGGTGACGCGTCGACCGATCGTGGTCGCCACCCTGCTGCGCGCCGTGCGCGATCCCGCGGCCGGTGCCGCCGTCACCTTCCTCGGCACCACACGCAACGAGAATGCCGGGCGACGCGTCGTGCGGCTGGAGTACGAAGCCTTCCACCGGATGGCGGAGCGCGAGATGAAGGCGCTCGCCGCCACGGCCGCGCGGCGGTGGGCGCTCCGCAGGGTCGCTATGGTGCACCGCATCGGCGTCGTGCCGGTCGGCGAGGCGAGCGTCGGGATCGCAGTGTCCTCCGCTCATCGCGCCGAAGCGTTCGCGGCCTGCCACTGGTTGATCGACCGCCTGAAGGAGATCGTGCCGATCTGGAAGCGCGAGCACTTCCGGGGTGGCCAGGTGTGGATTGGTGCGCAACAGGGGACGCCGGACACCTCCACGGGACGCGTGGCGTCGGGACGGACGGGGACGCGTGGGCGCCGCCGCGCGGTCGATCGCTGAGCCCACACCCGGATACTTCCCATGCCGGTTGAACGTCTGCTCTCCCTCGTGACGGTCGAGATCTTCGTCATCCTGGCGGCCGCCCGGCTCCTCGGCGTGCTCTTCCGCGCGATCGGGCAACCGCAGGTGGTGGGTGAGGTGGTGGGCGGTATCCTCCTCGGGCCGTCGTTTCTCGGATGGCTCGCGCCCGGGTTCTCGGCGACGCTCTTTCCGGACGCGGCGCTGCCGTACCTCAAGATACTGAGCGAGTACGGCATCGTCTTCTTCATGTTCCTGGTGGGTCTCGAGCTCGATCCCGCGCTCCTCCGCGGTCGCGGGCACACGGCCGTCTTCATCTCGCACGCGAGCATCATCGCCCCCTTCGCGCTGGGCATCGTGCTCGCAGCGCATCTCTTCGAGGCGCAGGCTCCGGCGGGCGTTCCCTTCACGTCGTTCGCCCTCTTCATGGGCGTCGCCATGTCGATCACTGCGTTTCCCGTGCTGGCGCGCATCCTGGTCGAGCGCGATCTGCTGAAGACGCGGGTGGGGACGGTGACGATCACCTGCGCCGCCGTGGACGACATCACGGCGTGGTGTCTGCTGGCGTTCCTCGTGGCCATCGTCGGGTCGCGCTCGATGGCGGGGGCGGTGCGAACGCTCGGCCTCACGCTCGGGTATCTCGCCGCCATGGTGCTGCTCGTGCGGCCGCTGCTCCGCCGCGTGAGCGCCATGGTCGACAGCACGGGGCGCCTCTCCCAGAACGTCGTGGCGGTCGTCTTCCTGCTCGTACTGGGGAGCGCCAGCCTGACCAGCGCGATCGGCATCCATGCCATCTTCGGCGGCTTCATGATGGGCGCGATGCTGCCCAAGGACGTCCTCTTCACGCGCGAGCTGGTGGACAAGATCGAGGACTTCGCGGTGGTGTTCCTCCTGCCCATCTACTTCGCCTACACGGGGTTGCGGACCGAGATCGCCTTGCTCGCCGGACCGGGCCTCTGGCTCCAGTGTGTCCTGGTCATCGTGCTCGCCACCCTGGGCAAGTTCGGGGGCTCGGCGCTCGCGGCCCGGCTCACGGGTCTCGGCTGGCGCGAGGCGAGCGCGCTCGGCGTGCTGATGAACACGCGCGGCTTGATGGAGCTCGTGATCCTCAACATCGGGCTCGACCTCGGCGTCATCTCACGCCCGCTCTTCGCGATGATGGTCTTGATGGCGATCGTGACCACCTTCGCGACGACCCCGGTGATGTCCGCGCTCTATCCGCCCGAGCGCTTTCGGGCCGAGCTCGCCACGACGCCCGCCACCCCGAGCGCTGTCCTGGTGGCGGTGGCGCTGCCCCGCGCGGGACCGCTGCTGCTCGACGTGGCGGCATCCCTGGCGGAAGGTGCAGAGAGCCCCCTCTACGTGCTCCACCTCGTGCCGCCCCCGGAACGGGGGACGCTGGGGGTCGGTGTCGCCGCGCGACCCTACGACGACACCTCGCTCGCGCCCACGCTTGCCCATGCCCGCACGCGGAACCTCGCGGCGAGGCCGCTCCAGTTCATGAGCCGCAGCCCCGCCGATGACATCCGTGACGTTGCGCGGGCGAAGGGCGCCAGCCTGATCGTCATGGGCTGGCACAAGCCGGTCTGGAGCCGCACCGTCTTGGGTGGCACCGTGCAGGCGGTGATGCGCGAGAGCAGCGCCGAGGTCGCGGTCTTCATCGACCGGGGTCTGGCCTGGCCGCCCGGGCGCATCCTCGTTCCGTATGCCGGGACGGTCCAGGATCGCTCGGCGCTGCGGCTCGCGACGCGACTCGCGGACCGTCACGGCGCAACCCTCACCGTGCTCGCGGTCATGCGTCCGGGTGCGGCCGCTCCCCAGGTCGACGGCGACACGTCGCCCGAGGTCCGTCTCGTGGAAGCGACCTCGCCCGTCGACGCCGTGATCCGCGAGGCGGCCGCGCACGATCTCACCGTGCTCGGTGTGGGCGAGGACTGGCAGCTCGAGCCGCACGTCTTCGGTCTCCGCCACGAGCGCCTCGCCGCCGAGTGTCCATCGTCGCTGCTCGTGGTGCGCGGGACCAACGATCTCGCAAGCGCGAAACGCTGAGTTCCTCCTCGCCCGTTCAGACGTTTGCTTTGTTGCCCCTCTCTCGTCATGGTAAGGGGGAACCTCCATGTGGGGCACCCGCTCGGTCATCTTGCCCATCGGCATGCTGCTCCTCGGCGGGTGCGCGGCGCTGCGCCGCGGGCAGGGAATCCTCCTCGGCGGCGAGCGGCCTCCGACCTCTCAGGCAATGCCAGAGGACGCGCCCGCCCTCGGACACTTCTTCCGTGGCCAGGTGGCGCTCTCGCGCAACGATTCCGATACCGCGCTTCACGAGTTCGAAGCGGCGGTCGCCGCCGATCCCAGCGCATCGTTTCTGCGCGTGCGCCTGGCAGGGCTCTATGTCCGTGCGGGTCTCCTCCCGCAGGCCCTCGAGCAGTGTCAGCTCGCGCTCGCTGCGGACCCGAACGATCCGGAAGCCCTGGGCCTACTGGGTGGTGTGCTGTCCTCGCTCGGACGTGACGACGAGGCCGCGGCCGCCTATGAGCGCCTGCTGCGCGTCGATCCCCAGAGCCAGGACCCCTACCTCTATCTGGGCGCCCTCTATGCGAAGCGCGGTGAGACCGAGCGAGCGGTCGCCACGCTGAAGAAGCTGATCGCGAAGAACCCGGGGTCGATCCTCGGCTACTACTACCTCGGCCGTGTGTATGCGGGTGCCCGCGAGCCCGACAAGGCCGAGCACTACTACCTGGAAGCGCTCAAGCTGAGCCCGCAGTCCGAGTTGATCCTGACCGATCTCGCGCTCTCCTACGAGCTGGCCGGCCGTACGGAGAAGGCGATCGAGCTCTACCAGAAGATCCTCGCGCTGAACCCGCAGAACGCCCTCGTGCGTCGACGGCTGGGCGGCCTGTACGTCGGGCAGAAGCGTCTGGACGATGCCCTCTCCCAGTTCCAGGAGCTGGAGAAGGTCGATACCGACCCGCGCGAAGCGCGCACCAAGATCGGGCTCATCTACCTCGAGAAGGGCGATCCGGAGCGGGCCGTCACCGAGTTCAACCTGGTGGTGGCGGCCGAGCCGGACAACTGGCGCGTCCGCTATTACCTCGGTTCGGCCTACGCGGAGGCACGGCAGACCGATCAGGCGTTGGGGGAGTTCGCTCGCGTCCCGCCCTCGTCGGAGTACTACGTCGATTCTCGCATCCAGCGCGCATATCTTCTCCAGAAGACCGGTCGCCTGTCCGATGCGGTGCACGAGATCGAGCACGCGCTCAACGAGAAGCCCGACAATCCCGAGCTCATGGGTTACCTCGCGGCGCTCTACCGCGAGCGCAAGGACCTGAAGGGTGCGATCGCGCTGCTCGAACGCATGGTCGCTCGCTTTCCGGACAACGACCGCTACCGCTTCACCCTCGGGGCCGCCTACGACGAGGCCAATGACAAGCCCCGCACGATCGAGCAGATGCAGCGGGCGGTCGAGCTGAACCCGAAGAACGCCGCCGCGCTCAACTACCTCGGCTACACCTACGCCGAGATGGGAGTCCACCTCGACGAGGCCGAGTCCCTCATCCGTCGCGCGCTCGCGCTGGAGCCCGAGGACGGCTTCTACGTCGACAGCCTCGGATGGGTGTACTACCGGCGCGGTGACTTCCGGCGGGCGGTCGAGGAGCTCGAGCGGGCGGTCGAGCTCGCGGGAGACGATCCCACCGTCGCCGAGCATCTGGGGGACGCCTACGAACGCGTCGGTCAGCCGCGCGACGCGATCCGACTCTACCGGGATGCGCTCGGCCGGGCGAAGGAGAATCCCCAGATCGAGCGCCTGAAGGGCAAGATCCACGCACTCGAGGACGCGGCGAGGGCCGAGGGCGTCGGGCTCTGAGGGCGGGGGCAGCGGCCGCGCACGAGTAGCGTCCGGGCTGGCGGCGGTTCTCGTGCTAGCCGGTTGCGCGCTCCGTTCTCCGCGGCCGCGCCTCCAGCCAACGACCGCAGAGGAGCTGCTCGCCAGTCTCAGCGCGCGGCGCCTGGCGGTGACGTCGCTGCGTGGGCGCGCCCGCCTGCGCGCCGGGCTGCGGGGCGCGTGGACACGGGAGGCGATCCTCGTGCGCCGCCCCGCGGCGATCCGCATCGACGTCTTCTCGCCTCTCGGGTTGGCGCTGGCGGTGGGTGTCCAGCGCGGTGTGGTGTGGGCGTATCCCCCGGCTGCGGCGACCCGCTACGAGGGTGCGGCGACGCCGGCCAACCTGTCCCGCTTCCTGGGTGCCCCGCTCGCCGTTGCCGACGTGATCGACGTACTCCTCGGGGTTCCGCCCGCGCGTACGCCCTCGGGACCGCCCGAGCTCAGCACCACTGACGAAGGCGAGTATCGGGTGACCGTGCCGCTGGCAGGTGGTTCGCAGACGATCTGGTTCGCGGGAGAGACGCTCGCCGTGCGGCGCGCAGAGGAGCGCAGCGGCGGTGCGCTGACCCTGCGCCTGGCGTTCGACGACTATCGCGACACCTTCCCGCATGCGATCGAGGTCGCTGCCCCGGCCGCCGCGGCCGGGGCGCGTCTCGTGTTCGAGACGGTCGAGCCGAATGTGGTGCTCGATCCAGCTCTGTTCACGCCGCCTCCCGCGCCGCACGTCCTTCCACTCGAGGATGCCGAGGGCCCATCGTGACGGTGCTCGACGTGCGTGGGCTCGCGACCGCCTTCGAGCGTAACGGCGCCATCGCGCGGGCGGTCGACGGCGTGTCGTTCACGCTTGACGCGGGACAGGTGCTGGGGCTGGTCGGCGAGTCGGGATGCGGCAAGAGCGTCACCGCGCTCTCGCTGATGCGGCTCGTCCAGCCCCCGGGGCGCGTCGTCGGCGGAGAGGTGCGCCTCGAGGGGCGGGATGTGTTCGCGCTGAATGAGCGGGAGATGCGCCGCCTGCGCGGTCCTGGGCTGGCGATGATCTTCCAGGAGCCGATGACGTCGCTCAACCCGGTGCTGCGGATCGGCAGTCAGATCGCCGAGGCGGTACGGGTACACGGTAGGGTCGGCCGGCGCATCGCCTGGGAGCGCGCCGTCGAGCTGCTGGGCGAAGTGGGTATTCCCGAGCCGGCGACCCGCGCGAGCGACTACCCCCACCAGCTCTCGGGCGGGATGCGTCAACGGGTCATGATCGCGATGGCCATCTCGTGTGCGCCACGGGTGCTGATTGCCGACGAGCCGACGACTGCGCTCGACGTGACCATCCAGGCCGAGATCCTTGACCTCCTGCGCGCGCTCCGCGAACGCCACCGCATGGCGGTGCTCCTCATCACGCACGATCTGGGCGTCGTCGCCGAGCAGGCGAATGCGGTCGCGATCATGTATGCCGGGCGCATCGTGGAACTGGGCGACGTCTTCCAGGTCTTCGACCGCCCGCTGCATCCGTACACGCAGGCCCTCTTCCGTTCCATGCCGAGCCTTGGTGGTCGGCGCGAGCGCCTGGAGGCGATCGGCGGTCAGGTCCCCGATCCATTCCACCTGCCGAGCGGATGTGCGTTCCGGGATCGGTGCCCGCGGGCGATCGCGGCGTGCGCGGACGCCATTCCCCCGCTCGTCGAGAAGGTGGGGGGTCACCGGGCGGCCTGCATCCGGGTCTAGGAGACGGCGAGGAATCCGGCATGAGCGCGACGCCGCCGCTGGTCGAGGTCGAGAACCTCCGCAAGCACTACCCGATCGGCGGAGGACTCTTCGCGCGCACGCGCGCTTGGGTCCGCGCGGTCGACGGGGTGTCGTTCGCGATCCACGCCGGGGAGACGCTCGGCCTGGTCGGCGAATCGGGATGCGGCAAGACGACCCTCGGCCGGCTGATGCTCCGGCTGATCGAGCCCACCGGCGGCGACATCCGCTTCGAGGGGCGCTCACTGCTCGGCCTCCGCCCGCGCGAGCTCCGCGGTCTCCGGCGCCGGATGCAGATCATCTTCCAGGATCCGTACGGCTCCCTGAACCCCCGCATGCGGGTGGGCAGCATCATCGGTGAGGGTCTCGCCATCCACCGGCTCGGCCGCCGGGACGAGCGCTACCGGCGGGTGCAGGAGCTGATCGAGCTCGTCGGACTGCCGCCCGATGCGGCTCGCCGCTATCCTCACGAGTTCAGCGGCGGGCAGCGTCAGCGGGTCGGCATCGCTCGGGCCCTCGCCGTCGAGCCGCGCTTCGTGGTCGCGGACGAGGCGGTGTCGGCGCTCGACGTCTCGATCCAGGCACAGATCATCAATCTGCTGCAGGAGCTGCGCGAGCGCCTCGGGCTGACGATGCTCTTCATCGCCCACGACCTGCGGGTGGTGGAGCACGTGAGCCACCGCGTCGCGATCATGTACCTGGGCCACATCGTCGAGATGGGGCCGCGCGAGGAGATCTACCGGAATCCCCGGCATCCCTACACGCGCGCGTTGCTATCCGCCGTTCCCATTCCCGATCCGCGGCACGCGACACGCCGCACGACGCTCGGGGGTGATGTGCCGAGCCCGGTGAACCCCCCGTCGGGCTGTGCCTTTCATCCCCGCTGCCCGTCGGCGGAAGCGGTGTGTAAGAGAGTGCGGCCGCCGCTCGAGACCGGGCGTCGTGACCACGCCGTCGCCTGCCACGTGTTCCCGGCCGAGAAGCTCTAGGGCATTTTACAAGCCACCCGGGAGCGACCTATACTATGGCCAATCCCTTACGCCCGGGCCGGGGAACCGGCGCGACGAACCACGAGGAGCGGATGGTGGCCGAATCGAAGGACGGCGGAAACGCGTGGCAGGAGGTCCGGGTGTCGCTAGGCCCGGACGCCGAGGTGACGGGCAAGCTTTCCTTCGTGACCGCCACCCGGATCGAGGGAAAGCTCAAGGGCGAGGTGCGCGCATCGGGCCTGCTGGTCGTAGGTCCACAGGCGATCGTGCACGCCACTGTGGAGGCGGCGAACCTCGTCGTACTGGGTGAGCTGCGGGGGCAGGTCCAGGGCGCCGGGCGGGTCGAGATCTGCGCCGGCGGTCGTCTCTACGGTGACGTCGAGACGAAGGCCCTGGTCGTGCAGGAAGGTGCGATGTTCGAGGGACAGAGCCACATGGGTGAGCAGCGGCGTCCCAGCATCGCGCAGACCGAGCTCACCACCTAGCGGAACTCGTTCGAACGGGGTAGCGGCGCGGCAGCCACGCTGCCCCCGCTCGTGCTACGCCTTGCCGGCGGCTTCCTCGGTGACGCGGGCGGCGCGGCCAGCACGCTCGCGAAGGTAGTAGAGCTTCGCGCGCCGCACGGCACCACGCGCCATGACCTCGATACGGTCGATGCGGGGTGAATGGACGGGGAAGATCCGCTCGACGCCCACCCCGTAGGAGGTCTTGCGCACCGTGAAGGTCTCCCGGCTACCACCTCCGCTTCGACCGAGCACGGTGCCCTCGAACACCTGGATGCGCTCCTTGTCGCCCTCGACCACGCGGACGTGGACGCGCACGGTATCACCCGGTTTGAAGGCGGGAAGGCCCTTGCGGAGCTGTTCCGCCTCGACGCGGTCGATCGGGGTCATGAGTATCTTCATGTTCTATCGGCCGCCGCGCAAACGGTCAAGGATGATGGCCGCGGCGGTGCGAACCGAGAGGTGGTTCCACCCGTCGCTGCCGCGGATCGGCTCCAGGACGTCGTCGGCCCGGCCGAGGAGCTCGCGGGTGAGCCCCCAGCCGGTCCCCAGGACGAGCAGCTCGGGGCGGGTCTCGACGGCGAGGCGTTGACGGAGGGTAGCGAAGGACACGCATGGTCCTCCCTCGCGGGAGGTCGTCGCGACGAGCCGCGGCAGCACACCTACCTCGCGCTCGATGTCGGCGATCACGCCGTCGAGGTCGCTCGCCAGCCGGATGCGGGCGAGCGCCTCGCGCCGTGTCTCGTTGTAGGTGGCGCCCGGCCCGGATTCCCAGTGCCGGATGATGCGGAGCACGAGCCGACGCAGGGTCGGGACCGGCGTGGCGATGTAGCAGGCATCGAGAGCGAAGGTCCGTGCGAGGCGGGCGAGATCGTGCACGTCGAGGTTGGTGACCGCGGTGGTCACGATCGCGCCGTTCTTGTCGTAGACCGGGTGATGGAGGAGTGCCAGGTAGAGAGCCGCCACCGCATCACCCTCCCCGCCAGCCGAGCGAGCGGAGGAAGGTGCGGTCGGCCTCGTCGAGCGGCGCGTGCACGAGCAGGTCGGGCCGCCGCGTCAGCGTCACGCGCAGCGACTCCTCTCGCCGCCAGCGGCTGATCGCGGCGTGGTCGCCGGCGAGGAGCAGGGCCGGGACGCGCGCACCACGGAACTCCTCGGGGCGCGTGTACTGCGGATGTTCCAGCAGGCCCGTCGCGTGGGAGTCCTCGCGCGGCGAGGCGTCGTTACCCAGCGCACCCGGCAGGAGCCGCACGAGCGCGTCGATCACGACAAGAGCGGCGAGCTCGCCCCCCGAGAGGACGTAGTCCCCGATCGAAAGCTCTTCATCGATGTATGCTTTCACCCGCTCGTCGATGCCCTCGTAGCGTCCACAGACGAGGAGCAGGCTGGGGAAGCGGGCTAGAGCAAGCGCTCGCTCCTGGCTGAAGGGACGGCCCGTCGGGCTGAGAAGGATGCGATGCGGGCGATCGACCGCGCTCACGTGCTCGATGGCCGCCACCAGCGGCTCGGGGCGCATCACCATGCCCTGGCCCCCGCCGTACGGCGCATCGTCCACCTGCAGGTGGCGGCCGCCCGCGTAGTCGCGGAGCTGATGCAGCGAGACCTCGACCAGTCGGCGGGCGCGCGCGCGTCCGAGGAGGCTGGCCGCCAGCGGCGAGCCGAACATCTCGGG
>Ga0126369_10002584_pt1 | contig 12918 bp, 11 predicted proteins | sample PanSoiMetaPlot_1_FD_109646 | JGI IMG/M metagenome (GOLD analysis project Ga0126369, IMG submission 109646) | Tropical forest soil microbial communities from Panama - MetaG Plot_1 | ecosystem: Environmental > Terrestrial > Soil > Tropical forest > Bulk soil | place: Panama | collected 2016-02-17 | reverse complement strand
GAGGCCGACGGCGACCGAGCGCGTGTTGTCGTGCGTGCGGTCGTGCTCTTCCTTGATGCGGGACAGGAGGAAGACCTCGTAGTCCATCGAGAGCCCGAAGGCGAGGCAGAACAGGAGCAACGGAACGGTCGCCGGGAGCGTCCCTGTGGGCGTGAAGTCGAGGAAGCCGGACAGGTGGCCGTCCTGGAAGATCCACACGAGCGCGCCGAACGTCGCGCTGAGGCTGAGGACGTTCAGGACGAGCGCCTTGACGGGGACGAGGATGCTTCCGAACATCAGGAAGAGGAGAACGAACGTCGCCAGCGCGATCAGCCCCGCCGCGAGCGGCAGCCGGGAGAAGAGCGAATGCTTCGAGTCGACGAGCGTGGCCGCATTACCGGTGACCAGAACCCGGAACGGCGCCGGAGTGGCGCGCACCGATTTGGCGAGCCGTTCGCCGGCGTCGGAGTACGGCTCGACGGACGGCACGACGGACAGCCACGTGGCGTCACGGGTGGCGAAGCGCGCGCTGAGCGGTCCGGGGCCAGCCACCTGCTGACCGTTGATGTAGCTGCCCGTCAGGGCGTCGACGCGGGCTGCGCCGGGCGCGCGCGACAGCGCCGCCGCGTACCGGTCGAGCTCGTCGGCGTGCGCGGCGGGGTCGCCGATGCCTGTGGCGACGGCCTGGAGGGTGAGAGCCTCGTTCGACGCGAAGCGCGTCCGGATGTCGTCCTGCACCTGCCGGCTCGAGGCGCTCGTTGGCAACACACGATCGTCGGGCAGGCCGAACTGGATCCGAAGGAAGGGCAACCCCAGCACGATCAAGAGCGCGATCACTCCGAGGGCGATCGGCACGGGCCGCCGCATGACAAACGTCGCGATCCGGTGCCAGACCCCCTCACCCACCGGCTTGGGGTCTCGTCGCAACAACCGCAGCGAGTTCACGCGTGGGCCGAGCACGGCGAGCAACGCCGGGAGACTCACGATCGCGACGAAGCCAGCGAGCAGCGCCACGCCGATGCCGGCGTAGGCGAACGACCGAAGGAACGCGAGGGGGAAGACGAGCAGGGCAGCGAGGGCGACGGCGACGGTGAGCGCGCTGAACGCGACGGTCTTCCCTGCAGTCTGGACCGTGCGGACGACGGCGTCGTGCGGCTCGCGCCCGTTGTGGAGCTCTTCCCGGTACCGCGAAACGACGAACAGGCTGTAGTCGATGGCGAGCCCGAGGCCCATGCCGGTCGTGAGGTTGAGGGCGAAGATCGACACCTCGGTGAGCGAGGCGACGATCAGGAGCACGAGAAACGTGCCGACGATCGCGAGCCCGCCAACGACGAGGGGGAGACCGGCGGCGACCACGCTCCCGAACACGAGCACCATCAGCAGCAGCGTGATCGGGAATGCGATGAGCTCGGCGCGCAGGAGGTCCGCCTCCACCTGGTGGTTCACCTGTCGGAACACCTCGGCGAAGCCGCCGACGCGCACGGTGATCGGGCCGGAGCCCGTCGTCGCGTACTTGGGCGACAGCTCGCGGGCGGCCTGCTGGACGTGGTCCTCGTCGCCGTGCAGTGACACGAGGACGAGCGCCTCGCGACCGTCCTTGCTCCGCAGGGGCGGCGGGCTCCCCAGGCTCCAATACGAGACGACGCGGGCGACCTTCTTCTCGGCGGCCAGATTGTGCGTAAGCGTCTCGGCCGCCGCCCCGACGGCGGCGGCGTCGACCGTGCCGCGCTTGGCTCTCACGAGGAACACGAGGTCCGGCTCCTGCTTCCCGAACTCGTGCTTGATCTGTTCCGCTGCCCGGGAGGACTCCGACGCCGGGTCGTCGAAACCGCCGCTGCTCAGACGGGAGGCGACACCGCCGCCGAGCCCGGCGGCGACCAGGAAGAAGACCGCCGTGCCGACGAGGACCGACTTGCGACGGGAGACGGCGAAACTACCGAGGCGATCGAGCACGGCGGATCCGGACCGGGATGAGTTATTACCGATAAGTCAGCCGCCATGATGCGCCGCCGGGGCGCCGCTGACTAGTGGACGTCCGTCACAGGTGCTACGAACTCGAAAATCGCAGCTCTGGGAGCAGCCCGGCGCGACCTCTGGCGTTCCGGTGGGGTCGAATGATCGATGGCGCGTCGTCGCAAGGTCCTGGCGATCGCGATCGCGCTGGCTGCCGGCACCTGGCTGTTGGTGTGGCTCGCGGTCGCCGTCATCGCGCCGCTCGTCGAAGGCGCGTCGTGCTCGGGCATCGAGTTCCGGGCCGGCGCGCCCGGTCCGCAATCGCAGCCGGCGCCTCGGCCCCCGATCGGCGGCGGCGGGGGTGTCGCCGGGAAGATCCGGTCCGCGCTCCAGCCCGAGGGCTCTGCGGTCTACTGCCACGACTTCGCCGACCCCTACGTGCTGCGTGCGGGGAACGCGTACTACGCCTATTCGACCGACAATGAGGACCATCACATCCCGGTGCTGACCTCGAGCGGGCTCTTCGGCACGGCACACATCGCCGAAGCGCTTCCCAACCTCCCGGCGTGGTCGTCGCCTGGCGGGGTCTGGGCGCCGGCGGTGCTCCCGCGCCCGGACGGCTACGTCCTCTACTACACGACTCTCGCTCACGACCCCGAGCGCGAATGCCTGTCGTGGGCGTTCTCGGCGCAGCCCGGCGGTCCATTCGTCGACGACTCGAGCGGTCCGTTCGTCTGCGGCGCGGACGGCGGCGCGATCGACCCGAGCCCCTACGTCGACACCGACGGGCGCGCCTACCTCCAGTGGAAGAGCGATGAGACGAAGGGCATCGTCTCGCAGGAGCTCGCGCCGGACGGCCGCAGCCTGGTCGGCGAGCCGCGCCCGCTCGTCCAGGCGGATCAGCCTTGGGAAGCCGGTGTCGTCGAGGCGCCGAGCATGATCGGGTACGAGGGCCGTTACTACCTCTTCTACTCGGGCAACGACTGGTCGACCTCCGGCTACGCCGTGGGCTACGCGGTGTGCGACACACCACTCGGACCGTGCGCGCAGCCGGCGGGTGGACCCTGGCTGGCCTCCACGGACAAGGCGGAGGGGCCGGGGGGCGAGGACGTGTTCGTCGACGAGCAGGGCCAACTCTGGATGGCCCTGCACGCCTGGGTGCGGGGGAAGGTCGGCTACCCGGGCGGCGCCCGCAAGCTGTTCGTCGTTCGCCTGACGTTCGTCAACGGCGCGCCGGTCGTCGCGTAGACACGCCCGTCAGCCCTTCACGTACGAGAATTTCTCGGCGACCTTGCCGTCGCGCACGCGGAACACGTCGACGCCTCGGACGTGGCCGTCGCCCCAGTCGTAGCGCCACAGCTGCACGTACCGGTCCCCGGCCGGGAACGCGTCCTCGGCCGTGAACTGCGCCCGGGTGTCGTGGAAGATCGGCTTCCACGCCGCCTGCACCGCGTCCCGACCCTGGTGGCGTTCACCGTCGGGCGCGGGGCCCGTGCTCTCGAACACGCAGTCGTCGGTGCAGAGGGCGAGGGTGGCGTCGAGGTCGTGGGCGCTCCACGCCTCGTTGAAGCGTGCGATGAGGTCGCTCGTCTCGGCGTCGGTCATGGCGGCCACCGTAGGCCGACCCGTCGATCGCGATCAGGTGGCCGCGATCACTCGGTGTCGACGTCGACGAAGAGCGGAGCGTGGTCGGACGGGAGCTTGCCCTTGCGGGCGAAGCGGTCGACGAGAGCCCACCGGATGCGGTCGACGAGCGGCTCGGTCACGTAGGTCAGGTCGATGCGCATGCCTCGGTGCTCGTGGAAATCGCCCCGCCGGTAGTCCCAGTACGTGAACAGCTCGTCCTGGGGATACAAGGCGCGGAAGGCGTCGACGAAGCCCCAGTCGCGCAAGCGGCTGACCGCGGCACGCTCCGGCTCGGTGACGTGCGTGTCGCCGACGAACGCTTCGGGCGACCACAGGTCGCGATCCTCGGGCGCGACGTTGAAGTCACCCATCATCACGATCGGGTCGTTGGGCTTGTACGTGGCCGCGATCCAGTCGTGGAGGCACTCGAGCCACGCCAGCTTGCGGTCGTAGAACTCGCTGCCGACCTTCCGGCCGTTGGGGACGTACACGCAGATCACGCGGACGCCGCCGCACATCGCGGACAGCAGTCGGGCGTCGCCCTCGTACGGGTCGACGAGGTCCGTGCCGTCGAAACCGGAGGTCACATCGCCGACGCCGGCACGGGACAGGATGGCGACGCCGTTCCACTGCCCCGGCCCGTGGTGCACCGCGTCGTAGCCCAGCGTCTGGAACGTCAGCTGCGGGAACGAGTCGTCCGACAGCTTGGTCTCCTGCATGCACAGCACGTCCGGATGCGCGTACTGCAGCCAGTCCTCGACCCGGGGAAGGCGGGCCTTGAGGGAGTTCACGTTCCAGGTGGCGAAGCGCACGACCTTCGGAACCTACCCGACGTCGTCTCCGAGGTACTCCGGGTTCGCGACCAGGAGCTTCACGCGCACGGACTCCCTGACGGCGCCGACGACCTCGTCCCGACGGTCGTCGAGGGACCCGTCCCGGATGCGAGCCGCGAGCTCAGCCATCAGCGTGCGAACGTCGGCGTCGTGACCGAGAAGGGCGCCGAGCCGGGCGCGCTCGGCGGCGTCGAGGTCGGGGCCGCGGAGGAGCTCCCGCTCGAGCATGCCGAGGGCGTTGATCGCGACCCGGCTGTGGAACTGCACCCGCCCCTCCACCGCAGGCATCACGTCCTGCTCGAGAAACTCGCGGATCGCTTCGAGGAGCTCGACGGCCGTCGGTCGATCCTGCATCACGCCCGCCCGTCGATCAGGTCGAGGAGGTCCCACTCCATCTCGGCGACCCGGCGACCGAGCGTCGCCAGCTCCACCGAGCGGACCCCGCCCTCGAGGTGCGTGAACGCCTGGATCTCGCAGATCACGCCCCATTTCAGCGTGCCCATCGCCTCCCAGTAGCCGAGCTCGACGGGATCGACGTCACGCCCGCCGGCGGACCGGTAGGCGGTAAGCAGATCGTCCACCGAGCCGAAGCCGCCGACTCGTTGGTCGGTCACCCCGAAGCGCCACGACTTCACGCACAACCAGCCGAGGTCCTCGACCGGGTCGCCGAGATGCGCGAGCTCCCAGTCGAGCACGGAGCGGAGGCCGTCGGACCCGACGACGAGGTTGCCGTTGCGGAAGTCGCCGTGCACGAGCGCGGGGTGAGGGGGGTCCGGCGGCGCGTGCTCGGCGAGCCAACGAAACCCGAGCTCGAAGGCGGGGTGCGGTTCGCCGAAGCCGTCGAGATAGCCGCGGTAGAGCTCGATCTGCTCGCGCGCGCCCTGCACGGGGAGCACGGGCAACCGGGCGGGGTCGAGGGCGTGGATGCGCGCCGCTTGCTCGCCGCATTGGCGGGCGAGCTTCGGCCGCGCGGCGGCGTACGCGTCGTCACGCAGGATGCGGCGCGCGATCGTCTCGCCCTCCACCCGCTCCATGACGAATCCCGAGCCGAGGCCGTCCTCCGCCTCGAGCAGGAACCACACCCGGGGCGTCGCGACACCGCCGTCGTGGGCCGCGTCGAGGAGCGCGAACTCGACCGACCGCTCCGACCGGCCGACGGCGGCGCCGGGATCGCGGCGCAGCACGAGCCGGTGACGGGCGCCGTCGTCGGTGACGGCGTCGAACGACCATGTCTCGCGGGACGCGCCACCCGACAGGCGGCGCACGCCCTCGACCGACACCGCGTGCCCGAGATGGCGTGTGACGGCGGCCGCGAGAGGTTCGGCATCGATGCGGACGGGCACGGCGTCGAACGGTAGCGCCATGGCCGATACATTCCCCGGGTGGGCTGCGGGCGGGGTGCGCTGTTCGGGGGGCTCGCGGGGCTCGTCGCGGTTCTGGCGCTGGCGGCGCCGGCCGCTTCCAAGACGACCGCGCAGTTCGGGCCGGAGCAGATCCGCAACTACGTCGTCGACGTGCGCATCGAGCCGACAGGGTTGGTCCGCGTGCACGAGACGATCGACTACGACTTCGGCGTCGTCCCGAAGCACGGCATCTTCCGCGACGTCCCCGTGCGGTTCGACTACCCGCCCAAGGCCAACCACGACCGCGTGTACCCGATCCAGGTCGAGTCCGTGAAGGCATCCGAAGGGACACCCGCGGACTACACGCTCGAGAGCGGCGACGTCGACGGCGTCGGACTGAAGCGCATCAAGATCGGCGATCCCGACCGCACGATCAGCGGGCAACACACCTACGACATCACGTACACGTTGCGGGGTGTGCTCAACGGGTTCGCGGACCACGACGAGCTGAACCTCAACGCGATCGGCCCCGGTTGGACGGTGCCGATCCAGCGGGCGAGCGTCACCGTCGAGGCACCGGCGGACATCACGCAGGTCGCGTGCTTCAGCGGCCCGCTCCGGTCGACCCTCCCGTGCGGGAGCGCCACCAGCAGCGGCACGACGGCGACGTTCGCACAGAGCACCATCCCGCCCGGCGGCGCCCTGACGGTGGTCGTCGGCATGCCGAAGGGCGCCGTGCCACCCCCGAGGCCGATCCTCGAGGAGCGGTTCAACCTCGGCACCGCCTTCTCCGTCACACCCGCAACAGCCGGGCTGGGCGGGGCGCTGCTGGTGTTCGTAGTCCTGCTGTTCGCGTTCCTCATGTACCGGTTCGGGCGCGACCGCCGCTACCACGGGTCGGCGGTCGACCAGGCCTTCGGGAGCGACAGCGGCGCCGAGGAGTACGTCCCCGTCCTGCACCACGAGGAGACGCCCGTCGAGTTCGTCCCGCCCGACAATCTCCGCCCCGGGCAGCTCGGCACACTCGTCGACTTCACGGCCAACCCGCTCGACGTGACGGCCACGATCGTCGACCTCGCGGTGCGCGGCTACCTCGTGATCGAGGAGATCCCCGGTGAGGGCGGGTTCCTGCACAAGCCGGACTGGAAGCTCACGAAGAAGAAGGAGGCGGACGCCCAGCTCAAGGACTACGAGCGCAAGCTCCTCGACGCGTTGTTCGAGGACGGCAACGAGGTGCAGCTCTCCGACCTGCGTTACACGTTCCACACGAAGATGGAGGAGATCCAGGGCGCGCTCATCGAGGACGCGCAGTCCCAGGGCTGGTTCGTGCGCTTGCCGTCCACGACCCGGATGCAGTGGGGTTGCCTCGGGGTGCTCGTCCTGCTCGCCGGCGCCGGGCTCATGACGCTGCTCATCATCTTCACCCATGCCGCGCTGCTCGGCATCCCGTTGCTGGTCGCCGGCATCCTGCTGACGTTCGGCGCCTACTGGATGCCGCAACGCACGGCGAAGGGCACAGCCGTTCTCCGCCGTACCGAGGGGTTCCGGCGGTTCATCAACGAGTCCGAGAAGGAACGCGCGCGCTTCGCCGAGCAGAAGAACCTGTTCTCCGAGTACCTCCCTTACGCGATCGTGTTCGGGGCCACTGGCAAGTGGGCAGCCGCGTTCGCTGGGCTCGACGACCAGCCGCCCGACACGTCGTCGTGGTACATCTCGTCGACGCCGTTCACGTTCCTGGCCTTCTCGAGCGCGATCGACGGGTTCACCGTGTCCACGTCCGGCACGCTCACGTCGACGCCCCCGTCCACGTCAGGTTCGAGCGGCTTCTCCGGCGGTGGGTTCTCCGGCGGTGGCGCCGGAGGCGGAGGCGGCGGCAGCTGGTAGCGGGCGTCAGCCCGCGTCGACGGCGGCTTTGCCGACCGGCGCCGCAGGAGCCGGAGCTTGCGACGGCGACAGATCAGCCCCCGTCGAGCCCGGCCCATACCGGTTGCAAGCGGGGTGACACGCGGGCGAGCTCCTCGAGCGTGACCGCGGTGAGCCGGCGGAGCTTCTCGGCGCCGCGGGCGGTGAGGCGCAGGCGCACGATCCGGTGGTCGTCGCGGTCCTGCCCGCGGCGGACGAGCCCGGCCGTCTCGGCGCGGTCGACGAGCTCGACGGCGCTGTGGTGACGCAGCAGGAGGTAGTCGGCAACCTCGCCGATCGTCGGGGCCTTGACGTCGGGATGACCGCGGATCGCCAGCAGCAGCTGGTGCTGGGCGGGGGAGAGTCCTACCGCCCGGGCCTGCTCCTCACTCCAGCGCAGGAAACGGCGCAGCCCGGTGCGGAACTCCAGCAGCCGCCGGTAATCGTCGTCGGCGACGCGGCGGGCACGCGAGACGGTCGAGACTGGCACGAAAAGTATCGTATCACGATATAATGTGCGCCATGCGGTCATCTCCGGGTCGCCTCGTCTTCCTGGCGCTGCTCGCCGCCGCGCTCGGTCTGGCCGGTGGGGCGGCAGCCTGGCTGCTCGTGCGCCTCATCGCGCTGCTGACGAACGCGGCGCTGCTGCACGAGTACGGGTGGGACCTCCCGTCGTTCCGCCACTTCCATCCCGGTCTCGATCTCGTACTCGTCGCGATGGTGGGCGGATTGGTCGTCGCGTTGCTCGCGCGCTGGTCGCCGGTCATCCGCGGGCACGGCATCCCCGAGGCGATGGAAGCCGTGCTGACGCGCCACAGCCGCATCTCGCCCCGTGCTTCGGTCGCGAAGCCTGCGTCGGCCGCTGTCGCGATCGGCACGGGTGGTCCATTCGGCGCCGAGGGACCGATCATCGTGACCGGCGGCGCCCTGGGATCACTCATCGGTCAGGTCATCCGCGTGACGCCGTCGGAACGGAAGATCCTGCTCGCCTGCGGCGCGGCGGCCGGCATGGCGGGGGTGTTCGGCGCGCCCCTCGCGTCGGTCGTGCTCGCGGTCGAGCTCCTGCTGTTCGAGTTCTCGGCCCGCGCCCTCGTGCCGCTCGTGGTGTCGGCGAGCATCGCCGCCGGCGTCCACGCCGCGCTGTTCGGCAGCGGCCCGCTGTTCACGGTGCCGCACCACGACTTCGCCGGGCTCAGCACGCTCGCCGTGTTCGCGCTCCTCGGCGTCGCCTGCGGTCTCGTCGCCGTGGTCGTCGCCCGCGGCCTGTTCGCCGTGGAGGACGTCTACCGACGCCTGCCGATCTCGGAGTTCTGGCACCCGATCATCGGTGCGCTCTCCTTCGCGCTGATCGGTCTGGCCGTCCCGCGCGCGCTCGGCGTCGGCTATGACGCGATCGACGACGTCCTCGCCGCGAAGATCACTGCGGGTGCGCTCGCGCTGTTGCTCCTCGCCAAGCTCGCGATGTGGTGGGTCGCGCTGGGCTCGGGCACGTCGGGCGGCACGCTCGCGCCGCTCCTCCTCATCGGCGGATCGTTCGGCGGCCTGGTCGGCGCCGGCCTCGACGCCGCATTCCCCGGCCTCGGCCTCTCACCCGGTGCGGTCGCGCTCGTCGCGATGGCCGCCACATTCGGCGCCGCGACCGGCGCCACGTTCACCTCGATCGTCTTCGCGTTCGAGCTCACGCGTGATTACGAGGCCGTGTTGCCGCTGATGCTCGCAGCCGTCCTCGCCGACATCGTCTTCAACTCGCTCTCCCGGCAGACGCTCATGACCGAGAAGCTGGCGCGGCGCGGTGTCTTCGTCCCGCGCCGCTATACACCGGACGTGCTGCAGGTGCACGCGGTTCGCGAGGCGATGACGTCCGACGTCGAGACGCTGCCGGTGCACGCGAACGTCGGAGATGCGCGCCGGCTGCTGGAGTCCGGCGGGCATGGCGCGTATCCGGTCGTCGACGACACCGGCGCGTGCGTAGGAATCGTGACCCGCACCGACCTGCTCGTGCGCGAGCTGCCGGACGACGCGTCCGTGGAAGAGGTCGCGCACAACGACCTGGTGACGGTGGAGCCCGGCGACCGGTTGCTCACCGTGCTCGAACGCTTCACCGACGACGGCGTGGACCATGTCCCGGTCGTGGACCACGATCGTCTCGTCGGGATCTGCACTCGCACTGATGTGCTGCGGGCGAGGAGCCGGTACCTCGAGCACGAGCGACCGCAGGCGGGGTGGCGACCGCGACTCCGGCGCGGGCAGGGGAATGGAGAGCGCTCGCCGGCGTGACCGTTACGCGGTGACGCCCACGGGCTGGCCGTCGACCATCTGGTCGAGGTACTCCGACAGACCGAATCCGACCTTGCCGTCGCAGCGCCACTCGGTCATGCCCTCGGAGATGCGCGTCACGAGCATGTCTCCGTCCGGTGCCTGTCGGCGATTCCGCAGCGGGATGAGCGAGAGCACGCTGCCCTCGATCTCGTAGTCCCGGTCGGCGGTGTGCGCGACTGCCCGCATCTCCTGGTGGTAGGTGTCGGCTCCGCGCCACTCCGTCTCGATCTCGGCGTGGTCGATCGAGCGGTACTCGCCGTCCTCGAGCACGACCCCGCCGATGCGCCGGCCGCCGTCACGCGAGGTCACGATCGAGATGACGAAGCCGAAGTCCTCCCCGAAGTTGGCGGTCAGCCACCGGTACCACCACGGCGACTGCCAATAACGGGGACCCCACGAGTGGTCACGCAGTCCGTAGCCGTCGATCTCCCATTCCTCGTCGCCGACACGCACGACCCCGCGCGCGCCGACATGCTGCTCGTAGTGCCCGCGGGCGAAGCCCTGCTCGGCGTTCTCGGTGATCTGCGAGCCGTCGTCGTTGACCGGCTCGCCGCCCCACATCGGTGCGATCCCTCGGTAGCCGACCTCGACGGCGGCGTCGACCCACGGGTTCTCGGTGAACGCCTGGCGGGGATTCGCCATCTCGAGCGGGCGTTCGAGCAGCGCGACCTTCCCGTCGTAGGTGACGCGAAGCTCCTTGAACGGCTCGACGACGTCGAACCGCATCCCTCCGGCGTCGAACGCGTCGTTGTCGGAGATCTCGGGGCGGCTGAACATGAAGCCGACGCGCCCGTCGGGGAGGTAGATGCACGTCGTCATCTCGGCGTACCCCTCGTTGGCCCGGTTGCCCAGCCGGACCCAGCCTCCGATGCGGTCGTCCGGGTCGAAGAAGTTGAAGTACATCGACTCGTTGAAGTTCGTGGCCGACTCCAGCGGGTGCATGTACTCGTCGGACGGCTCGAGGCGCAGCTTCATGGGAGTCATCTCACTCGGCCTTGACCGGGTGGTCAAGCAAGTGCTTCGCTCCGCCTAGCACGGCTGGCGGCGGCTTCGCCGACCGTCGCCGCAGAGCCGGAGCTTGCGACGGCGCCGACGAGGTTTGACCCGGGGGGACTCCATGGACGTGCAGATCACCGAGGTCACGAGCGGGTTGCGCTTCCCGGAGGGACCGGTGTGGATGCCGGACGGCACGCTCCTGTGCGTCGAGCTGCTCGGCGGCACGGTCGTGCGCGTGCAGCCCGACGGCAAGAAGGAGATCGTGTCCGAGAACGGCGGGAGCCCGAACGGGCTCGCGATCGGCCCGGACGGCGCGGTGTACGTGTGCAACAGCGGCGGCTACGGGTCGCACGACATCGGCGGGCTCACGATCCCGGACAGCTACCTGCCGCAGGATCACACCGGCGGTCGCATCGAACGTGTCGATCTGGCGACCGGTGACGTGACCGTGCTGTACACGGCGTGCGACGGGCATGACCTCATCGGGCCCAACGACCTCGTGTTCGACGACACCGGGGGCCTTTGGTTCACCGACCACGGCCGGTGGCGCGAGCGCGACAAGACCCACGGCGGCCTGTACTACGCGCGCCCCGACGGCTCGGAGATCCGCGAGGTCGTCTACCCGCTCGACGGCCCCAACGGCGTCGGCCTGTCACCCGACGGCAAGCGCGTCTACGCCGCCGAGACCTTCACCGGCCGGCTGTTCGCGTGGGAGCTCAGCGGGCCCGGTGAGCTCGCCGCGCCACCCCCGCCGGTCGGCAACGGCGGGGAGCTGGTGTGCGGGCTTCCCGGGATGCAGCTCTTCGACTCACTGGCGGTCGATGGCGGCGGCAACGTCGTCGTGGGCACGCTCGTGAACGGCGGGCTGACCGTGGCGTCGCCCGACGGCGCCAGCGTCGAGCATGTGGCGTTCCCCGACCCGATGGTCACGAACGTCTGCTTCGGCGGCGACGACCTCCGCACGGCGTACGTCACGTGCTCGGCCACCGGACGTCTCGTCTCGGCGCCGTGGCCCCGACCGGGCCTGAAGCTGGCCTTCTAAATCCGCGCCGGGTGGACCGGCGCGCCACCGACGCCGGCGTCGATGCGGAAGATCGTCCCGCGACGTTCGGGCTCGTCGGTGTTGTCTGCGGTCACGACATACAGCTCGGACTCGCCGTCGGGAACGAAGCACACGGATGTGACCGTCTGCGCGGGAACGTCGAGCACGCGGTCGATCTCACCGTCGGGCGTTACCCGTGCAACGCACCCGGCCCGGGCGGACGCGACCCACACGAGGCCTTGCGCGTCGACGGCCATGCCGTCGGGCGCCCCGGGCGGGAAATGGAAGGCACGCCGTCCGCGAGCCGTGCGGTCATCGGCCAGTTCGTGCACGAGAATGACGTTGTTCCGCGTGTCGGAGTGGTAGATGGTTCGCTCGCCAGGCGACAGCACGACGCCGTTGGCGTGCACAACGCCTTCGTAGAGCGCAACGGCTCGGTCGACGCCGTCGATGCGCCACAGCTCACCGGGAACCGGCTCGACGTCGGCGTCGAACACCGGAAAGCGGAGCGAACCCGCATAGACGCGCCCCGCCGAGTCAGCGCAGATGTCGTTCCATCCGAGCACCCCATCGACGGCGAACAGCCTGCGATTCGTGCCCTCGCGCACGTGGACGATGTCGCGGCCGGAGACGACGACCCCTCCGTCGGCGTGGAGCACGATCCCGCCGACGCCGCGCCGCTTCGGAACGACGGTCGTGATGTCGCCGTCCGGGCCGCGGCGGTACACGCCGCCGCCGAGCACGTCGCTGAAGTACAGGTTCCCGTCGCCGTCGACCGTCGGCCCCTCGACGAGCCCGTAACCGGAAGCAAGCGTTTCGACCATGTCCGGAACCGTAGCTAGGGTCGCCGCATGGGACCGCTGTCAGACGTGAAGGTCGTCGAGATCGCGGGGATCGGGCCGGGGCCGTTCGCGGCGATGCTGCT
>Ga0126369_10002582_pt1 | contig 12920 bp, 11 predicted proteins | sample PanSoiMetaPlot_1_FD_109646 | JGI IMG/M metagenome (GOLD analysis project Ga0126369, IMG submission 109646) | Tropical forest soil microbial communities from Panama - MetaG Plot_1 | ecosystem: Environmental > Terrestrial > Soil > Tropical forest > Bulk soil | place: Panama | collected 2016-02-17 | reverse complement strand
CGAAACTTGCCGAGGCGCTCGTCAATCGAAGTTACGTCAAGTTTTTAATGAAGGACTTCGATGGCTCACTCGCCGATGTAAATCGCGCGCTTGAGATCAATCCAAACAATGCCAGGGCCTATGGTGATCGAGCTTTGGCTTTGTATGCAAAAGGGAATGATGCCGCCGCCGACGAAGATTTGAAGAAGTGCTTCGCGCTCGATGCATCGCTTAGACCTTTCTACGAAAAGGTGGTTAGCGCCATCAAGCAGAACCGTGGTCGCAGCTAGGCTCGCTGTCCGTTCGAATGCGTAACTTGTTACGTGATCGTTCGCTTTCAGAGAAGAAGCGTAGGTAGTTGGCGCGACCAGCATCAATTGATCAAATTGCAAAGCAATCTGACGGGCGCCAAAGTCGCCATTCTTCCGGCGGCATCTTAGTAGTATCCTCACAACCGTAATGACCCTGCTGGAGGCCCTCCAACTAATCGGCTACAGCCTTGGCGCGGTTTTACCTATCTGGATGGGTTATCTCCTGTTCAGAAAGCGGCTCGGCGTCGTGCCCATCCAGCATTTGCTGCTGGCCCTCGGCCTATGCATGGTGGGCTGGCATGCCGGGAATCTGGTGGTCACCCTGCGCAGCCTGTTTGGTGTGGATCATGCGCAATGGGACGTGGCGCTGCGCCTGGCCAATACCATCGCTGTAATCAGCATCACTTTCTGCTATTCGCTCCTGCTACACGTCCACATTCATCTCTGGGCCAGCGCGCATGGACGAGAGTTGACGCAGGTCGAGCGCGTTCGGATCTATCTCTCGTATATTCCGTGCCTGTTTCTGGTTCTGGTGTTGCCGCGGATTTGGACCGGGCCGTACCAGCCGATGATCGGGAAGGTATCAGTCTTCGTCTTTCCATTTGCGCTCTGGGTGACGTATTCGCTGGCGGTTATCTCGATCACGGAATTAATGGTGGCGCGGCGCGCGGACTCGGAAAGCGAGCGCCGGATTCTCCACACGCTCGCGGCCTCATTCATCGTCATCGCTTGTTTGATCCTGGCTTCGCTCGGGCTGGGGCTGGGGCGCGGAACAATACCGGGCCAGTATCTCCAGACGATCGCCAATCTGGGATCGTTGCTGCCTTCGGCGCTGCTCACCTACTACATTTATCGCTATCGATATCTCGAACTGATTATCAAAGAAAGTCTGATCGTGGCCATCTTTGCGTCGGTGGTGCTGGCGGTTTATGTCTACGGCATCAGGCGGATAGCGGATTGGACCAACGCGCGCTATGGACTGCGGGCCGGCGTGGTCGAGGCAATTCTGATTCTGGCCCTGACCTTGTTGGCGGCGCCCTTACGCGGCTGGCTGGAGCGGAGTTTTCGCTCGCTGTTTCAACGAGAGACCGCCTTATATCGCGACGTCGTGGCGCACGTCAGCGGATCGGTCGGTCAATACCGTTCGCTGAATGAATTGCTGACGAGCATCGAATCGCAGACGGCGAATGCGCTGTCGCTGGGCCGCGTGAAGATCGCGCTGGAGCCGGACGATCAAAACAACAAGGCAGAAGCCGTCAGCGGCAATGGCGATCAGACCCCGCCGCAGAGCGGGGAGCCGCCGGCAGGATATAACCTGTCTTATGCGCTGACGCGCGAGAATCAAAACCTGGGATTGCTGCTGATCGAAGCCTCGCCGAATGCGCTTACGCCGGACGTGCGCGCGGTCCTGGAAGTGCTGGCCGGCCAGATCGCGGTGGCCATTGAAGATTACCGCTTGCTGGAAAAGAACGTTCGCCTCGAGCGAAAGCTGGCGGAAGGTGAGCGGCTGGCGGCGCTCGGTCAAATGGCCGCGACCGTGGCGCATGAAGTCAAAAATCCGCTGTCGGCGATCAAATCGATCGCTCAGGTGATGAAGGAAGACGAAGGGCTCAACGAGCAGCACGCGCGCGATCTCAGTCTGATCGTCGGCGAAACGGATCGGCTGAGCAAGAGCGTCACGCAACTGCTCAGCTTTGCCAGAAACCAACCACCCGCGGCCGTTCCTTGTGAGGCGTCGGAACTGGTGCACAGCGTCACGGCGCTGTTTCGGGCGGATGCCGAGGAACGGAATATTTCTTTGCAGTGTGTAGTGAATGGCAGCGCCCGGCTCGACGGAATGCAGACGGCTGCCGTCCGGGATGCGCTCGCGAATCTGGTCTTGAATGCCTTGCAGGCAACGCCCGCCCGCGGCCAGGTGACGATTGAATCATCAACCGCCGACGGCCTGGTCACGTTTTGCGTAGCCGACGACGGGCCGGGCATTGCCGCCGAGTTGCGGGCCAGGATCTGGGAACCGTTCTTCACCACGCGGCAGCGAGGAACCGGGCTGGGTCTGGCGATCGTCCGCAAGCGGATGGAAGAAGCCGGCGGCTCGGCCAAACTGATTTCTTCAAAAGCGCCTGGGGCCACTTTCGAATTGAGCGTCCCGGTCAGTAGCGCCGGCTGATCGACGCGCAGCCGCCCGCGAATTTACAATTTGCGTTACAAGGTTTGGAACTTTCAGGTGGCCCTCGCGTGTCAGCATCGGAGCGTCCATCCTGCCCGCGAGCAATCGCAAACTTATAGTTCGAAGGAGTATTGAGTGATGATTTCAATCAAGGCTTGTCATGTAGTGTTGTTGGCGCTGCTGTGCGCGATCGTGCTGACGGCCGCGCCCGCCGCGGTGGCCCAGGATTCGCCGGTTAAGGCAGTCGCCGGCGAGGATGTTAACCTCGACACCAGTCTCTATCTGATTCTGGCAACCAATCGCGATGTCGAAGACGGGAAGCTCAACCCGGCGGTGGAGCCGATCGTGAAGCGACTGCGCGAAGCTTTGCCCTTCAAACACTACGCCGTGGTGGGCACATTCCTGAACCGCGTAAAGAACAACGGGCGGCTGGATGTTAGTTGGGTGGGCTCGCCGTTCATGGTGCCCAGCGCGGCGCCGGCGGCGTTGAATAATCCCAGCTTTAATAACTTTGGCGCGGTCGTAAGACTCGTGACCGACAGCAGCGGCAGCGATCTCGTCCGCATGAGCGAGCTTAAGTTTGGCGCACAGTTGCCGATTATCACCGCCCAGGCAACGACTACCAACGCATCAATGGGCAGCACTCCGATTGCTACGGTGCAATATCAGAATATCGGGCTGCGCACGGACATCAGCATGCGTGAAGGCTCGCCGGTGATCGCCGGGACTCTCAGCGTCGGACCGCAGGGTGATGCGGTGGTGGTCGCCGTGGCGGCGCGGCGCGCCAACTAGTCTCTAACCCGCAACTCTCCCTTCGGCTTTTCTTTGCGTCTTTGCGGCTTTGCGTGAGGTCGATATTCACGCCAGGACGGAAAGACGCTAAGTTCCGCCCGGCCCCCCCATCGGTTAATCCATGGCACAGTAAGCGCAAGCAAATCCCCTCGAAAAGTATTAAACTTTCGAGGAGTCAAGATGAAGAACCTGCGTTTATTGATTGTCGATGACGAGGCCGCCTCGCGCTATGGCATCAGGCGCGCGCTGGAAACCTTCGGTGGTGAACTGGCCGAAGCCGAGAGTGCGGAAGCCGCGCGCGCTTTAATGACCAACAGCAGTTTTGATCTGTTGCTGCTGGACGTGAACCTGCCGGGAATCAGCGGACTGGAGTTTCTCTCGCAACTACAAACTGAAGCCAACGCGCCGCTGGTGATCATCATCACCGCGCACGGCTCTGAGCGGCTGGCCGTGCAAGCAGTCAAGAGCGGCGCGTATGACTACATCTCAAAGCCTTTCGAACTCGACGACCTGCGTCTGGTCGTGAAGAATGCGTTCGAAACCATCAAGCTGCGCCGTGAGAACGAATCGCTGCGGCGGCGAATTGAATTTGAAAGTTCGCAGCGTGGATCGCTGCTCGGAAATTCAAAGGCCATGCAGCAAGTGCGCGCCATTATCGACAAGGTGGCTGACACCGACGCGACCGTGCTGGTGCGGGGCGAATCGGGGACGGGAAAGGAACTGGTGGCCCGCGAACTGCACGAACGCAGCAGCACGCGCATCAGCGGCGCGTTCATCGCCGTGAACTGTGCGGCGCTGCCCACGGAGCTGATCGAATCCGAGCTGTTTGGCCACGAAAAGGGCGCATTTACCGGGGCCGCAGCGCGCCGTAAGGGAAAGTTCGAACAGGCCAACGGCGGCACTCTGTTCCTCGATGAGATTGGGGACATGAGCGCGAACGTCCAGGCAAAGTTGCTGCGGGCGCTGGAGGATCGCCGGATTGAAAGGCTCGGCGGCGACGAGTCGATTCCGGTCGACGTACGCATAATCAGCGCGACCCATCGAGCTCTGGAGCAGGAGATCGAGACCGGAAATTTTCGGGCGGATCTATTTTACCGTCTGCGGGTCGTGACCGTGGACATCGCGCCGTTACGCGAGCGCCGCGAAGATATTCCGGTGCTGGCCGCCGCCTTCGCGCGGCTGGCGGCCGAGCGCCACAGCTTGCCTGAGCGGACCATCAGTCGCGACGCGCTGAAGCGGTTAATGGAATATGACTGGCCCGGCAATGTGCGCGAGTTGAAGAATGTGATCGAGCGCGGCGCCATCATGTCCGAAGGCGATGAGTTGACGGAGATCGACATCGATCAGCCGTCGCAGAAGAAGGTGGCTGAGATGTCCGCGAACGGAAATCTATTGGTGCCTTACACCTCCGATTTTCGTGACGACCGCCGCGAGTTCGAACGGCGCTATATTGCCCGCTGCCTGGAAGAGTCAGGCGGCAATGTCACGCGCGCGGCCTCCATACTCGGCATGCACCGGCAGTCCCTCCAGCACAAGTTGCGCGAGCTGGGCCTCGGCCGCCGCTATGTGGCTGTGGGTGGCGCAGATGCAGGAGAAGACTGACAAGTGAAATAGAAACCTGGCGCCCCTACAGAACCGCGAGCAGTAGCGAGCGGGATAACGAGGCCGCTTGCGCCTAATCTTGTCTGTCTAACCCGTCAATTTCACATCGGCAGTAGGCTACAGAACCGCGAGCGGTAGCGAGCGGGATCAAGAGCGCCATCAGTGTTCCCAAAATAAGATCATGCCTCGTCGCGAATTCAATGACGACCATACTCCCGCCGGTTATTTAATTACATTTCGCACCTACGGAACCTGGATGCATGGCGATGGACGAGGATCGGTAGATCGGGTACATCGTCGATATTCCTCGCCGCTTCTTCCCGTTAGTCCTCGGCGAGAACAAATAGAGAACCGACTCCTTAAGCAACCCCCGGTAAAACTAAACTCTTCACAACGACAGGCTATCGAGTCTGGTATTCGGGAGACGTGCAAAGCTCGAAAATGGCAGTTGTGGGAGGTCAATGTTCGCAGTAATCATATTCACTGCGTAGTGACGGCTCAATACAAAGCAAGATCCGTCATGACCGCGCTTAAGGCCAACGCGACGCGAGCGATGAGGGACGTTGATTGTTGGCGTGGCGACCTCAGCCCGTGGTCGCGTGGCGGCAGCAAGAAGTATCTTTGGACCGAAGACGAACTAATACGGGCGATCACCTATGTTAGGGAACATCAGGGCAAACCGCTGGATTAGGACACATAAGGGTAAGCGCTCGTAGCTTGTTTATTCCGCTCGCTACCGCTCGCGGTTCTGTAGACTTTTTGGATACGGGTGGATTAGATAGACAAGATTATTTTAAGAAGAACCAGGTAGCTTCTTTATTCCGCTCGCTACCGCTCGCGGTTCTGTAAGCTTTATACTGCGGGAATGAAAGCTAGAATTGACGCGATTCTTCAGACAGAACAAGCGGAATATCTTGACCGGTTAATGCCCGCGAGCGATGAGCTGCTGGCGGAGATGGAAGGCTACGCGGCCGAACATCGGGTGCCGATCGCCGATCGTGAAGTCGCCCGGTTTTTGGAAATCACGGCGCGCGCCAATAGCGCGAGAGTTGCGCTGGAGTGCGGCATGGCGATTGGCTATTCGGTCATCCACCTGTTGCGCGGCATGGGGGACGACGGGCGCGTGATTACCATCGATCCGAACGATGAAATGATTGGTCGTGCTTCGCAATATCTGACCCGGGCCGGGTTGCGCGAGCGGACCCAAATCGAAAAAGGCTATGCGCTTGAAGTTATTCCGCGGCTGCATGAGACCTTCGATCTGCTGTTCATCGACGCGGTGAAAGAAGAGTATCGCGGCTATCTCGATCTGGCTTTGCCAAAGCTGCGAATTGGCGGCCTGATCATCTGCGATAATCTCCTGTGGGGCGGACAGGTGGCCGGCGAAATTCGCTCCGACGATCAGAGAGCATCAACCGCGGCCCTGCGCGAGTTCAATAAGTACTTCGTCAATCATCGGCAGTTGCGGGCGCAGGTTCTTCCCGTTGGCGACGGATTGGGCTACGCTGTGAAGATTGGATGATGCCAAGGCTCCGCCGGGCCGAATGTTTATATAAGACCGCAGACGTTAGTTCATCGGCTCAAGCTGAAATGACCACTTCGTTTCTGCTTGGGCCGTTCCATTTCGGATTTTGCCGGCTATAAACGTTTAGCGCCGGCGGCGCTTTTTTCTCGTGATTGATTCGTATACGACAGAATCGGTGCACAGAGCAGCGACCGTTGTCCGCGGCGGTGGCGTAATCGCGTTTCGTACAGACACCCTCTACGGCCTGGGCGCTGATCCCTTCAATAGAAAGGCCGTCGCGCGCATCAAACAACTCAAGGGCCGGGAAGACCATAAGCCGATCTTGATCGTGATTAGCCATACCGATCAGATCGAACGATTCATCGACCCAATCTCGCCTGCGTTCGATTTACTCGCCAGGCAGTTCTGGCCGGCGGCGCTGACGCTGATTGGAGCCGCGCGCGCAGAGTTGCCGCCCGAAATCACCGCCGGGACGAAAACCGTCGGCGTGCGTTTGCCGAACGATGACAAAGTGCGCCGGCTGATCGAGGCTTGCGGCGGCGCCCTCACGGCGACCAGCGCCAACCCATCAAATGCAGCCCCGGCCACCACCGCATCACAGGTTCAGGAATATTTTGGCGAGGGTCTCGATCTGATTATCGACGATGGCGCGGCGCAGACGGATCTACCTTCGACGGTAATCGATGCGAGTAAAGATGAAGCGAAGCTGATTCGCGAAGGTGTAATCCCCTGGGTTGAAATCCTAAAGGCTTTAGACCTTTAACCGTGTCTGATGGAAACAGTCGAACAACGTCGCCACCCACGTCTCAAGGTTGACTTCTTCGCTGACTGGGGTTTAGGGCCGGATTGCGAATATTACGATCGCGTCACGAGTCTCAGCGTCAGCGGTTGCTTCATCGCCATCAGGCGCGAACTCGCCCTGGGGCAGGAAATCTACTTAAAGTGGCATGCCGAAGGCGTCGGCCCGATTAGTTTGAAAGGCGCAGTTCGTTATCAGCTGCGGGTGATGGAAGGCGCGCCGCCGACGGGCGCCGGGATTGAGTTTGTGGATGTGTCTGCAGAGGCCCGAACGAAGTTAGAGACGCTCATCGGCCCGCAGTAATGAGCCGTCAGGGATGACGGCGAACCGTCTACTGTACGGTTAAGTCTTTTACGAATCCCCAATCACCGCTCGCATCGACGTGAATGTTCTGGACGTTCTTTTTGGCGATCACCATGTTCGCCTGATACCAAAGCGTCAGCACCGGCACATCGCGGCTCACAATTTCCTGGGCTTTCGCATACAACGGAGCGGCGACCGCGTGGTCGTAGGTGTTCTTTGCTTCCGCGACAATCCTATCGAGCTCGGAGTTGCTGTAACGGCTGCGATTGAGGCCACCGGCCGGCGTGGCAATGTTCGCGGTGGCAAACAGGTCGTTGTAAAAGATCGGATCCTGATTGCCGCCGACCCACTGGCTGTAGTTAATCTGAAACTGGCCCTGCTGCACCTGTTGCCGCATGGTGTTGAATTCAGAGGTTTCGATCGTGACCGGCACGCCGACAGCTTTCAAGTAGTTCTGCACCACGCCGGCATACTGGCGCGCGGCGGCGCTGCTGCCTGAGATGCGGAATAACAGGGGCTGATTAAAGCGCATCTGCGGGCCGTCTCCGTCGGGATCGCGAAATCCCGCCTCATCGAGCAACTGCTTCGCCTTGTTGGGATCGAACTGATAGGTCTGCTGAGGCTTGGCGTAGGCCCAGGAAGCCTCGGGCAAAATCGTGTGGGCGAGCGTGCCCTGATTCAGCAACAGATCGCGAATCATGCTTTCGCGATCGATGGCGTAGGCCAGCGCCTGGCGGACTTTGACATTATCCAGCGGCGGCTGCTGCGTATTGAACGTCAGCAGGTTCAGGTTCGATCCATTGAACTTCTGCACGTTCAGATTCGGGTCCTGCGACAGCGATTGAATGGCGTCGGGAGACAGGCTGGTCGGCAGCGGCGCGATGTCGACCCGGCCGGCGCGCAACTCTGCCTGCATCGCGTTTGAATCGCTGATGACGCGCGCGCGCAGGTTGGCAATGCGCGATGGGCCATCGTAGTAAGTTGGGTTCGCTTCCAGGTCGAGGACTTGTTGGTTCGAATCGTAGCTCTTGAACTTGAATGGCCCGGTGCCGAGGGGATGGGTCTTCTGCGATTCGTAGCTGTCCTTGGGAATGATGGCAATCGGGACGAGATTCGGCAGTAATCCGGTCCATGGTTTGGTAAGCGTAATTACCAGAGTTTTGGCGTCAGGCGCCGCGACGCTTTTGATGTAAGCGGTCTTGTTGGCTCCCGAACCTTCGAAGAAGCTCGTTGACTTGGCGAAACTATTCGCGAGCACCGTGTCGAGGGTGTACTTGGCATCGGCCGAAGTCAGCGGCCGCCCATCGTGAAACGTAATGCCGTCACGCAAAGTAAAGGTGAAGGTCAGGCCATCGTCTGAACGTTGAATGTTTGAGGCGAGTTCAGGTACGTAATCAAATTTCTCGTCCTTTTTCACCAGGGAATTAAACATCAGCACACGCACGCGTTCACTGGCGGCGTCGACTGACGACGATCCGATCGGGTCGATTGTCTTCACGTTGTCGGAAAGCGCGATGACAAATACGTTGCTGCGGGTGCGGCGGCACGACGAACCGCCGCAGATAATGGCGACCAAACAGATCAAAAAGGCGGACAACCGCAGTAATTTGGACCGTCCCGGAACGCTATTGGACATTCGATTCTCCTGGATACACATAGTCGAGCCGCTTATTCAATTCACGAATGTCGTGCGCCAATTGGTTGAACCGGTCCATATCCAGCGGTAGTGGTGGCTGGGCCAATGCCTTGGTTGCAGCAATCCGTTTCAGCGAGGCCTGAATTCGTTTCTCGGTAATCTCTTTCTTGCGCCCCGCCTCCAGCAATGCGCGGTAACCGCGGCGAATGGTTTCAGGCGTCGCGCAAATCAACAGCATGTCTTCGCCGGCGAGAAAGGCTTTGACCGCCGCTTCTTCAATCTCGCAATGCTTGGCAATCGCGCCCATTTCCAAATCGTCGGTCACGACCAGGTGCCGGTATCCCAGTTCCTCGCGCAGCAGATGAGTGACGATCGACTTGCTGATCGAGGCGGGCTCAATCAGGCCGCCCGTGGTGCCTTTTTTGATGTCGATATTCGGAAACCCGCCGTGGCTTACCATCACCACCCGGACGCGATCGTCGGCCCGCTGAAACAGTTCGATATAAGGCGCCAGGTCCTGGGCCAATAAGTCGTCTCGCGAGAGCGGCACCAGCGGCATCTCGATGTGCGAATCGACCGTGCCGGCGCCGATGCCGGGGAAATGCTTCAAGCAGGCAAGGCACCCGGCGCCCTGCAATCCGCGCACATAAACCGTCGTATAGCCGAGGACTTCGCCCGGCGATCGCCCGTATGAGCGTGAGTACAAACCGTTGGTCAGCTGGCTGCGCTCCTGGGTGATGATCGACATTACCGGCGCGAAGTTGATGTCGAAGCCAAGCATGCGCAGCAGCTCGCCGGTGATCTTGCCCAGGGTGCGAACCCCGGCGAGATCGCCGTGCTGACGCAGGGCCCGCGCTGAGGGCATCGGCGGAAAGACCACCCGCAGGCGATCTACCAGGCCGCCCTCCTGATCGACGCCGCACAAAGGCCGCGTCGGCACCAGCTGCCGGCATTCGTCCAATAACTGTCGCACTTGTTGCGCCGACTCGACGTTGCGGCCGAAGAGGATGATGCCGCCAGGTTTGATTTCGTTGAGTAGTTCGCGCGTCTCTTGATCGATCGTCGTTCCGGGAATCCCGATGAAGAAAAACTGTCCGATCTGTTCCTCGAATGGTAGCGAGAAGAGTTGGTCCGCAGGCATTGTTCCCCTGAGTAGTCTTGGTTGAAAGTCGTCGATAGCTTACGACACTAATCGATAGGTCTTCAAATTGTATCGACGCGGTTTACGCAAAATTAGTCCGCGCCCCGGACGTTGGCGTAGGGTTTGGGGCGTGGCCCAAGGATCAAGCATACGAAATGGCGCTGAAAAGTCGGCGCCGTTTCATTTAGAATAAACCACGATGAAGGCGATGATTCTGGCAGCGGGATTCGGCGAGCGGCTTTGGCCCTTGACGGCGGATCGCACCAAGCCGGCGCTGCCCGTTCTGGGAAAGCCGCTGGTGGGCTATGTCGCCGACTATCTGGCGCACTTCGGGATTCGTGAAGTAGTTGTCAACACCCATCATGAACCTGAGTCGGTGCGCCGGGCGCTGGGTGACGGCAGTCGATTCGGCGTGCAACTTCGATATGTACACGAACCGTTGATTCTCGGGACCAGCGGCGCCATCGATAACGCCCGCCCACTTCTGGACTCGGACACCTTCGTCGTCGTCAACGGCAAGTTGATTACCGACATCGATCTCAACGCCGCCGTAGCCCGGCACCGCGCTCAGAACGCCCTCGCGACTTTGGTCCTGAGGCGGAACGTCGCTCGCGAACGATTCAGCATGGTCGAAACTGCGGATGGCCTGGTGACCAAATTCGCCGGCATGCCGGCAAAGGACGAAACCAGCGAGGAAACGCCTTTGATGTTTACCGGAATTCAAATCCTGGAGCCAAGAATCTTCGATTACATTCCGCGCGGCGTTTTTTCCGATACCGTGGTCCGTGTTTATCCCGACGCCATGGCCCAGGGCGAGCGCATCGTCGCCCACGTCGGTGAAGGGCGCTGGTATGAGCTTTCGACTCTGCAGCGTTATCTGGACATCAGCCTGGCCCTGCTCAATCAGGAGCAAAGGGACGTCTACACCGGGGCGCGTCCAGCTATTGATCCTGGCGCGGAGGTGCGCAGCTCGATTCTTTGGGACGACGTCACTGTCGAAAGCGGCGCCGTCATTCGCCGCTCGGTCATCGGTGATCGCGTGCGCATCGCGGCGGGTGAAAACGTGGAGGATTCGATTGTGGTGCGCGCCGAACTGGTCGCGGGCAAGACGCCTCCGGGTAAGGCCCTCAAGGGGGAGTTCAAAGGCGAGAATTTTGTTGTCAGCTTATCGCAGTGATAAGATTCGCTTAACGATATAGTCAGTGCCACCTGCGGTAGCGCGTGGTTGATCGCGAGACAGCCAAACCTCTCGCGATCAACGGCCCGCTACCGCAAATGGCACTGACCTCTTGCTAATGAGTTCAGTTCTTCAATCTACGGCGCCGGCGTTCACCGATAGTGCGCGTGACCGAATCGCGGCCTATCTTCACGAGAAGACGGGCCAGAGCGAGGGTCTCGTGGCGTTGACGCCGGACGCCTCGACGCGCGAGTACTTTCGAATTCCATGGCAGAAAGCGACGGCTGTAGCCGCGGTCTATCCTGAAAGGATTGACGCTGAGGTCCATCCGTATCTGGACGTGACCCGCCTGTTCCTGGAGTGTGGTTTGCCGGTCCCACAGGTCCTGGATGTGGATGGCGACGCAGGCATTATCGTCCAGGAGGATTTGGGCAGCCGGCAGTTGTGCCAGGTGTTTGAAGAAGTCTCGGAAGATGAGCGCGACGTGCTGCTCGAGCGGGCGATTGAGCTAATCGCCCGGATACAAGCCGCGACCCAGCAGGCGTTTGCCCGGGACTCGATTGCCAGCCGGCTCGCGTTTGACGAGCCGAAGCTGTCCTGGGAATTCAATTTCTTCTTCGAGCATTATTTTGGAAGCTATCGCAAAGAGAGTTTGCCGGAGACGCCAGCGGCAGAATTGAAATCAGAGTTGGGGCAAATCGCAGTTGAGTTGGCCGCGGCCCCGCGTGTACTGTGTCATCGCGATTATCACACCGCGAATTTAATGCTGGATCAGAAAGGCGACGTGCGGATCGTCGACCATCAGGATGCGCGCATGGGTCCGGCCAGCTACGATCTGGTTTCGCTTTTGCTCGATCGCCAACCGGCGACGCCCTCTCTGGCCGAAGTCCGGGCGCATCGGCTCAATTTTCTCGATGCCCGCCGGCGTCAGGGCCTGGGCGCAGTCGATCCTGACGACTTTGGCAAAGAGTTCAGATTGATGACCATCCAGCGCGGTCTCAAAGCGATTGGGACGTTTTCATGTCAGACCGCAGTATATGGCCGCGGACAATTTTACGAGCGTCACATTCATCCGACATTTCTCATCGTGCTACAGGCGGCTGAGTGGCTCGATCGATTTCCGGTCTTGCAGCGAACGATCAAAGAACGGTTGTAACTGCGATTCCGGTAGAGAATGATATTTAAGTTTTCAGTAGTTCTGTTTATTCGCTCTTGATAACTTGCCACTAGCTTTAGCTAGTGGGAAGGTTGGAATTTGACAGGGCGGCTTTAGCCGAACTCATCAGAGCCTTTGCGATTAGCCAAAAGGACTCCTCATCAAGTTCTTTCGGCTAAAGCCGTACTCGCTCCTATTTGCTTCCACTAGCTGAAGCTAGTGGCAAGTCAACAAAGGCAAATCAGCTGAAGCTAGTAGCAAGTCAACAAAGGCAAATCAGCTGAAGCTAGTAGCAAGTCAACAAAGGCAAATCAGCTGAAGCCAGGGCAAGT
>Ga0126369_10002581_pt1 | contig 12921 bp, 26 predicted proteins | sample PanSoiMetaPlot_1_FD_109646 | JGI IMG/M metagenome (GOLD analysis project Ga0126369, IMG submission 109646) | Tropical forest soil microbial communities from Panama - MetaG Plot_1 | ecosystem: Environmental > Terrestrial > Soil > Tropical forest > Bulk soil | place: Panama | collected 2016-02-17 | reverse complement strand
CATAGGAGCGAGCCTACCTGGATGCGCCTTCGCATCGAGGCATGAATCGGGCAGGTCAGACATCACGGTTGTGTAACGATCCGACGGCGCATCTGATTGTCGGAGGTCGATGTTACGCGGGCGCAATCCACCGAACGGTCAGCGATCGCTGACCGAACGAGGGGTTGACTTTGACCGAATGGGCACATCCGCATGCGGATTGTGACATTCCCCACCCCGGGGGGACCTTGACGTAGCCGGCCGACGCCGGCTACGCTCCGCGGCATTTTGGCGCGGCCGACGATGCGATCTAATCCCTTGTGGACGACAATATCCGGATGCGGGTCAGACACCCCGGCCGGGGTTCGTTCCTGTCTCCCGGCCGGGGACCGTAGCAGAACGTTGACGCGCGCGCACCACGGCCTCCCGGACGCCTATGCTGTCGTATCGAGTAAAGCGGATACCTTCGGCTATACTCCACATCGGAATCGTCATCATGTACGAGCCGCCGATCTTTGCCAGTCGTCGCTCGTACCGCCAGATGCGGATGTCATAACGGCGTAGCCTGCTCTTGTTCATGGCGCTTCCCTTGCGTGAATGGTCGCTCAGCTTTCATACTGTCGCGGGCGGGCGGCCCAGTCCTTATTCTGCGTGATCGTGCAGGGCCGCCTGCCCTTTTTAAAGATCGTGTGCGCACAGTGGGCAGACGTAGATCTCATCGGCAGGCTTTGGCTCGTACGGCCCGAACTCGGCCGGCCACATGCGCCGGTCGGTCTCCACGAGTTCGCATTCCGTGGCATACCAGTGCCCGCATTCCAGACAACGCAGGTAGCCCTCGATCTCGGTGATGTCGGGATGGAAGAAGCAACCTAGCGGATCAAAGCTGGTCATCGTTGCTCTCTCACGTTTCGCTCGTTGCACGAGGTGACGGGCGGCCAGGTGTTTGATACCAAGGAGAATCCATGCGCAAGTTCACAGCCCTGACGATCGCGGCGGCAGCCGTGGCGGGTTCGTTCGCCTTTACGGCGCCGGCTCAGGCCGCCGCTCCGGCTACGGTCTCGGTCAGCGCCCAGCAGCCGATGAGTTGGGGCGGGGACGGGTTCCGCTTCCGTCACCGTCGTTTCGGTTTCCCGTTCTTCGGCGGCTTCCCGTTCGAGTTCGGTTTCCCGTTCGCCAGCGAATTCAGCTTCCCGTTCGAGTTCGGTGGATTCCCGTTCGGCGGCGGGTTCGGCGGCGGGTTCTGCGACTGCTGAACCGGTAGCGGGGCGTCGCGTGTCTTTCCTGTTGGGCACGCGACGCCTTCTGCTATCCGACCTCATTTCGTGTCCTACGTGGATCGGCGATGTCGTGCGCGGACCGCACGATCGCCTGGGCGATCAGATCCACGACGATGTCCTGTACGGTCTCCCCGAAGATCAGCCTGTCCTGGCGCAGCCGTTCCCAGTACGCGTCGAATTCCACCGGGTCGGCCGGGGGGTTCAGGCTCATGGTTTCATCCACAGGTAGAGCAGTCGGCACGCGGTGAACAGCGCGATTATCACGATGACGAGTGCCACCTGATCGCCCAGGTCTCGTCTATCCACGAGCGTTGAACCAGCCGCAGAACAGGCCGAACACGATCACGGCCAGGCCGATGCCTACGGCCCAGAGCAGGACCTTGTCCTCTTCGTTCATGAGTTCTGCGTCAAGGCTGTGTTGTGCCGCGCCGTGGCCTTGGCACTCTCCTTTTCCAGGCGAAGCGAACGGCCGAAGGTAAGGCTGACCGCCCACTCGCAGTCCGCGCAGGTTCGGTAGAGGGTGTCACGGTAGATGTGGGGCACGACGTGGTCGAGGAATCTTTCGCCGCCGCATCGCTTACATACCATCGTTTCTCCTTGAGTAGATGTCGGGGGATGGCGGCCCGCGCGAATGCGTGGCGGTAGTCGTCGTGGAAGCCGTCGGGCCAACCACAGATGGGACAAGGGTTCACGCCTCCCAGCTCCATTCGTCGGTGCGTTCGGTGAGGAATTCCCGGATGTCGCCCGGCGCCCAGTGCACCCGTTGGTAGGGGAAACGCTTGAGGCCGTAGCCGGTGTGCATGCCGTCGTGTTCGAGCAGCGCGCACCGGGTGGTCAGCCGCACCCCGTAGGTGATGGCCCATGGGCACCGCTGGGGGGTTCTCATGTCCGCGATCTTCCTGTTTACTCCGTCTCGTACCTTAACGACACGCCGGGGGCGTTGATGTGGGAATTCGTCGGCGGGCTGGCCCTGGTGTGCCTGATCACCGCATCCACGTTGATCCTGATCTGGCTGTTCGGCCCGGGGGGGGTGGCGAGCATGGCCCGAATCCGTAGAGGCAACGCGCAACGGCTGCGCACCTACTGGGAGCGTGGGGCCGGCGCCGCGAAGATCCGTTGGGGTACCGGCGGGGATTTCAACCGCTGCGTTCGGCATCTGCGCAAGTACGTGCGCGACCCGAAAGGCTATTGCGCGCTGCGCCACATCGCCGCCACCGGCATGACCACCTCGCAGCACGCCCGGGCGCTGCGCGGCGGGCGGCGCAGATAACACGAACGGCCCGGTTTACAAGGCCGGGCCGTTCGTGCCGCGAAATCCACAACCGTTTGGTCATCAAGCCTAACGCCGCGACGAGGAGGAGGTGACGCAATGCCCATCCCCACGTGTCCAGGCACCACCGGGCCCACCGCGACGGCGACGAGTGGCTGGTCGCTGGCCGCCAACCTGGACTGCCGACGCGACGGCGTCTGGCAGCTCTACCCGAACATGACGATCTACACGGTGGGCGACACGAGCCACCAGGCGCAGCCCTCCGACCACAACCCGGACGCCCGCACCATCGTGCACGCCCTGGACTGCATGTCCTACAGCGACACCGCCACCGGCCAGTCGGTGTGCGACTGGGCGTTGGCCGACACCACCGACCTCGAATACGTGATCTTCAACCGCAAGATCTATACGCGCTCCGGTGGTTGGCGGCCCGAGAACTACTCGGGTTCTGACCCGCACACCGACCACGTACACATCTCCGGCAAGCACGGCGGCACCGGCTACAGCCCCAACACCGGCACCGGATACGACACGACGGCCGAGGCGTACCGCCCGGCCGGGATGGGGGACGAGATGGCACCCACCGCGCAGGAGAACGCCAACACGCTGCTGGGCACCTGGCTGGGCAAGTCCGGGCCCAACGTCGGGGTGGCCCTACAGAGCACCTACAACATGGTCTCGGCCATGAACAACCTCAACGCCACGATGGCCACCACGGAGCGCACCGGCCGCAAGCTGGTCGCCGTCGGCGCGATCATCGCCGTCATCCTGTTGGTCGGTCTCGCCCTGGCCGCCTACGGCCTGACCCGTTAGGAGCACGTCATGCATTTGACCGCATCCGACACCTTGACCCTGGTCATCGCCGTGGTGGCGCTGATCTTGGCCATCCTCGCCTTCACCGGCTGGCGGCGGGGATGAGCGCCGTTCACTTATTCGGCGACGGGGACGAGGAATTCCAACGCGGCTTCCAGCTCGGCGTGGTGTGGCAACTGCTACGCCAAGGACTGGACCGGGTGGACGTGGTCGTGCCCGTCGGCCTGGTCACCAAGGCGTCCCGGCTGGCCCACGCGGTCGGCTACCGCACCGCGGCCCGACGGCCACCCGGACTGCCGGGCCTACGTTTTCTGCGCTTCACGTCCACCAGGGGGGCCCCGTGAGCGACTTCGGAACACTCGACGCCGCCGCCGTCGGCATCCACGAGATGTACCTGGCCTACGTGCGGGCCGGCTTCAGCCCGGACCAGGCGCTCACGCTGGTGTCGGTGGCCCTGGCCGAGATCACCAAACGTGCGGAGGCGATACCGAATGCCGACACGTAAACACAGCCCGCAACTGAAACTGCTGCTCGGCGTGCAGCCCAACGAGCGCATCGACGATACGGTGAAGCCGGCCGGCCGGGTGCCGCGCCGGCCCACCACGTTGAACGCGGCCGAACGCAAAGTGTGGGACCTGGTCATCGCCGAGCTGCGCGACATGGATCAACTGAGCGCGGCCGACACGCACGAGATCCACGCCTACTGCCAGCTCGTCGCCCTGGCCGAACGGATCCGGGTCGAGATCTCCTCGGCGCCGCTCACCTCGGTCAACGCCAACACCGGCGTGGTGCACTCCAACCCGCTGCTGCTGGCCTACCAGATGACCCTGGTCCGGGCGCACACGATCGCCACCACGCTGGGTCTCAACCCGCACGGCCGATGCGTCATCAAGGGCAGGCCGATGGCCAAGCCGGACACCGAGGCCGCCAACGTGAAAGAACTTTACGCGTGACGGGCGTTGTGCCGCTCGGCGTGATCTTTCGCTGCTTCGTTGAGCCGGGTCCAATCGCCGAAGTCGCGGGGCGTGGCCAGAGCGCAGATGGTGCATTCGAGATAGAGCCAGCCGTCGTAGACGCCGGCGATCTCGACGAGGATCACGTCCGGGCAGCCGCAGTGTTGGCAGCGCAGTTCGTCAGTGCTCACGGCTTTCCTCGCTGTCGGTGCTGATCGGGGCGTGGCGTTTGAGGTATTCGACGAGGGCCACCCGGATCACCGAGGCCGGCTCCAGGCCCACCTCACGTGCGTAGCTGACCAGCCGGGCCTCGGTTGCGGCGGACAACGCCACGCAGCGTTGCCGGGAACGGCCCGACCCGCCATCCAGGTTGCCCCGAGGGTTCACGCCCCCGCCTCACGCATCGCCTTGTTCATCGCCTTGAACGCGGCAACCAACCCCTGCTGGAGGGCCTCGGTGGTCAGATGTGCCTGCATCGCCAACACCATCTGCGCGGTTATGGCGAGCGCGTCCTCAGCGTCGAAGCTGATGTGCATCTCGATCACCTCGCCGTGATCCGGGCAGCGCACCTTCAACGCTAGGATCCCGACGGCGCCGGGAAACTGTTCATCGTCGGGTGCGACCGGACAGAGGCCGCTCATCTCCAGGCGGAAGGTTGTCTGCGGCGTGACCGTCGCCGTGGTGAGCCGCACGGCGGCGAGGCGCCGTGCAAGCAGCTTTGGCCGCCTACGCCGCCAGAGCATCGCGGACCGGGTCGGCCGTGCCGGCCGGGTCGGCGAGAAACGCGTACGTCTCGTTGACGTTCAGCGATCGCAGCTCCGGCGGGTTGTGCATGATCTCGTTGAGTTGTTCCACAGCGTCGAACACGTCCTTGGCTTTCACCTCGAACTTCGCGCTGATCCAGAAGGTTTTCACGGGGGGTTAAACGATGCCCGCCGTCGAATGTGACGCCGCCTCCATCGAGCGTTTCGATCATCCGTGGCTGCCCGTCTGCACCGAGCGCGGAGATCATTTCTGTGCCCCCCGGGCCACCCGGGCTTGCGGGTTCTTCGACCAGGTGCTGGTGCACACCAAGGGCCGCTTCGCCCGGGCGCCGTTCATCCTCACCGACTGGCAGCGCAACCAGATCGTCGGCCCGTTGATGGGCAACGTCACCTGGTCGACGGAGCACAAACGCTATGTGCGCCGCTATCGGATGGGTTGGCTGGAGCTGGCCCGCAAAAACGGCAAGTCCGAGCTGCTCGCCGGCATCGCCCTGTACCTGCTCGCCTTCGACGGCGAGGAGGGCGCCGAGATCTACGGCGCCGCCAAAGACCGCGACCAGGCCCGCGTCATCTGGGACGTGGCCTCGCGGATGGTGCAACTGTCCCCGAAGCTGAACAGCCGGGAAGGGTTGCGCATCCGCAGCCACGAGCGGCGCATCGTCGATCTGCGCACCGGTTCCATCTACGCGGTGCTGGCCCGTGACGCGTTGGGCAACCTCGGGCTCAATCCTTCCGGGATCGTCTTCGACGAGGTGATCGCCCAACCGGACGGGCAACTGTGGGAAGCGATGCGCACCGCGATGGGTGCCCGCACCGAACCGTTGATGATCGCCGCCACCACCGCCGGCAACGACCCCACCTCGTTCGCGGCCGGCGAGCACGCCACCTGCGTCAAGGTGGCCGAGGACCCGGAGCGGGAGCGGCACCGGTTCGTGTTCATCCGCAACATGCCCATCGACGCCGACCCGTTCGACGAGGCCAACTGGCCATACCCCAACCCGGCGCTGGGTGACTTCCTGTCCGTGCAGGCGTTGCGCGACGAGGCCGCCGAAGCCAAAAACGATCCGTCCAAAGAGAACAGCTGGCGCCAGTTCCGGTGCAACCAGTGGGTTTCGCAGTCCACCCGGTGGATGAGCATGAACCTGTACCGGGATGTCACCGGCGATCTGTGGCCTCGTGTCGACTGGGGTTTGGACCTGCTGCGCGGACGTGAGGTCTGGTGCGGCCTGGACCTTAGCGCCAAGCAGGATCTCACCTCGCTGTGCGTGTTCGTTCCGCCCAAAGGCGAGCAGCCCGGTCACTGCCTGTGGTGGCACTGGCTGCCCGAAGAGGCCCTGCCGGCGCTGGACACCGCGACCGCCCACAAGGCGACGCAGTGGGTACGGCAGGGTTTTCTTCGGCTCATGCCCGGCGGGGTCATCGACTACGCCGAGCTGTGCAACCAGATCGTCGACGTGCTCAAGCCGTTTCGGGTCCGCGAGATCGTCTACGACAAGTGGTCCGGCGAGGCGGTCAGGCAACAGCTCGAACGGCTGATGGGCAAGCGGGTGGCGATCATCCCCAACGAGCCGACCTACATCGGCATGACCGTGCCGATGCGCGAGCTGATGAACCTGACCGTAGAGAAGGAATGGCACCACCACGGCAACCCGGTGGCCACCTTCTGTTTCGACTCGGTCGAGGTCAAGCGTGCCGTGGACAATCCGGACCTGCTCAAGCCGGTCAAGCCGGAACGCTCACCCAACTCGGTGCGCATCGACGCCGTGGTCACCGCCGCGCTCGCGGTCGGCGCCTGGCATGTGCGCGGTCAGCAGCCGCCCAAGTCCCGTCAAGCCTACGGATTCGGAGGGTAGCGATGACGATCGCCTTGTCCATGAACGGCACCGACGCGCTCTACCGCTACCTGTCCACCACGAGTCTGGGCCTGGACGAGATCTCCTCGCTGACCGACCAGGCCGACTTCGTGCTGGACCTGGCGCACGACATGTCCCAGGATTTCGCCCTGCTCTACCCGGAGTTCGGCCTGCTCGACGCCTACTACGCCGGCGACCCGCCGCTGCCCCGTCAGCCGGAGCGACTGACCCAGAAGTACCGTGAACTGCACGCCATGTCGCGGTCCAACTGGTGCGGGCTGGTCGTGGACGTGGTCAACGAACGGCTCAAGATCGGTTCGATCCGGTCCACGTCCAACCCGGTGCAGGACAAGACGGCGTGGGGCTGGTGGCAGGCCAACAACATGGACGGGCTGTCCCCGCAGATCCACACCGCCGCCCTGAAGTACGGGCTGTGCTACGTCAGCGTGTGGCCCAGGCCGGGCGAGAGTCCGCGCATCATCGGCGAGCCGCCCACCACCTGCTATGTGCGTTACGACGCCGACACCGATGAGCCGATCGCCGCACTTCGGGTCTGGCAGGACAACAACTGCGGCTGCGTCAACGCCGACCTCACCCTGCCCAGCTACCAGTTTCACCTCACTGCGGCCGACATCGTCACCCAGCAGCTCGGCATCAACGTGGCCCTGTCGCCGTCGAAGACGGTCACCGTCGACCTCTCCGACGTGCGCTGGGAATTCCGCTTCGACGTGGGCGTGGCGCCACTGGCCCGCAACAGCATGGGTGAGGTCCCGTACGTGCGGTTGATGACCGACCCGGACCTCACCGGCGGATACGCCTCCGAACTACAGGGACTCCTGCCAATTCAGGACAGGATTAACAAAACGAACTTCGACCGGTTGCTGGCGCAGAGCTTCGCATCGTTTCCACGGGCCTGGATCACCGGCGTCGACGTGCCGGTGGATCCCAATACGGGCAAGCCGAAAGAGCCGTTCGACGCGGCCGTGGATCGCTTGTGGACGATCGAGAACGAGAACGCGAAGGTGGGTCAGCTCGACGCCGCCGAACTCAACAGCTACATCCAGGCAAACACCGCAGATGTGCAGGCACTGGCCACCCAGTCACGTACCCCGCCGCATTACCTCATCTCGGGCATGGGGATGTTCCCGTCCGGGGAGAGCGTGCGCGCCACCGAGTACGGCCTGACCCGCAAGGTGCAGTCCCGTCAACAGTCCTATGGGGACGCCTGGTCCGACGTGCTGCGCAAGTGCGGCCTGGCCGCCAACAACAAACGTCTCGCCAACGACCTGGGCGTCAACGTGGTGTGGGAGGACGTGGAGGCCCGCAGCGAGGGCGAGATCGTCGACGCCCTGCTCAAGATGGGCACCCTGGGTGTGCCGTGGCCGGCGCTGTGGCAGCGCTGGGGGGCCACCCCCGAAGAGATCGACGCGTGGACGAAGAAACTCGACCAGTCGCAGGTCACCGCGCAGGCGCTCTCCTCGACCATCCAGGGTTTCAACACCCCGATCTCCGGATCCACGAATCCCGGTCAGCCCGGCGTACCGCCGGACAGCGGGAACGCTACCCACACCTCGCCGCCGGTCGGGTCGGCCATCCGTAACGCCAATTCGTAGCCACGCTGCGTACAGAAGTCCTCCAGATCTTCGAGGAACTTCAATGGCAACACCGCCACGACGATGTCCACGTCACCGATGTCCCGACCCTCAATCGTGACCCTGTCCATATCGGACAGGGTCGCAAGGTTTTCGGCCCACGTCTAGGGCCACGTCTCTTGGAGTAACGCATGACCGCGCCAACAAACCCACCGGTCCCGCCGGCCCCTCCCGTGCCGGCAGACCCGTCGACCCCGCCCACGACCCCGGGCGAAGAGACAACCGATCCACGGGACGTAGAGATCGCCGGACTCAAGAGCGAAGCCGCCAGGTGGCGCAAGGCTCTACGGGAACGCGAAGGGGAGCTGGAAGCCCTCAAACTCACCGGCGCGAGCGAGGCCGAACGGGCCATCGCCGCCGCCAAAGCCGAGGGTGCCTCCCAGTACCAGACGAAATGGCGACGGGCCGTCGTGGAGAACGCGGCCCTGGCGGCCCTGGCCGACCGTGGCGTGACCGCCACCGAGCCGGCGCTGCGTTCGCTCGACCTCGACGACATCGACGTGGACGCCGACGGTCGCTTCGACCGCAGCGTGCTCGCCGGCAAGGTCGAGGCGCTCATCGTCCGGTACCCCATCTTCGCGCCCACGGGTTCGTCGCCCTCCATACCCACACTGACCGGCGACGGCCAACGACGCACCACGCCGCCGCAGATGCGACAGGGCGCCTCCGATAAGGACGCCGAAGATCTGCTGCGCTACGGGCTGGGTGGCTGACGCCACGTACGTAAGGCACAACAATGGCAACTCCGTCCTCATACATTTCCCGGGAAGATGCCCTGGCGTTCATCGTCGCCGAGCGTTCCCCACAGATCCTTCAGATGGCCGCCGGCTCCTCGGTGGCCATGAACACGTTCAACAAGCGGCCCGTGGCCACCAACCAACTGATCATGTCCATGCTGGACACCTTCCCGACGGCGAAGTGGCTCACCGCCACCCCGCCCGCCGACCCGGACATCGTGGTCAAGCCCACGACCGAGATGGCGTGGAAGACCGTCAACATGTACATCGAAGAGGCCGCGACCATCGTCCTCATCCCGGAGAACGTGATCGCCGACACCCAGGGTGTCAACCTCTGGACCGAGGTGCAGACCCGCGCCGCCGAGGCGATCGCCCGGCTCATCGACCAGACCTGCTTCTTCGGCACCGCGCCGGACGGCTCGACCGTGCCCGGCACCTTCCCGACCGGCGGCATCGTCGGACAGGCCGAGGCCAACGACCACGTCTACGCGTGGGGCACCGGCAACGCGTCCGAGGACCTGGCCGAAGCGTGGAACCAGACCATGGCGCTGGTCGAGGCCGACGGCTTCGACGTGAACCAGTCCTATTCGGACCGGGGCATCCGGCCCTACTTCCGCGGCCTGCGCTCAGGCACCGGCGAGCTGCTCTACGCGTCCAGCCTCCAGGGCAGCACCACCGTGGACAGCGTCTACGGCGTGCCGGTCAACTACGTCACCTCGGGCGTCTGGGACAAGAACAAGGCCGTCGCCGTCATGGGCGACGCGAACTGGGCGGTGCTCGGCATCCGGCAGAGCCTTGAGGCGAAGAAGCTCGACCAGGCCACCGTCAACGGCGTCTCGCTGGCCGAGCAGGACATGCTGGGTCTTCGGCTGAAGGTCCGGCTGGGCTTCATCGTCCTGGCGCCCAAGGGTCAGGGCCAGTCGGCCACGCCGTACCCGTTCGCCGTGCTCGCGCCCAAGGGTTCCACGGTCATCCAGGCCACCGGCGCCACCGAGGTGGCCGGCACGACCGGGACGTGGACGCCGGCCGGCGCGGTCGCCAAGCCCGACCTGGCCGGCATGAGCAGCGTGACCGCCTCGCCCGCCACCACGTGGGGTCTGGGCAGCCACATGACGCTCGGCGACAACTCGCACACCCATTGGAACGGGACCGCGTGGGTCGTCGGCGACGGCCCAGTGCTGGCCCGCGCCGGCAAGTAGGGGGAAACCATGGCCACATCTGTGCCGGTGAACGGCTACGCGGTCGTCGCCGATTACGAGCTGCGCACCGGCACGGATGTGCCCACGGCGAACGAGCCCACCATTCAGCAACGACTCAACGACGCCTCCGCGCTCATCGACATCTACCTCGGCCCGTGCAAGGACGAGGTGGCCGCCGCCTATCCGGAGGTGCTCAAGTCGGTGACCGTCGCGCAGGTCTACCGGGTCTCCTCGATACCGGTCGGGGTCCGCTCGGAGAGCGTGGGCGGCACGTCGGTGTCCTACGACACCACCACCGCCGCGTTGGCGTTGGGGCCGGCCGAAACGGATCTGCTCGACGCGTTGATGGACAGCGTGTGCGGGTCCGGGTCGGCCCGTGGTGACGGGGTTGGCCAGGTCGGCGTCACCTACGGCGGCGCACCGGATACCACCACGGGCTGGCCCGAAGACGTGGACCTGTGGGTGCTCAGCGGGTACTACCGATGAGCACCCCCGCCTGGCTGGACCGCCACCTCAACATGGCCTGCGACGTGTACCTGCGTCAGCCGGCCGGCACCGACGAATACAACAACGTCATCTACGCCGAGTCTGCGGCGATCGCTTCGCGGTGTTTCATCCAGCCGGTCAGCCAGGACGAGATCCAGGACGGCCGGGCCGAGATCGGCCAGTACATGCTGCACCTGCCCGCCGACATCGTCGGGGTCATCGACGGCTTCGCCCGGGTCGAGGTCGACACCGTCATCGGCGTGGTCTCGTTTGAGGCCGGCGCCTCGCCGGCCGTCTACGTCTCGCTGACTTCGTCGGGCCCGCACCACGTGGAGATCGTCGTCAACCGGAGCACCGCATGAGAGTCGACATCGACCGGCACGGCATCAACAGCCTTGACCGTGAACGCGAGCTGTGGCATCCGATGCTGGAGTACGCGAAGAAGGCGGCCCGGGAGGCGAAACGGCTGGCACCCGTGGAGTCGGGGCATTACCGCGAATCCATCCACGCCGCCTACGTCCCGTCGCCCACCGCGATGGCCATCTACGGCGCCACCGACTTCAAGAGCTGGTGGGTCGAGTTCGGCACCCGACGCGGCATCCCGCGCCGAATCCACATCCTGGCCAAGGCCGGCCGCAACGTCGGCCTCAGCGTCGACGACGTGGCCATCGTCGTACGGAAGCCGGTGAAACGCCCATGAGCGTGGACGTGGAGGCGCTGACCGTGTCGTTTCTACGCGGCCAGGCCGACGTGACCGCCATCGCCGCCGACCGCATCTACTCCGACCTGCCCCATGACCGCACCTATCCGCTGGTGCTGGTCAACCGCACCGGCGGCGGCTTTCTCTACAAGAACCACCTGGAGGCCGCCGACCTGGAGATCAACGCCTACGGCGGAACCCACCGGGTGGCCTACAACCTGGCGCAGGCGTGCATGTCCACCATGGCCGCCGGAATCGTCGGCGCCCACACCGAAGGCACCGTCACCAAGGTCATGGTGACGGGACTGCTGTACAACCCGGAACCCGACTCGACCGACCCGTCCGGTCATGCCAGGCCCCGGTGCACGATCAGCGCCACCGTCACGGCGCATCCGTAAAACCCTTACACAGCAACGGGGGAAGGTCACAGTCATGGCCGTAATGATCAACGATCAACCTATCGTCGGCGCCAATGGCGACGTGTACACCGCAGACGTGGGCACCGCAATTCCGACCAGCGTGGACACTCCGGGAGCTTCCTGGATCAAGCTTGGCATGATCTCCGACGACGGGGTGTCCTGGACGCCGCCGGCCGAGGAGACCACCGACATCAAGATCTGGCAGTCGCCGTACCCGGCCCGCATCGTCACCACCGGGCTCAGCTCGTCGATGAAGTTCGCCATGGACGAATGGGACCGCGACACGATCCCGTTCGCGCTCGGCGGCGGCACGTTCGAGGACACTGCCAACACCACGATCTACCACCCGCCGGCCCCGGGTGCCGCCGAATCCAAGGCGATCTACCTGGTCGTCCTCGACGGCGGCGTGCACATGGGAATCTATTTCCCGAAGGGTCGCGTCATCAACCGGGACGACACCGTCTTCAAGGCCGATGAGGCCGCGCTCCTGCACGTCGAGTTCGGACTCCAGGTGCTCATCGACACCGTCACCGGGGCGCCGCAGGAACCGTACAACCTTGTCTTCGACACGGCTACGTTTCCCCCCGCCAGTGGTGCAGTCACGGCAACCGGCGCCAAAGCCGGAGCGCCCGGTGCGTGGCTCCCGGCCGGGGCGACGCCACCGGCCAACCTAGCCGCCTGCACCGGCCTGACCGCCTACAACTCCGACGGCACCACGGCGTCCGGGGTGACGCCATGGCCGGCGACCAACTACGTCACGCGGGCCGACACCGGCGCCGCCGACCAGGGCAAGTGCCACTGGGACGGCAGCGCGTGGGT
>Ga0126369_10002580_pt1 | contig 12924 bp, 9 predicted proteins | sample PanSoiMetaPlot_1_FD_109646 | JGI IMG/M metagenome (GOLD analysis project Ga0126369, IMG submission 109646) | Tropical forest soil microbial communities from Panama - MetaG Plot_1 | ecosystem: Environmental > Terrestrial > Soil > Tropical forest > Bulk soil | place: Panama | collected 2016-02-17 | reverse complement strand
GACTGGAGCGGCGACCCGCTGTCGAAGACGCATCTGATGCGGCTGATGGCGCGCGACAATCGCGTGCTGTGGGTCAACTCAATCGGCTACCGCACGCCGACCGCGTCCAAGGCCGATCTGGGCCGCGCGTTCAAAAAGCTGGCGGCCGCGGCCAGCCCACTGCGGGAAGTCGAGCCGAATATCTTCACGCTCAACCCGCTGGCGATCCCCGCGTACGGCAATCCGAGCGTTCTCGCCTTCAACCGATGGTTTTTGCGCCTGCAGGTCAAACGCGCGATGCGCAGGCTCCGGTTCAAGCGCGCCATCAACTGGGTCTTCAACCCGGCGGCCTCGGTGATCGCGGGTGAGTTGGGCGAAGAGATGGTCATTTATTACTGCGTGGATGAGTACACGGCCTTCACGGGTGTGGACTCGAAGTCGCTCGCCCGATTGGAAGAGCGACTGATGCGGCGCTCCGATTTAGTGGTCGTCTCCTCCGACGAACTCTACCAATCAAAAGCGCCGTTCAACCCACACACATATTTGATCAGACATGGGGTCGATTACTCACATTTTCGCAAAGCGCTCGACCCGACGACGCAAATTCCGGCTGAGATGGCCGACCTGCCGCGTCCGGTCATCGGCTTTCATGGCCTGATCGCCGATTGGGTGGACATTGAGCTGATCGCGCGCGTCGCGGAGGAGTTTCCCGAAGGGTCGGTCGCGCTGATCGGCAAGACCACGACCGATGTTTCAAGACTGGAGCGATTGCCAAACGTTCATCTTTTAGGACGCAAGCCCTTCGCCGCGCTGCCGGCATATTGCAAAGGATTCGATGTCGCGCTGAATCCGTTTTGCATTAACGAATTGACGCTAAACGCCAGCCCGCTGAAAGTGCGCGAGTACCTCGCGGCAGGGTTACCAGTCGTTTCAACAGCGATACCTGAAGTGGTCAAGCTGAGGCAGTGTTTCATTGGCGCCGACCACGCCTCGTTCATCCGAGAGATCAAACGCGCTCTGGCCGAGCCGGGCCCCCGCGCCGAACGCAGCGAGAAGGTTCGCGGCGAAAGCTGGGAAGCCAGGGTGAATGAGCTTCGCCGCATTATGGCCGAGCGCGAGAGCGAATGACCGTTATGAAAGAGACTAAAACGCCCGAGGAGCGCACAATGCCACACAGAGAAATTGAAATAGGCGATCGGCGACAAGGCCGCAGGTTTAGCGGATGGGTAAGCAAAGAGGCGTTCGCGTCCGACTTGCAGTCCAAGCTTTCTCTTTCTCACATACCCGCGCTGGACGGCATTCGCGCCATCGCCGTTTTCCTGGTGATCTTCTATCACTTCGGATTCGCATGGGCGCCTGGCGGTCTCGGGGTGACAATGTTCTTCGTACTGAGTGGTTTTCTGATCACCTGGTTACTGCTGAAAGAGAACGGAAAATACGGGGACGTTTCGCTCAAGGGGTTTTATCTGCGCCGTGTTCTGCGCATCTTCCCGGCCTTTTACGTCTACTGGGCGGCGCTCGTTTTCTTATTGCTACTCAAAGGCAAAGACGTGCTATGGCCGCACGCGGTCAGCGCTTTTTTCTACGTGAGCGACTATTACAACGCGATCCTGGGCGACCCCAATAACGGTTTTAGCCACACCTGGTCCCTGGCGATCGAAGAACAGTTTTACTTGCTCTGGCCTCCCGCATTTTTCCTGCTGCGCAAAGACTTGAAGAAGATGACTAGATTTCTGGTCATCCTGATCGGCGCCGTATGGCTTCACCGATTGGTTCTTTATTTCATCTTCCACGTCGATCAAGCCTATTTTTACGCGTCCTTCGACACGCGTATGGACGCTCTGATGGTCGGCTGTCTGTTCGCGACGTTGCTCAAACGCGGCGCGCTTTATTCCTTCTGGCGCGCGCTCTGCTCCAATTTTTTTATGACGTTTTTGGTGGCGGCGGCGCTCATATGCTCGATGCGCTTCGGTCATTTGCTGCTGCCGAGGTATCGTGACGTGGTCGCCTTTGCGGTTGACCCGGTATTGATCGCCCTGCTGATGGTTCAACTGATCAGCTTTTCGAACCACTCTGGCGCGCGGTGGATCGAATCTCCGTTGATGCGATTCTTAGGCCGCATATCCTATTCGCTATACCTTTATCAACAGATCACACTGGACCTCGGCCACAAGTTGTTCGCCAACAAATCTGTAGTTATTCAACTGCTGGCGGCGGTGGCGGTCACTGTGGCGGTGGCTTCATTCTCGTACTACGTCATCGAACGTCCTTTTCTCAAATTAAAAGACGCTCGATCGAACCGCTCGGCTCGTGCGGCGGTGATGAATGACGTCGTCGGCGACATAAACATTACCGGCGTCGCTTGAAAGTTATGAAATGGGCCGAAAAATTAAGCTGATGACGTCTGTAGCGCTGGCGATTTGTCTTTTCGGCGCCGTCCGAGGCTGTTACCGCCAGCCTGCCGCCACGCAGTCGGCCGCCATCGCCATCGAATCCGTAATGAATCAACCTCGCCCGGCGATACTCGCTCCTGGCGACCCGGAACCTCCGCGCGTTTTTCTGGATACGACTTACGTGGCGCCTGTTGGAAAGTCCATCAACGTCGCGGCCGGCGGCGACGTTCAAGCGGCGATTGACCGGGCGCGGCCAGGCGACGTGGTCATGCTGCAAGCAGGCGTGACCTTCACCGGCAATTTCCGGCTGCCCGACAAGAGCGGCTCGGGTTGGGTCATCATCCGCTCCTCGGCGGCGGACGCGGACCTGCCGCCGCCAGGCACGCGTGTCACCCCGGATAGGAGCGCGTTCATGCCCAAATTGATCAGCCCGAATTCCGACCCGGTGGTGGGGATGAAAGGAGCCGCCCATCACTACCGATTCATCGGGGTCGAATTCGGCGTGGCGCCTGGAACCGACATTTATAACATCGTCTCCTTCGACGGCGGACAGGCTTCGCTGGCGGAGACGCCGCACGACCTTATCATTGACCGCTGCTACATTCACGGCAACGCCACACGCAACGCCAGGCGCGGCGTATTGCTCAATTCCGCCAGCACGGCGATTATCGATTCGTACATCTCCGACATCCACGAGGCCGGCCCCGACTCGCAGGCCGTCTGCGGCTGGAACGGGCCGGGGCCGTTCAAGATCGTCAACAACTACCTGGAGGGCTCGGGCGAAAACTTTATGCTGGGCGGGGCCCCGCCTTCGATTCCGAACCTCATCCCCTCCGACATAGAGTTCCGCTTGAATCACGTCTCTAAGCCGCTGTCGTGGAAGCGAGGCGACCCCTCCTACGCAGGAAAGCGCTGGTCGGTCAAGAACCTCTTCGAGCTGAAAAACGCCCGGCGGTTGCTGGTGAATCAAAACATTTTTGAAAACAACTGGATGGAGTCGCAGGTCGGCTTCGCCATCCTCTTCACACCGCGCGGCGAGGACAGGGCGGCGCCGTGGGCGACGGTCGCGGACGTGACCTTCACCAACAACGTCCTACGACATTCGGGCTGCGGCTTCAACATCGCCGGGGGTGAGGGAGCCGGCGCGAGCCAGCCGTCGCAGCGGATTCTGATCAGGAACAATCTGATTTACGACATTGACGGCGTTAAGTGGGGGTCCCCGGAGGGGCCGGCGGACGGGAGGGCCGTGCAAATCGTCGGGGGGCCGGTCAACATCACGGTCGATCACAACACAATCTTTCAGAGCGGACCCATCATCATGGCGGATTCCGGGCCGAGTCCGGGATTCGTCTTTCGCAACAACATCGCGCCAAACAACGCGTACGGCGTGGTCGGCAGCGGCCAGGGCTTAGGCGTCAACGCGCTGAATTATTACTTCCCGGACGCCGTCTTTCAGAAAAACGTCATCGTCGGAGTTCCGCAGGAAGTCGTCTATCCGGCGGACAACTTTCTGCCCGCTACTCCTCTTAAGGTGGGCTTCGTCGATCTGGCGGGAGGAGATTATCGACTGGGCCCGACTAGCCCCTACCGCAAGGCGGGGACGGACGGCAAAGCCGTAGGGTGCGACGTTACGGCGCTCGGTCGTTGACCTCGGGTGAGGATTTGAACGTCAGGTGAGGAATTGAAATGAGCAAAATAGTAGTGGAAGAGCTGTGTGGTTCCCAGGCCTTGTCCACATTGGGGCCGGAGTGGCGGGCGCTTTTCAATGAGGCCAACGCGTCGCCGTTCCTCTCCTGGGAGTGGATCACGACCTGGCACACCTGGCTGGGCAAGGAGAAACATCCCCGCCTGTTCTGCGCGCGAGAAGGCGACCGGCTGGTAGGGCTGTTGCCGCTCGGCGAAGAGGAGCGGCGATTGAAAGGGACGGGCATACGGGTGCGCCGCTTAGCGTTTCTGGGCGAGGGACTCGGGGCCGCGGATTACCTGGACGTTCTGTCGCTGCCGGGCTACGAGCAGAAATGCGCCGACGCTCTCTTCGATCATATCGCGCGGCATACGAAGTTCGACTTCCTCGAACTCGAAGGATTGGCTTCCGATTCGCAGAGTTTGCCGTGGCTGGCCCTGCGCCTCGGCGGCGCCGCGAGTCCTAAGTGCCGGCTGACTCCGCGCTACGTTTGCCCACAAGTGCGGCTCGACGGTTCATGGGAAGAAGTTCTTCGGCGCACTCGGCGCCCGGACTATTTCGCATACTGCCTTCGCCGTCTCCGTAAGCTCCGGGGCTTTGACTACCGCGCGGTAACCAGCGCCGACGAGACCGCCCACGCCGTCGAGAGATTTCTGACTTTGCACGGACTCTCCTGGGCGCATCGAGGCGGCTCCGACGCCATCAGGCTCCCGGAAGCCAGGTCGTTTCTGCGCGAGGTGACGCTGCGGCTGGCGCGGGCCGGCTGGTCGCGCTTTGAGGAGATCTGGATAGAAGGCGAGTGCCGCGCGTCGCTCTTCGGAATTGACGTAGGCGAGCGGTACTCCTTCTACCTCTCCGGCTACGATCCCTCGTGGTCAAAATACAGTCTTGGATTCTCCCTGGTCGGACTATCAATCTCCGGCGCGGTTGAGCGCGGCAAGAGACACTACGATTTTTTGCGGGGGGCCGAGCCCTACAAATTTGAGTGGGCGAACGAGACTCGCGCGACTGTGGCGGCGCAGTTGGCCAGCGGGAGTTTGCAGTCACAACTGGCGATCGCCCTCGATCACATGACGGAAGCGGCCCGTGCGGCGGCGCAGGCTCTGCTGCCGGAGCAGGCTTTGGCGCTCTGGCGCCGCTGGCGCCGAGCTCGGGCGCGCAAGCCGGCGATCATCGCGGACGCCGCCGACCAACCACAGATTCGAGAAACTGAGGAGCGCAAGGCGGTAGGGACTGCGGCTTAAATTTTCTCGAGAAACAAAGTAATGCAACCCAGAACACCTGACTTTTTCGACAAACTGAAATGGTCGCTACCCTGGCTGAGCCGTTACCCGTTGTGGCGGGCCGGCGCCACGGCGCGCCGGGCGCTGAGGACCCTGAAAGGCGCCGGCCGCGCGCACCTCATTCTGGTCGTGGCGAATCATTTCGAACCGTCGTGGGCCGAGGGCGGGTCCATGGTCGATTTGGCGACCCAATGCGCGCGCGTGGACGAGTGGTGTGAACAAGCTCATGCCACCGGCCTCGCGGTGAAAGATTCCGACGGAACGCCATTCCGCCATACCTATTTTTATCCTGGCGAACAATATCACCGCCCGCTGCTTGAGCGACTGGCCGGTCTGGAAGCGGCCGGCCTGGGCGAGGTGGAGATTCATCTACATCATGGCGTCGAGCGGCCGGATACCGCTGAGAATCTACGGCGGGCGCTCGAAGAGTTTCGAGACCTGCTGGCCGAAGAGCATCAATGCCTTTCGAGGCTCGACGGGGCGGGGCAGCCGCAATATGCGTTCGTGCATGGCAATCTGTCTCTCGCCAATTCGATGGGAGGGCGCTGGTGTGGGGTGGATTCCGAGATGCGGATTCTGGCGGAAACCGGATGCTACGCGGACCTGACCTTGCCCGCGGCGCCACTGCAATCTCAGCCGCCGCGAATCAATGCGCTCTATCAATGCGGTCGCCCGCTCGGCGAACCGCGCCCGCACTGGAAGGGAAAGAATCTACGAGTCGGGGTCAGGCCCACTCTGCCAGTCCTGTTTACAGGCCCCCTTGTTTTCAATTGGAGCCGGCGACGACATGGATTGCCCATTCCGTGGATTGATGGCGGCCCTTTAACGGACAGGTATCCGCTCACGTTCGAACGTCTGCTCCGCTGGCAAGGCGCCGGCATCTGCGTTCAAGGGCGGCCGGAATGGATTTTCATCAAGCTTTACTGCCACGGCTTTTTCCCGAACGATCAAGCCGCGACCATCGGCGCCCCGATGCGGCGATTTCTGCAAGAGACGCTCGAACTGGCGGACCGGGATGGGCGGTTCAAAATACATTTCGCAACGGCGCGCGAGGCCTTCAATATCGCTCTCGCCGCCGTCGACGGACATAGCGGTGAGCCAGGCGGCTACCGAAATTATCGGCTGCGTCCAATCAGACAGGAGGCTGCGACGCAGATTCAAAGGCGCCCCCACTACCAAGTAATGGAGGCGCAACATGGAGATTGAGACGGCGCATACACACGACGTCTACGACGGTCATTCGGCCCGAGGCATAGAGGCGATTGGCGGAGGCATTGAGGCGATTGGCGGAGGCATTGAGGCGATTGGCGGAGGCCCGGCGAGCAAATTGGCCTTCATCGCGGCGCCGGCGCAAACGCCCCGGCGCCTGCTTTTTATCGCTTACCAGTTCGCCCCAAGTATGGAGATGGGCGCCCGCGCTTGCGCGCAGATTGCGCGTTACTTGCCTCTGTACGGCTGGTCTCCGGTAGTGTTGACGGCGCATGAAAACGACATCGAAGAGCGTTATAGAGGATCCGCTAACGAGATAGATGAATTGGGTTTGGCAGGCGCTGTTGTCAAAACGCGCACGCTGCCTCATCCATTCGATTTTTATCGCTGGCTCAGAGCGGTCCTTTGGCGCAAACGGCAAAATAATGTTGGCCCAAACGGCGCGGGAACGACCGCCGGGCCTGACACGCCGCTGGGCCAGAAAGGATGGCTGCGGCGTTCGATCCTGTCGGCGCTGAGTTTTCCTGATAAGCACAACGGCTGGATTTTGCCCGCCATCGTCGCCGGGCTGAAAGCGGCGCGAAAATCGAAGGCGCAACAAATCTTCTCCTCCGGCCCGTACTGGACTAATCATCTGGTCGGCCTGGCGTTGTCGTATTTGACCGGCCTGCCCTGGATTGCCCACTTCCGGGATCCCTGGATCGTCGGCGCCGGAGAACTGCCAATCCCCCCCCTTGCATATCGCCTGAATGAGTGGTTGGAAAGACTTGTCGCCACGCGCGCCACTTCGATAGTTTTGGTTACGGAGCAACATGCGGCGGCGCTCCGGCTGGCTTTTCCTCACCTCCCCCCCGACAAGTTCGCCGCCGTGCCCAACGGTTATGACGGCGGGGAGTGGGACGAGCTGCCAATGAATGTACAGCGCGATGAAAAGAGTAAAGAGAAGCTTCTGATACTTTACACCGGAACATTTTACATCGGCCGCGACCCGCAACCGTTATTTCGGGCCTTAAAGAGCCTGATTGATTCGGGCGAAATTACTGGCGAACAGGTTCAGGTCGATTTGATCGGCTGGTGTGAAACCAGTGTGGGGCGTCCGGTCAAAGAGATGATTGCCGAGCATGGGTTGAGCGATTGCGTCAATATTCTCGGCCCGCGCAGTCGCCCCGAGACGCTACGGCGCATGACGCAAGCGGATCTGCTCCTCCTGTTGGGAGAAGGACTGGTTATGCAGATTCCCGGCAAGACTTATGAATATCTGCGCGCCGGGCGGCCGATTCTGGCGCTCACGCCGGAAGGCGCGCTCGCCGACTTGCTGCGAAGAACCGGCGGCGGTTGGGTGGTTAACCAGAATGATGACGCAGGCATCCTGGCGGCCGTCAGAGAAATTTTTCAGCAGTGGAAGAAAGGGCGAATCGCCAGCGTGGCTGACCCGGCGGCGGTGGAGGCCTTCGACAGACGCGCGCTCGCAGGACGGTTCGCAGGTTTGTTCGATCGTTTAAGTTGAAAATATGAATATTACACTCGAGACCGATGAAGCGATTGATCTTGGCCGAACGGAGCAGGCTGTTATTCCGCGGTCATCAAAACCTGCCGGCGGAAAACGCAAGCCCGCGCCGTCGAGATTCACACTCGACGGGCGGAAGATGTCGGTGGTTGTTTTGACTGAACCGGCGGCGCTGGAAGATTATCTGCCCGCGCTGGAAGAGCTGGCCGCCGACGCCATAGAACCGAATATCTTTTACGAGCCGTGGGTTTTGCGGCCTTCCTTGAAGGCTTTCGGCCATGGCCAGCAGTTCTTCTTCGCGCTTGTTTTTGCGCCTACGCTTGACCGTCCGTTTGCGCCGCAAACACTCTGCGGCTTCTTCCCGCTGGTGCGGGAGCGAGGTTATAAGGGGCTGCCCGTATCGGTGTTGCGATTATGGAATCATGTTTACGGCCCGCTTTGCACGCCGCTTATCAGAACGGAGCATGCCGGTGAATGCCTGAAAGCCTTCTTCAATTGGCTTGCCGCCCCCGATCATCCCGACGCGGCCAACTGCCCTGTTGTCGAGTTGCCTAACGTCAGTGGCGACGGCCCATTCCATGCCCTCCTGGTTGATTACCTCCACAATTCGGCCCGGCTGAGCTACATGGAGGACGCTCACGTTCGCGCCGTTTTCCGTCCGTCGGAAAACGCCGAGGTTTATATGGGCAGGGCGTTGTCAGGGAAGCGTCGCAAAGATCTGCGCCAGCAGGCCAAACAACTGGCCGGCATAGGGCGGATCGAATACAAAGAGCTGACGGAACAAGACGACGTGGATCAGTGGGTGAGCGATTTCCTGAGCCTGGAAGCGAGCGGTTGGAAAGGTAGAGATGGTTCGGCGATCGCCTTGCTGGAGAAGGATCGGGAGTTTTTCCTGGAAGTGGCGCATCAAGGATTTCGGCGTGGACGATTACAGATGCTCTCACTCGACCTTAACGGCAAACCCATTGCGCAAAAGTTCGACATCACTGCCGGCCGGGCCGACTTCGCTCTAAAAATAGCATATGACGAAAGCTACTCCCGCTATTCGCCGGGAGTGTTGTTGGAACTCGAACGTATTCGGCGATTGCACGAGGAAGCGCAGTTGGACTGGGTCGATTCCTGCGCCGTGCCGGACCACTTCATGATCAACCGGCTCTACACCAGTCGTCGCGTGATCCAGACAGTGGTGATCGCCACGGGGCGCAATCCCGGAGGGCTGATCGTTTCGGCCTTGCCGTTATTGCGCTGGCTCAATCGCCTGTTGCGTCGCCCCGCGAAAGCGAGCGAGCCTCAAACACATGAAAACTGATTTCCAGAGGTTAAATAATGAACGCTGAAAACATCGTCGCCGCCGAACTCGGTCTGAATACCTCCGGCAGCGCGCGGCCGGACACTGAAAACTTGTTGGATTTTGACACGGCCGAGTTTCGGTCGAAGTTCAACCGTCTGCCCTTCGGCGTGCGGCATAAATTAGCGGGGCATCCACTCTTCACGCTGCACAGCCTGCTTGATCTGACGCGCCGTCTGCCCCCGCATTACACTCGCTACAGTTCCGGCGAAATGTCGGTGGAAGACGGGCTATTTAATGGTAAACAGACCGGCCTCAGCGTCGAAGAGACGATTCGCCAGATCGAAGAGTGCGGCTCGTGGATGACCATACGTTTCGTTCACGATGATCCTGCCTACGGCGCACTGATGAATCAGCTCCTGGATCAGATCAGGCCGTTCTCGGAAGAGTTGACGGCGGACATGGTGATGCGCGAGGCTTTCATCTTCGTCTCTTCGCCAAACGCCGTCACGCCCTACCACATTGATCCCGAATACAACTTCCTGCTGCAGGTGAGCGGGACGAAGATCATGCACGTATTCGACAGGAGCGACCCGGAGATTCTGACCGAACTGGATTTGGAGAGGTTTCTTTCGGACGGCTCCACGCAGGTGGAGTTCAAGCCGGAATACCAGGCGAAAGCGATGAGCTTCGATCTGCGTCCCGGTTGCGGCGTGCATGTTCCGTTAACGTCTCCCCACTGGGTGCAGAACGGGCCGGAAGTCTCCATTTCGTTCAGCATCACTTTCCGCACGCCACATTCCGATCGGCTGCAAATGATTCACAGCGCTAACGCATTCCTGCGGCGAAACGGCGTCACTCCGGCGTCTATCGGCAAATCCCCGCTGCGGGATACGCTGAAGTATCAAATCTATCGAACGATATCCACCGCCAAATTCAAGTTTTCAGGCGGGCAGTCGAGAGAGGGATATAAATCCTGAGGGTCAGCGCGCTTATGCCACTCGTGTCCGTTATTTTGCCAACCTATAACCGGGCCGATACGATCCGGCGCGCCATTGAAAGCGTGCGGAACCAGACTTTGCAGGACTGGGAACTGTTGGTCGTGGACGACGGATCGACCGACGACACCGCCGACGTGATCGCCGCGCGCTACGCCGGCGAACCGCGGTTGAAGCTGATCCGACAGGAGAATCAGGGCGTCTCCGCCGCCCGCAACGCCGGATTGCGCGCGAGCTCCGGCAAATACCTCGCGTTCATCGATTCGGACGACGAATTCTTGACACATCATCTCGAACTCGAATCGGCCTTTCTTGAATCTCATCCGGAAGAAAACATTGTCTCGTCGGAACTGTGGGAATGCTTCGGACGAGACTCCTTCATTAGGCACTATCAGATCGAAATCTGGCAGTGGTATCCCGAAGTGGCGCGGATCATCGGTTCGCGGATGTTGGACCTGCCGCCGGGCGAGACCGACAACTTTCTGCGCGTCTATCAAACGCGGGAACCCGTCGGCGAATGGGGACGCCGGATCGTCGGGCGGCTGCCCTACGAGAACGTCTATCTTTATCGCGGTCATATCTTCGAGCAACTCCGCTGGGGTTATTTGATGTGTACGCAACCGACGATGATCAGACGGAGTGGCTGGGAAAAGATCGGCCACGAATTTGAGAAGGGCTATCTGGCGGAAGATTTCGGCTTTTTGGCCGAATTCATCCGCCGCTACAAGGCCAACTACATCTCCATCCCCGGCTGCTTTAAACACGAGTTGGCGCCGAACGGGCGTCCGCTGTCGGAAGATCATCTCGCCACCGGCAGAAGGACTTACTTTATGGGCGAGTGCATGATGCGTAATTTGGAAAGACTTTTCCTTACCGAGAGGCCCGATGACCCGGAGCTGAGACGCCTGTACGGGTGGCTGCAATACAGGCTGGCGCACTGCGCCATATCGCAAGGGCATCGCGACGAGGCTTTGTCGCACCTGAACAATTCGCGCCGCAATTTCCCGGGATTGGCGCGAGCCATGGCGCTTTACAGCGCGGCGAAGATCATTCCGCGGGCGAGCTTGCTGCAGAAGACATACAACAATTGTTACTCTCTCAACTACGCTTTGGGCGCAATCCTGCGCCAGGAGCTATCTATCAGCGATGCGGCGCGGAAGGCCGCAAGACGGCTCCGCGCTAAGGAGATATAAAATGCCTCTCGTTTCCGTCATCCTGCCGACTTACAACCGCGCCGATACAATCGGGCGCGCCATCGACAGCGTGGTCAATCAAACTCTGTCAGATTGGGAGCTGATCGTGGTCGACGACGGCTCGACCGATAACAGCACTGAGTTAATCCTAGAACGGTACTCTCGCGAGCCGCGTCTGAAATTGATCCGGCAGGAAAATCAAGGCGTCTCCGGCGCGCGCAACACCGGATTGCGCGCGAGCGCCGGCAAATACATCGCGTTCCTCGATTCGGACGACGAGTACCTGCCTCACCACCTGGAGTTGGAATCTGCTTTTCTGGAGGCGCATCCGGAAGAGAATTTCGTGACGGCTGAGCTTTGGGAGGATTTCGGGGGAGACCACATTGTCAAACATTACCAGATCGAAACGGGGCAATGGTATCCCGAAGTGGCGCGGATCATCGGCTCGCGGATGTTGGACCTGCCCCCGGGCGAGACCGACGACTATCTGCGCGTCTATCAGACGCGCGAGCCCGTCGGCGAATGGGGACGCCGGATCGTCGAGCCCCTGCCCTACAAAGACGTCTACCTCTATCGTGGGAAGATATACGAGCAACTGCGCTGGGGGTATCTGATGTGCACGCAGCCTTCGATGGTCACGCGGCGGGGTTTGGAAGAGGTCGGCGAATTCGACCCCCGGTATTACGCCGCGCAGGACTTCGGTTTTATGGCCGAATTCTGCCGGCGCTACACGGCGAACTATCTTTCGATCCCCGTATGCGTCAAGCATGAGCTCACTCCGGAAGGCGAGATGGTGTACGAAGGCCACATCGCCACTGGCGAGACCGGCGACGTCATGAGCCGGGATTTGATTGATTATCTGGAGAGGCTCTTTTACAAGGAGCGCCCCGACGATCCGGAGTTGGCGAAGTTACTCGCGTGGCGACAGTATTGTCACGCGCGCCTTGCGGCCTCGCGCGGGCGGCGTGAGGAGTCACTCCATTACCTGAGCGAGGCGGCGCGCAAATCCCCGGGTTTGTGGCGGGCGACCTTGTTGTATTACGCCGTCAAGCTCACCCCGCGGGACGATTTATTGCGGGTTACTTACAACACTATTTACAAACTCGACCACCTGCTGAGACAAGTCTGGCGCAATGAGAGGACGGTAGGCTATCTGGTGAACAGACTGGCACGGCGCCTGGGCGTGATCCTGCGCCCGGCGATCATCATCTCCTTAGACTACTTCGATGTTATTCCTTCTTTATTCGCCGGTTTCTAAACTCGACTTTGTCCATTTCGTGATGCGGGCGCAAGCGCCCGCGTCACGAAATGGACAAAGTCAGCGCCATTTTTCGATGTCATACGCCCGTCGGTTGATCGGCGCGTTCGTTCTTGGAAGGATAAAACAATG
>Ga0126369_10002579_pt1 | contig 12924 bp, 12 predicted proteins | sample PanSoiMetaPlot_1_FD_109646 | JGI IMG/M metagenome (GOLD analysis project Ga0126369, IMG submission 109646) | Tropical forest soil microbial communities from Panama - MetaG Plot_1 | ecosystem: Environmental > Terrestrial > Soil > Tropical forest > Bulk soil | place: Panama | collected 2016-02-17 | reverse complement strand
GCTGGCTCCTTTTCTCAAGGCAATGCGTTTGGAGCGGCGGCCTTCTCGCCCTAGGAAGTTGGGCACGGTCTTGTCCTCGACGGGTTTTTCACAATACACCCATTATGGGTGAAGTGCCATAACGGGAATGCATCGGGTGAATACCTGCGATGCGCGGAGTAAATAGAAACCGGCAGAAGCGTCGCGAACGTACAGCGAGACCAGAAAATGGAGAATGGAAAACTGAGAAACGACTGCATTCCAATACGCAGGCCGATCTCACTGGCAGGACCAAGAGGCCATGGAAAGGTGCGAGGCGGCAAATTGCAGAGACCTGGAGGGATGGGGTCGCTGCGCATTTCTGTGGTCTGTCGGAAGCTCTTGTAGATCCTGTTACAATCATTGGTTCTGATTTCGCTCAGGAGATGCGCTGAAACATGTCCGCAAAGATCACGAAAGTTTATGCACGACAGGTACTGGATTCGCGGGGGAATCCTACCGTGGAGGCTGATGTTTACATTGGAGCGGACGTGCTGGGGCGGGCGGCGGTTCCTTCAGGGGCTTCAACAGGCGAGCATGAGGCTCTCGAGCTGCGCGACGGAGACAAGTCGAAATACCTTGGCAAAGGCGTGCTAAAGGCGGTTAGGAATGTGAACGGCGAGATCGCCAAGGCGGTTGTGGGGCTTGACGCCGCCGACCAGCGCTCGCTCGACAAGAAAATGATCGCGCTCGATGGTACGCCGACAAAGTCGCGGCTCGGCGCCAACGCGATTCTGGCGGTATCGATGGCGGCGGCTCGCGCGGCCGCGGCGGCGCAGGGCATTCCACTATACAAATACCTGGCGCTCTATTCGTCGGACACTTCGGCGAATCTGCTGCCGTGCCCAATGATGAACATTCTGAACGGCGGGGCCCACGCGGACAGCTCGGTAGACTTCCAGGAATTTATGGTGATGCCGGTGGGCGCGCCGAACTTCTCGGAAGGGTTGCGATGGGGCGTGGAAGTGTTTCACGCGCTGAAGACAGCGTTGAATAAGCACGGCTATTCGACCGCTGTAGGCGATGAAGGCGGCTTTGCGCCAAGCTGCAAGTCGAACGAAGAGGCGATCCAGATTGTGCTGGAGGCCATTGCGGCGGCCGGCTATAAGCCTGGAGAGCAGGTGAGCATCGCGCTCGATCCGGCGTCGAGCGAATTCTTCGACCAGGCCAGCGGGAAGTACGTGTTCAAGAAGTCGGACAAATCCGCTCACGCGAGCAGCGAAATGGCCGCCTATTGGACGAAGTGGGCGGAAAAGTATCCCATTGTGTCCATTGAGGACGGCATGGCGGAAGACGATTGGGCCGGGTGGAAATCGTTGACGCAAGCGATCGGCACTAAATCGTCAAAGAAGAAAATCCAATTGGTGGGCGACGACCTATTTGTCACGAATACGGAGCGCCTGACGCGCGGAATTAAAGAGGGGATTGCCAACGCAATTCTCATCAAGCTGAACCAAATCGGCAGCGTGACGGAGACGATTGACGCCATTGAGTTGGCGCGCAAGTCGGGATACCAGTCGATCATTTCACACCGTTCCGGGGAGACCGAAGACACGTTCATCGCAGATCTGGCCGTAGCTACGGCGGCAGGACAGATTAAAACTGGCTCGGCCAGCCGCACGGACCGCGTTGCGAAATACAATCAACTGCTCCGCATAGAGGAAGCGCTGGGTCCGGCGGCGCGATTTAGTGGGAACGCGGCCCTGGGCTAAGCTGACAGGGCATGCACGCGAAATCCTCGCGGCATGTGCGCGAATGACGTGCTCGACCTGTGATCTTGCACTCGTGGCGCAGATTCGATCGTTGCCGTCCAAATTCGCCCAGTACCATTGACATAAGACGGGATTCTCTCTAGCATGCGGGACGGTCGCCCGCCTTCAATTCTAATCCGACGTCAATCGGGAGTTTTCCTCAGGAGTTCAAAATGGCCAAGGTCCTGCAGTGCAACGATCTCGTCCCTGGATGCAAGTTCGAAGCGCGCGGTATTTGCGACGAAGAAGTGATCGCCGATTTCGCAGACCACATCGCGACGGCGCACGACATGTTTGAAATTTCGGACGAGATATTGGTGATGATCAGCAAGGCGATTCACGAAGAGATGCGCCCTCGCGTGCGATTTGCCCGCGCGTGATTATTCTCCCCAACATCTGAAACGCGACATAGAGAGAGTTTGTACTCTCGGTTCCGCGAAAGAGTGTCTGAATTGCTGGATTACAAGCCGGGCCCGTAGTAGCGGTAGTGGCCGGTAATCTTCCAAGCGAACAGAACATCTTCCCGCTTTGGCCCTTGGCCGACATTGTGCACAATCATGTGACGGCCGCCTTCTGCTGATTTTTCGTCAACAACAATTCCAATGTGCGGCACGTTGCCGCCAAGATCCCAGGTGACAATGTCGCCGGGCAAATAATCTGCCGGGTTTTCCGTAGCCGCCAGAGACTCTCCCTTGCGGCTGAAGAAAACCATCAGGTTCGGCACGCGGCGGTGGTCGATGTTGGTGTCCGGACGCGTGGCGAGCCACCTCCGTTGACGCGGATACGCAGAGAAATGTTTCTCCATGTCTTCGTGGACTTCTTTTTGGAGGTCGATTCCAACGGCGCGGTAAGAACGAATGACTTCATCAGTGCAGACGCCGGTGTCTTGGGGTACATCGCCGCCGGGATAAGGAATGCGAACATACGCCGGATCGTAGCGCACGATGTGACGTGTTCTTTCCTCCGCGGCCGCGACGAGTTTCGTGAGGAATCCATGGCGAGCAGTGTCATTGGTTGGTTGCGTTTGCGCTAAAGAGAAGGCCGCGAGGGCGGTAGGGAGTGTCACGAGAGCTGTGAAAACGACACGGCACTTTGTTTGGCTCAAAGGTTTACGCATGGTCGAATTCTACTGGAGTTTGGGGACATTGTGACGACTTCCGTGTCCGCGATAAGATTTTAAAAATTTCCATGGGTCAGGCCGGCAAATCGCCCGTGTTGGAGAATGCTCCGCGCATTCGAATGGCGGCGGCAGCGGACGTTAAACCGCTGTCGCGGCTGATTAATGCTGCGTTTGTCGTGGAGCAGCCGTTCATTGAGGGAGAGCGGGTCGATCCGAAGGGCGTTCGCGGGTACATGGAAAAAGGAAAATTCCTGGTGGCCGAGGATTCGGCAGGGCTTGTGGGATGCGTTTACGTCGAGTTGCGTGGCGAACGAGGATACCTGGGTTTGCTCGGAGTGGCGCCAGCGCGACAGGGAACGGGGTTAGGCCGCAAATTGATGGACGCGGCGGAGAACTATTTTCGGGCGGCGGGATGCCGCGCGATCGATTTGCGCATCATCAGCCCTCGGAAGCCGCTTCCTGCGTTTTACCAGCGTATGGGCTACACCCAAACAGGGACGGCTCCACTCGCGCCGGATGTGCCGGTCAAGATGCCGTGCCACTACATACTGATGTCGAAACAGCTTCACGACTCCTGACTCGTGCCCTCCTGACTGGTCATCACTGCTGGCATGGGAAGGCCGCTTCATGCTTTCCAATGCGTCGGTCTTTCAGGCAGAATACGTGCGCTCGTTTAAGGGGGGAATCGTGTTTCGTCGAACTGTTCTTGCCTCGATTCTTTTTGCCTCGCTGTCGTTTGCGCCTGCCGGAAGTCATGTGATTGCCCAAGAGCGGCCGCTGTACGGCTATTCGCCCGAGTCTTCCCAGGCCGAACGCCAGTGGGAAGAGAAGCTACGCGCCATTCCGAGTCCAGAGAACATGCGCGCGTACATGAAACTGCTTTCGGCGCATCCGCACCATGTTGGGTCGCCTTACGACAAGCAGAACGCGGAATGGATTCTTGGGAAGTTCAAAGAGTTTGGCCTGGACGCGCACATCGAGCAGTTCGAGGTGCTCTTCCCAACGCCGAAAGAGCGCCTTGTGGAACTGGTAGGCGGTGGGACGAAATTTACCGCCAAGCTGCAAGAGCCCGCCCTGTCCGTGGATCCCACGTCCAATCAGCAATCGGAACAACTGCCCACCTATAATGCGTATTCGATTGACGGCGACGTGACGGCTGAACTGGTCTACGTGAACTACGGCGTGCCGGAAGATTACGAGCAACTCGAGCGCATGGGCGTGTCGGTGAAGGGCAAGATTGTCATTGCGCGCTACTACCATTCCTGGCGGGGGATCAAACCCAAAGTCGCGGCCGAGCACGGCGCCGTAGGATGCCTGATCTTTTCTGACCCGCACGAGGACGGCTTCTACCAGGGCGAAACGTTTCCGACCGGACCCTACCGTCCGCCGGATGGAGTTCAGCGCGGGAGCGTGGCGGACATGCCGCTCTATCCGGGCGACCCGCTGACGCCGGGAGTCGGTGCGACCAAGGATGCCAAGAGGTTGAAGGTGGAAGAAGCGCCGACAATCACGAAAATTCCCGTGCTGCCGATTTCTTACGGCGATGCGCAGCCGTTGCTGGCGGCATTGACGGGACGGGTTGCGCCCGAAGAATGGCGCGGTGGTTTGGGTATCACGTATCGCGTGGGGCCGGGGCCGGCGAAAGTGCATCTGGTGGTGAAGTCCAATTGGGAGCCACTGAAGACCTTGTACGACGTGATTGGGAAAATTCAAGGCTCGACTTTTCCGGAGGAATGGGTGATTCGAGGGAACCATCATGATGGCTGGGTGAACGGCGCGGAGGATCCCATCGCAGGCCAGATTTCGCTGCTCGAAGAGGCGCGCGCGATGGGCGAACTGGTGAAAGCCGGGTGGAAGCCGAAGCGCACCATCATTTATTGCGCATGGGACGGAGAAGAGCCGGGCCTGCTGGGCTCAACGGAGTGGGCGGAAGAACATTACGACGAATTGCGCGCGCATGCTGTGGCGTATATCAATTCGGACACCAACGGGCGCGGGTATTTCAACGTGGAAGGCTCGCACACCCTGGAAAAACTCGTCAATGATGTGGCGCGGGATGTCGCCGATCCGGAAACGAAACTCAGCATCTGGAAGCGTAACCAGCTTCGAGAAATCGCCAGCGCGAAGACCGCGGAGCAGCGGGAAGAAATCCGCAAGCGCGCGGATCTGCGGATTCCGGCGCTGGGTTCGGGTTCGGACTACACAGCGTTTTTGCAGCACAACGGAGTTGCCTCGCTAAATATCGGTTTCGGCGGAGAAGATGGCGGTGGAATCTACCACTCGATTTACGACGATTTTTACTGGTACACGCACTTCAGCGACAGCGATTTCGTTTACGGGCGGGCTCTCTCGCAGGCGGGGGGGATTGCCATGATGCGTTTGGCGGATGCGGACCTGTTGCCGTTTGAGTTTGGCGATTTTGCGGATACGGTGCAGACCTATCTCAAAGAACTGAAAGCGCTGGCGCAGAAGACGCAGGACGAAATTCGCGAGCGCAACCGCGAGATCGAAGAGGGCGTGTTTCAGGCGACGAATGATCCGCGGCGGCCACTGGTCGCGCCGCCGGCCGAAGCCCTGCCGCCGCACTTGAATTTTGCTCCGCTGGAAAATGCGGTGGACATCCTGAATCGTGGCGCGGGGGAATATCGCCGGGCGGTGGAACAGGTGAATGCCAAGGGCGGCGCGGCAATGGCGGCGGGTTCGCTGGCGGAGGTGAACAAGCTGCTGATGGAAAGCGAGCGGCGTCTAACGAACACGGAGGGATTGCCGAACCGGCCGTGGTTCAAGCATCAATTGTATGCGCCGGGATTTTACACGGGCTACGCGGTCAAGACCATTCCTGCCGTGCGCGAGGCGATTGAGCTGAAACAATGGAAGCAGGCAGATGAAGCAATCGCGGTGGTTGGGCATGTGCTTGAAAATGAAGCAGCGCTGATTAGTTCGGCGGCGCAGAAGCTGGCCGCCGCGAAATAGATTTTCTAGCCGGCGCGCGTGCCGTTGGGAACTGAGCGCTCCGGCACGGCCAGCGCTGGAGTGACTCCGTCGGCATAGCCGATGTCGAAAAGCATGCCTTCGGAGACCTCGCCCGCCATTTTGCGTGGTTCCAGATTTACGACGAACAGCGCTTGCCGGCCTTCGATTTCGCGTGGATTCAGTCGCTCCTTCTTGATGCCCGCGAGAATCGTGCGGGAATGGTCGCCGAAATTCACGGCGAGCTTCATCAGTTTTTCAGAGCGCTGAATTTCTTCAACTCGCTCGATGGTTCCGACGCGAATGTCCAAAGCTTCGAGCGCCGCGATTCCGACCGTGGGTTTGACGGGCGCAGGAACGAAGTCGGCCATGGTTCACCGCCGATAGCGCGCGACGTAGGCCGGCGCGGGAATTGCGGGATCGCACTTTTCGTCGCGAATTGGCGCGCCCGCGTCCAAATGCAGCGGTATCACGCCAGCCCAGACCGGCAGGGCGTAGTCGGACTCGTCGTCCGTGGGCGGACCCGTGCGGACCTTGGCAGAAACTTCGGCGAGCGGGAGCCGCAGAATGCTGGTCGCCTTCTGCTCTTTTTCGCTGGGCTGACGCGCCTCGTTCCAGCGGCCGGGGAGAATTTTCTCGGCGAACGCATGCAGGGCTTGGAATTTCTCTTGCGGCGCACTCACCAGCGTCGCCTTTCCCAGTGCAACCACGGATCGGTAATTCATAGAGTGGTTAAAGACGGAACGCGCGAGGACAAATCCGTCCGTGAGGGTGACGGTAACGCAAACGGGAATTCCGTCACTCAGATTGCGAAGCATGCGGCTGGCCGCGGAGCCGTGGAAATAAAGGGCGTCGCCCACACGAGCGAACAGCGTGGGGATCACGTAGGGCTGACCTTCGACCGAAAATCCCACGTGGCACACGAAGGCTTCGTCGAGAATTTTGTAAATCGTTTCGCGATCATAGACGCCGCGATCTGGCTCGCGGACCACACGTGTTCGCTCCGATGGTGGAATGGTTCCTGTCACGACGCACCTCATTGAGAGACACAGCGCAGGGCCCGCGGTTTCGCGAGGGCCCGTTTGATTTATAGCCGGCGCCGCAACGGCATGTCTGAATGCAGGTGAAACGATGCTATCACGCGGGGGAAGACAAAACGCGAATTGGCAATTACTGCTTGCAAAAAAAACCATTGCCAAATTGGTAGAACGCAAGCCAGGAGCTGGCGCTGGCGAGCTGATTCAGGCCGCTACAACGTTGGCAGCCCCTGTGAGAAACTAAGGGATTCAGGAAAGCAGCGAATCCGCGATAGGAAGCAGATCATGAGCACACCGGCGCTTAAAGAGACCGAAAGCAAAACATTCGACGTTGCGTGGGTTAGGGCGCAGTTTCCTTCGCTGAAGTTGCAAGTGAACGGGCATGCGGCGGCGTTTCTCGACGGGCCGGCGGGAACGCAGGTGCCGAAGCAAGTGCTGGAAGCTGTTGAGAATTACTTTGTGAACGCCAACGCGAATACTTGCGGAGCGTTCGAAACGAGTCGGCGAAACGACGCAATGATTGCCGCGACGCGTAAGGCCATGGCGGATTTCTTTCATTGTGAAGCAAACGAGGTCGTGTTCGGGCAGAACATGACCACGATTACGTTTGGTCTGGCGCGGGCGATTGGGCGCGAGTTGCAGGCCGGCGATGAGATCGTGGTGACCACGCTCGACCACGACGCAAACGTGGCGCCCTGGCGCGCACTGGAAGAGAAAGGCGTCGTCATTCGCCAGGTGGACATTCGCGAAGAGGATTGCACGCTCGATTTGGAAGGCCTGCAGCGCAAAATCACGCCGAAGACCAAGGTGATCGCAGTGGGCTATGCGTCGAACATGGTCGGAACCATCAATCCTGTGGCAGCGATCACCAAGATGGCGCATGCAGCAGGGGCGTTGATGTTTGTGGATGCGGTGCATTACGCTCCGCACGGGCTCATTGACGTAAAAGCACTGGACTGCGATTTTCTGGCGTGCTCGCCCTACAAATTTTTTGGTCCGCACATGGGTACGCTGTACGGAAAGAAAGAGCATTTGCAGCGCTTCAAACCGTACAAGGTGCGGCCGGCCACCGACGCGATTCCCGATTGCTGGGAAACCGGGACCCAAGTGCAGGAACTGATCGCGGGAATCGGCGCCGCTGTGGATTACATCTCGGAAGTGGGAAAGCGCTGCGATTCGAGTGCGAAGACCCGGCGCGAAGCGCTTGCAGCGGCCTATCGAGCGACCGTGCCCTATGAAAGGGATTTGCTGACAAGATTGCTGGGCGGCTTGCAAACGGTTGCGGGAGTGAAGGTCTACGGCATTACAGATCCGAAGCGGTTTGGAGAACGCTGCTCCACGATTTCCTTACGCCTCGGCGAGCATCACCCGACAGAGATCGCTAAATTCCTTGGTGATCGCGGAATTTTCACCTGGGACGGAAATTTCTACGCTATGAACCTTTCCGAACGGCTCGGCGTGGAACCCAAAGGCGGCGTTTTGCGAATTGGCTTGGTGCATTACAACACGGTGGAAGAAGTCGATCGCTTGCTATCGGCGTTGAAACAGTTTACGGCGAAGTGAAGTGAGCATGGAACCGTTCGATTATTTCGAGGAGTTGGGTCTGGAACAGCTCGCCGAACCGAAAAGAAACGCCTTACGGATTCAAGAATCCGAGGGGACGGTTTCTGAAGTAAGCGCTCCTCTTCAAATTGGAGGCAAATCCCTTGGGGAAGCATTTCCTGACGAAATAAATCCGAACTGCGCGAAGTACGAACTCACCTGGAATTCGTACGTCCTGTATCAGGTTCTGAATGAAGTTTATCCCAGACCGCTCGGCAGAGGGAATTACCAGGCGTTTGGTGCGCGTTTATGAGAAATCGGGTCTGCTGGACTTCGTTTTGAGCGGCGGGCGTATTTCTGCGGGTTCTAATGCAAGGCGTCTACATTTTGAAATTGTTTGTGCCAATCATGTGATCGACGTGATTTCTTCGGACCGACCGCGGTGTCGGAAGATTTCGCAAAGCGCCAGGATTTGTTGAAACGGGATTTCAGACTAAGGAAGCCATGGCCAAACGACCGAAACCGATGGTGTTGACAGTGCTCGATGGATGGGGCTATCGCGCAGAAACGAAGGGAAACGCGATCGCGCTGGCACGGAAACCGGTTTATGACGAATTGCTTCGCAAATTCCCGAACACGCTGATTCAAACTTCCGGGCCTTTCGTCGGCTTGCCCGAAGGTCAAATGGGCAACAGCGAAGTGGGCCACATGAACATGGGCGCAGGTCGCATCGTGCACATGGACATCACGCGAATCGATTTGATGATCGCGAGCAAGCAATTGCAGAACGTACTGCTTTTTCAGCAGGCCATGGAGCGCGGGCGTCAGCGGCAACTGCATTTTCTTGGATTGCTGAGCGACGGCGGCGTTCACTCGCCTAATCAACATTTATTTGCGCTTTTGGAGATGGCCAAGCAGCAGAAAGTGCAAAAAGTGTTCGTGCATTGCTTTATGGACGGGCGCGACACGCCGCCCAACAGCGGACGCGACTACGTGCGGCAGTTGCAGCAAAAGATGCGCGAGTTGGGCGTCGGGGAAATTGCGACTCTGGTCGGGCGGTATTACGCGATGGACCGCGACAACCGCTGGGAACGCGTCGAAATAGCCTATCGCGCGCTGGTGCATGGTGACGCCGCGACAAAAACCAGCGACCCGGTGGCGGCGCTGCAGAAAAGCTACGAACAAGGCGTGACGGATGAATTTGTGAAGCCGATTGTGATGACCAATGCAGATGGAGCCGCCGCTGTGCCGCTTGGATTGATTCGAAGCGATGACGCAGCGATTTTCTACAATTTCCGCGCGGACCGCGCGCGGCAAATGACGAAGGCTCTGGCAGAGCCGGGGTTCGACAAGCTTGTCGACGAAAAGCGGCCGCAGAATCTTTTTTTCGTGGCCATGACGCAGTACGAAAAAACATGGCCGTGGCTGAAATATGTGCTCGCGTCGGAAAAACTCGAACACATCCTGGCGCAAGTGTTCGCGGAGTTGCAGTACAAGAATTTGCGCACCGCGGAGACGGAAAAATACGCGCACGTGACTTATTTTTTCAACGGCGGCGTGGAAAAACCCTTTGGCGGGGAGGAGCGCATCCTGGTGCCGTCGCCGAAGGTGGCGACGTATGATTTGAAGCCCGAAATGTCCGCAGCAGGAATTACCGATACAGTTGTCAAAGCGATCGAGAAAGGCGAGTTCGACGCCATCATCATGAATTACGCGAATGCCGACATGGTGGGGCATTCGGGCAAGCTTGAGGCGGCGATCAAAGCGGTCGAAGCGGTTGACGAGGGGCTGGGGCGGATTTATCAAGCGATGAAGCCGCGCGGAGGAGCTTGGATCATTACGGCGGACCACGGGAACGCCGAGACCATGATCGATCCCGCGACCGGGGGACCGCACACGTATCACACGACGAATCCGGTGCCGTTCATTTTGGTATGCGAGGACGACAAGGTGAAACTGAAGCCTGGCGGATCTCTCCGGGACGTTGCACCGACGATGCTGAGTGTTTTGGGTCAGCCGAGGCCACTGGACATGACCGGCAACGATTTGCGGATTGCCTGACCTTCCATGATGCGTACAAAACCTGCCGAAACGAAGCTGGTGATTTGCGTCTGGCATCCGTTTACGTGGTGGCGGCCCCAGCCGGTCGTCGCACAGACCCTTCGCAAGCGGTGGCCCGAAATGAGGGTTGTGCACCTACCCGATTACGACAACCTGTCGCGAGAATTACCGGACACGGATATTTTTGTGGGCTATTCGCTGCGGGCGGAGCAATTGAAAGACGCGCGGAAGCTGAAATGGGTTCATTCGACGGCCGCGGGAGTCGCGCAACTAATGTATCCGCAACTGCGCGAAGCGGGAATCTTGGTGACGAATCCGAGCGGCGTCTTTTCCGTGCCGATGGCGGAGCACGCCATGGGCCTGATTCTGGCGCTGGCGCGGAATTTTCCGGACACGGTGCGACAGCAGGACAAGGCGACATGGTCGCAACAGGAATTGTGGGACAAGCCGCAGCGTCTGGCCGAAGTGAATGGGCGAGTGCTGCTGATTGTGGGCTACGGGTCGATCGGGCGGGAGGTTGCGAAACGCGCGAAGGCTTTCGACATGCAAGTGTGGGGAGTGACGCGGTCGGGCGAAGGCGACCGCGCCCATGTGGACAGGATTCTTCCGGTTGCAAAGTTGCATGAAGCGCTGCCGGAGGCGGATTACGTGGTGGTGGCTGCGCCGGAGACGGCGGAGACGAAGCATCTGATTGGAGCGCCGGAGTTGGCAAAGATGAAGCCGGGAGCCCGGCTGATTAATGTGGGCCGAGGTTCGTTGCTGGATGAAACTGCTCTGATTTGCGCGTTGAAGACCGCGGCGTTGGGAGGGGCAGCAATCGATGTCGCCGATAGGGAGCCACTTCCGCCGGAGAGCCCGCTTTGGAAAGCGCCGAACCTTTTCATCACGCCGCACACCAGCGCCCTGAGCGATCGGCTGTGGAATCGACAAGCAGCCCTCCTCTTGGAATTACTGGAGAGATGGTTCGCTGGGAGAGAGATGTTTAACCAAGTGAATTTGGCGCGAGGATACTGAAGGCGTTTTGAGTTGTTCGTTCTAAGTTTTTAGGTCCTAGGTAAAGGCTTGCCATCCGGAAATAATCGGATTGGTTTAGAGCATCGTCCGCTGAGAGCACGAGGCAGCCTCACGAAAGCATTTGCCAAGACGCTACGGCGACATGCTTCGCTCAGGGTGAAGCTCGTTTGGATAAGTTAAGAGGGGAATCTACCGCACGGTTCCGTTCGGTGAACTTAGAACTTAAAACCAAAAACTTTCTTCAGTCGCCGACGCCGCCTTTGATCGCTTGGTAGCCTTCGCGCGCGTAAATTTGGTATTTCTGCTTTTTACCTTTTTGGTCCGTGATCGTAAGAGGGCCGCCGTCAGGGGCGACCAGTTCTACCTTTACTTTGTGGAATTTCCCGTCCTTCCCACCGCTGGTCGGCGAGAACGAAAGGCTGTACTGGTGACGAAGGAAGGCGGCCACGCTGCGGAAGATGTCCGGCATTTCGCCTTCGAACTGTGGGAACCACGCGAACCCGCCGGTCTCGTTCGCAAAAGTCTTGAGCTGATTCTCTGCCTGTAGGAAAGTCATGCTTTGCATGCCCCGGCGGGCGAAATTCGAGTAGGCCTGGCCAAGCCCTATGCAAAAAACCGGCACGTCGCTTCCGCGAAGAGCCTTCATCGTTTGATCGAGAGTATGCTTCGAGAAAGTATCTACGCCGCTGGCAACCAGAATGATCGACTTCTTTCCTTTGACATCCTTCAAGCGCTCGGTTGTCTCCAACAGAGCGTCGAACACGTTGGATTCACTAAAGCCAGGGAAATAGAGACGCGAGAGTCCCTGCAGTACTTCCTCTTTGTCTTGTGTGAAGTCGACCTCGATGCGCGTTTTCATGTCGAAAGTTTCCAGGGCCACCCAGTCTTTTTGCTGGAGTTGGGGGAAAAGCGCCGTGGCCCAGTACTTGCCGATGTAGGCAAAGAAGTCGTAGTAGCCGCGGCTGCTGAACTCCAGAAGAAGAACTGTAGTGATGGGCGCTTCCGATGGCGCGAAATTGGTGATGGCTTGGGGAACGCCTTCGTCGGTGATGCGGAAATTTTCTCTTTTGAGGTTGGGAATGAGGTCGCCGTGCTGTGTCACGGCTACCACGTCAAGGGTAACGACCGGAACATCCACGCTGATGCTGACGCCGGCTTGCGGGGGCTGCTGCCCTGGGGGCGGAGGTTGTTCCTGGGTGGGCTTTTGTTGCTGCTGCGACGGAGGAGGTCCGCCCTGCGGGCCCGTGGGTGCCTGCGCAAGAACAGGTTGCCCCGCGAGCGTCAAACGAACAAGAGCAGCCAAAGCCAAAAGCGTCAAAAGGGAAACAATGCGCTTCATTGTTCACTCCTCATTGCAGCGAAAAAACATCTTCGAATGTTCTCGTTCCAGCAACTCGCGGCTTGTCCGGGC
>Ga0126369_10002578_pt1 | contig 12927 bp, 11 predicted proteins | sample PanSoiMetaPlot_1_FD_109646 | JGI IMG/M metagenome (GOLD analysis project Ga0126369, IMG submission 109646) | Tropical forest soil microbial communities from Panama - MetaG Plot_1 | ecosystem: Environmental > Terrestrial > Soil > Tropical forest > Bulk soil | place: Panama | collected 2016-02-17 | reverse complement strand
GTCCTTCGTCTCGTAGGACTTGACCGTGAAGTTCGGGTACTTCTGCTGGACGACCTGGTTGCAGCCCTGGGCCCGGTCCCGGGCGTTGAGGGAGGTCAGGTCGCCCTCGATCATGGCGATGGTGCCCGGGCTGGCGGCGTGGGAGGCGATGTAGTCGCAGGACTTGTTGCCGTAGGCGGTGTTGTCGGCCCGCACGATCATGTAGACGGACCCCTGGTCGGGCGCCACGTCCACCGTCACGACGGGAATGTGCTTGCTCTTCGCGTAGTCGAGCGCCGGCGCGATGGCCGAGCTGTCGGCCGGGTTGACGATGAGGGCCTGGACGCCCTGCGAGATCAGGGTCCTGACGTCGCTGATCTGCTGCTGGACCTCGTTGCCTTTGGCCTCGACGTTGGCGATGTCCGGGCCGATGAGCTTCACCCCCTGGTCCGACTCGGTCTTCTGCTCGTACGAGAGGTAGTTGGACCAGAAGCCCGGCAGGTTGTACGTCAGCACGACGCCGATCTTCGGGGTCGAACTGGACGCGTTCGACCCCGAGGTGCCGCCGCAGGCCGCGACGACCCCGACGAGAAGTCCCACCAGCCCCACCGCGACGCGATGTGGGCGACGATGCGCGTTCACTCGTTCTCCTCCTCTCTCCGTGAGATCACTCTGGGGCCCGCGGCCCCCGACGTCCGGCCCTCCCGCCAGACCGGTCCATGGGGGAAGGCGTACGCGGCCAGCGATTCCGGTCGCATCTCGATGCTGTAGCCGGGATGCTCCGGTGCCTGGTAGCGGCCGCTCACCACCCGGCAGGGATCGAGAAAGTGCTCGTGGAGGTGGTCCACGTACTCGCAGACCCGGTCCTCCAGCGAGGCGCTCACCGAGACGTAGTCGAACATCGCGAGGTGCTGCACGTACTCGCACAGTCCGACCCCTCCCGCGTGCGGGCACACCGGCACGCCGTGCTCGGCCGCCAGCAGCAGCACGGCCAGCACCTCGTTGACCCCCGCCAGGCGGCACGCGTCGATCTGGCACACGTCGATCGCCCCCAGCTGCAGGAGCTGCTTGAAGATGACCCGGTTGGCGACGTGCTCACCGGTCGCCACGCGGATCGGAGCGATCGCCTCCCTGACGCGCAGGTGGCCGAGGACGTCGTCCGGGCTGGTCGGCTCCTCGATCCACCACGGATCCACCTCGGCGAGCCCGTCCATGGCCTCGATGGCCTGCTCGACGCCCCAGGCCTGGTTGGCGTCCATCATCAGCCTGGTGGTGGGGCCGAGGGCACTGCGCAGCAGCCGCGCCCGGCGCAGGTCCGTCTCGAGGTCGGCGCCGACCTTCATCTTGAGGTGCGTGAAGCCCTGGGCCAGTGCCGCGCGGGCGCGCTCCGCCAGCGTCTCGTCGCGGTACCCGAGCCAGCCCGCCGAGGTCGTGTATGCCGGGTAGCCGGCGCGGCGCATCTCGGCCTCCCGCTCGGACCGGCCTTGCCGGCGGCCGCGCAGGAGTTCGAGCGCGCGGGCCGGCGAGAGGACGTCGTCGATGTAGCGGAAGTCCACGCAGGCGACGATCTGCTCCGGCGTCATGTCCGCCAGGAGCTTCCACAGGGGCTTGCCCTCCGCCTTGGCGTACAGGTCCCACACCGCGTTCACGAGGGCGGCGGCCGCGAGGTGGATGACGCCCTTCTCGGGCCCGAGCCAGCGCAGCTGCGAGTCGTGGACGAGCGACCGCCAGAACCGCGCCATGTCGGATGTGATCTCCTCGAGGGTGAGGCCGACCACACTGTCGGCGAGGGCCTGGATGGCGGCGACGCACACCTCAGTGCCGCGCCCGATCGTGAACGCCAGCCCGTGCCCGGCCAGGGAGTCGTGGCGAGTCGTCTCCAGGACCACGTAGGCGGCCGAGTAGTCGGGATCCGTGTTCATCGCGTCCGACCCGTCGAGGGTCACGGAGGTCGGAAAGCGGACGTCGTGGGTCTGCGCGCGGACGATCCGGATTGGCATCGGCGCGGTGGTTATCGCACGGAGATCCGATGTCTGTCAAGAGAAAACATCGGATGTCTCTGTTTTGGGTGGTTGACGGGCGCCACCTCGGGCGCTAGGATGCTGGCGTGACCTGCGGAGAGGTCGGGTCAATTCGGCCCGAGCCATGAAGGTCGGCCTGCACACGCGCCTCCGGCCGGGGATGGAGGAGCGCTACGAGCGCGCGCATCGGGCCGTCTGGCCGGAGATCCTCGAGGCGATCCGCGCAGCGGGCGTCCGGGAGTGGCTCATCTTCCGGGACGGGCTGGACCTCTTCCACTACATCGACTGCGACGACTACGACCGCGCCATCGGAGAGCTGGCGCGAAACCCGGTCAACGAGCGCTGGCAGGCGGAGATGGCGCCCATGATGGCCGTCGCCCACGACTACAGCGGCCGGAGCACCGACCGCCTGACGATCGTATTCGAGCTCTAGCGAGCCGCGCGCGCTCCGATCCGCGCAGACGTCCGGACGTGCTGAGACGTTCAAGTGCCGGCACTTCCACCTCTCGACGGGCCGCGAGACGTTGAACTGCCGGCAGTTCCACGTCTCCCCACCCGGTTCCGGGCCGCTAGTGGCACACTTGCGAACCCCGGGGCCCGGCCCAGGCGGACCTGAACGAGACCGCGCGGTCGCCCGCTCCTCGCCCGGTCACGAGCGCGTAGCCGATCCACCCTGCAAGGGCCGAAGGTCCGGTCCTGGCCGGGTCCTTCGGCCCGGTACGCACGGGGTCCTCGAGGAGCGCGGCCCGGTCTCACGGCCCTACCCCGGTGGCCCGTCGCTCGCCAGCATGGCAGTGACGCTTGTCGCCGTCCCAAGTGCCCTTGGAGGGAGGTCATTCATGGTTACCGTCGGAACGACGTTCCCGATCCACCGCGATCGAGCGCGGCACATCCTGCTGGCGATCGGCTTCGCGGTCACCGCCGCGATGGGCGCGCTCGCCGCCACCCTGTTCGCGGACGTCGCCTCGGCGCCACAGGTCGCGGTGCCGCCCGCCGGCTCGCACGTGGCGCTCTACGTGCAGGTCCAGAGCTGGCACGACGGTGCCCAGCCCGCCGTCCGCCGTCTGTATCTGCAGACCGTCCTGGTCAACTCCGGCCGTGACGGCGCCCCGGCGCCGGACGTGCGGGACTTCACGGTGCGCGCGGCGGACGGTCGCGTGTGGCCGGTCAGCCCGGCGGCCTCCGCGTTCTCCACCGAGGCGCTGCAGCCCGGCGAGGAGCGGGGCCTGAACATGGTCGTCGACCTGCCGGTGACCGCATCGCAGCTGCGGCTCGTCATGGTGCACCACGGTCAGACCGAGTCGGTCCCACTCGTGTCGTAGCGAGTTGGGCACAGGAGATCGCCTGTGGAAAGGGAGCCGGCCGATGCCGGCTCCCTTTCCGGTCGCCCGGGTCGCGGCGAGTCCGCGCAAGCTGAGGGCCGGATGGCCCTCCCGGGAGCCACGGCGAGGGTCTGTCGGCCCTCGTGTCGGGACCCTGAACGGGCCTAGCCTCGTGACGTGATGCGCGGGGAACACAGTCGGCTCGAGAGGGACGCGCTGATGGAGATGGCGACGGCCATCGCCTCCGAACGGCCGCTGGTGACGGTTCTCCGCCGACTGCTCGAGCTCGTCGTCGAACTGACGCACGCCGGTCGCGGCGCGATGATCTCCCTGGACCCCGAAGGCCGGGTGCGCCAGACGACCCTGAGCGGCACGTCCGCCAGACGCACGCGCCGGGGTCTGCCATCCGCCACCGCAGAGGTCGTGACGGCGCTGCTGGGCGGCACGAGGTCGACGCGGCTCCAGGGGCTCGCGCTCCCATCGAGCTCGCTCGGCTTTCCCGTCCACGAGCCGCCCGTGACCTCGCTGGTCGGGGTGCAGATCCGCGTCCGGGACCACTGCTACGGGTGCATCTACGCGGTGGACAGGCGCGGCGACCCCCGCTTCACGGAAGAGGACGAGCGGCTCGTCGTCGCGCTCGCCGCACAGGCCGGGATGGCACTGTCGAACGTCCGACTCGCGTCTGCCGCCAGGCTTCATGCCGCGTGGCGCAGCGCGCTGACGCGCGTCGCGTCGGCCGCCCGGACCGGCGGGCCCGTCCGCGGATTCCTCGGCGAGGTGGCCTGCGCGGCACGCGTCATGGCCGACGCCGACCTGGCGCTGGTGGTCGGGCCCGACGACGAACAGCGGCTCCCCACCGTCCTGGCCGCCGACGGCCATGGCGACGCCCACCTGGCCGTCGGGCCCGGGCGGTCGCAGGTGCCGAAGCGGCGCGGGTTGGGGCGCGTCATCGCCGTACCGGCGCATCCCGGCCTCCCCGCGCGCTGGACGCTGTGGGTGGTGCGGACGGCGCCGCGACCCGGGTTCGACCCGGCGATGTTCGGCCTGGTGGACAGCTTCTGGGAGCAGGCCACGAACATGATCGACCACGTCGCCCTGCGCTCGGCGGGCGACGGGGCGGCCGCGACGGTGGACGGCCTCGCACGCGGACTCCACGACGACGTTGTGCAGACGCTCTTCGGCATCGGCATGGAGGTCCAGGCGGCGGCCATGCGGGTGGCTGAAGACGACCTCGCCACGCGGCTGCAGGGAGCCGCGTCCAACCTGGACTGGCTGATCGAGCGTCTGCGTCACTACGACGACGCCACCGCTGCGCTGCCGGCTGCGGCACCGCGTGAGAGAACTCTCACTCCGTTCTCATAGCCCGGCTTCACCGGCCGGCAGTAGTCTTGCACCATACCCGGGAGTGTGGTGGCCCCTCCGCCACCGCGTCGCGGAATGGAGCGGACGCACATGGAGCCGGACGGTCGCCGGACGGACGCCGACAGGTGGCGTGTCCTCGTGCAGGGGATGACCGACCACGCGATGTTCCTCCTCGACGCCGCTGGACGCGTGCTTGCGTGGAACACGGGAGCCGAGGCGATCCTCGGATACTCCGCTGCGGAGATGCTCGGTGAGCACTGCGGCCGTCTCTACACCCACGCCGACGTGGACCGCGACCTGCCGCGCCGGCACCTCACCGCCGCCGGCGCCGACGGCTGCGTCGAGGAGGAGGGCTGGCGCGTCGCGAAGGACGGCAGCACGCTGCGGATGCGCGCCACGGTCCGGTCCGTCCGCGACGAAGCCGGGCGCCTGCTGGGCTTCGCGAACGTCCTCCGCGGCGTGTCGGGGCGCCCGAGCGCGGGGGATCGACTCGCCGTCCTCGCCGAGCGGGAGCGGATCGCCGCTGAGCTGTACGGTCGCACCGTGCACACGTTCTTCGCCATCGGTCTCCAGCTCAACGGCGTCGCCAACCGCATCGACGATCCAGAGATCGGAAGGCTCCTGGACGAGTGCACGCGCCAGCTGGACGACGGAATCAGCGAGCTGCGTCGCCTTGCGTTCGACCTCCGGGGTCAGGCTCCGCGGTGAGAAGTTCAGGGACCAATGGCCCTGTTCGGCCGCCGGCGGGGCAGGTATGAGTAAGGGGATGTTGCTGAAGGCGTACGTCGACGTCCCGGTGAGCCTGGCCTCGTTTCGGACGACGTTCTCGTGGGAGCCGGAGCGCTGCTTCGGCGGCCTCGGCGAGCAGGCCCGCGAGGAGGGCGAGCGCCTGCTCGCGGAGGCGGGCCTGGTATCCGAGGCCGACGGCGGGCGCCCGCGCTTCGCCCGTCTCCACATGGGCGAGGTGGTCGCGCAGGAGCATCTCGTGACCGTTCCGGTCGAGCTCGAGGTGGAGGGCGGCGGACGGTTCCCGTCGCTGCTGGGCACGATCGACGCGGCGTGGCTGGGGCCGGAGCGGGCCTACGTGTCGATGAGCCTCCAGTACGAGATGCCGCACGACCTCCTCGACAGGAACGTGCAGCGAACCGTGTTCCACCGCGTGGTCGAGGTCGTCGTGCAGCACCTGCTGATGAACGTCGCCCAGTGCCTGTGCGTCAACTGTTCCGTGAGCCCGACGAGCACGGCGAGCCGCACCGCCTCGCGCTGACGGCGGTCACCTCGGCAGGAAGAGCCTGATCGTCGTCCCGGTCCCGAGCGCCGTCCGGATCTCGACGCGACCGCCGAGGACGGCGGCGCGCTCCTCGATGTTGCGCAGACCCCAGCCCGTGTCCCTGGCCGCGTCGGGGACGAACCCCGCGCCGTCGTCCTCGACCTGCAGCAGCGCCTCCTCGCCGGAGCGCCTCAGCGTGATCTCGCAGCGGTGGGCGTGCGCGTGCTTGGCAACGTTGGCGAGCGCCTCCCTGGTGAGCTGCAGCAGATCGGCGGCGATGTCGGCCAGCTCGGCCGCCAGACCGCCGTCGACGTCCACCGTCGCCGACACGCCGTGGTCCACCTGGAAGCGGTCGGCCAGTTCGTACAGGGCCTCCTCGAGCGGGCGCCGGGACAGTCCACCCGGCCGCAGCCCGAAGATGTAGTTCCTGAGGTCGCCGATGACCGCGTCGATCTGCGTCACCCCGTTTTCGAGACGGGCAAGCAGCAGCGGGTCGTCCGTCAGCGTCTCCGACGCCTGCAGGCTGATCCCGACCGAGAACAGCGCCTGGATCGTCCCGTCGTGCAGCTCGCGACCGATGCGGTCGCGCTCGGCAACGACCGCGAGCCGCTGCAGCTTCTCTCTGACCGAGATGTAGTTGACGGCCACGGCTGCCTGGGCCGCGAAGAGCTCGACCAGAGCGAGGTCCGCCGATGAGAACCGTGGGCCGCCGCGCTGTCTGACGATGGCCAGGCAGGCGGGCCTGGCCGTGCTGTCGGGCAGCGGCACCGCCACGGTCGGACCGGCGTCGACCAGCTTCGCGAGCCTCGCGGGGGCCGGATGGACCGATCCGCCTGCCCTCGCCGCGGGCCATGAGCCGAGCGAGGCGCCCAGGACCGCGGCCGCCTGGGCGCCATCGGCCGTTCGCACCCGATACGTGGCCGGCCCCTCGTCGCATGTCGCCACGACGGCCAGTTCGGCTCCGACCAGTTCCCGCGCCCTCCTGGCCACCTCCCGCAGGACCGCCGCGGCGTCGGTGGGCTCGAGCGCCGCGCGTGACACGTCCAGGAGCGCGCGCAGCCGGCCCTCCATCGGTCGCGGATCGGTGCTCTCGCGGACCGACGTCACGAACACGACACCGTCCTCCGTCTCCATGGCACGAAGCGTGACGTCCGCCGAGAACTCCTCGCCGTCCGTGCGGCGACAGACACTGGGAACGGTGGTCGACTCGATGGCGTGGTCGCGCGCGCGCAGCAGACCGGGGATCAACCGCTCGACGCCGCCGCCCACCAGCTCACTGCGGTCGCCGCCGAACAGGCCGAGCGCGCCGTCATTGGCCTCGACGATGTCCCCATCGTTGTTCACAAGGAGAACCGCATGAGGCAGGGCATCGAGCAGCGGTCCATACGTCGGGGCCGGCCGCGGCCCTTCGCGAGAACCCACTGTGGAGATCATAGCCAGCGTGGGCTGTCGCGACCGACCGCGAGAGGCGGCCGGTTACCCGCTGCCCGGCATGCCACGGCGGCGCGCGAGATAGGCAGCCGCCTCGGCCCGCCGGCTCACCTCCAGCTTCGACAGGATGGTCGAGACGTAGTTCTTCACCGTCTTCTCCGCGAGCCTGAGACGGACCCCGATCTGACGGTTTGTGTGTCCCTCCGCCACAAGCATGAGAATTCTCTCCTCCTGTGGTGACAGTCGGGCCAGCTTCTCGTCGCTGACCACGTGCTTGCCCTGGCGGAGGCGCTCCAGCACCGCCTCGGTCGCAGCCGGATCGAGAAGACTCTCACCTCTGCCGACCGTGCGAATGGCACGCACGACGTCGCCGCCTCGGATCTTCTTGAGCACGTAGCCGCGGGCGCCCGCCATGATGGACGAGAACAGCGCCTCGTCGTCCGCGAACGAGGTCAGCATCAGCACGTTGATCTGCTCGTTTCTTGTGCGGATCTCGCGCGTCGCCTCGATGCCGCTGCCATCCGGCAGCCGCACGTCCATGACGATGACGTCGGGCCTGGTGCGGGCCGCCTCGCTGATGGCCTCCGCCACCGTCCCCGCCTCGGCGACCACCCTGAGGTCACCGGCCTGCTCGATCATCGCCCTGAGGCCGTTCCTGATGATGTCGTGGTCATCGACCAGCATGACCCGCACGATCGCGCCTCTGGTACCGGTGTCGTCTGCCATCGGGTCTCCTCCTGCAACGAGAGCCCAGGCCTCTGCCAACGTCGCCCCTCCGACCGGCACACAGCTCGACTGATGGCGCCCTGTCGACTGAACGATACCCCGTTGGCAGCGCCGTACATGTCTCCGTGCACGCGGGGAGCCCGGGCGACTGCCCGAGCTTCCCACGTGCGCGCGCCGGTCGCTCGACCGGCCTGGCGAGCTCAGGCGGCCCGCTCGTAGCCTTCGACGGCCGCCTGCGCCCGGGCGACACGCGCCACCGCCACGACGGAGGCCGCGCGGCGCGGCCGCCTCGACTCGACGATGTCTGCCAGCACCCACCACGAGAACCAGATGGCCGGTGAGACGGCGGCGGCGGCGATCAGCAGTGCGAACGTGATCAGCATCTCCCTACCTCGGCTGATGTGGACGGGAACACCCCCAGGAAACCGGATGGAGGCCACTGCCGCCCAGGGCCCAAGGTCCTCTGTCAGGGGGACCTTCGACCCTTGTTGATCCGTGTCCAGCCCCTATCTCGAAATAGTCCTTCGTCCCTGGGCCGCGACGCTCTCGCCTGGCATCGTGGTTGCCAGTGACCGCCGAGGTCATCTCGGGTCGCCGGTCCGGCCCGATCCACACTCAGGGGAGGTAGTGACGTCGATGAAGCCGAGCAACCCGTTCGCAGACGTGTCGTTCACCGGTTCGCGACTGCCGCTGGTCGCGGCGCTGGCGCTCCAGTCGGTGGTCGCCTACGAGTGGCTCAACTCCGCGTTCACCAAGATCGTCCACGGCGGCTTCGCGGCCGGTCTGGCCGACGAGCTGGCAAAGAACTCCGACAGCGCCCCCGGCTGGTACCGGGGCGTGCTCGAAGCCGTGATCATCCCCCACGCCGCGATCTTCGGCTACCTGATCGAGGCCGGCGAGCTGCTGGTGGGGGCGATCCTGGTCGCCGCCGCCGCCCTCCTGTTCGTGCGGGGGCAGCACCTGAGCGTCGGCGCGCTGCGCGCGCTCCTGGGCGTGGTGGCGCTGACGGCGCTGGGCGGGGCGTTCATGAACCTGAACTTCTCGCTCTTCAGCGGGGACCCGGCGCCATGGTCGCTGGGGAGCGACACGTTCTCCGAGGGCGTCGGCATCGACGGCATCCTCATGCTGATGCAGCTGGCCATGGCCGGCGCCGCCGCGTCCCTCGTGTACACGCTGCGCCAGTACCGGCCGGCTCTGAGCGTCGTCCGCGGCTGACCCCCACCGTCCCTCTCGCAGGCGGTCCGCCTGCTCACCGGCACGAGGCCGAGCCATCCGGCTCGGCCTCTTCGTCGTTGTGGTCGCGGTCAGACGGTGTCGCCAACGAAGTACTCTCCCGTGCGTCTTCGCGTCTTCGTGCGGCTGACTCGGTCGGCTGAACGACCACGGCCGCATCATCGCCGATGCGTTCGTCGGAATCGCTCGGACTCCCTGCTGGCCAGGGTCCAAGGTCCTCTGTCAGCGGGACCTCGGACCCTTGTTGATCCGTGTCCAGCCCCTATCTCGAAATAGTCCTTCGTCCCTGGGCCGCGACGCTCTCGCCTGGCATCGTGGTTGCCAGTGACCGCCGAGGTCTCCCGGGTCGCCGGTCCGGCCCGATCCACACTCAGGGGAGGTAGTGACGTCGATGAAGCCGAGCAACCCGTTCGCAGACGTGTCGTCCGCCAGCTCGCGGCTGCCGCTGGTCGTGGGGCTGGCGCTCCAGTCGGTGGTCGCCTACGAGTGGCTCAACTCCGCGTTCACCAAGATCGTCCACGGCGGCTTCGCGGCCGGTCTGGCCGACGAGCTGGCGAAGAACTCCGACAGCGCCTCCGGCTGGTACTGGGGCGTGCTCGAAGCCGTGATCATCCCCCATGCCGCGATCTTCGGCTACCTGATCGAGGCCGGCGAGCTGCTGGTAGGGGCGATCCTGGTCGCCACCGCCGCCCTGCTGTTCGCGCGGGGACAGCACCTGAGCGTCGGCGCGCTGCGCGCGCTCCTGGGCGTGGTGGCGCTGACGGCGCTGGGCGGGGCGTTCATGAACCTGAACTTCTCGCTCTTCAGCGGGGCCCCGGCGCCGTGGTCGCTGGGCAGCGACACGTTCTCCGAGGGCGTCGGCATCGACGGCATCCTCATGTTGATGCAGCTGGCCATGGCCGGCGCCGCCGCGTCCCTCGTGTACACGCTGCGCGACCGCGGTGCCGTCCGGGCCGTGGCGGCACCCGGCCGCGGACGGCCAGTCGCCAGCCGCGCCGCTTGATCGGAATCCTCCACCTTCCGCGAAGGCCGAGCCCGACGGGGCTCGGCCTTCTTCGCGTCTCCCGTACGCTTGGGTCCGGGGCAGCCTGGTTCCGATGGGGCACACGGCCGGAGACACCGCGGGTGTGCGCCGTGCCGCGCCGCCGGCGCTGCGCGGACTGCGCGTCATCGAGGTCGGCGGCGGCATCGCCGGTCCGATCGCCGCGATGCTGCTCGCCGACGCGGGCGCAGAGGTCGTGAAGGTCGAGCCCCCCTCGGGCGATCCGGCCCGCGCCGACCCCGGCTTCGCGACCTGGAACCGCGGCAAGCGGAGCATCGTGGCGGACCTCTCCACGGCGTCCGGACGCGACCGCCTGGAGTCGCTGCTGGCGGGTGCCGACGTGCTGGTGGCCGGCTGCTCGGGTCGCGCCCTCGCCGCCTGGCGCCTCGAACCGGCCCTGACCACGGCGGCGCACGCCCGTCTCCTCTACCTGCACCTGCCTCCCTACCTGGGCGAGGCCCCGTGGGCGGGTGGAGCGGAGTCGCACGCCCTTCTGGCGGCCGCCGCCGGCTGCGCCATGCGGCAGGCCTCCCGGGACGGCGGGCCGATCGAGCTGGTCTACCCGCACTCGTTGTATGTCCAGGGCGCCTGGGCCGCCGCCTGCGCCGTCGCCGCCCTCGTGGAGCGGGAGCGTTCCGGCGTGGGCCAGGCGGTGACCGTCACCGGGATGCACGGCGTGGAGGTGACCTCCGGCGGCGCGCTCGTCCTCGAGGCCGGCCGGCCGCCCCGGGACACCGCGGTGGGGCCGGGCGGCGCCAACCCCTGCTACAGCCGGTACGCCTGCGGGGACGATCGCTGGCTGTTCCTCGGCGCGCTCACGCAGCGCTTCCAGGAGCGCGCGCTCGCCGCCCTCGGCCTGACCGGCCTGGTGGACGACGGCCGCATCGCGGGTCACTTCGAGCGCCTCGTCCTGCCGGCGAACAGGGAGTGGGTGAGGAGCGCGATTGCGGAGGCGTTCGCGACGCGCCCGCGGGCGGCGTGGCTGGAAGCCCTGGCGGCGGTCGACTGCCCGGCCGGTCCGCTCGCGGATCGCGACGGCTGGCTGGACCACGCCCAGGTCGACGCCATCGGGATGCGCCTCGAGGTGGACGATCCCGAGCGCGGCCGGGTGGTCATGCCCGGCAACCCGCTCGTGCTGACGCGCTCGCCGAACGTCGTTCCGGGCCCAGCGCCGAGCCTCGGGCAGCACGACGGCGAGCCGCTCGACTGGCGGACCGCGGCCGCGGGCGCCGCCGGCACACCGGCCGGCGCATCCGGTCCGCTCGCGGGGCTGCGTGTGGTCAACCTCGGGACGATCCTGGCCGGACCGTTCGCGGGCTGCCTGCTCGCCGAGCTCGGCGCAGACGTCGTCAAGGTCGAGCCGCCCGAGGGCGACAGCTTTCGCGACCCCGGGTTCACGTTCAACCGCGGCATGCGCTCGCTGGCGATCGACCTCCGGGACCCGCGCGGCCACGAAGCGTTCGCCCATCTCGTGCGGTGGGCCGACATCGTCATCGACAACTACCGGCCGGGCGTGCTGGGCAGGCTGGGCATCGACCACGCAGCGCTGGAGCGGATCAGGCCCGGGATCGTGAGCATCTCCATCACGGGCTTCGGGGAGGGCGGGCCGCTCTCCCACCAGCCCGGGTTCGACCCCATCCTCCAGGGCCTCAGCGGAATGATGAACGCCCAGGGCGGCGACGACGAGCCGGTCTTCCACAACATCGCCGTCAACGACGTCGCGGCCGCCGCCATGACGGCGCTCAGCGCCTGCCTCGCGCTCTTCCACGTCCGCCGCGCGGGGGAGGGCCAGCGGGTCTGGACCTCGCTGGCGGGCATGGCGGGGTTCATGCAGTCGGGCGAGCTCGTGCGCTTCCGGGGGCGGCGAGCGAGCCAGACCGGCGGCCGGGACCACCGCGGCCGCGGCCCGCTCGACCGCTTCTACCCGGTCGCCGGCGGCTGGGTGCGGGTTGAGGCCGGTGAACGGCACGTGCCGTCGCTCGCGGCCTCGGGTCTGCTGGGCGTGCAGCCGCCTGCGAGCGTGGAGGCAGCGGACGCGGCCCTCGCGGGGACGCTGGCTTCGCTCTCGCGCGCGGAGGCTGTGGCGCGTCTGACCGCCGCCGGAGTGCCGGCCGCCCCGGCCCGCCGCTTCGAGGAGCTGCCGGACGATCGCGCCGCGATGGACGCCGAGGTGCTCCACCGCCACGAGCGCTCCGACGGGCCGCCGTACTGGACCGCCGGCCGCTTCGCCTTCTTCGGCCGGACGCCGCAGCGCGCCAGGCTGACGGCGCCCGGCCTGGGTGAGCACAGCCGTGAGGTGCTGCGCGAGGCCGGTCTGGCGGAGGCGACGCTGGAAGAACTGGTGGCCGACGGCGTCGTCGTGACGGGCTCGCCGCTCTCGCCGCGGACCAGCGTGGACTATCGATGACCCCGCCCCGGATTCCGCACATTCGTCCGGATGCGCGCTTCAGGGGCCGCGTTCAGGGCGCGTCGGCCAGGCCGGCGAGCCGCTCGTAAAGCCTGGCGACGGCGACGACGTCCTCCTCGGCCGAGCCGAGCGCG
>Ga0126369_10002577_pt1 | contig 12931 bp, 9 predicted proteins | sample PanSoiMetaPlot_1_FD_109646 | JGI IMG/M metagenome (GOLD analysis project Ga0126369, IMG submission 109646) | Tropical forest soil microbial communities from Panama - MetaG Plot_1 | ecosystem: Environmental > Terrestrial > Soil > Tropical forest > Bulk soil | place: Panama | collected 2016-02-17 | reverse complement strand
CGGTGCCGTTGATCGCGTTATCCATTGACGGTCTCGGCCAGCGCGTCCTGGCAGCGATCGCACAGCCCGGCCCACGCCGGCTCGCGCGAGACCGCCGGCACGTACCGCCAGCAGCGCTCGCATTTCACTCCGCCCGCCCGCTCGATGGTGACGTTCATCGGAGCTTGTCCTGAACGAGCGTCCTGGTCAGCGCGAGTTGGAGGACGCAGCTCGACCTCCGACACGATGAACAGCATCGGCAGCTGCTTGGCGTACGGCTCGAGCGCGGCGAGATCGGCGGCGCTTGCCGAGATGACGACCTTCGCTTGCAGCGAGCTGCCGATCTGCTTGTTCTTGCGGAGTGGCTCGATTTCCGCGAGCACCTGATCCCGGATCGCGATGAGCGTGGACCATCGGTCGAGCAGCGCGCGATCGTGCAGCGGCACCAGCGCAACGCCCGACGGAAAGACGCCGATGTGCACCGACTCCTCGCGCGCCCCCGGCAGAAACCGCCACAGCTCGTCGGCTGTGAACGAGAGAATCGGCGCTACCAGCCGCGTCACGCCGTCGGCCATCGTGTACATCGCCGTCTGCGCCGACCGCCGCTCGCGGGATCGGGCCGCGAGCGTGTACAGCCGATCCTTCGACACGTCATTGTAGAACGCGCTCAGGTCGACGGTCGCGAAGGCGTTCAGCGCCTGGAAGATCGCACTGTAGTCGTAGTCGTCGTACGCGCGCAGAACGCGCAGCGCCACGTCGGCGTAGCGCGCCAGGATGAACCGATCGACCTCTTCGAGCTGCCCAGGGTCGACCAGATCGGTCGCGGGGTTGAAGTCGTACAGGTTCGCGACCAGGTACCGGAGCGTGTTGCGGATCTTCCGGTACGCCTCGCCGGCGCGCGCGAGAATCTCGTTGCTGAGCCTGATCTCCTCCGTGTAGTCGCTCATCGACACCCACAGCCGGATGATGTCAGCGCCGCTCGTTCGGATCACGTCCTGCGGCTCGAGCGAGTTGCCCAGGGACTTCGACATCTTCTGGCCTTCGACGTCGATCAGGAACCCGTTGGTCACGATCTGCCGGAACGGCGGTCGCCCGCGCGTGCCCAGGCCTACCATCAACGAGCTCTGGAACCAGCCGCGGTGCTGGTCGCTGCCCTCGAGGTAGATGTCGGCCGGCCACGTGAGCTCCGGCCATACCGACAGCACCGCCTCGTGGCTCGATCCCGAATCGAACCACACGTCGAGGATGTTCATCTCGCGGTCGAAGTGCTTCCCGCCGCATTTCGGGCAGGTGAGACCCGCCGGAATGAAGTCCGTCGTCGGCCGCTCGTACCATGCGTCGGCGCCGTACCGCTCGAAGACGCCGGCGGCTTTTTCGACCAGCGCGGGCGTGACGATCGCGTCGCCGCAGGTGGTGCAGTCGACGGCCGGAATCGGCACGCCCCAGACGCGCTGGCGCGAGATGCACCAGTCGGGCCGGTTCGCGACCATGTTGTACATCCGGTCGTGGCCCCACTGCGGCACCCACTTGACGTCGTGGTCGATGGCGTCGAGCGCCGCTTGCCGCAGCGTCTTGCCGCCGATGACCGGCTCGCCGTCGAGCCTGATGAACCACTGCGACGTCGCAAGAAAGATCACCGGGTTGTGGCAGCGCCAGCAGTGCGGGTACTGATGCGCGAACGACTCGCGGTGCCACAGCCGGCCGCGCTCCTTGAGCGCCTCCGCCACGTTCGGGTTCGCGTCGAATACCCGCTGCCCGCCGAACAGCTCCACGGTGTCGAGAAAATGCCCCGCGGGACCGATTGGCGCGTAGATCTCGAGGCCGTACTTCATGCCGGTCGCGAAGTCGTCCGCGCCGTGGCCCGGCGCCGTGTGCACGACGCCCGTTCCCGCTTCGAGCGTCACGTAGTCGCCGAGCACGCCGAGCGATGTGCGCGCGTACAGCGGATGTTGAAAGCGGATGTGCTCCAGTTCGTCGCCTTTCATCCGCGCAATCGACGGGCCGAACCTCTTCCCGATCGCCGCGGCGACTCTCTCCGCGAGCGCCTCGGCCACGATCACCGCGCGGCCTTCCATCTCGTACGCCGCGTAGTCGAACTCCGGATGGAACGCGATCGCGAGGTTCGATGGAATCGTCCACGGCGTCGTCGTCCAGATGAGGACCGACACGCCGCGGCCGGCGAGCGCCGGCACGCGCGCGGCGAGATCGGCCGCGCTCTCCGGCGCGAGCTGGAACTCGACGTAGATCGACGGCGACGTATGGTCTTTGTACTCCACTTCCGCTTCGGCGAGCGCGGTGCGGCAGTGGATGCACCAGTGCACCGGCTTCTTGCCCTTGTAGACCAGGCCGCGCTCGACGAACTTGCCGAACGCGCGCGCGATCGCCGCCTGGTACTTGAAGTCCATCGTCAGGTACGGCGCGTCCCAGGTGCCGAGAATGCCGAGGCGCTGGAACTGCTCGCTCATCGTGCCGACGAAGCGCTCGGCGTACGCGCGGCACGCGCGGCAGAAATCGGCGACCGACAGGTCGCGCTTCTTCGGCCCCAGCTCTCGATCGACTCTCAGCTCGATCGGCAGGCCGTGGCAGTCGTAGCCCACGACGTACGGCGCGTCGAAGCCGGCCATCGATCGCGACTTGACGACGAACTCCTTCAGGATCTTGTTGAGCGCCGTGCCCATGTGGATGTTGCCGTTCGCGTACGGCGGACCGTCGTGCAGCACGTACTTCGGCGCGCCGGCGCGGCGCGCGCGGATCTTGCCGTACAAGTCCATCGCCTTCCAGCGCGCGAGCGTCTCGGGCTCGCTCGTCGGAAGGTTGGCCTTCATCGGGAAGTCGGTGCGCGGCAGGTTGACCGTGTCTTTCCACTCAGGCATCGATATCTACCGATTCTATAATGATCTGATGCGTCGGACGACCCTCGCCAACGGTCTCACCGTGCTCATCCGGGAGGAACACACGGCGCCGCTGGCCTCGGTATGGTGCTGGTACAAAGTCGGCTCGAAGGACGAGCGTCCCGGCCTCACCGGCGTCTCGCACTGGTGCGAGCACATGAACTTCAAGGGGACGACGAACATCCCGCGCGATCAGGTCAAAGGCATCATCGAGCAGTACGGCGGCAGCTGGAACGGCTACACGTGGATCGATGAAACAACTTACTTAGAAACAGCGACGCGCGACGCCCTCGACCGCATGTTGTTCATCGAGTCCGAGCGGATGGCGAACTGCCTCTACCATCCGGACGACTGCGAGTCGGAGCGCACGGTCATCATCTCCGAGCTGCAGGGCGGCGAGAACGATCCGGACAACCTCCTCGATCAGGAGCTGACCGCGACGGCGTTCAAAGCGCACCCCTACCGGCACCCGACCATCGGCTGGCTGTCGGATCTCGAGACGATGACGCGCGACGATCTCTACGGCTACTACCGCCGTCATTACGTGCCGAACAACGCGACGCTCGTCATCGTCGGCGACGTCGATGCCGATCAGGCGCTTCGCCGCGTGGATCGCTACTTCGGCGCGATTCAGCCCGGCGCGGCGATCGATCGAATCCGCACGCGGGAGCCCGAGCAGACCGGCGAGCGCCGGTTGACGATTCGAAAAGAAGGAACGACGGCGTACCTGAAAGTCGGCTACCACGCGCCCGCGTCGACATCGGCCGACTTCTTTCCGCTCCTGGTGCTCGACGCGGTGCTGACCGGCGCGAAAGGGCTGAACCTGTGGTCCAGCTTTCGCGTGCCGCCGCCGCAGCGCAGCGCGCGCCTGTATCGTGCCCTCGTCGAGCGCGGGCGCGCGTCCAGCGTGTCCGGATCGCTGATGCCGACCGAGGATCCGTTTCTCTACACCGTGTCCGCGACGGCGAAGACCGGCACGCCGCTGGCGGCCGTCGAGGAGGCGCTCCTCGCCGAGCTCGACGTCCTCCGCCGCGACGGCATCACCGCCGCGGAGTTGAAGAGGGCCCAGGCCCAGCTGCGCGCGCGGCTGGTGTTCGAGAGCGACAGCGTCACCAACATCGCGCATCAGCTCGGCTATTTCGAGACCATCGGCACCCTCGACGCCTTCATCCAGGCGCCGGCCCGCATCGCCGCGGTCACTCTCGACGACGTTGCGTCGGCCGCGCGACGCATTTTCCCCGCCTCGAACCGCACGGTCGGCTGGTTCGACCCGCTGCCGAGCGGTGAAAGTCTGAAGTCTGAAGTCTGAAGTGGATCTCGTGTCGAACCGCCATACTTCAGACTTCAAGCTTCAGACTTCCGCGCGCGGATTGAGTCCCGCGCACGCGGTGTTGCCGAACGGCGCGACGCTGCTCACCAAGCACACGACGACGACGCCCGCCGTCGCGATCAATGTTGCGATGGGGGCAGGCTCCGCGGCTGATCCTCCGGGAAACGCCGGCATGACGTGGCTGCTGTCGCGCGTCATCGATCGCGGCACCGCGTTGAGAACGGCGGCCGACATCGCCGACGAGCTCGACAGCCGCGGCATCACGCTCACCATTTCCGTCACGCGTCATCTGTTCTCGCTCGTCTGCACCTGTCTCGCCGACGATTTCGAGCCGGTGCTGGCCCTGGTCGGCGACATTCTCACGGCGCCCTCGTTGCCCGAAGAGGAGCTGGCGACGCGCAAAGGCGAGGTGCTGACGGCGATACGGCAGGACGAGGACAGTCCCGCCGTGCGTGCAAGCGAGGCGCTGATGGCATTGCTCTACCCCTCCGGGCATCCGTACGGACGACGCACGAAGGGGTCCACCGCCGTCGTCGAGAGCCTGGTGCGGGATCAGCTGCTGCAGCTGCACGCGAGCCGGTTCGCACCGACCGAGCTCACCGCCGTCATCGTCGGCGACGTGGAACGCTCGCGCGCCGCCGATGCCGCCGCCCGCGTCTTCGGCGGCTGGACGCGCCCGGCGCCGCCGCCCCTCGTCGTGCCGGCGTCCGCGCCGCCCGCCGCGAAGCAGAGGGTCGTGATTCCGATGATGAGCAAGGCGCAGGCCGACATCGCCTGCGGGTTCGTCGCCGTCGCGCGAAAGGACCCCGACTATTACGCGTGCTGGCTGATGAACCACGTGTTCGGCCAGTACTCGATCGGCGGCCGGCTCGGCGACAGCATCCGCGAGCGGCAGGGGATGGCGTACTACGCCTCGTCATCGCTCGACGCCAACGTCGCGCCGGGGCCGCTGACGATCCGCGCCGGCGTCAACCCGGCGAACGTCGATCGCGCGCTGGCATCGATCGACGAAGAGATGGCCAGGCTCGTCCGCGACGGGATCACGCAGAAGGAGCTCGACGACTCGCGTCGGTTTCTCATCGGCTCGATTCCGCGCGCGCTTGAAACGAACGCGGCGATCGCGAACTTTCTGCAGACCGAGGAGTTCTTCGGCCTCGGCCTCGACTACGACGAACGGCTGCCCGATCTGCTCGGCGCGGTCACGCTCGATCAGGCGAACGCTGCCGCGCGGCGGATCATCAGGCCGGAGCTGTCGACCGTCGTCATCGCCGGGCCGTATCAGGGGTGAGGACTGCGGATTTGCGGACTGCGGAGACACGCGCTGTCTTTTTCGACGTCGACTTCACGCTGATCTACCCGGGTCCCACGTTTCGCGGCGAAGGGTACCGCGTGTTCTGCGCGCGCTACGGCATCGAAGTGGACGCCTCCAGGTTCTCGCCCGCGGTCGCGGCTGCCGCGCCGCTGCTCGATCGTCCGGAAGCCGATCCGTACGCCGACGAGATCTTCATCGTCTACACGCGCCGCATCATCGAAGGGATGGGTGGCACCGGGCCGAACCTCGACGCGTGCGCGAAGGAAATCTACCGCGAGTGGGCCGCGTGCCAGCACTTCGAGCTGTACGACGATGTGCCGGATGTGCTGCGTGAGCTGGCGCGCGCCGGCCTGCGCATCGGCCTGATCTCGAATTCGCACCGCTGCCTGGCGTCGTTCCAATCGCACTTCGAGCTGCAGGGGCTGATTACGGCAACCGTGTCCTCGTCCGAGCACGGCTTCATGAAACCGCATCCGAGCATTTTCTCGGCCGCGCTGCAACTGGTGAACGTCGAGCCGGCCCAGGCCGTGATGGTCGGCGACAGCCTGCGGCACGACGTCGAGGGCGCGATGCGCGCCGGCATGCGGGGCGTCCTGCTGCATCGCGGCGACTCGCCGACACCGGGCGCCGAGGAGCTGGGAGTGCCCGTGATACGCTCGCTTCGCGAGCTGCTCCATCTGGTAATCGAGTAAGCGGATGATCGAGTCCAATTACTCGATGTCCGGCATTACCTACCGCGATCTCACGACGCTCGAAGAATTCGCGCAGGTCGTCGAGCTCGAGCGCGTCATCTGGGGGCCGGGCTACGACGAGGTCGTGCCCGTTCCGATCCTCGCCGTGACCGTCAAACGCGGTGGCATCCTCGTCGGCGCGTTCGAAGGCGACCGGATGGTCGGGTTCGTCTACTCCCTTCCGGGCATCAAGCACGGCAAGCCGACGCAGTGGTCGCACATGCTCGGCGTCGTCGACCAGTTCCGGAACGCCGGCACAGGCCGCGAGCTGAAGCTGCTGCAGCGCGAGCGCACGCTCGGCATGGGGCTCGATCTCGTCGAGTGGACATTCGATCCGATGCAGGCGATGAACGCGCATCTGAACTTCGCCAAGCTCGGCGTCGTCGTCGAGGAGTACGAGGAGAACGTCTACGGCGAGTCGTCGAGCCCGTTGCACCGCGGCAACCCGACCGATCGGTTCGTTGCCGAGTGGTGGGTGCGCGAGCCCCACGTGGTGCGGCGCATCGCGCCGGCCGGCGCGATCGCCCTGCGGACCAGCGAGCTGGCCGATGCGCGGCCCGTGAACCGAATCGCTCCAAGCGGAGAGTGGCTGGAGTCGGTCGACGTCGAACTCTCCATCGACACGCGCCGGCTGCTCGTCCAGATTCCGACGGGCTTCACCGAGATGCTCGCGCGCAACCCCGAGCTCGCGCTCGCCTGGCGCATCTGCACGCGCGCCATCTTCACGACGTACTTCGATCGCGGCTACAAGGCGGTCGACTTCCTGCTCGATCGAAGCGCCCGGCGCGGCACCTATGTGCTAGTTCGCGCGTAGCGCGGCGATGGGGTCGACTCGTGTCGCGCGGATTGCCGGCACGATGCTCGCCGCGAGGGCGAGGGCGAGGACGCCGAGAAGCACGATGAGATAGGTTTGCGGGTCGGTCGGCTGCGTGTCGAAAAGAAATCCTTTCAGCAGCGAGCCGCCGCCCATCGCGCCGGCCGCGCCGAGCACGCCGCCGACGGCCGCCAGCCCGATCGCTCCGGAAATCACGTCCCTGAACACCATCGCGCGCGAAGCGCCGAGCGCGGCGCGAATGCCGATCTCCTGCGTGCGCTGCACGACGGAGTACCAGATTGCGCCGTAAATCGCGACGCCCGCGAGCGCGGCCGCCAGCGCCGCCGTCACGAGGAGCAGCAGCATCGTCGCGCGCGTCTGCGCGAACGACTGGGCGATGCGCTCGTCCATCGTGCGGATGTCGTAGAGCGGCAGGCTCGCGTCCACGGCGCGCATCGTCGCGCGCGCCGCGGGCATCAAAGCGGTCGGTTCGCCGGTCGTCCTCATGGTGATCGTCAGGTTGGGAACGGCCGTCTGCGCGATGGGGAGATACATCTCCGATACCGCGTCGCGGCTCAGCGCGATGTGCCGCACGTCGTCGACGACGCCGACGACGCGGATCCAGTGTCCCGCGTTGAAGCCGGCGGCGATTCGAACGCGGCGGTCGATGGGATTGTCGTTCGAAAAATACTGCTTCGCCATCGTCCGGTTGATGAGGACGACAGGCTCCGACCGGCTGTCGTCCGCGTCGGTCAGCGCGCGACCGCTGACGAGCGGAATCTTCATCGTCTGGAGGTAGCCCGGCGACACGTATCGCTGATCGATGATCGAGCGCGAGCCCTCGGGCTCCTGCCGACCTTCGACCAGCACGACCGTCGCGCTTCGTATGCCGCCGAACGGAACGACGGATGCGACGGCAGCCGACTGCACGCCGGGCACCGCAGCCAGCCTCTGCACGACATCCGACACGAAGCCGACGCGGGCCGGCGCGGTTGCATAACGCTGACCGAGCAGCGCCACGCGGAACGTGAGCACGTGATCGGCGGCGAACCCCGGATTCACGCGCGACAGACGGGCAATCGTATTCAGCATCAGTCCTGCGGCCGAGAGCAGGACGACCGCCAGCGCGACCTGAGCGACGACCAGCCCGTTGCGCGTCCGACCAACTGATCGAGAGGCCGTCGATCGCGTCGTGCCGGCCAGCGACTCGACGACGTGATCGCCCGGGCGATACGCGGCGACGGCGCCGAAGACGACGCCGATCGCGAGCGCGAGAACGGCGGTGAAGAGCGCGGCGCGAGCGTCGACGTCGATCGCGAGCGACGGCGGCAGCGACGCGGCAAAGAGCGGCACGAGGCCCCGCAGCGTCCACCTGCCGAGCACGAGACCCGCGAGACCGCCAATCGCCGCGAACAGCACCGACTCGGCGATCGACAACGACAGAAGGCGTGCGCGCGTCGCGCCGAGCGCGGCGCGGACGGCGAGCTCGTGCCGGCGGTTGGCCGCGCGCGCGATCAGCAGCGTCGACGCATTGGCCGCGGCGACGAGCAGCAGCAACGCGACGCTCACGACCGCCACGAACAGCGCGGGTCGCACCTCTCGAACGCTGCGCTCTTCCACCGATACGAGGCGCGCGCCGATTCTCGTGTGCGACGGCCGCTCCGCGGCCAGCCGAGCGGCAACCGCGTCGAGCTCCGCCGACGCCTGTGCGAACGCCACACCGCCGGCAAGACGTCCGACGAAGGCGTAATTGTGGCTGATCTCGCTCGCGCGCTCGGTCGGCGACAGCCGCATCGGCAGCCACAGATCGATGCCTTCCGGCGGCGCGCCGGGAAGCATCGCGCGGCGGGGCATGACGCCGACGACCGTCCACGGGCCGCCCCCGTCGACTTCGATCGAGCGGCCGACGATTGTCGGGTCGGCGCCGAACCTTCGCCGCCAGAGTCCGTCGCTGAGGATCACGACCGGCGGCGCGTCGTCGAGATCTTCGGCCGTAACGAACGCTCGTCCGATCGCGGGCGCGATGCCGAGCGTGGGCATCATCGAGGCGGTCATGCGCGCCCCGCGAACGCGTTCGGGTTCGGCGCTGCCGCCGGTGAGCGTGAACGATCCAAGAGTCGTCATGCCGAGGCTCGAGAGGCTGCGCAGCTCCTTCCACGCCGTGAAATCGAACGGCGTCGCCTCGACCTCGAACATGTTCTGGTCCGGCAACGTGTGCCACAGGAAAACGAGCCGCGACGGATCGCGATAGGGCAGCGGCCGCAGCAGCACGGCGTCGACGAGCGCGAAGACCGCGCTGTTGACGCCGAGGCCGAGTGTGAGCGTCAGTGTGACGAGCAGCGTGAAGCCCGGCCGGCGGACGGCATTGCGCCAGGCGAGGCGGAGATCAGCCCACCACCAGTCCATGGTTCTCCGAGTAAGACGTCCGCCGTCGGAAATGGTTTACCCCGGCTGTGGTAGCCTGCGCGCCATGAAGATCTGGGCCGTGCTCGTGACGACGATCCTCGCAGCGGCGCCGCTCGCCCGGCAGGCCGATACGGCGCGAAACCCGCTGGCGAACCAGCCCGCGGCCGCGGCCGCGGGTCACCGGCTCTACGATCAGACCTGTCAGTCGTGCCACGGTCCAGCGGGACAGGGCGACCGCGGCCCGGCCCTCGACTCCGGCAGCTTCGCGCACGGCAGCGACGACGCCAATCTGTTCCGGACCATCCGGGCCGGCGTGCCGGGCAGCCAGATGCCGCCGTTCGCAGGGCTGACCGACGAGCAGGTCTGGCAGCTCGTCAGCTACATCCGCAGCCTGGCCGCAGATCAGAAGGAGCGCGGCCTGCTGCCGCCGCCGCAGGAGCGCGAGGCTTTCAGCCGAGCGACAGGCGATCCTGCCGCCGGCGAGGCGCTCTTCTTCGGCACCGCGCGCTGCGCGAGCTGCCACCAGGTCAACGGCCGCGGCGGCATCGTGGGTCCCGATCTGTCCACCGCCGGGCGCATGCCGAGTCCTACGCTTCGCGGAAAGATTCTCAATCCCAACTCGCCAATCGCCGCCGGCCGCGGGACCGTCGCGCCGCAGACAATCGTCGTGGCGGCGAAAGACGGACGCGAAATCCGCGGCGTTCGGCGGAACGAAGACACGTTCTCGCTCCAGCTCGTCGACGCGGCGGGCGGGCTGCATTTGGTCGACAAGACGACGCTCGGTTCGTATCGCGTGGAAAACCGATCGCTGATGCCGGGCGACTACGCAACGCGCCTGTCGGCCGCCGATCTGAATCACGTTCTCGCGTACCTGAGCACGCTGCGCGAGCGGACGGCGAATCCTGCGGCCGCGCTTTCGACAGGTGGCGTGACCGCTGAACGCCTGCTGAAGGCCAACGCCGAGCCGCAGAACTGGCTGATGTACTGGGGCGACTATCGCTCGACGCACTACTCGGGCCTGAACCAGATCACGGCCGCCAACGTGCGCCAGCTTCGCGCCGCGTGGACGTTTCCGATGGCTGGCGACGCGGTCCTGGAGGCGACGCCGCTCGTGGCCGACGGCGTGATGTACACGACGCAGCCCGGCGTGGTCGTGGCGCTCGACGCGCGCACGGGCCGCCAGATCTGGCGATGGACGCGGGTGCAGCAGGTGAAGAGTCCGTACGAGATCAACCCGTTCAACCGGGGCGCGGCAATCGCCGGCCAGCGGCTCTTCGTCGGCACGCTCGACGCCGCGCTGGTGGCGATCGACGCGCGGACCGGGCAGACGCTTTGGGAAACGCCGGTCGGCGATACGATGCTCGGCTACAACCTCACGAGCGCGCCGCTCATCGTCAAGGACAAGGTGCTCGTCGGCGTCAGCGGGGGCGAATTCGGCGCGCGCGGATTTCTCGACGCGTACGACGCCGCAACCGGCCGTCGTCTGTGGCGCTGGTACTCGGTGCCGGGGCCTGGCGAGTTCGGCAACGACACGTGGAAAGGCGACAGCTGGAAGCTCGGCGCGAGCCCGATGTGGCTCACCGGATCGTACGATCCGGATCTGAACCTCGTGTTCTGGACCGTCGGCAACCCCGGACCGCAGATCGATCGGTCCACGCGCGGCGACCTCGACAACCTGTTCAGCGATTCGGTCGTCGCGATCGATCCGGACACCGGTGTGCGCAGGTGGCATTACCAGTTCACCCCGAATGACGGCCACGACTGGGATTCGTGTCAGGCGGTGGTGCTCGTCGATCGCCCCTGGCGCGGCCAGATGCGCAAGCTGCTGCTGCATGCCGACCGCAACGGCATGTTCTACGTGCTCGATCGCACCAACGGAGCGTTCTTATCGGGCACGCCGTTCGTCTATCAGAACTGGAACACCGGCTTCGACGCGAAAGGCAGACCGCTCGTGGTACCCGGATCGAACTCCAGCCCCGAGGGGAGCTTCTTCGTCTATCCGACGCTCGTCGGCGGCACCAATTTTCAGGCGCCGTCCTACAGCACCGTGACGGGGCTGCTGTATCTCCAGTACAGCGAGAACGGCCAGGCTTACGCGAGCCGGCCGCAGACGTTTGAAGAAGGGCGGCAGTACATCGGCCGCGACACGGCGTCGGCCCGCGCCGTCCAGCGCAAAGCGAACGAGCCGGCGCCGTCGGCCGGCATCAAGGCGCTCGATCCCGACACGGGCAGGACGATGTGGGATTTCAAGGTCTTTCAGCCCTCGTGGACGACCGGCGTGCTCGCGACCGCGGGCAACGTTGTCTTCGGCGCGCTGAAGGACGGCAACATTGTCGCGCTCGACGCCAGGTCGGGGCAGCACCTCTGGCACTTCCAGACGGGTGCGACCGTCGCGGCGTCGCCGATGAGCTACTCGGTCGAGGGCCGGCAGTTCGTCGCCGTCTCGGCAGGGAACACGCTCTATGCGTTCGCACTGCCGGAGTGACTTCGCCGCTTTCATCGGTGTCGGTTGATTTCGTGCTGCGGCGGCGGGCTCTCTGGGTCGCACTTTCGATTGGGGCGGCTGTCGCGGTTGCCGCCGCGATCATTTTCGTCGTGTCGCGGGGACCGTCGGTCGTCCCGTCCGGTGTTGCGCGGGCCAGCGAGCTGTCGGCCCTTGCACCGGCCGGTCCGGTTTCAGCAGTCGGCGACTTCAGCTGGGTGAGCCCCTTCGCCACGGCTGCGTACAAGGTTGTCGTCCTCGATGCGGCGGGCGCAAGAAGGTTCGAGACCTACACCAGCCAGGAGCGGGTGACGATGCCGCGCAATCAGGCGGCGCGGCTGCCGCCGGGTCGATACGCGTGGACCATTGAGGCATTCGACGCGCAAGGCGGCAGCATCGCCGTCTCGCGCCCGCAGTCGTTCGAGATCACGCCGCAGCGGTAGGCTACCCGGGCGGCCAGTGCATCGCGCGGCCGCCGAGCAAGTGCAGGTGGATGTGGAAGACGGTCTGACCCGCGTCGCGGTTCGTGTTGAACACCGTTCTGTAGCCGCCCGCTGAAATCCCGCGCTCCTTCGCAATCGCAGCGGCGCGCCTCACGAGCTCCCCGACGATCGCATCGTCACCAGGCGCCAGCGCGTTCAGCGAGTCGATATGCCGCTTCGGCACGACGAGGACGTGTGTCGGCGCCTGCGGATTGATGTCGTTGAACGCCAGCACGCGGTCGTCCTCGTACACGATCGACGACGGAATGTCGCGCTCGATGATCCGGCAGAAGAGGCAGTCGGCCATGGCAGGCGATCTTAGCGCCTCTGTGCCGCTACCGTGCGCGCGATTCCGTCGAGGTCACGGCGGATCTCGACGAGCGCCAGATCGGGCGCGGCGGCAAGCAGCCGCTCGACGTCGCCGTCCTGGCCGCAGCCGAACTCGACTATCAGCAGGCCGCCGGGCCGGAGTCGCGAGGGTGCGTCCGCGACCAGACGCGTGAT
>Ga0126369_10002575_pt1 | contig 12933 bp, 10 predicted proteins | sample PanSoiMetaPlot_1_FD_109646 | JGI IMG/M metagenome (GOLD analysis project Ga0126369, IMG submission 109646) | Tropical forest soil microbial communities from Panama - MetaG Plot_1 | ecosystem: Environmental > Terrestrial > Soil > Tropical forest > Bulk soil | place: Panama | collected 2016-02-17 | reverse complement strand
TCGCAGAATTGACTTCACGACTGCTTGCTGGCGCAGGGATCATGGAACCAACGATCTCTGCGCCGTTTTATTTCCGGCCAACGCTGCGGCGGGGACCTCATCCCGCGCCAGAACCAAAAGGCCACTTCAACGCTTTTTCGGGAAACGCCTCAATTCAAAAATCAAATACGCGACCACTGCAAGATTGATGACCAGCGCGAGGCACCTGCCGAAACTCACGCGGCGCACAAGCTCATAAATCTCGATCGGCAAAAGGGAGCTGGTCGTGATGATGGTGAAATACTCCGCCCAGCGTTTTTGCAGCGCCAGGCCCACGCCCTCCACCAGAAAAACGCCGGAATAAATAAACGTGCCAATGCTTAACTGCTTGAGCCGGTGGTCATCCACATTCGAAAGCTTCGTCAGCAAAAGATCGATGAAGTGGTTGTGCGGATCCACTTGGAACATGCTGATCCAATGCTCCGCAATCGCGGCCACATCTTTGTGAAGCAGCCTGAGTGCGCCAACCCCCACAGCAATCAGTGCGGCGGCTTTCAGCAGTTTGAACGCCGCGATGACCCGCAGTCCGCGGCCACAGTCTCTCTTCCCAGTCATTGCGATGTGCCGACCCCTTTCCATGGCCAGGGCAGAGAATTGTACGTTCTAAAGGTGAAAAGTGATGGGAAAGATGTCCCCGAGCGGTTCGGCGGGCAGACGCCGGACATCGAGCCCTAGCGGCGTTTGTTGTCCGTGAAATCCAGCGCGCTGACGGCGGTGATTCCCACAAGCATTAGGATGGCGGCGAGCAAGACGATTACGATCAAGGGAGTCTCCTGGTCTTGCCCTAACGAGGAGCAACTCTATCGCCAAGCTCTAACAGCCTTACTTATCAGAGAGTTGTGATTTGAGCGCTGGTCACAAGAAGTCAGGGAACTGGCACACTTGCTGACACAAATTTCCTGCACCTTCTGTACTGGTACCGGGTTCCCGCGGGTTTTGCTCGCGTGCCGGACTAGACTTAGCTCTTGGTCAGCCGGATGGAACCATCGCCGGTGTGGATCGTCAGGGTTTGGCCCCCGCCATTCATCTTGCCGCGCACTCCCGACTTGCTGAAGGTGCCTTCGACGGTTACCGGAACTCCCAGGCTGATATGTCCGTCTCCGGTCGTGGCATCAATGTTCGCCTGAAAGTCCGAGGGAAGAGAAATGTCCACGCTGCCGTCTCCCGTCCGCAAGGTCCAACTCGAGGCCATTTTGGAGCCGGGCAACACTTGGGTATTCACGCTTCCATCCCCCGTCTTGACATTCAGAGCCTCAAACCGTCCTGCAATCCGGACGTGCCCATCCCCGGAGTCGGCCTCCACCTTGCCGTCCAAGTCACGAGCCTCAATCCCGCCGTCTCCGGTGCGGAGGCGAATATCGCCTTTCAACGTGTCTACCGTGATGCTGCCGTCCCCGGTGTGCAGGTCAACTGTGCCGCTGAGTCCGCTGGCCTTCACCGACCCGTCGTGCGTATCTATAGTCAGATTGCCGCTCAGCCCGCTAGCTTCGACCGATCCGTCGCCAGTATGCACCTGCAAATCCCCCTGTTGAGGCATGCGCACTTCAATGTGCAGCCTGCGGGAGTTATGGCCCCAGCCTAAGCTGATTCCCCAATGCCCGGTAATGCGGGCGATAAGCTCAACCTTGTCACCATCTTGGCGGGAGTCCACGGTCAGATTCCTGCCCAGTTCGTAGCCCTGGTATTCGACCCGAAACTCCACCTGTTTCGAGTCTCCGGAGGTGACGCGCACGCTGCCGTCATTCGTTTCTACGTGGACATTGGCCCGTCCGGCTATTGTGTAAGACTTCGCAATCTCCTCGGCGCGAACCTGGGGCGCGGCCAGCCACGCGGCCAGCAGGGCGGCGCAGCCAATCCCCAAGCGATAGGTGGTCCCCGGGCGCGATAGAGCTCTCATCGGTTCTTCCTCCGAAAATAGGGCGTTCTAAGGAAAAGTACGCAGTCCCGAAACAAAATGTTCCCTTGGCTCAGCCACCTTCCACCCAGTTCATCCAGCAAATCATTAGCAAGTTGCCGAAACCGCACTTGAGGCCTATCATAGCCGCAAATCCGGGACCTCAAACTTAACTCACAAAGCAAGGAGCGGCTATGAGGAAATTCTTGGCTATGCTGTGTTTGATGGGTCTTGGCCTCGCTGGTTTCCTGGCCACGCAGTCAGGCGCGCAACAAAGTGGGCAGGACTTGGGCGCTCTGGTGCCGAAGATTGTGGCGTCCTGGCAAACGCTCGACCTTTCAAAGATCGAGCCCTATTACGCGGCGGATGCAGACCTTACCTATTTCGACCTTGCTCCATTGAAGTACAACAACTGGGCCGAGTATCGGGAAGGGGCGCAGAAGGGCCTGTTTGATCCAAACGCGAGCATTAAACTCAAACTGAACGATGACCTGCGCGTGCATTCGAGCGGCAAGTTTGGGTGGGCCACTTTCACTTTCGGCGCGGACATCACTGACAAAAAAGGGGCCGCATCGCACCTCGACGGCCGCTGGACCATGATTCTCGAAAGGCGCGCCAAGGGCTGGATCGTCGTTCACGAGCACGTCTCCGTGCCGCTCGCCGGCTCTTAATGCTGTAACGCAGAGCCTGCTTGTTTCACTACCGATGTATGTCGTTCGCCGAAATCCTGACTTGGCGGTCGCGTGGCGTTGACTTGCCAGCCTGCCCGACCTAAGATGGCGCCAGTAAAGCAGAGCAGGTCCTGCCTCATGATTGGCCAGACTCTGGGCCACTATCACATCCTGGAGAAAGTTGCCGCAGGCGGAATGGGAGTGGTCTACCTCGCGCGCGACGAGCAGCTCGAGCGCGATGTCGCCGTAAAGGTCCTGCCTGCCGGCACTCTCGCCGACGAAGCCGCACGCCGCCATTTCCGCAAAGAAGCCACGGCCCTGGCCAAACTCAATCACCCCCATATCGAAACGGTCTACGATTTCGGTACGCAAGACGGCATCGACTTTCTTGTCATGGAGTATGTCCCCGGCAAAACACTAGCCGACCGCCTGGCCAGTGGCGCCCTTCCTGAAAAGCAAATCATTGAGCTGGCCATACAAATTGCCTCCGCGCTAGAGGAAGCTCATGAACGTGGCATTGTGCATCGCGACTTGAAACCCGCCAACATTGCGGTCACCGCGAAGGGCTTTGCCAAGATTCTGGACTTTGGCCTGGCCCAATGGCTTCGGCCAGTGGAAGAAGGGACGACTGAAATCTTCAGCGACTCCCAATGCGCTGCTGGCACTCCGCCGTATATGCCTCCCGAGCAGTTGAAGGGCGAGCGCGTTGACGGCCGTGCCGACATCTACACGGTCGGTGCCGTGCTCTACGAGATGGCAACGGGCCGTCGCCCATTTCGCGAGGAGTTGGCATCGCGCCTCATCGACGCGATCCTTCACCAGTCGGTTGTTCCGGTGCGCGCGCTGAATCCACGAATCTCGCCCGAACTCGAACGCATTACCCTCAAGTGCCTGGACAAGGAGCCTGATCGCCGCTATCAGTCGGCCAAAGAACTTCTGGTGGATTTCCGCCGCTTGGACCAGGCTTCTTCTGGAAGTACGGTTCCTGCGGTTCAGGTTCCTCTCTTGCGTGGCGTCAAGAAATGGACCCTGTACGGGGTGGCTGGACTCCTGGCTGCCGCGGCCACTCTCATGGCTCTGAACCTGTGGGGTTGGCGCGACCGGTTGCTCGGCAGGCCCCACGCCCAGCAAATCCGCTCGCTCGCCGTGCTTCCTTTCGAGAATCTTTCCGGCAACTCGGAACAGGACTATTTCGCTGAGGGCATGACCGAAGCTCTGATCACCGATCTCGGGCAAATTCACACCTTACATATCATTTCTCGCACCTCGGTGATGGGCTATAAATCCCAGCAGAAACCGCTTCGCCAGATTGCCCAGGAGCTGCATGTGGATGCCATTGTGGAAGGTTCGGCCTCGCTCATCGGAGGTGTGGCCCAGGTCGACGCCCGATTGTTTTACGGGGCCACGGATCGTCAGCTCTGGTCCCGGAGGTACAAGCGGGACATCCAGAACGTGTTGAACCTGCAGGCCGAGCTCGCTGGCGCTATTGTTCATGAAATTGATCTCACCCTCACTCCCCAGGAGCAGGCGCGCCTGGCTGGGAACACCCAAGTGAACCCGGAAGCCCACGAGGCCTATCTCAAAGGCAATTATCTGCTCCGGGGGACGCCAGAACAGCTGCAGAAAGCCAAGGAACTCTTCGAGGAGGCTATCCGCATAGATCCAAACTACGCGCCTGCCTATGCGGGTCTGGCAGATTTCTATTGGCTGAATTTCGAACTGCAGCCGCGCATCGCTATGCCCAAGGCCACCCAATATGCGCAAAAGGCGTTGGAACTGGACCCAACGCTTGCCAACGGGCACCTTACGCTTGGTGCCATAAGTTTTTTTGGAGATTGGAGCTGGGCTTTGGCCGAGAGCCACTTCCGCCGCGCCATTGAACTCAATCCCAGCGACGCGGAGGCTCACCGCACCTACTCCTACTACCTGGCGGCGCTAGGACGTAAAGAGGAAGCCTTGGCGGAAGTACAGCGCTCCCAGGAGCTGGATCCGCTTTACATCACCACGCAGATTACCGCGGGGTGGGTGTTGTATTACGCCCGCCAATACGACCAAGCCATTGCCCAGTGCAGGAAGGCTCTGGAGTTCGATCCGAACTCCGCAGGGGGCTACGACTGCTTGGGGGTGAGCTACTTGGCCAAAGGCATGTACGAGCAGGCAATCGCCGCGTGCCGACAGGCCGTGCTGCTGTCGAAGAATGCTCCGTCGCGAGCCGTTGGACTCGGGCAGGCGTACGCCCTCGCGGGAAGGACCCTCGAGGCGCAAGAAATATCCCACGAGTTACGGAACCCGGCGCACACTTATGTGCCCCCCTTTCTTCTTGCTAAACTCCATATGGCGCTTGGCGAGCAAAAGCGGGCTCTCGCCCGGCTCGAAGAAGCTTACGAGAGGCGCGACCCAGGCCTGATCTGGTTAAAAGTGGAGCGAGCTTTTGATCCGCTTCGGCGCGACCCTCGCTTCCAAGACCTTCTCAGCCGTATCGGTTTCCCTCAATGAATGCCAGCTAGTACGAGGCTTTTTTCGGCACCTGCCATGCGACGACGTATGCCGTGCTTATATAGGTGTGGGGAATAATGAGAATCCACTGCCCCGTGCCATCGTCGCTGGCGGTCACGCCACAGAAGACCACGTTGACCAACGGCTTCTTGAATATCTTCTGAGACATGAAGTATTTCATGGCAGCGTTTTTGTCGCCGTTAATCTTCTGAAACTGGTCATTCGAAAGCGTCAGGATGGCGACTTCCGGGAGGTCGCCTCCTAGATCGGTTTTCGTTACTGTGGGCTGCAACAAGTGCCATTGGAGTCCAGATAGGTCGATCTGTACTGCTTGGTCCGCGTAACTCTGTTCCTTGGCTGGCAGAAACCATACGCACAAAGCCAGCAGGACAGGGAATATGAATCTCTTCATGATTTTCTCCCTTTGCTTTATTTTGGGATCGGAGGGCCTTTGCGCGCTTTGTATATCAGCCTTCTCGCGATGTCAACAGCAGGTTGAATTCGCGGGCGCCTTAGCGGTTGGCCTTCGCGGCGTGTTTCTTGTTGGCCGCGCCCGGTTTGGGCCGTAGTGCCGCGTGGAATTCGTCGCAGGGCAAGGTATTGATGACGTTCTTTTTTTCGAGCCAGCCGCGCCGGGCCATGGTCACACCGTAGCGGATGAACGAAAGATTGGTCGTCGTGTGCGCGTCCGTGGAGATGACCACTCTCACGCCGCGTTCCTTGCACATCCGCAGGTAAACATCTTTCAAATCCAGCCGGTCGGGATACGAGTTGCACTCCATGGCCACGCCGTGTTTCGCGCAGGCGTCGAGCACTTTCTCCACGTCGTAATCGAAGGGATCGCGGCGCAACAGCAGCCGCCCGGTGGGATGCGCGATGATTTGGGTGTAGGGGTTCTCGATAGCCGCGAGATAGCGGTCGGTCATCGCCGCGCGGTCCAGGTTCATGTAGGAATGAACCGAACACACCACCACATCGAGCTGCGAGAGAATTTCGTCCGAGTAATCCAACTCACCGTCCTTGAGGATGTCCACTTCCGCGCCGGCGAGCACGCGAATCCCCAACTCCTTTTCACTGAGCGAGTGAATCTTTTTGATGTGCGCCGCGGCGCGCTTTTCGTCGAGCCCGTTCGCCACGGTCACCGCTTTTGAATGATCGGTAATCGCGATGTACTCATGTCCTAGCTTGCGCGCGGCTTCCGCCATCTCTTCAATCGAGTTCTTTCCGTCGCTCGCGGTCGAGTGCATCTGCAAATCGCCCTTCATATCCTTCAAGGTCACGAGGTGCGGCAGTTGGTGTTGTTCCGCGGCGGCAATCTCACCCGTGTTTTCGCGCAGCTCCGGCGGGACAAAATCGAGCTTTAATTTTCCGTAAATCTCTTCTTCCGTGCGGCCGCCGACGCGCTTTTCGCCCTTTAGCGTTGCCAGCGCGTATTCATTCAGCGTGAGCCCCATGTCATTCGCGCGTCCGCGCAGCGCCACGTTGTGCTCTTTTGAGCCCGTGAAATACATCAGCGCCGCGCCGAAGTTTTCCTTCTCGAGCAGGCGCACGTCCACTTGCAAGCCATTCGACAGCGTGAAGCTGACCTTGTTCTCTCCATGAGCGAGCTTCTGATCGATGTCCGGAAATTTCAGGATGTGGTCGGCGAGTGCGTCCACATGCTTCTGCGAAGTGAATCCATCTGCCAGGGTGACCAGCAAATCCAAATCTCCAACCGTTTCCTTGCCGCGACGCAGCGAGCCCGCTGGCGTCACCGAATCCACGCCCTTTCCGGCTTTCTTGATGTGCTCGGCAATCGCCAGCGCCGCGTCCTCGGCCGTGCTGATTAAAAAGCGCCCCGTGGACTTCTTGAAAACTTGCACGGCTTTCAAGATATTTTGTTCGCTTTTTTCACCGAACCCGGGCACGTCGCGCAGTTTTTGTTCTTTGGCGAGCCTCTCCACGTCCGCCACGGTGGCCGCCTTGAAGTTTGACCACAGGAACGCCGCCTTCTTTGGCCCGAGCCCTTGCAGTTGCAACACGTCCAGAATTGTCGCCGGATATTTTTTTAGCAGCTTCTTTCGCAGCGAGTAGTCGCCGGTCTTGACGATTTCCTGTAGGTGCTCGACCATGCGCTCGCCGATGCCCGGCAGCTCTTCGAGCTTTTCCGGCTCTTTCACCAGTTGCTCGACCGACTCCGGCAAGCTGTCAATCAGCTCGGCAGCCTTCTCATAGCTGCGATAGCGCCCAATAATCGCGCCGTCAATTTCGAGCAATTGCGCCGTATCGCGCAAAATCCGTGCAATTTGTTTGTTGTCCATAGCGGCCCATTATAAGCCTGGTTTTGCAGGGTCGGCCTTCTGTTTGGAGTGCGCTAGCCTTGCTACCGCTTTTCTTTGTTACTCACGGGAGCATCCTCGTCACTTTTCCTTGAACAAAGACGCGACTTGGCGTAAACGGGAGAAGACTCGCGGCGTCACTTCCGGGGCGACCGTCATGCATCAACTCTGGCAAAACCTCCGCTACTCCTTGCGCGCACTCGGCAAGAATCCCGGCTTCACCGCCGTTGCCGTTCTCTCGCTGGCACTAGGCATTGGCGCGAACGTGGCCATCTTCACGCTCATCAACGCCTTGCTCCTTCGCGACCTCCCGGTTCCTCAGCCCGAGCGCCTCGTCGAACTCTCGGTTGTGCGCCGCGGCGACAAGATCCCCTTTTCCTATCCCATGTTCCAAGAACTCGACAGCGGACAACGTGTTTTTTCCGGTTTGCTCGGCTGGATGAGCTACGCCATCCCCAACGTGGAAGTAAACGGAGTGTTCGCGCGCGCCAATGTCCTTGCGGTCACAAGCAAGTTTTACTCGGAGCTGGGTGCCGCTCCTCTTCTTGGCCGATTGCTCACTTCGGAAGATGTCAAGCCTCATGCGGGTTCGACTTTGCAGGTCGCTGTGATTGGCTATGAATTCTGGCAACAGCGTTTCGGCGGCGCGCAGGATGTCCTTGGAAAGCAAGTACGAATCGAAGGCCAGCCTTTCACCATCGTTGGAGTCACGCGCAGGTGGTTTACCGGGTTGACGCCTGGCGAGCCGCCCGACGTTACGGTTCCCGTCACCGCTTACCCAGCCATCGAGGCTTTTGGTCTCGACGACCGGTCCAGGCTCTGGGTTCGTATCACTGGCCGGCTAAAAAACGGCGTGACCATTGGGCAGGCTCGGGCGCAGCTCCAATCGATATGGCCTGAAATTCTCTTGGCCACGGCTTCCACGCAAACGCCAGGCTTGCGCCGCCAGACCTTTCTCTCCATGGGCTTGGACGTATCGCCCGTTCGAACGGGTTTTGCCAGGGATTTGCGGGCGCAATTCTCTCGGCCCTTATACCTGCTCGCGGGAATCGTCGGACTGATTCTGCTGGTGGCCTGCGTGAATCTCGCAAATCTGATGCTGGCTCGGGCTGCCGCGCGTAGCCAGGAAATGAGTGTGCGGGTGGCTATTGGAGCGAGCCGGGGGGCGGTGGCCGGCCAGGTATTGACCGAGAGCCTGGTGCTATCTTTTGGCGGTGCATTGCTTGGCCTCGCTTTTTCCTATTGGGGCAGCCACCTGCTCGTGTTTTTCATGACCGAGGGCACCGTTTCGTTTGATTTGCGCCCCGATTTTCGCATCCTTTCCATCACGCTATTTGTCGCTGTGTTTACGGGAATTCTCTTTGGCATCGCACCGACTTGGCACTGTTCACGTCAGGACCCGGCTACCGTTCTGCAGCAAGGTTCTCGAAGCGTGGCTGGAGGCGCCGGCAAGCTGGGCAAGGCACTCATCATCGCGCAGGTGGCTTTATCCCTGGTCTTAGTGTTGGGTGCGAGCCTTTTGGTGCGGACCTTTCAGGAATTGCGTTCGCTGGACCTCGGTTTCGGGAAAGACAACTTGCTCGAAATCATTCTCAACGCTAAGCCTGATGGCTACCAAAACCTGGACGTGAATAGTTACCACAGGCAACTCATCGAGCAAGTCTCCAACATGCCCGGAGTGCGTTCCGTGGCCATGGCGGATATCTCCATCCCCACCAGCCCAGGGGGCTGGGGCGACACGGCTTCGCCCACGTCGGAAGATCCAAACACGGGCGCCCGCTTGATGGCCAATGGAGTCACGATCTGGCCGGGTTTCTTCAAAACCCTTGCCATAAGGTTGATCGCTGGCCGCGACTTTGAAGCCACCGACGATGTTCGACACCCGCGTCTCGTCATCGTCAGCAGGAGCTTAGCTGAGCGCCTTTTCGTCAACGGAGATGCCATTGGCAAACACATTCGCTTCGGCTTCATGCCGGACTTCCAGAGTCTTGAGATTATTGGGGTTGCCGACGATGCCCGGCTATTGGACCTTCGCGAGGCTGCGCCGCCCGTCATGTACCTTTCCTACCTTCAAGATTCGCAACCGGCTCGCTTGGGCTACTCCCTTTATGTTCGCACTCAAAAAAGTCCCGAAGCGCTGACGATGACCGTCGGCCACGAGATCGAGTCCCTTGGCCACGAATACCCGCTTCGCAGTGCTACTGTCGACCAAATGATGGGCCGCTTTCTCGTCAACGAGCGCGTCATCGCGTTGCTTTCCACTTTCTTTGCCGCTCTCGCACTTTTGCTCGCTTCGATTGGCTTGTACGGATTGATGTCTTACGGCGTCGCGCGGCGCGCGCGCGAAATCGGAGTCCGCGTCGCTTTGGGCGCGCAGCGGAGAAGCGTTCGTTGGATGATCTTGCGCGAAACTCTGACGCTAACGCTTTGGGGTATCGCGATTGGGATTCCTTCTGGCCTTGCCGCGAGCCGCCTCATCGCCAGCATGCTTTTTGGACTTTCTCCCAGCGACTTATCGACGATGGCGACGGCATGCCTGCTTCTTGCTGCCGTGGCTTTTGTCGCAGGCTACCTGCCGGCACGCAGAGCTTCCTCCATCGATCCCATCCGCGCGCTTAGGACGGAATAATGCTGCGCACGGCGGGACGATCTACTAAGTCGGCCCTCGGATTTCTCTGAATCCTTTCCTCTCTAAGTGCAATCCTGATTGTTACACTGGACGTGCTGCGGCTTCCTCGGAAGGTTGTGAATGATCACACAGGCGGATTTTAAAGAAGCGGTGCCAGCCGGCAGGAACTTCATCCACTTTGAGGATCGGGCCTCCGACCATCCGTTCGTGGAAAAGGTTTGGCGCTGTCACAGCGAACGCTCGGACACGTTTCTTTCCGTAGCCGCAAATACTTTCGAGATGGTCGTTGCCCGCTTGCGAGGCGAGAACTTCCTCACCCTTCGGGGACCTGAGACAGAAGCGACGGAGATGGAATGCCCTGATGAAGGGGAGTGGGTCGCCATACGATTTAAAGCAGGCGCCTTCATGCCGCGGTTTCTACCGGGCGGCCTGTGCAACCACCATGACGTCATGCTTCCGCCAGCGACAGGCCGCTCGTTTTGGCTGAACGGTTCCGCGTTGGAGTACCCCAGCTTTGACAACGCCGAGATTTTCGTCAAACGCCTCGCTAGATCCGGCATCCTCTCGCGCGATCCGGTCGTCGAAGACACGCTGCTGGGCCGTCCGAGCGAGCTCTGTTTGCGCACCGCACAACGCCACTTCCTGCGATCAACGGGCGTCACCTACGCAACGTTTCGGCAGATCGAGCGCGCCCGAACCGCGACCATCTTGCTCCGGGAGGGAGTCTCCGTTCTCGATGTGGTTAGCCGTCTCGACTATTTCGACCAGGCCCACCTCACGAGATCCCTCAAGCGCTTCATCGGGGAGACGCCCGTTAAAATCATGCAGGGGCAAAAGCAGTTGTCGTTTTTATACAAGACCGCTTCTTCTAGGGAAGCTATAGTCCTCGGCTGAAACGGCGCACTTCGCGTTGCGCTTGCGCAAAACGGAGCGCGCCACGAGCGAATACCGACGAGGAGAGGAGAACCATGAGCGCACCCGTCGTGCATTTTGAAATCATGGGTGGGAAGGGAAGCGGACTCGAGAAGTTTTATCGCGAGCTCTTCGGATGGAAGATTAACAGCGACAACCCGATGAAGTACGGCATCGTTGACACGGGCGCAGGCCCGAAAGGGATCAACGGCGGCGTCGGCCCCGCGCACGACGGAAACCAGCGCGTTTCCATCTACGTGCAGGTCGACGACTTGCAAGCCGCCCTGGATCGGGCGGAACGTCTAGGCGGAAAAACGGTCCTTGCGCCAACCGAAGTTCCAGACGGCCCCAAGCTAGCCATGTTTGCCGATCCCGCTGGCAATATCACAGGTCTTCTTCTGGGGAAGCAGGCTGGCCAATGATGACCGTACAAATGCCTTCAACCGAAAGCCGAGGCACCACGGCTGGGATTTCGAAAGCGCCACGGTGGGCGGGCCGCATCCTCAGCGCTCTAGCTTCGCTGTTCTGCGTATTCGATGGAGCCATGAAGCTTGTGAAACCGCCCGCCGTGGTTCAGGCCACACTGCAGCTGGGTTATCAGGAGTCCGCAATCGTTGGCATCGGCGTCACGCTGCTTGTTTGCACCGTGCTGTACACCGTGCCGCGCACCGCTACGCTCGGTGCCGTGCTTCTCACGGGCTATCTCGGTGGCGCCGTCGCAAGCAACGTCCGCGCCGGCATGCCACTGTTCAACACGATCTTTCCGATAATGGTCGCTTCCTTGCTCTGGGGCGGGCTCTGGCTTCGCGATCTTCGCGTGCGTGGGTTGTTGAGCAAATAGCTGTCTACGGGCGTGGTTGTCAACCGGTTTTCGTTCCTTTAATCTTGCCGCTCAACCGCTCACCCGAAGCGCGGTCGAAGCGAAACTGTGAATTGTTCTCGCCAGTTCAGCGGCCTGGAGCCAGCTGCCCAGGTTGCAATCGCCGCGCCAACGTTATATTTTTCTATTGCTACAACAGATGAAGCGGCCCGCTTCAGAAAGCGGCCCCTACAGCTGCAGATCGTAGCCTTCATCGTCGGCCCGCCGGAGGTTTCATGCCATCTTCCAACTCGTTCAAAACTTTGTTGTCTGCCGTCGCTGCGCTCGTCGCACTCGGCGTGACGATTTCTTTGGTCCATGCTCGCAAGCCATCCCATTCCGCCACGCAAGCCGGCAACCCGGCCTGCCCAAATGACGACAGCGGCTTGACGCTTCCTGCAGGTTTTTGCGCAACGATCTTTGCCGACGCCATTGGCCACGCGCGGCACATGGTTGCATCGCCAAGCGGGGTTCTTTACGCCAACACGTGGTCGGGCCGCTACTACGGCAACCAGCCGCCCCATGAAGGCGGTTTCCTGGTCGCGCTGCAGGACAAGACCGGCTCGGGGAAAGCGGACGTCACGGAGCGCTTTGGCGGAACCGTCGCCACCGGCGACCACGGCGGCACCGGCATCGGCATGTACAAGGGCTCGCTGTTCGCCGAAACCAATGACCGAATCGTGCGCTATTCATTGCCTAGGCCGTCTGACGCGATCGTGCCCAGTGGCTCTGCTGACACCATCGTTTCCGGATTGCCTCTCGGCGGCGACCATCCCATGCATCCCTTCCTCATTGATCCGGAAGGGAAGATGTACATTGACGTCGCCACTGCAACCAATGCCTGCCAACAGAAAAATCGCATCCCTCACTCGCCCGGCATCAATCCCTGCACAGAACTCGAGACGCGTGGCGGCGTCTGGCTCTACGACGCAACTAAGACTAACCAGACTTTTTCGCCGGCAGACCGCTTCGCTACGGGAATCCGCAACGGCGAAGGTTTTGCCATCGATTCCGGGGGGCGCATTTTTGTGACCCAGCACGGACGCGACCAGCTCTACACGAATTGGCCGGAGGACTATAAACCCGACCAGGAGGCAACGCTGCCCGCCGAAGAG
>Ga0126369_10002574_pt1 | contig 12937 bp, 12 predicted proteins | sample PanSoiMetaPlot_1_FD_109646 | JGI IMG/M metagenome (GOLD analysis project Ga0126369, IMG submission 109646) | Tropical forest soil microbial communities from Panama - MetaG Plot_1 | ecosystem: Environmental > Terrestrial > Soil > Tropical forest > Bulk soil | place: Panama | collected 2016-02-17 | reverse complement strand
TCCCGGAGAACCTCCTGGAAAGCGAGCTGTTCGGCTACGAGAAGGGCGCGTTCACCGGCGCGACGAAGCAGACGCCGGGGAAGTTCGAGCTCGCGCACCGCGGCACGCTGTTCCTGGACGAGATCGGCGACCTCCCGCTCGCCCTGCAGGCAAAGCTCCTGCGCTTCCTGCAGGAGCGCGTCATCGAGCGCGTCGGCGGTCGCGACGGGATCCCGGTCGACGTCCGCATCGTCTGCGCGACGCACCAGAACCTCCGCGACCTGATCTCCGGCAGCCGGTTCCGCGAGGATCTCTACTTCCGCCTGGCCGAGATCGTGCTCGAGGTCCCGCCGCTCCGTAAACGGCCCGGGGACGCGACGCTCCTCGCGCATTCCTTCGTGCGGCGCTTTGCCGACGAGCAGCGGCGCGGAACGATGACGCTCGCCCCGGACGCGGTCGCGGCAATCGAAGCGCACGCCTGGCCCGGCAACGTTCGCGAGCTCGAGAACTGCACCAAGCGCGCGGTGATCATGGCCGAGAGCGCGATCATCCGCGCCGCCGACGTCGGGCTCGCCCCGGCGCACGTGGAGGGCGTCCTGAACCTGCGGCAGGTCCGGGACGACGCCGAGAAGCAGGCGGTGATCCGCGTGCTCGGGCGCGTGAACGGGAACCTGAGCCGCGCGGCGGAGCTCCTCGGTATCAGCCGGCCGACGCTCTATGACCTGCTGGACCGGTTCGGACTGCGATGAAATCGGACGAAAAGGACCACCCATGAAGCTCAAGGTCTCGAGGGGCCTCGCCGCCGGACTCGTCTGCCTCGCGCTCGTCGCGCTCGGCGCCTGCGGACGCAACGACCCCGCGAAGCTCGTCGGCTCCGCGAAGGAGTACCTCGCGAAGCGCGACTACACGTCGGCCACGATCCAGCTCAAGAACGCGCTGCAGAAGGAGCCGACGAACGGCGAGGCGCGCTACCTTCTCGGCGTGGCGCTCAACGAGGCGGGCGATCCCGTCTCCGCCGAGAAGGAGTTGCGGCGCGCGCTCGAATACAAGTATTCGCCCGCCGTGGTGCTGCCCGCGCTCGCGGGGACGATGTTGCGGCTCGGCCAGGCGGACAAGCTCGTCGAGGAATTCGGTGCGACGACGCTAGATGATCCCACCGCCCAGGCTGCGCTGAAGACCGAGCTCGCGTCCGCTTATCTCGCGCTCGGGCAGACTCCGGCCGCGCGTAGCGCCTACGCCGCGGCGCTCGCGGCCAAGCCCGGCGACGCGCGGGCCCGGGTCGGCGAGGGGCGGATCGCGGCGATCGACCGGGATTTTCCCGGCGCCATGAAGATTGTCGACGAGGTGCTCGCCAAATCGCCCGATGAGCCCGAGGCGCTCGCGCTGAAGGCCGATCTGCTCCTCGCCCAGAACCAGATCGAGCCCGCGAAGGAGACGCTCGCGCGGCTCATCCAAGCCCAGCCCAACAACGGCGGGGCGCGGTTCGCACTCGTGACCGTGCTCATCGACGAAAAGCGCTTCGAGCAGGCCCGAGCCGAAATCGACTCGATGAAGCGGCGGGTGCCGCAGGATTGGGGCGCACGTTATCTCGACGCCTCCCTCGCGTACCGGCAAGGTGATGCGGCCAAGGCGAGGGAGGCGATCCTCGAGGTGCTCAAGGTCGCGCCGGACAGCCCGCAGACCCTGTTGCTCGCGGGCGCCATCGAGCTCCAGCAAGGGGCGTTCGTGACCGCCGAGACCCACGTGCGCAAGGCACTCCTGCGCGCTCCGCAAAGCATCGTCGCAAGGCGACTGCTCGCCGCGACTTACCTGGGTATGGGGCAACCGACAAAGGCCGAAGAGGTGCTCGCGCCCGCCCTCAAGGCCGCGCCGGGCGACCCTCTTTTGCTGCGGCTGGCCGGCGAGACGGCGCTCGCCACCGGGAACGTCGCGAAGGCGTCCCAGTATTACGTGCAAGCGGCGGCCCGCGATAAGGACAATGCAGCCGTACGCACGCGGCTCGCGCAGGTGCGGTTCGCGACCGGCGATCCGGACCAAGCCTTCAAGGATCTCGAGGCCGCCTCGACGATCGATCCGAGCCACTATCAGGCTGACCTCGCGCTTATTCTCGCCTACGCACAGAAGCGCGAGTACGACAAGGCGCTTGCCGCCGTCGCCGCGCTCGAAAAGAAGCTGCCTGACAGTCCGCTCACCTTCTACGTGAAGGGCAACATTTTCCTGATGAAGGGCGATCAGAAGGCCGCCCGCGCAAACCTCGAGAAGGCGCTCGAGCTGAAGTACGACTATCTACCCGCCGCGGGGACTCTCGCCCGGATGGACCTGGCGGACAAGAAGCCCGAGGCGGCTCGGAGCCGCTTCGAATCGATCGTCGCGAAGGACCCCAAGAACGACCAGGCGATGCTCGCGCTCGCGGAGGTGATGGGGGTGACCCGGGCGCCGATGCAGGACGTCGTCGCAATGGTCGACCGCGCGGTCGCCACCAACCCGGGGTCCGTGCCGGCGCGCCTCGCGGCGGTGGCCGTCCGAAACCAATCGGGCGACGTCAAAGGAGCGCTCGCGGCGGCACAGGCAGCAAGCGTGGCTTTGCCCGAGAACCAACAGATCCTGGCGATGTTCGGCCAGATGCAGCTCGCCGCGGGCGAGCCGCAGCAGGCGATCGCGACGTTCAACAAGCTAGCGGCGGCCATGCCGGAGTCGCCGGCGCCGCTCATCCTCGTGGCGCGGGCGTACGTCGCGGCGAAGGACTTCGACGCCGCGACCCAGGCCGTGCGCAAAGCGCTCGCCCTCCAGCCGGATCGGCTGGACGTGCAGCGCGACGCGATCGCTCTGCTGCTTGCGGCCGGCCAGCCCGACGAGGCGCTCGCCGACGCGCGCGCGCTGCAGAAGGCGCGGCCCGACGATCCGGTCGGCTACATCCTCGAAGGCGAGCTGTTCCTAGCCCAGAAGAAGATGAACGAGGCGGCGACGGCCTATGCGGAGGCGTTCAAGCGCCGACCTACTGCGGCGATCGTCGTGCGCCTGCACACCTTGCTCGTCGCTACCGGCAAGCCGGCCGAGGGCGATGCCGCTGCGGCGCGCTGGCTCAAGGAGAACCCCAAGGACACCGTTGTCCGACTCTACCTCGCCGAGCGCGACCTACAGCGGAAGGAGTACAAGGCCGCGGTGCGGGAATACCGGGAGATCCTGGCGATCCAGGCCGACAACCCGGTCGTGCTGAACAACATGGCTTGGGCCCTTTCCCAGCTCAAGGACTCGAGCGCGGTCGGCTACGCCGAGAAGGCGTACGAGCTCGCACCGCAGAGCCCCGCTATCGCCGACACGCTCGGCTGGATGCTCTTCGAGCGCGGCGATACGAAGCGCGGCATCGAGCTACTCGCCCAGGCTGCGACCGCAGCCCCTAACGCGACGGAGATCCGGCTGCATTACGGGAAGGCGCTGATGAAGGCCGGCGACAAGACCGCGGCGCGCAAGGAGCTCGAACAGGTCCAGGGCCGGCCCGACCCCAATCCGTTCCGGGCCGAAGCCGAGGCCCTGCTCAAGCAGCTCTAGCGCGCGCGGACCGTGACCACCATCGCAGTCGTCGGCCTCGGCTACGTCGGGCTGCCGCTCGCCGTGGCGTTCGGGAGGAAATTCCCGACGATCGGTTTCGACCTCTCCGCCGCCAAGGTCGAGGCGTACAAGCGCCACCTCGATCCCACGGGCGAGGTGTCGGCCGAGGAGCTGAAGGCGGCGAAAGAGCTCCGCGTGACGACCGATCCGGCGGCGCTCAAGGAGGCCGAGTTCGTTATCGTGGCCGTGCCGACGCCGATCGACGACGCGCACCAACCCGACTTCGGGCCGCTCCTCCGCGCCTCGCAGACGGTCGGCGGGAACTTGCGCCGCGGCGCGACCGTGGTCTTCGAGTCGACGGTCTATCCCGGCGCCACCGAGGAGGTCTGCATCCCGGTGCTCGAGCGCCATTCCGGCCTCGTCTGGAAGCGGGACTTCTTCGTCGGCTACTCGCCGGAGCGGATCAATCCCGGCGACAGGGAGCACACGCTCGCGAAGATCACCAAGGTGGTCGCGGGCGACACGTCCGAGACGCTTGAGCGCGTGGCGCAGGTGTACGGCGCGGTAGTAAGCGCCGGCGTGTATCGCTCGAGCAGCATCAAGGTCGCCGAGGCGGCAAAGGTGATCGAGAACACCCAGCGCGACCTCAACATCGCGCTGATGAACGAGCTCTCACTCATCTTCCATCGGATCGGGATCGACACCCTCGAGGTGCTCGAGGCGGCCGGGACGAAGTGGAACTTCCTCCCGTTCCGGCCCGGGCTCGTGGGCGGGCACTGCATCGGCGTCGATCCTTACTACCTGACGCACAAGGCCGAGATGCTCGGCTACTTCCCGCAGGTGATCCTCGCTGGACGGCGGATTAACGACGGGATGGGCAAGTACATCGCCGAGCAGACGGTCAAGCACCTCATCCAGGCGGGGTCGCCGGTGAAGGGCGCCGACGTCGTCCTCCTCGGCCTCACCTTCAAGGAGAACGTGCCCGATCTTCGCAACTCGCGGGCGATCGACGTCGTGCGCGAACTCGAGTCGTACGGCGCGAAGGTGCACGTGCACGACCCGATCGCGAGCGCCGACGAGGCGATGCACGAGTACGGCGTGCGGCTCGTTCCCTGGGACGCCCTGCCGCGGGCCGAGGCGATCGTCGCCGCGGTCTCGCACCGGCAGTTCAAGTCGCGGCCCGCCGACGACTACGCGGCGAAGCTCGCCCCCGGCGGGCTCGTCGTCGACGTGAAGTGCCAGATGGACGCCGCGGCGCTCCGCGCGCGGGGCCTCCGGGTATGGCGGCTGTAGGCGTGGCGACCGATACCCTGCACGCGGACATCGCCGCGACCCGGCGCCGCTGGCTCGTGACCGGCGCCGCCGGCTTCATCGGCTCGCATCTCGTCGAGACCCTGCTCCGGCTCGGCCAGGAGGTCGTCGGCCTGGACAACCTGTCGACCGGCTCCCTGACGAATGTCGAGGAGGTGCGCGCGTCGGTCGGCGAGGACGCCTGGCGGCGCCATCGCTTCATCCAGGGCGACATCGTCGAGCCGGGGATCTGCGCGCGCGCCTGCATCGACGTGGACGTGGTGCTGCACCAGGCCGCGCTCGGCTCGGTCCCGCGCTCGATCGAGGAGCCGCTCCGCACACACGCCGCGAACGCCACCGGGTTCGTCAACATGCTCGTCGCCGCGCGCGACCTCGGCGTCGGCCGGTTCGTGTACGCCGCGTCGAGTTCAACCTACGGCGACCATCCAGGCCTCCCGAAGGTGGAGGACGAGATCGGCCGGCCGCTCTCGCCGTACGCGGTGACCAAGTACCTGAACGAGCTCTACGCCGAGGTCTTCGGGCGCTGCTACGGCCTCGCGACCGTCGGCCTGCGCTACTTCAACGTCTTCGGGCAGCGCCAGGATCCCGAGGGCGCCTACGCCGCCGTGATCCCGCGCTGGGTGCGCGCGATGCTGCGCGGCGAGCGCGTCGCGGTCTACGGCGACGGCGAGACGAGCCGCGACTTCTGCTACGTCGCGAACGCTGTCCAGGCGAACCTGCGTGCCGCGATCGCGACCGATCCCGCCGCGCTCAACCAGGTGTACAACGTCGCGGTGGGCGACCGAACGACGCTGAACACGCTGCACCGCGCGCTCGCCGCGCTGCTGCATGAGCGGCTGCCGGCGCTGCATCCGGGCGCGCCCGTGCACGAGCCGTTCCGGGCGGGCGACGTGCGGCACTCCCAGGCGGCCATCGGCAAGGCGCAACGGCTGCTCGGGTTCGCGCCCACGCACGACCTCCATCACGGCCTGCGCGAAGCGTTGCCGTGGTACATCCAGCGGTTCGCGGACGCGGCGAAAGCGGCGAGCGATGCGGCATGAGCGGCCGGCGGCGGTAGTCGCGCTCGTGGCCCCGCCAAGGTCGGGTCGCGCTGGCCGCGGGGGCCTACAACGCCGGTGAGGAGACGGTGGATCGCTATCACGGCGTGCCGCCGTATCGCGAGACGCGCGACTACGTGCAGAAGATCCTGCGCATTTTTCGCAGTGCGGAACACCCGTACGATCCGCGTCTGACCGGGGCGTCGCCGGCCTTCACGCCGCCGGTGCCGGCACGAATGTAGCGGGGGCTCGTGCGTCACCTGCGCTTGGTCACGCTGCTTCTGGCGGCGCTCCTTCTCGACGTCCGCCTCGAGGCGCGGGCGCAGGCGCCCGCAGCGATCCAGCGCGTCAAGACCTCGATCGTCGCGGTCGGCACCTACCAGCGCACGCGCTCGCCGCCGTTCCAGTTTCGCGGCACGGGCTTCGCGGTCGCCGAAGGCTTGACGATCGTCACCAACGCCCACGTGCTGCCGGCGACGATCGACACCGAGAAGCTGGAAACGATCGCGATCCTCGTCCCGAGCGGATCCCACGAGGCGCTCCTCCGGCCGGCGACGCGCGGGCAGGTCGACGTCGAGCATGACCTCGCACTGCTCGCGATCGAGGGCTCGCCGCTGCCGGCGCTCGCGCTCCGCGACTCCGACAGTGTCCGGGAGGGCGAGAACGTGCTCTTCACCGGCTTTCCGATCGGCAACGTCCTCGGGGCCTTCCCCGCGACCCACCGCGGGATGGTGGCCGCGATCACGCCGATCGCGATTCCGCCCGCACACGCGAGCCAGCTCGACCCGGCGATGATCCGCCGCCTGGCGACCGGCGCGTTCGCGGTATTCCAGCTCGATGCGACGGCGTATCCCGGCAACAGCGGCAGCCCGGTATACACGCCCGACACCGCCGAGGTCATCGGCGTCGTGAACATGGTGTTCGTCAAAGGGACGAAGGAAGCCGCGCTCACTCAGCCGAGCGGGATCAGCTACGCGATTCCGAGCCGATATCTCATCGAGCTCTTGAAGCGCCGGTAGCGAAACGCGCCGCGGCGCCGCGGGAGCGAGACTCGACGAACAAGGCCTGCGACATGGACCTCGTGCTGTTGCGCAAAGCGCTCGCCGCGATCGTGCTCCCGCCCATCGGGCCGCTGCTCGTCCTCGTCGCGGGTGCAATGCTGCTGCGGCGGTGGCCGCGCCTCGGCCGCGGTCTGGTGTGGACGGGGATCGCCGCCTTCGCGATCTTGTCGACGGGCGTCGCGTCGAGCTTCCTGCTGCGTCTGGTCGACGCGAGTCCGCCGCTCGCTCTGGAGGATGCGCGCTCGGCGCAGGCAATCGTGATTCTCGGCGGCGGCGTGCGCCGCGCTCCGGAATTCGGCGGCGACACGCTCGCGCGGCTCACGCTCGAGCGGGTGCGCTACGGCGCGCGCGTCGCTCGGGCGACGGGACTACCGGTGCTCGTGACGGGCGGCGCGCCGCCCGGCTACGCCGCCGAAGCGGAGCTGATGCGCGAAGCGCTCGAGCAGGAGTATGGCGTCAAGGTGCGCTGGGTCGAAGACCGGTCATACAACACCCACCAGAACGCCGTGCGCTCGGCGGCGCTGCTTAAAGGCGACGGCGTGAAGCGCGTCGTGCTCGTGGCGCACGGCTTCGACATGCGCCGCGCGCGCGCGGAGTTTGCGGCGGCCGGCCTCGACGTCGTGCCGGCGCCGACCTTCGTTCCCGTCGCGTCCGAGCTCTATCCCGGCGATTTCATTCCGAACCTGGCGGCATTGCAGTCGAGCTACTACGCGCTATACGAGCTGCTCGCGTACCTGGCGAGGGGTTGGTAAGGGAGGCTTGAGAGCGCGACGCCGACGGGCCGCGGCGCGGGGAGGATCCGCGCCGCGGCCGCCAGCACACCGTCGCGACCCCGGGGGGGATTGGTCGCGACGTTGCTACTCGCCCGGCTGGCCCTCGAGCGGGTCGGCTCCGACGTACACGTTGATCGGTTGCGAGACGAGGCCCGCCGGCGCGATGTCGGAGAGATGGAACACACCGCGGGAGCCGTTGAACTGCCACGCGAAGCTCTGGTCGCCCACGACGAACCGGACCGTCTCGTTCTCGTTGACGTTCACCCAGCGCGTGCCGGGCGTGACGCGGATGACGCGATCGGCTCGGCCGCCGTCCGCCGGGGTGCCCAGCCATCCCTGGGAATCGGGAGGCGAGGCAAACGCCGTGCCGAAGTACAGCATGGTCGTTGCGAGAACCGCGGCGGTGCCGGCGAGCGGGCGGAAGACGCGTTTCATCGTCAAGGTCCTTTCCGGTGATTGATGCGAAGCGCTACTGGCTTGCCGATAGCAGCACCGCGATCTTGACCGCCCGGCGTGGACCTGGCCGTGACCATGTCGTTACGTTTTCGTCATTGCTGCGCCCCCGGGCGCGACGACGCTCGCGGGGCGCGGGAAGAACATTCGGAACGTCGTGAGCGCGCCCGGCTCGCTCTGCGCCTCGACGCCACCGCCGTGCAGCTCGACGATCGACTTCACGATCGCGAGCCCGAGGCCCGAGCCCTTGGCCGAATCGAGCCGCGACGCGTCGACGCGGAAGAATCGGTCGAACACGCGCGGCAGCGCCTGCGGCGGGATGCCGGGTCCCGAGTTCGTGACCGCGATCTCGCCTTCGCCGTCGAGCCCCGCGTGCAGCGTGACGCTGATCTCGCCGCGCGGCGTGCTGTGCGCGATCGCGTTGGCGAGCAGATTCGAGATCGCGCGCCGGAAGAGCGCCGCGTCCGCTTGCAGCGCGAGCGCGCCGGCGCGGCGGACCGCGACGCCCGCCTCCGCGGCGGGCCCCTCGTAGTACTCGATCAGGCGGTCGACCTCGGCGGCGGCGTCGAGCGTCTGCAAGTCGAGCGACGCCTGGACGTTGTCGGTGCGCGCGAGGAAGAGCATCCCTTCGATCATCCGGTTGATGCGCTCGAGCTCCTCCACGCTGGACGCGAGCACCGATTGGTACTCACCTTCCGTCCGCCGGCGGCTGAGCGCAACCTGCGCCTCGCCGAGCAGGTTGCCGATCGGCGTGCGCAGGTCGTGCGCGAGGTCGGCGGAGAACTGCGAGAGCCGGCGAAACGAATCCTCGAGGCGCTGCAAGGTGCGGTTGAACGCGTCCGCCAGCTCCCGCAGCTCCGCGGGGACGCCCGCCGCGGGCAGCCGCTCGTCGAGGCGGCTCGCCGAGATCGCCCCCGCGCGCCGCGCGAACGACCGCAGCGGCGCGAGCCCCGTGCGCGCGACGAGCGCGCCGAGGAGACCGGCCGCCAGCGCGGCCATCGCGACCGCGAACACGATCCGCATGCGGTAGCGCTGCGCGATCTCGGCGCGGTGGCTCACGTCGAGCGCGAGCACGACGTTCACCGGGGTCTGCGCCGCGTCCCCGAGCCGGGCCCAGTCGGTCGACACGCGGAGCAGGTGACCCTGATACTTCACGAGGAACGTCCGTTCCGCGCCATTCGCGGGCGCGGAATCCGGCGGGCCGGCGATGGCGAGCAATCCGTCCACCCGGCTGCCCGCCGACGCGATGAGCTGTCCGTCCGCCTCCCGGAGCGCCAGCGCGAGATTCTCGTTGCCGACCAGCGCGTCCATGAAGCGATGCGGCTTGTCGCGCAGCTCGCTGAGCGACCGGCTCCGTTCGAGGTTCTTGCGCAGGAGCGGCAGCTTGCCGGCGAGCTCGCGGGCGTCGTCGGCGGCGAGCTGGTCCTCGAGCGCGCGATCCAGATAGAAGCCGCTGCCGGCGAGCACCACCGCGGCGACCGCGATGAACCCGGCGACGAGCCGCGTGCCGATCGACCAGCCGGACGGTGTCACTGGGGCGCTAGTGCCGGTCGTCGAGCACGTACCCCACCCCGCGGACGGTGTGGATCAGCTTCCGCGGATAGGGATCGTCGACCTTCGCGCGCAGCCGGCGGATCGCGACGTCGACGACGTTGGTGTCGGTGTCGAAGTTGACGTCCCAGACCTGCGAGGCGATCGAGCTCCGCGACAGCACCTCGCCTTGGCGGCGGACGAGGAGCGAGAGCAGCGAGAACTCCCGGTTGGTGAGCTCGATCCGCTGCTCCCCTCGCCGCACGCGGCGGCGGAGGATGTCAACCTCCAGGTCGCCGAGCCGCAGCACCTCGAGCTCTCGCACCGCGCCGCGGCGAAGGACGGTACGCACGCGAGCGAGCAGTTCGGCGAACGCGAACGGCTTCACGAGGTAGTCGTCGGCGCCGAGCTCGAGTCCGTGGACGCGATCCTCGATCTCGTCGCGCGCAGTGAGGAACAGCACCGGCGTCGGCCGTTCCCGACGCAGCGAGCGCAGCACCTCCCAGCCGTCGATACCCGGCAACATGATGTCGAGGATCACTAGGTCGTAGTCGGCGGTGCGCGCGAGGTGCAGGCCGTCGACGCCGTTCGCCGCGGAGTCGACGACGAAGCCGCTCTCGCCGAGCCCTTTGGCCAGGTACTCGCGGGTCTTCCGCTCGTCCTCGACGATCAGGATGCGCACTGGGGCCGTGGATCGGAAAGCCGCGCGCGGGATCGTAACCGGCGGCCCGGCGCGGGCACATTACGAATCGGTAATACCGTAGTGCGAGTGCGGTAGTGTGAGGCCGAAAGCCTGTCGTTCCGCTGACGCGCGGGCCGGCTGGTGCGTATACTTGTGTCTCCATGCAGCGCGTACTGAAGAAAGCGGTCCTGCTATTCCTGCTCGGGTGGTTTCCGCTGCAGGCGTCGGCACTGCCGCTGCTCGTCTTGCTCTGCGCGCAGGATGCTTCGATCATGCACGGCCCCGCGGTGCACGGCCACGCGCACGCCGGCGACCATTCGGGACATGACCAGCACGGCAGCGGCGACGACGGCTCGTCGCCCGGGTATTCGCACGCCTGCTGCCACAACCTTTCATCCGCGGCGGTGCCGTCTTTGGCGGCGTCCGGCGATGTTCCGGCCGGCGGCGCCGATCCGACGCCGCTATTCCATCCCTCCAACTTCTTCCCCGAGCAGCCGCTTCCGCCGCCGCTAGCGGCGTAGTCCTCGCCGGTCCTCACTAAGGACCGGGTTTTCCGCATTTCGCCTCGCCGCTGTGCGCGTCCATACGGCGCTCACCGTCGGCCGGCGGAGCATCTGGAGCGCACGGCGCTACAGCCGTCGCTCGCATTGAACGAGGATTGAAAAGACGTGAACCAGTTGCGAATCGCCTTAGCGTGGGCGCTGCTCGGCCCGCCTGCTGCGCTCGGGCAGACGAGTGCGCGGCCCGATCCGGCCGACCCGCGCGTGACCACGCCGCCTCCGGTGATGGAGTCGGCGTTCGCGGGCTACCGCGGCTACCGCGATGATCCGCCCGCGCCGTGGCGGGAAGTGAATGACGAGGTGCGCGAGCTCGGCGGGCACGCCGGACACCTCCGCACCGAGGTGCCGATCGACCGCGGAACGACGGCCGGAGAGCGCCCCCCCGCGAAGCCGGCCGCACCGGCGACCACGGGAGGAAAACATGCGCACTGAACGACACGCGCAGTGCGCCCTGGCCGTGACGGCCGCCGTGTTCGCGCTCGCCGGCTGCACGAGCTTCTCGCCCGATGGCGGTTTCGGCGACGTCGAGAAGATCGCGAAAGAGCGGCTCGGGAAGGACGTGACGTGGCAGCGCACCGACGAAGAAGCGGCGCGCGCTCGGGACGAGGTGCAGCGATTGCTGGCGAGCGAGCTCTCGTCCAACGATGCAGTGCAGATCGCGCTCCTCAATAACCCGGGGCTACAGGCCGCCTACGCCGGGCTCGGGATCGCGGAGGCCGATCTCGTTCAGGCGGGCCGCATCAGCAACCCGCGCTTCGCGTATCTCCGCACCACCCACGGAGACGAGCGCAAGGTCGAATGGGCGCTCACCTTCCCGATCATCGAGCTCCTGACGATCCCGCTCCGGACGAAGATCGCGGACCGCGGCTTCGCTCAGGCGAAGCTCGATGCGGGGCGCCGGGTGCTCGACGTGGCGGCGGAGACGCGCCGTGCCTACTACCGGGCCGTCGCCGCGCAAGAGAGCGCCCGCTACATGGAGCAGGTGAAGGACGCCGCCGAGGCAAGCGCCGAGCTCGCACGACGCATGGCGCGCGCCGGCAATTTCCCCAAGCTGACGGAGATGCGCGAGCAGGTGTTCTACGCCGAGGCGGTCGCGCAGCTCGCGCGCGCGCGGCAAGCGGCGCTCGCCGAGCGCGAGCGGCTGACGCGGCTCATGGGGCTCTACGGCGAGGACGTGCGCTTCAAGCTGCCCGATCGCCTGCCCGACTTGCCGACAAGTTTGCCCGAACCGCGGGACGCCGAGCAGATCGCGGTCGCGCAGCGTCTCGACATCCAGGCCGCGAGGCGCGAGAGCGAAGGCCTCGCCGATTCGCTCGGCCTCACGAAGGCCACGCGGTTCATCAACGTGCTCGAGCTCGGACCGGCCCGGACCGTGGAGACCCCGGAGCCGTGGAAGAGCGGCTTCGAGCTCTCGCTCGAGGTGCCGCTCTTCGACTGGGGCTCGGCCAAAGTTGCGCGCGCCGAGAGCCTGTACATGCAATCGGTACAGCGCATCGCCGAGGCGGCGGTCGACGCGCGCTCCGACGTGCGCGAGACGTACGCCGCCTACCGGACCACCTACGAAACGGCGAAGCACTATCGCGATGAGATCGTGCCGCTGCGGAAGAGGATCGCGGAGGAGAACGTGCTGCGTTACAACGCGATGCTGATCAGCGTGTTCGAGCTGCTCGCCGACGCGCGTGAGCAGGTCGCAACCGTCAACGCGTCCATCGCGGCGCTGCGCGACTATTGGGTTGCCGACGCGGACCTCCAGGCGGCACTCAGCGGCGCGTCCGCCGGGCGGCGGTCGCTACAAGGAGTTCCCCGATGATCACACGACGAAACTTCCTTGCCGGCGGCGCAGTCCTCGGCGCCGCGGCGGTGTCGCGGGCCGCGGTTAGCGCGGTTCCAGAAGCGCCGAGCCAGTCGAGCGCGGCGACCCAGCCGCCGCTCGCGCCTCCGAACGGCCGGCCCTATCAACCGGTCGTGACGCTGAACGGCTGGACGCTGCCGTGGCGGATGA
>Ga0126369_10002572_pt1 | contig 12940 bp, 12 predicted proteins | sample PanSoiMetaPlot_1_FD_109646 | JGI IMG/M metagenome (GOLD analysis project Ga0126369, IMG submission 109646) | Tropical forest soil microbial communities from Panama - MetaG Plot_1 | ecosystem: Environmental > Terrestrial > Soil > Tropical forest > Bulk soil | place: Panama | collected 2016-02-17 | reverse complement strand
GAACCCGAACGCATCGCCGCCATGGTCAACAACGACATTGCGGCCGCATCGCTGTCGGTGCCCCATGCCGTTGTCGCCGCCGCAGCCGGCTTGAAGATCTTGCTGCGCACCGGCGACTACATCCCACGCGCCGGCGGCACAGTCTGGTGCATGCAGAGCCTGGTCGAGCAGCATCCCGACACCGCCAAGAAAATCATCCGCGCGATCGCCAGGGCGGTGATGTATTTCCGCACCAACAAAGAAGGCTCGATCAAGGTGATGGAGCACCATATCGGCAGCATCAAGTCGGACGAGGAAGCGGGCTTGATCTGGGACCAGCTCCACGATTCATTCGGCGCCGAGGTACCGCCGGATCTGTTCCGCGAAATTCTCGAATCGCGCCGGCGCACCATGATTGCCGCACGGCAGTGGCCGGCCGATAAGCCGCTGCCCGATCCGGAACAGTTCCTAGCGCGCTCGCTGCTTGAGTCGACCTTGAAGGAAATGAATTACGTACCCGCCAACATCGCGCCGCCCGCGAAATCGAATTGAGCGGCTCTGGTGATGCAATTCACGCTCATTCGTTTTGCGCTCGTTGCGGGCGCCAGCGGCTCATCCGGTCCTCGATCAGCTTCACCATGCCGGTCATCACCAGCGACAGCACTGCAAATAGAACCAGTCCGGCGAATACGCCATCGACATTAAAGCTGCTTGCGGCGCGAACCATCACCACGCCAAGCCCGTCCTGCGCGCCGAAAAACTCCGCCACGACAACACCGAGAATGGCGCGGCCGATTGCGAGCCGCAGTCCGACGACAATGAATGGCAGCGCATTCGGGACGACGACGAGGCGCGCGACGTCCCAGCCCGTAGCGCCGAACGAGCGAACGACATTGATCAAAAGCTTGTCCGCGTTGCGAACGCCTTCATGCGTATTGATCAGGAGCGGAAACAATGCGCCAAAGAAGACGATAGCGACTTTCGACCACAACCCGATACCCAGCCACAGCATCAGCAACGGCAGAAAAACAAGCCGCGGCGTTGCATTAAATGCGGTGACGAAGGGATCGAACATTGCGTTCAGCGTGGCGGATCGGCCGAGCAAAATGCCGAGCGGCAGACCGGCAGCGATCGCCAGAGCAAGCCCGATCGCGAATGCGGTGGCGCTCACCCCAAGCGGGCCCCAGATCGTGCCGGTGGCGAACATCTGCCACAGCGTGGCGAAAATCCGGCTAGGCACCGAAAAGAACAGTCTGGTGCCCTGTTGCAACGGCAGGATATGCGGCAGCAATTCCCAAACGACGAGTACAAGCGCGATTGTCGCGGTGCCAAGCGCCAGCGATTCGATGCGTCGACGCAGCGCCGGCGTTACGAAAGCGCTAGCGCCGACATTGAGATCAAGAGCTTGGTCGGCCATCGCTATCGATCCCGCCGTTCCATTTATTGACTCGCACGCCAGGGGAACGCGGCGCGTTCGGCCCAACGGATGCCTTCGGTCAGCACCACGGCGATGACCATGACGGTGATAATGCAGGCGAACATGCGGTCGATGGCAAAAATGTCGCCGAACCGCGAAATGGCATAACCGATGCCCTCGGACGCGGCGAAGAACTCACCGACCAGGACTGCGATCAGCGCCCGGCCGACGGCGATGCGTGCGCCGGCGACGATATAGGGCAGCACGCTGGGAAAGAGGATTTTCAGGTAGATATCGCGCTCGCGCCCGCCGAGCGAACGCACCACGTTGATCAAAAGCCGGTCGACAGCGCGCACGCCGGAAGCGGCATTGAAGATGAACGGGAACACGGCGAGCGTGAAGACTATGACTGTCTTTCCAGCCAGGCCGACGCCGAAAAAAATCACCAGCAATGGAGCGAGTGCAACCAGCGGACTCGCGTAAAACACCGTCATCAGCGGATCGAGCGCATAGCCGATCCGGACCCGCCATCCCATCAGGATGCCAAGCGGCACGCCGACGATCACCGCGGCGAGCAGGCCAAGACCAAACGGCACGGCGCTGACCGCAAGATCGTGAAGCAAATCGCCGCTTTCGACCAAATCCACGAAACCCGCCGCAATGAGAGAGGGCGTGGTGAAAAACAGCGGGTTGAGTGGAACGACGAGAAATATCGCCTGCCAGACCGCGAAGAACAGCGCGACGGTGAGTACGCCGAGCATCGCGTCGCGATGCCGCTTCACAAAGCTTGCGCGAGGCAATCGTTCATCGACGAGGCACTCCACCGTCATGGCGCTAGAGCCTGTTGATTTGAGGTTCAACCACGGGAGTTTTGTCACCGATAAGTCATATCGCGCTAAATCGCAATTTCGTCCTTCAATGTATTCCAGATTTCCAGCTTGAGATCGTTGAATTCCGGCGTGACCCGCATCTCGTATTCGCGCGGACGCGGCAGTTTGATGTCGAAGATTTTCTTGGTCCGGCCGGGACGTTTGCTCATCACCAGGACGCGATCGGATAAATAAATCGCTTCATCGATCTGGTGCGTCACGAACAGCACGGTCTTGCGGGCCTCGCGCCAGATGCGCAGAAGCTCGACCTGCATCAGGTCGCGGGTTTGCGCATCCAGCGCCGCGAACGGCTCGTCCATCAAGAGCACGTCGGGATCGGTGGCGAGCGCCCGTGCCAAGCCGACACGCTGCTTCATGCCGCCCGACAATTCGTGCGGATAGTGGCTTTCAAAACCGCCAAGGCCGACGAGCGAGACGAGTCGTTCGGCGACAAGGCGGCGTTTGGCCGCCGCCGTTCGCTTCAATTCGAGCCCGAGCTCGATATTGTGTTGCACCGTGCGCCACGGCAGCAAGCCAAATTCCTGGAAAACCATGGCGCGCTCGCTGCCCGGGCCGGTGATCTTGCGGCCGTGCATCGTCACCTCGCCGGAATCCGGTTTGATCAGACCAAGAAGAACGTTCAGGAATGTGCTCTTGCCGCAGCCGGAAGGGCCGACGATTGACAGGAACTCGCCCTCCTCGACATCCATGTCGAAGGCGTCGAGCGCGGTCACTGCCGCGCGGTTCGGGGGGCAAAAGGTCAGCCTGACGTTGCGGGCTTGGATATAGGCGGGCATTAACAATCCGAGCGGTCGGGCCTGATCGCGCCTGACTGTGTGTCGTCGCTCGCCCGCAATGAATTAAACTCCGCGCCGCGTTCGCAAACACGCGATCGGCGCCAGTCACAGCTTTCAAGCCGCATCACAGCTCTCGTCCGCCTGTCAATTTCGGCGCCGCCATCATTGCCGCAAGTCCCTCGATCTCCGCAACTACTCGCTCGGTGGACGCGTGGTGGAGCATATGGCCGACGCCCGCAAGCGTCACGAGCCTGGCATGCGGCACGGCGGCGGCAAAGGGCATGGCGTGCAGTTGCGGCGCGACGACGAAGTCCGAGGTCCCGCTCATGACCACGGTCGGCATCGAAAGGCCCGGATAACGCGCGGTTTGTGGTTCGAGGTTACGTTTGAGATCGGCCATGTCGCGCGCATTGGCGAGAAACGTCGAAGGCCGCAGCAACAGGAGTGCGGCCGAACGTTTAAGATAGCCGCGCGGCGGCAGTTGCGGCAGGAAGGCCGATCCGAGCGCCAAACCGATGAAAGGCAGACCGAGCGGCAGCGCCAAGGTGCGCGCATAGATCCACCCCAAGACCGGCATGGCGAACAGGGCATAAAGCGACGTCGTAGGATGAGCGAGCGGATAAAACGGCGACGCGAGCAGGATGAGCGCCGCGGTCCGATCGGGATAATCGAGCGCAAAGCTCACAGCCAGCGCGCCGCCCCAGGAGTGACCGACGATTATCGCCCGCGCGACACCAAGCTGGTCCAGCACCTCGCACAGAATGGCCGCCTGGAATTGTGGCGCGCTGCCGTGACGGCCTTTGCGTTTGCTCCAGCCCATGCCCGGCCGGTCGATCAGAATGACGCGGTGTTGCGCGGCGAGCCGCTCGCCCAAATCGAGCCGCATGTCTTCCAGGTTGCAGCCGGCGCCGTGGATGAGAACGATCGGCGGCGCATTGGCTTGTTGCTCGCCGAGCTCGACGACGTGCTGACGCATTCCCTGCACTTTGACAAAGCGTCCGTGCGGCGGATGGGCGCGCCCGATCAGCCACGAACCGATTACGGTGACGAGTGCGCCGATTGCGAGAATGATAGCGACGACGATGAGCGTATGCATTGGTCAAAACTCCTCCCCAACTCACGGGGGAGGACAACAGCTCACAGCGCCTCGCCCTTGAGCCAGCGCGCGCCTTGCGCATAGAGCGCGTCAAGGTCCGGCCCTTCGAGGCCCGGCATATCTGTTTTCACTTTGTAGCCGATCTTGGTCTGCAAATAGGCCAGATGCCGGTAGCCTTCCGGAAAACGCCTGAGCAGATCCTGGTCGAGCACGAGCTTGGCCGCCGGATCGACTGGGTCGAGGCGGTCTTTCTCATAAGCAAGCCGGCGCAGCACCAGTCCCCAGCGGCTGCCGCGATTTTCGAAGAAATCGTAGAAGCGCCCGGTGCAGACCACGTCGCAGATGACGCCGTCGACCGGTGCGCGCTGCGAGATTGTCATCTTTGTCTGCGCGATCGCGCGGCTGCCTGATACATCGATCACGCTGCCGCCGAGAAAATGCAGGATGCGCACGCCGCGCGCCCAGCCCTGCTCATTAGCCTCGATGAACTCCTCGAAACTGCCCTGGAACCATGTCGCCGTCATGCGGCCGCCGGAATGCCAGACCGTGCGGAAGCGATCCCATAGCCGGGCATCGCGCCATACCGCCCAATTTTCCACGAGTTCGCGGATGATGCGTTTGTCGTCGTCAATGCTCATTGCGTCGGGACCGGCTGCTGTGAGGAGGAACGGTGGGACTAAAGGCGAGACCCGGCATGGAAAATCACGCCGTCAGGAAGCCGAAGCTCAATCAAATATCTCGACCCTCGACTTTTTCGCGCAGTGTTTTGACCGTGTCCGGCACATTGCGCAGGTGCGGATCGATCGCCAGCGCCGCTTGATAAGCCTCCAGCGCATGCTTGTCGTCGCCGATGTCTTGCAGAATGAGGCCGAGTCCGGCGAGCGCCCCAAAATGGCGCGGTTCGCGAACCAGCACTTCGCGAATATCGGCGAGCGCGCGGCCGTATTCATGATTGATGTAGTGAAGGGTCGCGCGCCGATTCCAGGCTTCGACGTAATCAGGCTTGACGGTGACGATCGCGTCCAGAAGCTTGATCGCGAGATCGTAATCCTTGTCCTCGGTCGCGTCCTTCACCCGGCTCATCAGGAGGTTGCAGGTGTCACTGTCGGACGACATCCAGATTGCCCAGATGCGATCCTCTATCGCCTTGGCGCTAGCCTCGTCGGGCGCAATCTTGAGCGCGCCGAACAGCGTATCGAGACTGAACGCCAAGCCCTTAGGTCCCGCCTGCGGTGGATTGGGCGATATCGGGAAATCGCGCGGGGTCTGCGCAAAGGCCGATGGAATGAGTGGCGCCAGTGCTGGGATCGCCAGCGCGAGGGCGACAACGGCGACGAGGTTCGGGAATCGCAGGCTCATGTCGCTAAATCTATTCTCCCGCTGCCGCGCGGCAAGCGGGAAAACGACGTGAAGCCGGCGCGCCGCAGCCAGCGGCTAACCGGACGGTAGAGGATCTGTTGGGACGATCGATCAACCCTGGCGGGCTTTGAACCGGCGCTGCGTCTTATTGATCACGTAGACGCGACCCTTGCGCCGCACGATACGATTGTCGCGGTGGCGGGCGCGCAGCGATTTCAATGAATTGCGGACTTTCATGGCTCGATTTCCTAAGCTGCGCGGTTGATTAGGGGTGGCAAGCGAGCTTGTCAATCTTGGCGGGCGCATGCCCGAAGGTACGAGAGTTGAACCATCATGGACCGGCATCGCGCGGTGCTGCGGCTTATTTCCGGGGTCGGCAAAAAGGGGCCGGCGTGCTTTGCCATTGAGGCACAGCGCAAGCGTTTTGTGCTCGACCTTGGCGAAGGGCCGCCGCCGGGCTGCCTGCCCGACATAGCTGCGGCGGCGCCGGCTGACGCCCTGATCCTCAGCCACGGCCACAGGGATCATATTGGCGGCCTTTCGCTTCTCCCCAAGCTCGGCAATCCGCCGGTCTATGCTACCGAGATCGTAGCGGAAAGCTTGCCGGGCGAGATTAAGGCGCGCGCGCTGCCGATCCACGGCACCACCGATGTGCTTGGCATTGCGCTCGAAACCGGACGCAACGGACACGCTCCGGGCGGCATCTGGCTTCGTTTCGGCCTCGGCGAAGGCTTCCTCTATACCGGCGACTATTCGGCGGAGTCCGCCCTCTATGTTTACGATCCGCCGACGCAGCCGGCCGCCACGGCCCTGATCGACTGCTCCTATGGGGATTATGAGCGCACGCTCGCGGCGTGCTGGGACGAGTTTGCCGCGTATCTCGGCAAGGGTCCGCTATTGTTGCCGGTGCCGGCCAATGGCCGCGGACCCGAAATCGCGCTTGAACTGATGCGGCACGGTTGTCGCGATATTTTCATCGACGGTGCGATGCATAAAGCGCTGCGGCAGCTCGAGGGCGGCGCCGGCATTTCGCTGCGCGAAGGGCTTGCCGCGGAGATCCATCACCTTGTCGAGATCGCGCGTCCAATTGACGGCGCGCGCGGCGTGATGCTCGCCGCGTCTGCCGACGGAGCATCGGGCGCGACGGCGCGACTATTACCGGAATTCGAGGGATTGCCTGACGTCAAAATTCTCTTCACCGGTTACATCAACCCGAACACGCCGGCCGAGCGTCTGGTGCAAAACGGGCGCGCGCAGCGCATGCGCTGGAACGTCCATCCGCGACTGTCCGATACCCAAAGACTGGCGCGAACGCTGCGCGCGCGGGTCATCATTCCCGCCTTCTGCGATCGTGCGCAGCTTGCCGCGCTCGCTGCCGCTTTGGCGCCGGCGCGCGTCACCATGGACGCGGTGGTTGAGATTTGATCTTTGTGCCTACGGAAGGTTATGACGCCATCCAGGCGGACGCACGCTGATTACCGGCAGCGCAGATGAGATGAAACGCGGGCAGACCCAATGGCTGTAACCAATCCCAAAACGATGTATTACACGAGCGTCGGACCGCTCCTGAAAGTGTTCGACGTCGATGTTGACGGCGCCCAATTGCACGAACGGGGCGCCGTCACGCTGCCGGCCAATATCCAATATGCCTGGCCGCACAAATCGCGGCGTTACCTCTACGTGGTCTCCAGCAATGGCGGCCCCGGGACTTCCGGCGACAAGCATTTCGCCAACGCCTTTGCCATCGATGCCGCAACCGGCACACTTCATCCGCACGGCGAGCCGGCGGCGCTGCCGTCTCGGCCGATCCACGCCAGTCTCGATCGCAGCGGCGCCTATCTGCTGACGGCTTACAACGATCCGAGCGGACTGACTGTGCATCGAATCGGCAGCGACGGGGCAATCGGTGCAGCAGTAGATCAAGAGCCGGGTCTTGATACCGGCATCTATGCGCATCAGATCCTGGCAACGCCGGCCAATCGCTGCGTCGTGCTGGTAACGCGCGGCAATAATTCCGCGGCGAACAAGCCCGAAGATCCCGGCGCGATCAAGACATTTGCTTTCGACAATGGAAAATTGAGAAACCTAGCATCGATTGCGCCTGGCAAGGGTTTTGGTTTCGGTCCGCGGCATCTCGACTTTCATCCGGTCAAGCCGTGGGCTTTCGTCTCGATCGAGCGGCAGAACAAGCTCTATGTCTATGCGCTGAACGAGGCGACCGGGCTATCGCGCGAGCCCACTGTCATCAAAGAGACCTTGTCCGATCCCAAGACACCGGCAGCTCAGGGTGCCGGCGCGATCCATGTCCATGCCAATGGCAAATTCGTCTATCTGACCAACCGGACCTTTCCGGCGCGCGAGGGCGGCCGAGAAGCTTCGCTCGGCGGCGAAGACAACCTTGCCGTCTTCGCGATCGATCAAAACAGCGGCGAGCCGAAACCGCTGCAGCACATCGACGGAAAGGGCGTGCAGTTGCGCACTTTCGGCATCGACGCCAGCGGGCGTCTCCTCGTAGTGGCCAGCATCATGCCGATGCTGCGCAGCGATCGTACGACCGTGCCGGCGGGAATGACGGTATTTCGCATCGCCGCGGACGGCACACTCGTCTTTGCCCGCAAATACGACGTGAACGTTGGAACCGCGCAGCAATTCTGGAGCGGGATGGTCGCGCTGCCCTGATGCTAAAGTCGATCCGACGAAAATGGAGGCGCGGCAATGATGCCCGCCCAAGTTGACCGCAATCTGCTATTCTCAAATCGAGGAGTGCGACCGCGGGCCTGATCAAAAAAACGCGCGGCGACTGCACCGGGAGGAGGAAACGGCAATGAGAAAACTGCTTCTCGTTCTCGCCGCCGCCGCGGCTACCTGTTTCAGCGCCGCGCTTTACGCCGACGACTATCCGTCGCGCCCGATCACAATGATTTCGGTTTTCGGGCCTGGCAGCGCCAGCGACACGCTGTGCCGGATCATTGCCGACAAGCTCGGTACGGCTCTGGGCCAGCCGGTGATCGTGGAGGATCGTCCCGGCGCCGACGGCGCACTTGCCGCACTTTACGTCCATCACCAGCCGGCGGACGGCTACACGCTCATGATGGGGACCAATTCGCCGCTGTCCGCCGATCCCTATCTGCACAAGGACGTCAATTACGACCCGGTGAAAGACTTTGTGCCGATCACGCGCGTCGGCAGCTTTACCCTGATGCTCGTCGTCGACCCGAAACTGCCGATTCACTCGGTGCAGGAAATGCTCGACTACGCCAAAGCCAATCCCGGCAAGCTGGCCTTCGCCAGCGGCAATACGGCCGGGATCGTCGCGGTCGAGACGATCAAACATGACGCCGGAATCAGCGTGCTGCACGTACCTTACAAAAGCACGCCGCCGGCGATCGAGGATATCATCGGCGGCCGGGTGTCGATGATGCTAGCGGATTTCACGACCGCCATGCCGCATGTGAGCGCCGGCACGCTGCGGCCGATCGCAGTGTCGCGCATCCGGCGCAGCACGCTGTTCCCCGACCTACCCACCCTGGATGAAGCCGGCATCAAAGGCTTCAATTTGGATACCTGGGCCGGCTTGGTCGCGCCGGCTGGCACTCCACCGCAAGTCGTGACCAAGCTCAATGGCGCGCTGCGCAAGATCATCGACAGTCCGGAAGTGCAGGCCCGATTCAAGAATGTCGGATTCGAAGGCTTTTCCTCCACGCCGGAGGAACTGGGCGACTTCATCAAGCTTCAGCTCGCGTTGTGGGGAAAGATGATCAAGACCGCCAATATCCAATCGGATTGAGGGCGAACTGGGCGGGCGCGTTTCACGCCCGCCCTAAAAATGCGCCGCGAAGTCTTAGTGATGATCGTATTCGGCGGCGACATCCTTTCCGGTGTAGTCCGGCATATACGCCGTCGAAACGAAACTAATCACCGCACAAACCGCGAGATAGATCGCGATGGCGTAACCGGTGTGGTAGGTCGCATAGAGCGCGGTTGCGATCAGCGGCGCCGGGCCGCCGGCGATCACCGAGGCGAACTGATAGCCGAGCGACGAGCCGCTATAACGCAGCCGCGGCGTAAAGGCTTCCGCGATCAGCGCCGCCTGCGGGCCATACATCATGTCGTGCGGGATGAGCGACACTACAATGGCGATGAACACCAGCGTGGAATTGGCGGTATCCAGCATGCCGAAGTAGAGGAACGCGAACAGGCCGCAGATGACGACGCCGATGAGGTACATGTTCTTCCGACCGATAACATCGGACAGATGACCAAAGATCGGAATTGAGAAGAACGAAACAACCGAGGCAACCGTCACCGCGAACAAGATGAAGTCCCGTGACATGTGCAGTTGGCCGGTCGCATAAGCGAATACGTAAGCGGTGAAGATATAGAACGGCGACTGCTGGCCCATGCGTAAGAGCGCGGAGAGGCAGACTTCCTTCGGCTGTTTCTTCATCACCTCGACAATCGGTGCGCGCTCGATCTTGTTCTCGTTGAGGAGCTTCTGGAACACCGGCGTCTCGAGGATGCCAAGCCGAATCCACAGTCCGATCCCGATCAGAACGATGCTCAGCGCGAATGGCACGCGCCAGCCCCAAGTAAGAAATTGGTCGCCCGACCAGGCGGTAGCGCCGAGCATGACCACGGTCGAGAGAAACAAGCCGGCGGGCACGCCCCATTGCGGCCACGAGGCGAGGAAGCCGCGGTTGTGCTGGCCTTCGCGTGTCCATTCCATCGACAACAGCACCGAGCCACCCCATTCGCCGCCGACGCCGATGCCCTGGATGGCGCGCAGCACGGTGAGCGTGACGCCGCCCCAGATGCCGATCGAATTGTAAGTGGGCACGAATGCGATCAGGAACGTCGCGACGCCCATGAGCATGAGCGTTGCGATCAGCGTCGCCTTGCGGCCGATGCGGTCGCCGTAATGGCCGAAAATCGCAGCCCCGATCGGGCGTGCGGCGAAGCCGACGAAATAGGTGCTGAACGCCAATAGCGTCGCGGTGGTCGGATCGGAGTTCGGGAAATAAAGCTTGCCGAAGACCAGTCCCGCTGCGGTTCCATAAAGGAAGAAATCGTACCATTCGATCGTGGTGCCGACGGTGGCGGCGATCACCGCCTTGCGCAGCTGGCGCGAGTGATCGGCCGCGGAAAGCGTGCCGTAAGAAGCAGCTATCGAACTCATTGGCGTCCCCCCTGATTCGGAGTCCCGTCCCGCTATCGCGGGGTGTTACTCCTGGGGCAAAGGATAATTTACGCCCGTACCGAGGCAAGCGTTTTTGAACGCGACCGTTCAACGCATTGTCCTTGCAAGCCGAAACCCGCCTGAGCCGCGGACGCGCCAGCCGCAGATGGGCCAACCATCTGCAGATGGGCCATGTCAGAAGGACGCTACAAGCTGAGATCGCTTTGTGCTGGAATAGTCGGCGGAGGAAACACCAATGCAGATCAGGGTATCGCCGAACAGCTTGCAATGCAGCGCCGAGGAATGGGAGGCGCGAGTCGATCTCGCGGCCGCGCACCGGCTCGCCTTCATGCATGGTTTCAGCGAGGGTATTTTCAACCACCTCACGCTGACCGTGCCGGGCAGCAGCGATCGCTATTATCAGATCCCATTCGGCATGCATTGGTCGGAAGTCACGGCTTCCTCTTTCATGGAAGTCGGGATCGACGACGGCAAAGTCAGGCGCGGCACCGGCGACGTCGAGCGCTCCTGTTATTGCATTCACGCGCCGATGCACAAAACGCTGCCGCACGCCGGAGCGGTGTTTCACACCCACATGCCCTATGCCAGCGCGCTCACACGGCTGGAAGATCCGCGGATCAAAGAGATCGGCCAGACCGAGGTCATTTTGATGGATGCGATCGCTTATGACGATCACTATAACGGCCCGGCATTCGATCCTGCCGAAGGCGTGCGCCTCGCCAAGGTCGTCGGCAATAAGACGGTGCTGTTCATGGCCAATCACGGCGTCACCACGCTCGGTGTGACCGTCGCCGAGGCCTATAACCGGCTTTATTACCTTGAGCGCGCCGCGCAAGTTCAAATCTACGCCATGTGGACGGGCCAGCCGCTCAAACCGCTGCCGGCCGCCGTGATCGAGAAGACCAAGCGCGAAATTAGCGAGGCCAACTTCTACGACCCTCCTCCCGCCCAGCGGCACTTCGATGCGCTCAAGCGCATCCTCGACCGGAGCGAACCCGACTACAAAAATTAGCGTCGCCCTTTTGCTCCTTCTCCCCACTTGCGGGGAGAAGGTTGGGATGAGGGGGCGTTGCCCCTGGGCTCAGACTCGCGGCCGCGCCCTCTCACCCGGATTGCTGCGTAAGCCGAACCAGGCGAGCGGTTTTCACTTTAATTTGGCGTCGATCGGCGCATTCCTCTTTATTTCCTCAATATTCCATTCACGCGAAACCTGTATTACATTCACGCGAAACCTGTACTTACGTGGCTCGATATTTGGACTGTTGAGATCGCGGCCATCGCCTTCTCAATGAAGAAAGCATGGCGTTGGGAGCAACGGGCGGCGGTTTTTCGACCGACAAATGGGGTGTTGGCCGCCGACTCCCTGTGCCCGAGGGCGCGTACGCAGATCAAGGTAGGATCCTGATGAAATACCGCAGTTACGGCGTTCTCGGTTTATTTGGCTTGTTGTTCCTGCTGATCATTTCTGGGAGCTGGTACACGATTGATCAAACACAGCGCGGCGTGCTTCTGCGGAATGGAGCGTTTATTGAGGTCGAACAGCCGGGATTGCATTTCAAGCTGCCGATTATCGAGTCGGTCTACAAAATCGACATTCAAACCCATACCCGCACTTACGGAAGCGGCCAGGACGTCATGGAAGCCTATTCGGCCGACCAGAAGCCGGCGCATTTGCGAGTGAGCGTCACGTTCCACGTGGCGCCCGACAAAGCACAGGAAATGTACAATCGCTTTGCGGGCGACATGGAAGCGGCGGTATCGCGCCTTATCACGCCCCGCATGAACCAAGAGGTGAAGGTGGTCTTCGGGCAGTACACCGCCCAAAAGGCGATCGGTGCGCGGGGTCAGTTGAATGTCGATGCCGCCAAGGCTCTTGTCGAAGCGATTTCCTACGATCCGATCTTCATCATCGAGGGCGTTCAGATCGAGGACATTGCGTTCTCGAGCGAATACATCCGGTCTGTTGAGGCAAGGATGCAGGCGGAGGTCGAGGTTCAGCGGCAGCAGCAGACCTTGGCTCAGGAGAAAATAAAAGCCGAGATTGCGCAAGCGACCGGACGCGCCAATTCGATCCGGGCCGAGGCCCAAGCGCAAGCCGACGCGATCGTCCTTCGGGGCGATGCCGAGGCCAAGGCGATCAAGGCCCGCGCCGACGCGTTAGCGTCTAATGCAAACCTGATCGCGCTCACACAAGCCGAGAAATGGAACGGTCAGCTTCCGACGACG
>Ga0126369_10002571_pt1 | contig 12940 bp, 13 predicted proteins | sample PanSoiMetaPlot_1_FD_109646 | JGI IMG/M metagenome (GOLD analysis project Ga0126369, IMG submission 109646) | Tropical forest soil microbial communities from Panama - MetaG Plot_1 | ecosystem: Environmental > Terrestrial > Soil > Tropical forest > Bulk soil | place: Panama | collected 2016-02-17 | reverse complement strand
AGGCGGTCTCGACTGTGTCCCCTTCCGACGTTGCTGCATGAGTCAAATTGTTCACCGCCGGTGCCGTTTCCGCATCTCGATTCGGGTCGTCGGTTTGGTCGATGTTCACCAATGCGGTGCAGGAAATGGGAAGTTGCACACAACCACAATCGCTTCTCCAGAGTTCGGTTTTCAAACGAGGAGTTTCTCGTTATCTTAAAAGAACAAGTTCCGAATCGGGGCGTGCACGCAATGCGCTACTTCGGCCTGCTCGCCCCTCGTACTAAGGCGTGTGCGTGGGGCGCCGTATTTAGCGTCCTAGGGCAAAAGAAACGTCATCATCCTCCCCGATTAAGCTGGCGTTGGCTCCGCTGGAAAGCGTTTGGCACCGATCCACTCCTCGATAGCGGAGGCCAAGTTATGCATCGAGTCGGCTGGATTGCTCCAGCTCCGCCTCCGCATAGGGCGCTTTGATGTAAGTCTCCCTCGCTCCGCATTGCAAAGACTCAAAGGACATAACGTATTCGTACACGCCACCACCGTGTTTGAGGAACCCTATCCCCCGGAGGTTTTGTGCGTTCCGGGCGTTCTAGCTAGTCGGGCGGTCGCCAAACAGTAAGGTACTCTCGTCGAGAACGCCCCATGCGGACTCCTTCTGTGGTTGTTCGTTCTCGCAATCCTGAGTTGGCTCTTCATTGGTTTGCGTATTCCCATATCATGCAGCTCACTAACATTTTCGGAAGACGAGTTTTGTTTTTCCTATACAATCAAGAACCGGCACGGACAGTTTCAGGAGTCGAAGCTGTTCGAGCGGTTGTTTGAGCAGAACTGCTGACCTGCCCGTACCGAGTGATCGCGAGACCCTAGCGCAAGTGCTGACTTCTTTCGGGGCGAAGGTCGTCCGCGAGGCAAGCGATCCCACGGTCATTGTGGACAAGTGATCACAATCGCGCACACCGCGGATTGGTAGTAGCATGCTCACGATTCGACCGTGTTATGAAACGCCAGGTCGTTTTTGCCGGATTATTGCTCATCCTGCTCCTGTCCGGTATTTTGCGCTCCGCGATTGCCACTCGACTCGACAGCTTTGATCTGGATGAGGCTTACCACATTACAGCAGGTGTTACTTATGCGCGGCTCGGCGACTATCGCCTGAATCCCGAGCACCCGCCACTGGTGAAATTGTGGGTCGGTATGTTTCTACGTCCGAACATTTTCAAGACCCCGCAATTCCACCCGCTCGCCGATAAGTATGAGGAACGGCACTTCACTGAGGATGTCGTGTTCACGCAAAACGATCCTGACGTGACGCAGCGACGGGCGCGGCTAGCTATGTTTGGTCTCAACGGAGCTCTGGCTTTTGCTTTCTCGCTGGCTCTATGGCGTGTGTTTGGGAGCGAGACTGGTCCCGTGATGGCCACGGGAGCGATAGCTTTTCTGATGATTGATCCTACGGTCTCTGCCCATTTGCCAGTGGTTCTTACAGATCTGCCAGTCGCAATTCTGGGCACCACAGCGGTGCTACTGTCATGGAGTGCGTTTCGTTGGGGACGGATTCTTGATGTGGTGTTGGCTGGCTTGTCTCTGGGACTTGCGCTCGGGGCAAAACATACCGCTTTGATCGTAGTGATCGCCGTGACCTTGCTGGGTGCAATTATGTTGCTGCGCCAGGATGAGAGCCGTACCCGACTCGGTAGAGTCGGCGGGGTATTAGCTGTTCTGGTGCTGGCATGGGTCACGTTGTGGGGCCTCTACCGCTTTCGCTTCAATGAGAGCCCTTCGGGCGTCGATCTTTTCAACCGGACATTGTCCGCAAAGGTTGCCGATCTGCATCGGCCCCAGTTGCGCAATGCGGTTTCGTTCATGGTGCAAACTCATTTTCTACCGCGATCCTATTTGTGGGGTCTAGCCGACATTATGCATGTTGGTCTGGAAGGGAGCCGACCGGTTTTCTTCCTTGGTCGCACCTATTCAAAGCGTGCACCAACTTATTTTTTCCCAACCATCCTGCTCGTGAAACTGCCACTCGGCCTGCTGGCGCTCGCGTTGGCGGGTGGTACGCTCGTGCTCACTACGCGAAAATGGCCAGGCGAGGAGCCGCTATTGGTCCTAGTGCTGTTTGCCTGCTTGCTGCTTGTCATGCTCATGACAGGAACCTCGAGCTACGCGGGCATCCGCCACGGCCTTATTGTTGTGCCGCCGCTCGCTGTGGTTGCAGCTGCCGCGTTGGCCATTGCCAGGAAACGAAAGTCACGCATCTGGCTTATTAGTCTCGGCCTTGCATTTCTGGCAGCCGCAGCGTCAGCTGTCCCCGTGCTGCGGCCGTGGGAGTATTACAACGAGATCGTCGGCATGCAGGACGCGTGGCAGTATTTCGGCGACGAAGGAGCCGATTCAGGGCAGAGAACGAAAGAGATCGCTGTTTATTATCATCAGCAGTTGCAACCGAAGGGCGAATTGCCCTACCTCGACTACAGTGATTCATTTGCGGAAGACGCTCGTCGTGGAATACGTGACATGCAAGGGCTATGGAAAGACCATCCCGAGGCTGACAACTCGGATGTGATCAATGGAACTTTCCTGATTTCAGCGCCTTCTATTCTCTGGAATACATCGGCTTATGACTACACGCCGCTACTCAAAACAAAGCCCGTCGGACGATTCGGCTCCATAATGATCTATCGCGGCACCTTTGACCTTGCAGGCGCTCGAGCTTTCAGGTTCGTCGAGCGTGCGTTGGATGCAGAATATTCCAGCCAGCCCGATCTTCCCAAAGCAGCGGAATATATGACGACCTCGCTGGCTATCAACCCCGCTCCCTATTGGCGGTGGATTGAGTTGGGTAATATTGAACTCCAACGAGGTCTGCGCTCGGAGGCCGTTCGTGCGTACGAAAATGCTAAAGCGTACGTCCCAGCGGGAGACGAAATGATTGGCCCGATCGCGGAACAGATACGGCGGGTCCAGCAGGAAGACGTCAAATCTGTACCGATTCTGCGCAACCCCAAACTCGAATAACCAAATACGCTCGGTTGAGTCGTCGGCAATTCAGCCCGCGAGGCTTTCAATTATAGGATAGCGGAGCTGTTTGGATTGTGTGTTCATATCTAAGGACATGCCGTTACGCGCTGAGGCTTTCTCAATCCTCAGCCAGTGCTCTAGCGGAGATGGGATCGTGTACAGATGACGGGCAAGCCAGAAGTTGGCGCAAAGACGACTTATCGGCCGTTATACGGCCTGAAGGTGTTCTGGACCACAACCGCCACTGACATCAATGACTTGCCGGCAACCAGCCCGCACGGAAGTGACTCTTGCCCGATGCAGAAAATCTAGAATTTGCAATTGATCCGAACGCGAAACATGGCACAGTAACGACACACCGTGATATACGTTTCAACTTCCCGTGAGGGACGAGATCATTGCTGCAACATCCCGTGAGTAGAACGGAAGAAAGGAAGAAAGGCCCCGATCTGCTTGGAATTCCGACTCGCCGTGTGCCTAGTCGGATCCGTTTATGAAGTACACTCTCGCTCTTCTCGCCGATTCACTAAGGATCGAGGATTTTGGACAGGTAGAGATCGGAGCCGGTGGGAAACTAGGTATCTCGCATTCACTGCTGCGGGAGTCCGACTGCCCGGATCAAACTCTGAAAGCGCGGATCGGAGCGTAAAGGTCGCAATTCGCGGTCTTGAAGCAGCCATAACGCTTCGTAATCGTGGTTTCGATACGATTGCTCCAGTTGTGCCAGTGCGGCTTCCCGATCGCCTAGCTCGACATAATCACGGGCGAGATAGAAGTGAGATCGCATATAAAATTGGTGCACCTTCAAGCATTGTCGGAAATAGCCGTTCCTTCCACCCGAAGCGTACGCTGGCTTCAGCTTGTTTACTTCAGCGAGGAACCTTTCATAATCCGCGCCCCACAGAGGGGCAGACTTCTGCAGATCCTCAATCGATTCAAGGAACTTGCTCTCGATCCGGAACAGCCAAGATCTGGATTCGTACATGCTTAAGAAGTTGGGATTAAGCTTTTGGACCTCGCGGAATTGCTCTGCGCTTTCGTCATCTTGTCCGGCAGCAATGAAGGTGCCAGCTGCCTGGTGGTGAACAATCGCGGAAAGTGGATCCAGCGCCAGCGCCGACTGGATCTCCTGGATTGCCTCCGGATAGCGTCCCATCATGGTAAGAAACTCCCCGTACCACTGGTGTGCTGTGGAGTAACTCGGGTTCAAGGCCAGCGTCGTTCTGAACTCTTTCTCGGCTCCGGCGAAATCCCAATCCTGATAGAGGTTTACTTCCGCTATTGCGAGGTGCGCTTCCGGCAGTGAGTCGTCCAGCGCTAAGGCGCTGGCAGCCACCTTTCGTGCCTTCTGATACGCTTCAGATGGCAGCGTACCCGTATAAAAAGGCAGAACGATATAACACTGTGCCAGTCCCGCATAACTTCGGGCATCCGTAGGATCTTCCTGGATTGCTCGGCTGAAATACTCAACGGCTTTGCCGAGGGTCTCTGGGGTTCGCAGAGACCAGTACTGGCGGCCCAGCAGGTAATCCTGAAACGCCTTCGAATCCAAATGATGGATCGCTTGGGTGCTGTTTCGCTGCCGATCGGTTAAACGAAGCTCGATATGGCGCGCGATGTCCTGTGCCACATCAGCTTCGAGCTTAAATATATCGCTAACTTGTCGATCGTACTCCTTTGCCCATAGATGTCGATCGGTTGACGCCTGGATCAACTGAATTCGCACTCGCAACCGGTCAGCGGATCGCTCTACAGAGCCTTCCACAACTGCCCCCACATCTAACTCGCGCGCGATCTCGGGAACTGTCCGGCGAGTGGCCTTAAATTGCATCGCGGAGGTTCGAGAGATAACCCTAACGCCGGACAACTTCGCTAGATCTGTCGTTATTTCATCCGTGATGCCGTCTGCGAAATATTCCTGTTTATCGTCACCTGATAGGTTTTGCAGAGGGAGGACAACGATGGACTGAATTGGCGCGAGCTCAGTACGACGCACTCGATTCTTGAACTCGAGCACCATCACACCGAACACCAGCATTGCTAAGACTGCCAGCACTATCGGCCAACGACGATGCCAGGCAGGTCGTACTGGCGCCGCGCCGATGGCCTTAGACGCCGGATTCACGAGCACGAGTTCGGAAGTTGGCCCATGTGGTGGCACTGGTAACTCGGCGGTGGCCGCCGATGCGACCGGCGCGATGAACCGATAGCCCCGACGCGGAAGCGTTTCTACAAATCGAGGGTTGTCCGCGGAGTCACCGAAAGCTACACGCAGCTTCCGGATGGCAGTATTGATGCCTTCATCGAAGGCGACAAAAGTGTCGGTCGGCCAGATTTTGGCACGCAATTCTTCGCGAGTGATGACTTCCCCGGGGCGCTCCAGGAGTGTGGCCAAGACCCGAAATGGCTGCTCCTGCAGAGATACTCGTCGGCCCGCTTTTCGGACATCGCCCGAGCCCATATCGATTTCGAAGAGTCCGGTGCGAACAACGCGGCTTGAACTCGCGGGCAAAGCCATAAATCCCCGCAGGGTCACGATTTTACCCCAGGATTTCAGTTCAGGACATCTGGGAACTCCTTTGGCAAGCAGAGCTTGGCAAATCAGAAACTGTTTAGGGCGGGTCGATTGACGAGGGCTCGAGTGTTTTTGTAAAGGAAACAGAACTGAGCCTTCCCTTCGGCAAGAAGCCATGCCGACTCACCAACACCATTAGAAAAAATTTGATTGCCCCAAGAGAACATATGTATTGAGGAGATCACCCATGGCGCCTCAGACGGCGATGGCATCTAACACGCCACCGAACCTTCCTTCCCGTCTCATCCGCGTACTCGCGCAGCCCTGGCTGGACCGCACGATTGCCGCGGTCGCGTGCCTGCCGCTGGCGTATGGCGTGTACTACAGGTATGTGCACTTTCATCACGGATTGCCACTGATTGCAGCTGTGCTCAACACGTCGATTCTGATCGTCACCATGCTGATGCGGCGTCCGCCGAAGCGCGTTACGCCAAATCCCTGGTACTGGCTGCTCGCATTTGTTGCCAGTTATTGGCTCGTTTTCATCATTTTCTTTGTACAAAAAGGAAGTCCGCTGGTGGCGAATTGGATAACGGATGCATTGGCGATAGTAGGTCTCCTGGTCATGCTCTGGGCACGAATCAGTTTGGGCAAGAACATTGGTTTAGTGCCTGCACAGCGCGAACTGGTGAGCACCGGCGCCTATGCCTATATGAGGCATCCCGTTTACACTGCGGTGCTGATCACAGCCATTGCATTCGTGCTTCGGGCTTATAGTCCGCTGAACGCGCTACTCATGAGTTTTCATGTGCTTTGGTTCATTCCGATCAAGAGTCTGGTCGAAGAAGATTTTCTGCGCCACGATCCGCAGTACGCGGCTTATATGCAGAGGGTGCGGGCGCGGTGGATTCCGTTCGTGATCTAACCGCAATCGAACATGGGAAGACACCCCCTGTGAGCTGGGCATCAACAAAGTACGATGTTGACGTCGCTCGTAATGGGAGTTGTGTCATGAGGATTTTCCGATGTTGTATCGCAAGCTCGCGCGCTCTCTTAGTCGGTTGTGTGCTCTTCGCGCAACACGGAGCGATACTAGCTGGACCGACTGCGGAAAACGGCGATTGGCCGACGTACGCGGCAGACCTGCGCAGCACGAAGTACTCGTCCCTCGACCTCATCAACCCAACGAACGTTCGCGACCTTCGCATTGTGTGGCGCTGGAAGTCACCTGATATCGATATCGTCAGGCAAAATCCGTCGCTCCACCTGAACCTCTTTGAAGCGACGCCACTTGCGATCGACGGTGTCCTGTACGTCATAACTAACCTAAGTCAGATTGCCGCGATCGATGCGGCGACAGGAAAAACCCGCTGGGTGTACGACCCCGGTGTGTATCGGCTGGGCACGCCTGAGCGCACCGGATTCGTCCACAGAGGCGTCGCGGCATGGGGTCCTCCCGGCGCGCGTCGAATTTTAGCTGAGACCGCCGATGGTTACCTTATTGCACTCGATGCACGGTCGGGCGCCCTCATTCGTGAATTTGGTACAGAAGGCCGAGTCGATCTGACCCAAGGACTGCGCCGACCGGTCAATCGAATCTCATACGGCATCGACTCTCCGCCCCTCGTCGTCGGGGACATCGTCGTGGTCGGCTCATTTGTGCGCAACATGAACTTGACGGTTGTGGGTGGGCCCGCATTTGGTCGTTTGATCTCCTGTTGTCTTTTGCAATCGAAAGATGCGTCATTTGCTATGGAGTTGTGCCATGAGGATTCTCCGCCGTTTTATTGCAAGCTCGTGCGTTTTATTAGTCGGCTGTCAGCTTTTCGCGCAAGACGGAGCGACGATATACAAAAGCCTCTGCGCTACCTGTCACGACGCGGGCGTGGAGCGTGCGCCAAATCGTGAAAGCCTCAAAGCAATGTCTCCGGAGCGGGTGCTTGCAGCAATGGAATCAGGAGCAATGGTCCCGATGGCTGGCCGCCTTTCTGCTGCTGAGCGCCGCATGCTTGCGAAATTCCTCACGGAAAAGCCTCTGGGACAGAAGACTCGTCCATCGGGAGTGGCGATTTGGAGCACTCCAACAGTCGACGTGAAGAGAAAGCTGTTATACGTGACGACCGGCGATACGGGCGAACGTATTTGGTCTACGTCGCCACCGGCATGCGGCGCGAAAAAGAAGTGCAGCCCCGCACAATCCGCCGCGGTGACGGCCATTCCCGGCGCAGCGTTTTCCGGATCCGTTGGACGGACATCTACGCGCGTACTCAACGAAGGATGGCTCCATATTGTGGGACTTTGATACGGTCGGTCCCTACAAGACAGTTAACTCCGTTGAGGCGAAAGGTGGCTCGCTGGACGGAGCCGGTCCGGCAATTGCCGGCGGGATGTTGTTCGAAAATTCCGGATACCCGGTTTTTGGTGGGATGCCGGGAAACGTATTGCTGGCTTTTTCTGTGGACGGGAAATAAGCGGATGGGACGGTGTCCTGGAGATCAGCCATGACGGAAATGTCGCGGAGGGACTTTATTCAGACCGCTGGATCGGCGCTACTCACGATGACGCGTTCGCTAGACGAGGATGAGGGACGGCGGGAGAAGCCTACAAGCAACCGAGAGGACCTCTGTTTCACACCAGCTACTGTACTGGCCGCGGCCATCCGCCAGAAGAAAGTGTCTCCGGTCGAGGTAATCAATGCGGTATATGTACGTCTTCACAAAATCAATCCAAAAATCAATGCATTTGCAACCCTCACGGAGGAACAAGCTCGGTTAACCGCAAGGGAAGCCGAGGCAGCGGTGATGCGAGGCGATCGGCTCGGTGCTCTTCACGGCGTCCCGGTCTCGATCAAAGATGTGTTCCTCACGCGAGGCGTTCGCACAATGTTCGGTTCCCGCATCCGGGAGAACTATGTGCCCAAAGAGGATGCACCTGCCGTGGCGAAGCTCCTCGCAGCTGGGGCCATCCTGATCGGAAAGACCACGACGCCCGAGTTCGCGTTCAAACCTGTTACTGATAGCCCTCTCACCGGAATCACAGGCAATCCTTGGGACCTCAAGAAAACTCCCGGAGGTTCGTCGGGAGGGGCATGCGCGGCAGTGGCAGCTGGTCTTGGCCCGATCGCCCTCGGCTCTGATGCTGGCGGCTCCATTCGCGCGCCGTCTTCATTCACCGGTATCTTTGGTCTGAAACCGTCGTTTGGCCGCGTTGCGTATTATCCCTCTCCCCCTGTTCCTTTGGTGCACGCCGGACCGATGGCACGCACGGTTCGCGATGCCGCGCTCATGCTCAATGTCATTGCCGGGCCGGACGAGCGTGATCTTGTTTCGCTTCCGGCCGATGCGACGGATTACCTCACCGCGTGCGAGAGGGGCATCCGAGGTCTTCGCGTGGCCTGGAGTTCGGCGCTGGGTTATGCGAAAGTGGACCCCCAAGTCACAGCCGTCACCGAAGCCGCGGCCAACGTCTTCGAGAGCGGTCTGGGCTGCAAGGTCGAAGCTGCCGACCCAGGTTTTGAAAACCCCTGGGAATCGCTCTCTATACTGATGGTAATGAACTTTGCCTTGCGGTTCCGCGGGTTCCTGCCCGAGTGGGAGAGCCGCATGGACCCCGATCTCGTCAAACTAATTAAAAATGTCGAACGGCTTGGTCCGACCGATTTTGGAGAGGCACTCGCCAAGCGCTTCGTCCTTTGGGATACGACACGACAGTTCTTCGATCGGTTCGACCTGTTGCTCACCCCGACGCTGCCGATTACGGCGTTCGAGGCGGGCCGGCCTAGTCCGGACGGGATGCCTGTCCCTGCCGGATCGCTTATCCCGTTTGCCGATTGGTCGCCGTTCACATATCCGTGGAACATCACAGGTCAGCCTGCTGCTTCGGTTCCGTGCGGATTTACGCGCCAGGGACTGCCGGTGGGCCTTCAGATCGTGGGCCGACGCTATGCGGACGCGACTGTTCTTCGAGCGGCGGCCGCATTCGAGGAAGCTCGGCCGTGGAATGAAAAAAAGCCACCGTTATAAGCCGTCATGCGTTCGGTCACACGAATCCGCCGCCCGGGGCGTGATTGAGTGCGTTTCGAGTTTAGTGGAGATGAATTCATGGCAACCGCAACTGCTCCTGCCGTGACCTCGCGTTCTCACGCGAGGTTCGCGTTCTTTGTGGTGTTCTATGCGCTCACGTTTCTCGCGGTGTACGACAAGGATGCACGCGTCTTCGACTCAACTTCACCGCTTGCGCAGCACTTCGCTCCGGTGAAGTGGTATGTCCTGGTGCATGGCTTCTTTGCAGCCATCGCGATGGCAGTCGCCGCGTTTCAGTTTTCCAATCGAATGCGCGCACGGTATCTTCCGGTGCATCGCGCACTTGGATACACGTACGTGACTTGCGTGTTCATTGCTTCCCCGTTTGCCGTGCTGATATCGAGGAAGCTTGCCCTTTCGACCTCACAGTTTGCAATGAATTGCACGAACGCATTTGGCTGGGCGACAACCACTCTGATTGCGCTCTATTGCATTCGCACGGGCAACATCGTCCAGCACCGGCGCTGGATGATCCGCAGCTATCCCTGGGCAATGACGTTTACTTTCAATCGCATCTTTAACGTACTTTTGCCCAGCACGCGCATAGGTCACCCCGGATTCGAGGCAAAACTCTGGTTGTCCGCCGTACTGGCAGCATTTCTGCCGAATATTCTGCTCGAGTGGCGGGCGATTTTCCCGGTTAAAGGAATAAAAGGCACTGCAGTCCCAAGCAGGGGAACCGCCTCGAAGTCCGAGCAGTGGAGTTGAGGTCAACTATGATGAACTGCGGGCAGTTCCCCGCAGCGACCGCCGCCTTTGCAGTGCCCGTCGCTTGTTTTCACATTGACTTCACAAGTGACTTCACAAGCGTTGAGAATTGTTCATCGCTACGTGTATGGTGAAAGAACTCCAAATCTTATCCTACGATTCACGCTGGCCCCTTGCATTTGAGGCAGAGCGGGATCGGATTGCGCAAAGACTCGGACCAATCGCCTGCCGCATTGACCACAACGGCTCTACTGCCGTTCCGGGGCTGGACGCGAAGCCCATCATCGATATTCAGATCTCGGTGCAACGGTTGCAGCCCATCCGAGGTTACGCCGAACCGCTCGCGACGCTGGGCTACGTTCATGTTCCCCACGTTGACGATGCGTTCTGCCCATTCTTTCACCGCCCGAGGGAATGGCCTCACACGCATCACGTTCACGTTGTGGAATCGCGAGGGCAGGAAGAGCGACGTACTTTGGCATTCCGCGATTTCTTGCGTGATCATAGCGACATCGCAACCGAATACGTCGCCCTCAAGAAGAGGCTCGCTGCCTTAACCGACGCAACAAAGGCTTCCTCCCGCGAAGCGTACGCGGGCGCGAAAAGTGAGTTTATCGAGCGTGTCGTTCAGGCTGCTCTGGCAGCGGGGTATCCACGTGACTACCGCTGACGCATCACCTTGGAGGGACTCTCGTGAGCATGCATATGAGACAACACATCAGCAAGATATTCCTGGTGCTACTCCTGGCAGTTCCTTGTGTCAGTCGTCAGTTGGCGGGCCAGACAATCAGTAAGACAAAGATTGTCCTGCTTGGAACTGGTGCGCCCGCTCCTGATCCCGATCACTCAGGCCCAGCGACCGCCATTGTGGTGAACGACACTGCTTATTTAGTGGACCTCGGTCCTGGAGTTGTTCGTCGTGCCAGCGCTGCCTATGCGCGGGGCATCGCCGCTTCTGGCTTTTCGTCTCTCACCAGGTACGGAATAGCACTATTGCCAGACCCAACTGCTCATTCAACGCTTCGCCGTAATTTTGGCAGCGAAGGATTGCGCCACAATTTTTCCGTTCCGCACGATGAATGTGTCCGTAGCCGCTTCGTACGTATTATCCGGGGTTTCTGCCGCCCATAAGATGTAGGCGTAGTCGCCATCGGCGTTTTGCTGACGCATCGAAAAAGCTGCACCGGGTTTGGAAAATTCCGAAATAAGCCTCTGGAAAAACGGCCTGATCGCGGCATCGCCTCGTAGCGGGCCGCCGGGTATAAACAAGACGGCATCGGGGGCGTAATCAGCGAGGACGCCTTCAAGGTCTTTATCGTAGAAGGCCTTTAGATGTTGATTGACGCCAACTACCGAGAAGAACCTCGAGCTTCTACGTAGGGCATCAAAGTTGCCTTTGCTCGATTGGAGCAACGAGAAATCGAGAATCACACCGAATTCATCACAATCGTAAGGGATCGGTGAATTGCAGAGAAGAACTGGTTGAGTGTTTTCGGATCTTCCCCGCCTTCAGCGTACCAATTGATAACGAAAGCAAAGAAGATCCATCGCTTGGAGGAGAATAAGCCACCCGCAATCGAACGTGCGTGGAAGCCTGGAAGATCAGCGTTGCCACTCTTGGCGTAAGCGCTCGCGCCGAGTGGCAGAGGCACAAGATAGATGAAATCACAGAGCGTGAGAATTCTGCGGTATTCGTTCAGTGTTTCGCGGTGTTGGAAGAAGTTGCCGCGCAAAGCGCGAGAATAATAGGAAACGAAATCATCCGGACACGACGCAAACGTCTGCACATCATTGAGGAATGGATGGACGGGAACTCCGCCATCGGTGAGGTTCAACAGCTGCTGCCAGCTGATCGTCTTGTAGTTGTCAGCTCCGAAAACGTAGCCGGCGAAAGCACGAGTGCTATCCGGCACGCGGGTCCGCGTGAGACCGGCCGAGCGGATAAATGCGCGGATTTTCTCGACACCGGCAGCCTTGAAGATCATATCGGTGGCGGTGTTATCACTCTCGGTGATCATGGCTTCCATGACAGCGCGTTCGTGAACTATTCCGCGTAGGTTGGGCGGATTGAAGGTCGGACTTGCCGGTGACCAAATGCTTGCATTGAGGACCAAATCGTTATTCGCGAGGGTGGCGACCACATTGCGAGAATCCAGCTGACGGAGACGCTCGCAGAGAGCAAAGGTCTTTATCGCGCTGGCCACGAACAACACGCGATCGGAGTTGAGTTGGACTTGAATTTTGGGTTTACCGCCAGCAGCGGGCACGAAGATTTTCAACGCCTTGTCACCTGGCAAACGTTCAAACAGTCCGACGATCTCATCCGCAGTATCGACAACATCGGTGGGGCTAGCCTCTAATCGCACCGCGGGCATGGCGGCAAAGGTCATAGTTGCGCTTTTCAAAAAATCCCGTCTCGAATGAGCCATGATTAGCCTCCTAGCAGTGATTTCGGACTTGGGAAGAAAGAACTAGCGGCACATTGTGAACCATGCCGCTCCTCGCTGTAAACAAGCGTCAGCAGCGAAGAAGCACATTGACAGATGGGATGAGTTCTACATGTCCGTTTAGGGCACAACGGCCGATGAAAACGAGTTAGGCTGTCATTGCCGTGGACGTATGTGGTCGTCCGCCT
>Ga0126369_10002570_pt1 | contig 12941 bp, 16 predicted proteins | sample PanSoiMetaPlot_1_FD_109646 | JGI IMG/M metagenome (GOLD analysis project Ga0126369, IMG submission 109646) | Tropical forest soil microbial communities from Panama - MetaG Plot_1 | ecosystem: Environmental > Terrestrial > Soil > Tropical forest > Bulk soil | place: Panama | collected 2016-02-17 | reverse complement strand
GGCTCCGCCGTGTGATCTACCAGATGCCGTTCGGGCGCGAGGGCTCGGCGCTCGAGCTCGTCACCGACGTCGAGCCCGAGAGCGGCTACACGTACACGATGATCTCGAGGAACGCCGGCAACGACCAGACGGGCAAGATCCGGCTCGAGCCGCTCGGCCCCAACCGCACCCGCTTCCACTTCGAGGAGCGGTACGACCTCACGAAGGCGCCGTGGAAGTGGTTCGAGGGACCCATCTACGGGTTCATCAACAAGAAGAACGAGGAGAGCATGCGGCGCGCCTCCGACTGGCTGTCGGCGCACCCCGACTACCGTGCCGACCTCGTGGCGCCCGAATCGGAGGCGCAGCAACAGACGAGCGGGAGCTGAGGTGGCCGACCGACACAAGGCGCTGGTGACGGCGCCGTTCCGAGGCGAGGGGCTCGTCAAGCTCGAGCACCTCGCCGACGTCGTGTACGACCCGTGGATCGAGCAGCAGCCGCTGCGCATCTACAACTCGGAGCAGCTCGCCGAGCGCGTGAGCGCCGAAAACGCGGACGTCGTGATCGTCGAGAGCGACTCGGTCAAGGGACCGGTCCTGGAGCTCCCTCTCGCCGCCGTCGGCTCGTGCCGGGGTGATCCGAACAACGTCGATGTCGCCGCCGCCACCGCCCGCGGGATCCCCGTCCTGCGCGCGCCGGGCCGCAACGCCGACGCCGTCGCCGAGATCACCGTGGCGCTGCTGTTCGCCGTCAACCGGTGCGTCGTGCGCGCCGATCGGGACGTGCGTGAAGGCGAGATCTTCCGCGACGGGACGATCCCCTACCAACGCTTCCGGGCCTGGCAGCTCGCGGGCCGCACCGCCGGCCTCGTTGGCCTCGGCGCCGTCGGTCGCGCCACCCGGTGGCGCCTCGAAGGGCTCGGCATGCGCGTGATCGCGCACGACCCGTACGCGGACGACGCCACGTACTCGCTCGACGACCTGCTCGCCGACGCCGACGTCGTCTCGATGCACGCCATGGTGACGCCCGAGACCCAGGGCATGATCGGCACCGAGCAGTTCGCCCGCATGAAGGACGGCGCCATCTACCTCAACAGCGCCCGGGCCATGCTCCACGACACCGACGCGCTCGTGGCCGCCCTCGAATCCGGCAAGCTCGTTGGCGCCGGGCTCGACCACTTCGAGGGTGAGCATCTCCCGACCGACCACCCCCTCGCGCTCATGGAGAACGTCGTGCTGACGCCGCACATTGGCGGCGCCACCTACGACACGGAGGCCAACCACTCGAAGCTCATCGCCGACGGCCTGGAGCAACTGCTCGGCGGGGGCAAGCCCGACAACCTCGTGAACCCGGAGGTCCTCTCGTGAGCCCGGAGACCAAGCTGACCGCGCAGGAGACGAAGGAACAGGTCCTGTGGGTGGCGAAGGAGATGCTGGCCACGAACCTGGTCGAGGGCACGGCCGGCAACCTGGGGGCTCGCCTCCCCGACGGCAACGCGGTGCTCACGCCGTCGTCGCTCGATTACACCGAGATGACGCTCGACGATCTCGTCGTCACCGACCTCGACGGCAACGTGCTCGAAGGCGAGCGCGGTCCGACGACCGAGAAGGCGCTCCACCTGTCGGCGTTGCGCATGCACGACGACATCAACGCCACCATGCACTGCCATGCCCGACACGCCACGATGTTCGCCCTCACGCGCCAGTCGATCCCGGCCGTGATCGAGGAGTTCGTCGTGTACGTCGGGGGTGACGTCGAGGTCGCCGACTACAAGACGACCGGGACCGACGAGCTCGCCGAGGAAGTCGCCAAGCGCGTCAGCGACCGAGCCGCGGTGCTCATGGCCAATCACGGGCTGTTCGCGGTCGGGAAGGACCCCAAGCACGTCCTCCACGTCGCGCACCTGGTCGAGCGCACCGCCGAGATCATCTGGGGCGCGCGGCAGCTGGGCGAGATCGTCCCGATCCCCGACGAGGTCAACGAGACGTTCGCCGGCTACTACCGCTTCGGCCGCACCGGGAAGTTCTGAGCCGCTCCGTCACGCCGTGATGGCGGCGAGGAACGGGTCGTGGAACCCGCTGCTCCCGACGGTCGTCGCTTCGAGCTCGTAGTGCTCGCCCGTCGGCTCCACGTCGAAGACGACCTTGGTCGCGAGCTTGCCCGGCTTGGTCTCGACGTTCAGGTCCGACCGGTTCCACACGCCCAGTTGGTCTTCGATCCTCCAGCTGCGGCCCTTCTGCTTGCACGCGAAGGCGTAGAGCTTGTCGCCCGTGACCGCGAGCAGCACCGTCTTCGTGCCCTTCCACGACGTCTTGGCGAGACCGCCGGCGCCCTGGTTGGACTTGTGCCGCTTGAACATGGCCGCCACGCCGCTCACCTTGTCGAGGCCGAACGACCCCCACGTCCCGGCGGGCTGCAGGATCCCTGTCGCCACGACCGGCTCCGGGACGTGCTCCTGTGCCGTCTCGTTGATCTTCGCAACCCAGTCCGTCGCCACCGTCTGCTCCTCGTCTCGTCTGTCGATCGGACCTCTTCATGGGACCACGACCGGCGACCGCCGCCATGAGTAGGGCCTACTCAAAATCGGCCCCACGGCTACCGTGCCGCCCATGAGCGGCAGGGAGCGGCGCTACTTCTCGCCCGAGATCGAGACCATGCCGCGCGATGAGATCGAACGGATCCGGGAAGAACGCCTCCTCGGCGACCTGCTCCCGTGGGCGTACCAGCGGTCCGCATTGATCCGCGAGGCCTGGGACGCCGCCGGCGTCACCCCGGACGACGTCCAATCGATGGACCAGTTCCAAGAACGAGTGCCCTTCATCGACAAGGACGCGATTCGGGCGTTCCGGGACCGTCACCGCGATCCGTACGGCGGCATGCTCTGCCTCGACCCGAAGCTGACCGAGGTGTTCAGCGCGATCTTCTCGACGTCTGGCACCACGGGGGATCCAACCCCGGCGCCGTACGCGGGGCGCGGTCCGAGCATGCTCGTGCGCGAGTTCTGGGAGCTCGGTTGCCGGCCGGGCGACTTCTTCACCTATTGCCTGTTCACCTTCCGCGGCCCGGGCATCCACGACACGATCCGCGGCATCGGCGCCACACCGCTGTTCGTCGACCATCAGCCGGCCGATGTCCCCCAGCTGATCCGGTTCAGCCGCGAGCTGCGCCCGACCGCCTGGTACAACCTCTCGGGCCCGCTCGTGCTCGCGATCGAACAGTACGCAGCCGCGTCGGGCACCGACCTTGCCGACGCGTTCGCGAGCTACCGGGGCGTGACGTTGGCCGGCGAGCCGATCGGACCACGGACGCGCCGACGCGTCGAGGACGGCTGGGGCCTCGAGCTGTTCGTACACACCGGCGTCGGCGACGTCGGCGCCGCCACCGAGTGCCGTGAGCACGACGGGTGCCACTTCTGGGAGGACACCTGCTATCTCGAGTCGCTCGACCCCGACGGCGTCGAGCCGGTCGGCGACGGCGAGCGCGGCGAGCTGGTGTCGACGACCTTGCTCGACAAGATCGCGCCGCTCGTGCGGTACCGGTCGGACGATCTCGTGCGCATCACGCACGAGTGGTGCGCGTGTGGCCGGACACACGGGCGCGTCTGGCCGCTCGGCCGCAAGGGTGACGAGGTCGTCGTCGAGGGTCGGTCGGTGCTGCCGGGTGACCTGTGGGCGGCGATCGAAGCGGTGCCCGAGACCGGCGCCGGTCTGTTCCAGGTGATCCGGGCGCGGCGCGAGGTCGACCGGCTGCGACTGCGCGTCGGGTACGCCAACGACGGCGGGCGTGGCAGCGCCGATCTGCGGACGCGCGTCACAGAGTCCGTGCATGCAGCGGTCGGCATCGAGCCCGACGTCGAGCTCGTCGCCAACGAGGAGCTCCTGCGCCAGGGCCCGCCGCACAAGATCCCGCGGGTGGCGAAGCAGTGACATGGTGACGTTCGCCAAGCGCTACGAGGATCCCCCTGAGGTGTGGGGAGTCGGGCGCATCGTCGTCGACGGCGAGGTGACGCCGTGGCCCGTCGCGCAACGCGACGTCGAGGACGAGGCGGAGTCGCTCGCACCCCGGCTCGCCGCCCTGGGGCTCGAGCCCGGTGGGCTCGTGCTCGTCGTCGCGATGCTCTCGCAGGCGGTGCATGCCGTCCCGCTGGAGCAGGCGGCGGGGAGGATCGGCGCGCTGTACTCGTCGGCCGACGCAACGCCGTTCGACGCGTTCCGGGTCGCCGTCCTGACGCGGCAGCTCGTACCGCATGTTGTGATTGGAATCACGGGCGGCGTGCTCGACGGCCTGGGCGAGGCGGGCCAGGATCCCGCCGACGTGCTGGGATCCGTTCCGGCGGTCGTGACCGCCGACGACGACGCGCACACCCGGCTCCGTGCCGCCGGTCTCGCACCGCGCCATTGGGTGAAGCTCGGGCCGACGAGCGCGATCGAGGATGTCGCCGGCGAGGGACCCGTCTACGACGTGTCGCGCTGGCGCGTCGAGGAGGACGGCGGCGAGCTGGTGATCAGCAATGTCGTTCCCCGGTTGACGGAGGCAAGGGCGCTGCGGACGGGTGTGCGCGGCCGGGTGGTCGAGGAAGGGCGCGTCAGCGTTTCCGGATCAGCGTGAGCCCGTCGCCGACGGTAAGGATCAGGCTCTCGACGCGCTCGTCGCCGGCGACCATGTCGTTGAACGCCCGGATCGCCTTCGTGTTGTCGTCCGATGCCTTCCCGTCGGCGACAGCGCCGCCCCACAGCGTGTTGTCGACGAGGATCACGCCGCTGCGCCGAAGCCGGGCGAGGACCTCTTCGTAGTAGTGCGGGTAGTTCCCCTTGTCGGCGTCGATGAACGCGAGGTCGAAACGCTCCTCCTGCGGAAGGGCACGGAGCGTCTCAAGCGCGGGCGCCAGTCGCAGCTCGATCTTCCCGTCCAGCCCGGCGCGCGCCCAGTACTTCCGGGCGACGGCCGTCCACTCCTCGTTCACGTCACAGCACAGCAGCGTGCCGTCGTCGGGGAGGCCGCGGGCGATGCTGATCGACGAGTACCCAGTGAACGTGCCGACCTCGATCGCATGCCGCCCACCAACCAGCCGCGTCAGCGCTGTCATGAACGCGCCCTGTTCCGGTGCGATCTGCATCATCGAGATGCCGCCGAGCTCCTCGGTCTCGGCGATGAGGTCGAGCTGCACGTCGTCGAGCGGCGGCGCGTGCGCGACGAGATAGTCGTGGACGGGCTTGGTGAGGAAGAACGACTTCGGCGTGTCGGCCATACGCCGCAGGCTAAGCGAGTCGGAACCGGGGCAAACCCACGGCGTCGGTCAGCTTGTCGCACGCCAGCGTGACCCGGACGCCGACGCGCAGCGTCTCCTCGGTCGCGTCGACGACGTTGCTCGCCAGCCGCACCGGCTCGTCCGACGCGCCGTCGACCTCGACCACGCTGACGTTGTACGGGACGACCGACTCGACGGCGGGGTGCAACGCCTGCAGGACCCACGTGTACGTGAAGACCGTGCCCGTTCCCGGCAGGGTGTCCCAGTCCCAGTCCAGGGAGCCGCACCGGTAGCAGCCCTCCGTCGGCGGATGCCGGTGGGCGCCACACTCGCGACACCGCTGGACGTCGAGCCGACCTTCCGCCGCCGCCTTCCAGAACCCCGCGTTCGTGCCCGTCACCGGGGGCAGCGGCAAGTCGGGCGGAAGGTACGGCGCGCCGTCGCGGAGCGCTGTCACGTACTCGCCCCTACCGGCGCCTCGAGGCCGTACAGCCTCGCCGTCGTCTCGTACGTGATTCGGTGCCGCTCGGCGGGATCGACGGTGGCGAAGATCCGCTCGAGGGTCTCCTGGGTATGCGGCCACGTGCCCTCGGGGTGCGGGTAGTCGGAGGCCCACAGCAGCGGCTCGACGCCGGTGAAGTCGCGGTTCACGACGCCGGCGGCGTCGTTGCCGAACGTGACGTGCCCCTGGCGGCGCACGTAGAAGCTCGGCCGCTCGGCGAGCTTCGGCTTCACCCACTGCTCGTGCTCCTCGAAGGCCTCGTCCATCCGCTCGAGCAGCCACGACAGCCACCCCGCGCCGCACTCGACCATCACCACGTGCAGATCGGGGAAGCGCTCGAGCACGCCGGAGGTCGCGAGGTACGCGAGCGTTCGCTGCGCACCCAGCCCCACCTCGACGTAGTTGATGACAGCGCCGCCCGCGCCGCGCTCGGTGACCGGGTTCGCGCCCGTGCCGACGTGGAAGCTCACCGGCATCCCGTGCGCCTTCGCCGCCGCCCACACCGGGTCGTACCGGTCGCTGTTGTACGGCCCCTCGGCGGGCGCCTGCATCGGCAGCATGACCGACCGCAGCCCGAGCCGCGCGACACGCTCGATCTCGCGCACCGACTCGTCCGGCTCCTGCACCGGGATCAACGCCGCACCCGCAAAGCGCTTCGACGCGGCGAACGTCTCGGCGAGCCAGTCGTTGTACGCGCGCGCGGTTGCCCACCGCAGCTCCGGATCCGGGATCGTGAACGCGAACAACGCGATCGTCGGGTAGAGCACCTCACCCCACACGCCGTCCTCGTCGAGGTCCTTCGCCCGCAGGTCCGGATCCGAGCCGCCGGCGCGGAACCCGGTCGCCTTCTTCTCCTGCCGGTCGGCTCCGTCGCTCGGCGGCCCCATCCGGCGCGGCGGCGAGCCCTCGACGAGGAACAGCCAGCCACCGTCGACCTCCTCGATGCGCGGCGCCCGCGCCCGGAGGTGCTCGGGGAGCCGCTGCACCCAGAGGTCGAGCGGCTCGACGACGTGCGAATCGGCGCTGTTGACGAGCGTGGTCACGGCGTCACTTCCTCAGGATCATCGAGCCGGAGGGCGTCGGTCCGGCGCCGGCGACGACGAGCGCGACCTCGGCCCCTGCGATCTGGTTGGCGGCCGTTCCCCGCAGCTGACGCACCGCCTCGAGCACGTGCGTCACGCCGTGCAGGTAGACCTCGGCGAGATTGCCGCCGTGCGTGTTGACCGGCAGCTGACCCTCGCGCCGGATGCTGCCGTCGGCGACGAACGGGCCGCTCTCCCCCGGCTTGCAGAACCCGAAGTCCTCGAGCCCCATGAGCACCAGCGGCGTGAAGTGGTCGTAGATCTCGGCCACGTCGACGTCGTCCGGCCCGACGCCGCCGAGCCGGTAGACCTCCTCGGCGGTGGCGCGCTGCCCCGCCGTCGGGTAGTCGGCCTCGGGCATGTTGTGGCCCGACAGCATGCCCTCGCCCCAGCGGTAGCTCCCCGCCATCGACGCCGACCGCACGTACACCGGGTCTGGCGCAGATCACGGGCTCGTTCGGGCGTGGTGAGGATCATGGCGCCGGCGCCGTCACTCTCCATGCAGATGTCGAGCAGCCGCAACGGGTCGGCGATCATCCGCGAGTTGTGGTGATCCTCGATGGTGATCTCGGTGCGAAAGAGGGCGTCGGGGTTCGTCGCCGCGTTGCGCCGGGCGTTGATCGACACCTCGGCGAAGTGATCGGGGGTCGTGCCGTACACGGCCATGTGGCGGCGCGCCGGCAATGCGAACATCTGCGCCGGTGACATCAGCCCGAACGGGAGCGCGTACCCGAACGGCGTGGGGAGCTGGCCCTGCAGCCCGGCGAGCGAACGGCCGAAGCGCTGCTTCCCTTGGCTGATCGCGCGCAGCACGACGACGTACTCGGCGACTCCGTTGGCGACGGCCATGGCGGCGTTCACGAACGCGCCGCCCATGCCCGCGCCGCCGCCGCCCCACACCATGCCGGCGTACCGGACACGCGGGGTGCCCAGCGCCATCTGCAGCGTCGACGGATGGGCGGCGTCGTCGGAGTACGACGAGAAGCCGTCGAGCTGCTTCGGGTCGAGCCCGGCGTCGCGACAGGCGTCGTGGATGGCCTGGAGCGCGAGCCGCAGCGTGCCCTCGGACTCGAGCGCGCCCCGCTTGCCATAGGCGGACCGGCCGATGCCGACGATGCAGGCCCGGTCGCGCAGCAGGTCGTCCTCGCTCATCTGCCGCTCCTCAAGGTCGCGAGCGCGAAGCGCGTTGCGAGCGCGACGGCGTGGTCGCGCGTCATGGAGGTCGTACCGAGGAGCTTGTCGGTCATGAGCCCTGAACACAGGTGATGGATCGCGAGCGCGTCCCGTTCCGGTTCGGCCGCGGGGAACGCGCCCGACGCCCGTCCCTCTTCGATCGCCTCCTCGAGCGGCGCGAGCTGGAGACGCACACACCGGGCCACGTCGTCGGGGAACTCCGACGCGATGACCTGGCGCTCGACGAGGAAGACACGGGTACGCCCGGCGAGACGGGCGTCGTACGCGAGCGCGAGGGTTGCCGCTACCCACGTCTCGACCTTCTTCGCCGGTGTGGCGGCGGCGACCTTCCGCCGGAGCCGGTCGCCGGCGCGGGCGGCCTCACGGTCGAAGAGAGCGAGAAACAGCTCGGACTTGCCGTGGAAGTGGCGGTAGAAGGCCCGGGTCGAGAGCCCCGCCTCGTCGAGCACGTCGTCGACTCGGAGGCGTTCGTATCCGCCCCGGGCCAGCACCGCTTCTGCCGCCGTGAGCAGCAGCTGCATTTCGTCGGTCTCGTCGACCGACCTCTGTCCTGCCGACGAGGCCGTGCGGCCTCTCGGCCTCTCCGCCACCGATCGTCCCACCACTGAAAACGATGTTTTCACACCGGCCGCCGCCCAGTCAACGGGACGCGGGATAAGAGATAAGCCGTCGCGCGAATTGTCCGCCCCGTTGCCGTGGGGCGCAGGCCGGTGCTGCCGGTCAGCGGAAATCCGCCGAATTACGGCGCCGCGCATTAGCCCCACCCGTGGCGGAATATCGGGCGCGCCGCGGAGACTACCCAGCCACCTCACTTTGGCCCCGGAGCGTCGGTCCGAGCGGGGTGTGTCGAGCGACGGTGCGAGAATGTCGAGATGAGCGGGTCGCCGCCGGATGAGAAAGAGCGCGTCCGGACGATCTTCGACAAGCTCGCGCCCAAATACGACCGGAACATGCGCGTGTCGGAGCGGATCTTCCTCGGTCGTGCCAGGGAATGGGCGTGTGCGCGGGCGACCGGTGACGTGCTCGAAATCGGCATCGGGACGGGACTGAACCTCGCGCTCTACCCGCCGGACGTCCGCGTGACGGGCGTGGAGTACAGCGCTGCGATGCTTGAGCTGGCGAAGCGCCGTGCCGAAGAACTTGGCCTTGCGGCCGATCTGCGGCTCGGAGACGCCGAGCATCTGGTGTTCGACGACGCGTCTTGCGACACCGTTGTCTCGACGTACAGCTTGTGCACGATCCCCGACGATCGTCAGGCGGCGCGGGAAGCGAAACGGGTCCTGCGGCCCGGGGGCAGGTTCATCCTCGCCGAACACGTGCGTAGTCCGAACACCGCGATACGCGTCGGCCAGCGTCTCATCGATCCCCTGATGCACCGCATCGAGGGAGACAATCTGCTGCGGGACCCGCTCGACTACCTCACCGAGGATGGATTCACCGTCGACGAAGTCGAGCGGTCCCGCGTTGGAATCGTCGAGTGTGTGGTTGCGCGCAAGCCCGTACAGGAGGGGGCAGCGCCATGACCGTGCTAATCCCTGTATTGATCTGTGGCGGGGGCATGGTTGCCTGCATGTTGGTGATGGGTTTCTTCCACCGTCGTCACAGTTCCAAGACGACGGAACGCCGCGGGTCTGCTCAGCGCTGAGGATGATTCGACGTCTGAACCGTCACGGCCGGACATGACTGAACAGTTCGCGAATGTCGAACAGGCCGCGGCGTGGGACGGTGCCGAGGGCGACCATTGGGTTGAGTACGCCGATCGCTACGACGCGCTCAGCCAACGGCTCACCCAACGTCTCTTGGAGGCCGCCGCGATACAAGCGTCGGATCGCGTCCTCGACATCGGCTGCGGCTGCGGCCTAACAACCCGTGCTGCCGCTCGGGCGGCGAGCGAAGGAAGCGCCCTCGGCGTGGACCTCTCCGCCCTCATGCTCCGGGAGGCGGAACGACGAGCACACGCCGAAGGTCTCGACAACGTTCGCTTCGAACAGGGCGACGCTCAGGTCCACCGGTTCCCGCCTGGGCAGTTTGACCTCGCGATCAGTCACTTCGGCGTGATGTTCTTCGACGACCCGGTGGCCGCGTTCGCCAACGTCGCGTCCGCACTTCGGCCTGGGGGACGGTTCGTGTTCCTCTGCTGGCAGGACCTTGTGCGCAACGACTGGATCATGGTTCCCGCCGGTGCCGCGATCGCCTTCGTCCCATTTCCTGATCTTGGTCCGGAGGGAGGGCCCGGCCCGTTCTCGCTCGCCGACCCGGATCGACTCCTACAACTCTTGACGGAAGCGGGCTTTGAAGATGTCGATGTCCGCGAGGTTGCCGAGCGGATGTTCATGGGTGAGAACGGCCGGGACACGACCGAGTTCTTGCAGGGCACCAGCATGGCGCGACTTCTGTTCGAGAACGTCGACGCGGAGACGGAAAGGAAGGCGATCGATGCAGTACGCGACTTGCTAAAGGCCCATGAACAACCCGACGGGGTCTGGCTCGGATCCGCTGCGTGGCTTGTGACGGCGACGCGCCCTGACGAGGCCGAACAGAACGCGCGCACCGAACATCACTAGAAGAGCGCCGCAAGCGCGCTCGGCATGTCTTGTTCGAGCGTCCATCTCGCGAGATCGTCGCCCGAGCGCTACTCAGTGCCGCATCCACACGCCGCGCATGCCGATCCGACCGGGCCACGCACGCCTCCGCCTCTTCTGGCTCCGCTTCATCCGCGAGACGGACGGCGGGTCAAAATCCAGTCCCCGTTGACGCCGCTCTGCACGCCCACTTCCGAACGACGGCGAACACAGCGCCGCGAACTCAAGGACATCATTACGCGCGTCACGACGGGCAGAGGTAGTTGGCGTCGAAGCCGTCACGCGGGTACTGCGTCATCACAACGTGCCCGCCCGTGAAGCTGGACGCGCTGCAGCCGCTGGGCGCGGTTGCTTCCGAGTAACCCGCGAGCCAGACGGGGTTCGCCGAGAACCAGTCGTGCGTGTAGTCGCTGCCGCCGGTGATCGCGTTCCACTGGTACTGCGTCGAGTAGATCCCGACGACTGTCACACCGGCGTCCCACAACGCCCGCACCGCGCCGGTGAGCGCGTACACGTCCTTCCACTTCGACGCCCACGACGGCCCGTAGGCCGCTTCGAGCGTCTGCCAGCTGTTGAGGATCTCGACGTCGAGCCACCACTTCGCCTGCGAGGCGCGCTGCTGCGCGGTGGCCTCGTCGACACCGTCGACGTTAGCGATCGCCCGCACGGCATTCGCGAACGAGTCCTTCGCGCCGTTCCAGCCGTAGTCGAAGGAACAGTTGCTCGAGTTCGGCGCGCCGGCGTCGCAGACGCGCGGGCTCGTCTGACCGATCGGCCAGAACGGCGAGTACGCCGGCCCGGGATTGCCGGTGTTCGCGTAGAAGACCGGCGAGCCGTACGCGGTGTTGCGCGCCCAGACGAGCTGCGCTTCGAGGCAGGGATTTGCGTTGAAGACGCGACCACCGTTGACGCCGACGATCCCGAAGCCGGCAGCGGGCGGCAGCGCTCCGCCGCAATGCGGGAAACCAACGTCGTATCCCATGCCCGAGGGCTCATCGGCGCCCGCTGGGGCGGCGTGACCGAGCAGGGCAACGAACGCGACCGCCGCGGCGGCCGAGCGCACAAGGAGCGAACGCGAGCGGGTGTGCATCAGCATCGATCTCACTGTCGGTGGCTGTAAGCACGCCGACCGTCACACAGTTAACTCAAACCACATCAGCAACACAAGCCGACCGGTCTCTCACCCAGACAGACCCGAGGTGATCGGGCCGCGGCGGGACAGTTAGGAAGAACCTCGTCGAATACCTCACGCCCCATGACCGTCGACGGCGCACCTAAGGGGAAGAGGCGCATTTCGCCGGGGGGACGCCTGACGTCGATGCCGTGAGTTCGTGCCGGCGTGGTGCGTCATGGGGCGCATGGAACGCACACCACTCCCGGACGTTCCCGTGTCAGATACTCACGTTGTCGCCAGACACGGCGAGCAGGTGGGTGACGCCGAGGGCCGCCGCTCCGCCGAACCTCACCTACTGAGAGCCTCCTACTGCGACGGCTTACGGGGTACGCCGCGGGGTTGGCGGTTCTGCGGACGGCTGGCCCGATGGCGGAGGGGATCGGAGCGGATCCGGCGGTGCTGGTCGCGCAGGTCGCGGGCGACCGCCGCGACCATTCGGAGTACCCCGATGAACACGATGAGGACGACCGCTACGAGGACGGCACCAACGAGGATCGTTCCCACTAGGACACCCCCCATGATTCGAGAGGTACTTCCAGTGTCCCGCGATTAGAACGAGAGATAAACCGATTGGGTTCCGTTCGCGGCGCCGTCGACGCTGCCGGTTATCGGGGTCGGCGCACGCCGCCTTCTCGCCGGGCGGACCCGGAACCGGGCAAGCCCTACCGAGAGACGTCGGACGTTTCATCCGTGACCGATATGGGGCAGGCTGAGCCGAAAGCGGCCTCCTCCGCCCATTCGCACCGAGGCCGCACACAGGAAAGCGGGAGCCAAACCGAGGACTGGGGGCGCTCCCGCTTTCCGCGCGTTTCACTGACATTGCATCTCGGCCGCCCTTCTAAACAAAGCAACGAGCGCGCGGCGCGTCGAGCTGCTCGGAACCTGTGAGTGGGGGCAGTCGTCGGTCCATCTCCGCTAGTGGACTCAAGACCAAGTAATCCGGCCCCCCGCGGCTCGAGGACACCGGGACGTTCCCTGAGCTCCACTTCACGATTGCTGGCCCGTGCCAGAAAACTGCGTCTCGGCGATCACCGACCGAGCACCGAAGGCGCCGCACGTGTACTGCGTCGACTTCGTAGGCCACACGTTCTCTACCGCTGTCGCCGAAGAGGACGGAGCGTCGGATCTTTTGGCTGGCTGCCTTTCCGGATTCGACACGCGAGGTCGCCGACAGGGCCG
>Ga0126369_10002569_pt1 | contig 12941 bp, 10 predicted proteins | sample PanSoiMetaPlot_1_FD_109646 | JGI IMG/M metagenome (GOLD analysis project Ga0126369, IMG submission 109646) | Tropical forest soil microbial communities from Panama - MetaG Plot_1 | ecosystem: Environmental > Terrestrial > Soil > Tropical forest > Bulk soil | place: Panama | collected 2016-02-17 | reverse complement strand
GCTTGATCAGCTCGGGGAAGAACGCGTTGGGCGCCTCCCCATTGAAGGTCACCACCTGGCTGCCAAAATCCATGTAGTCATATTCGGCGAACGCGGACCAGTTGCGGTCGAACATCCATTCGAAGCCGATGCCCGCGATCCAGCCGAGCCGTGTCTGATCGGCATTGAATGGGACGCCGGGCGACGCGTTGACCCCGGCCCGCGACCCAGCGGCCGTTGCAAGATCGGAGAATTGGTCGCGAACCGCGGCGCCACCGCCTTTGATGTAGAGCAAGGCCTGGGGCGTGATGAGACCACCAATGCTGCCGGTGAGGGTAGAGAGCCATTGCGTCTTTGCATCGCAGTTCTGGGCGCCGAAGGTAAAGCAGTTGAAATGCGCGCCCACGCCCGACCAGCTGTAGTCGCCCTGAATTCCGACCACGAGCCAGTTGTGTTGAAAGCGGTAGCCGGCCTGAACGCCGCCCAAGGCTCCACCGATGGCCCTGTCTGCGTCCAGCTCCATGTCAGGCGTGGGAAAGATGTCGAACCATTTCTTGTTGCCCCAGCCGTAGCCGACGTGACCGCCAAAATACATACCGGTCCAGTCCCAAACAGGCGCAGGTGTCGCCTTGTAGACCGGGAGATCCGCCGCGTTCGCGAAGGTCACGAAAGCAAAGGCGGCCAAGACTGTTGTAGTACCGAGCAGCTTCCTCATTGCGAACATCCCCGCTGCGAATCCCCAATGTCGACATGCGCGCCCCAAGAAAGGACGCTGCATCTGGCGGGACATGCCGGAATAACGCTCAGACCTTGCCCTCTGGCGGACGCATCCGTCCGACCTGCGCTCGACCTGAAGCGAAGACGCCCCAACCACGGCGAGATCTGCCCACGCGACTCGCCGCCACCCCAACCAATAAAGGCAAGTATGATCGCTGAACCCTAGGATTCATCAAGCAAAAAGCCGGGCTGTCAAAAGCTTTAAGGCAATTCTGTGGGAAATGTGTTCTACTGGCAACATCATTTTCGGTATTTTAGTAGTAAGTAAGCGCCACTAGTCCAGGTAATACTATCGAATTACCATTATCGACCTGCGCAAGCCGCTACTGGTGTTAGGACTAAAGCTATATCCGCCCGGCCTCCTTGAACACATCGACGGCCGCCTGGTGGGCCTCGTTCGCAGCGGGGATGCCGCAATACATCGCCACCAGCAGCAAGATCTCGCGGATCTCCTCAGGTGTGCATCCGTTGCTGAGCGCGCCTTTGAGATGGACACGTAACTCGTTGCCGCGGCCCGCAGCCGCCATCATCGCCACCATGGCAAGGCTCTTGGTTGCCATCGGAAGTCCCGGCCGGTTCCAAATGTCGCCGTAGGCGTATGCGTTGATGATGTTCTGCAGCGGCGCGCCAAAGGCGCCGAAGGCGTTCATGCGTTTTGTGACCGCCTCGTCGCCGAACATCTCTTGGCGAAGCTTCAGTCCGCGCTCCCCAAGTTCACGCGTGTCCATCGTTCATCCTCCGTTTTCGCGTTTCTGCTTATCGTCCAAGCCAGGCCGGATCGCGCTTGTCGACAAATGCGCGTACGCCGAGGTGAAAGTCCTCGCTGCCGTAACAGGTCCGCACCAGATCGTCACCATCAGGCAATCCCGCGTGCAAGAGGCGTCGGATCGCCTCCTTGCTCACGCGCATGGTGACGGGTGCGTTATGTACGAGCCGCGCGCAGATTTCCGCGACCCGCTTATCAATGTCGGCGGGTTCGACCACGCCGACGACAAATCCGCCAGCGAGGGCTTCTTCGGCGGTGATCATGTCAGCGAGAATGAGCATGCGCTTGGCGTGGGCCGGACCGAGCGCGGCGACGATACGTGCGTAGTTGGTCATCGATAGACAATTGCCCAGTGTGCGCGCGATGGGCACGCCAAAGCGGCTGCCCGGGGTGGCGATGCGCAGGTCACACACGCTCGCAATCGCGAGGCCGCCGCCGATGGCGAAACCCTCGATGACGGCGAGCGTCGGGATCGGAAGGGTCTCGAGCGCGTCGAGATAGGCCTCCATGCGGCGTTCGTAGGCGATGCCGTCGTCGCCGGATTTGAATTGGAGAAATTGCGCAATGTCCGTGCCAGCGACGAACGCTTTGCCGCCGGCGCCGCGAAGCACGGCGGCGCGAATGGTCGGGTCCGCGCGGATCTCGCCGCAGATCGTGTTGAGCTGTTCGTACATGCGCCAGGTCATGGCGTTGCGCGCCGCGGGCCGGTCAAAGATCACGGTGGCAATGTTGCCGGCGCGAGTGAGCCGCACGTCCCCGTCGTCCATGGTGACGATCTCCTTCCTTGAATGATGTGCTAAACCGAGCGGCGGCGGATCTCTTTGATGACAACGCTGTTGTCGAGATCGCCTTCGCCGTGGCGCACGCAGGATTCGAGCACTGCGGCATTGACCGCGAGCAGGGGCAGCTGCTGGCCCTTGCGCTGCGCCTGCTCGAGCATCAGATGCGCGTCCTTCAGGGTTTGCCTGGCGCGGCCCTCGGGCGAAAAGTCGCCACGGATCATTTTCAGCGCCTTGGTGTCCATCACCTGCGAATAGGCCGCCGAGCCGCGCGCGACGCGAAAGAAGGCTTCCGGGTCAAGCCCGAGCCGCGATGCGAACACGAGACCTTCTGCAAGCGCCAGCCGGTTGAGGCCGAGAATGAGATTGACTGCGAGCTTGGCCCGCCCGCCGTCACCCACCGCGCCGACGTGAAAGCGCTTCGGAAACATCACGTCGAGCAGTGGACTGATTTCGGCCGCGATCGTCTCGTCACCGCCGAGAAGGCCAACGCCGTCGCCGCGCCGGACCTGGTCGCTGGTGCCCGACACCGGCGTCTCCAGAAAACGCAAGCCGCGCTTGCCAACCCGCACCGCGAGCGCTTCGATGCGATCGGGATCGCAGGTGCTGGTGCACAGGACGATTTTTCCTGATTGGTCGCCAAGCGAGCCCAGCAATGCAGTCTCGACCACGTCTTCCACTTGCTCGGTGTTGAACACCGCAAGCACGATGACGTCGCACCCGCGCCCGACCTCGGCAATCGACGCAGCGGCCCGCCCGCCGATGTCAGCGAATGCCGCGGTCTTCGTTGCATCGATGTCGAAGCCAAGCACGTTGTACCCGGCATCGATCACGCGTCGCGCGAACACCGCACCCATCAGGCCGAGGCCGATGATGCCGATTGGCCGGTGACCGGTCATGGTCTTGCTTGGTTCCGTGCACTGTTGAAGTCTCGACGTTGTTTATCATTCATCGATCGGCATTTCTGCAAGCAGCGGGGGTGGCTGGAGGCTCCAAAAAGCGCGCACCTCCAAATAACGTAGAAATTATGTAAAATAACATGAAGCGTAACATGTTGATATGCTGCGCGCGGGCTGCGTTCCGCCGAGTGGGGTCTCGCGCCGCGTCATATAATGTCTCCGGTTGCCAGCTCGGCACGACGGCGGCCGCAAGAACAAGAACCCAAAGGACAGAATCCGAGACCGTGAGCTGCTAACAATCGGGGAGGGACCATGTCTCGCAAGCTTAATCGACGTGCGTTCTTGGCGGGGACCGCCGGTACCGCCGCACTGCGGATTGCAGCGCCCGCAATTGCGCAGAGCCCGCCGTTCAAGATCGGCCTGCTGACCGTCAAGACTGGACCGCTTGCGCAGGGCGGCATTCAGATGGAGCAGGGCATCGCGACGCTTCTCAAGCAGAAGAACAACACGCTCGCTGGTCGCAGGGTCGAGCTCATTTCCGCCGACACCGGCGGCAATCCGGCCGGCGCCAAGACCAAGGCGCAGGAGGTGATCGAGCGCGACGCTGTCAACGTCATTCTCGGACCGCTCGCCGCCTTCGAGTTGCTGGCGATGACGGATTACGTTCGCGAACGCGAGACGCCGCTGATCAGTCTTGCTGCTGCCGAAGACGTCACCCAGCGCCACGTCAATCCCTTCATCGTCCGCCCGTCGGCGACGTCGGCGCAATGCTGTCACGTCATGGGGGACTATGCGGCCAAGGACTTGAAATACAAGCGGATCGCGACGATCTCGGAGGACCTCGCGTTCGGCTACGAACAGATTGCCGGCTTTCAGCGTGTGTTCGAGGACGCGGGCGGCAAGGTGGTCAAGAAGCTTTGGCCGCCGCTGGTGACGCCGGATTACACGCCCTACATCGCGCAGATCCACGACGTCGATTGTTGCTTCAGTGGCTTTGCCGGATCGAACCCGGTGAAGTTCATGCGCGCCTACGCCGATCTCGGCGTCAAGGCGAAGGTGCCGATGATCGGTGGCTGGACCGCGATGGATGACGCGCTGCTCAAAAGCCTCGGTGACGAAGCCGTCGACGTGGTTTCCGCCGCCTGGTATTCCGCCGACTTTGATTCTCAAAGCAACAAGCAATTCGTCGCCGACATGCAGAAGGATTACGGCGTGCTGCCCGGCGGCTATTCCGCGGGCATGTATATCGCCGGCCAATGCGTAGAGGCAGCCTTGGAAAAACTCGGCGGCAAGGCCGACGACCGCAAGGCGTTCGCGGAGGCGCTGCACGGCGTCTCGTTGACCGACACTCCGCGCGGCGCCTTCCATTTCGACCATTTCGGCAACGTCGTCGGCACCGTGTTCATTCGCAAATGTGAAAGGAAGGACGGTAAACTCGTCAACACGGTGATCAAGACCTATCCCGACGTGAGCCAGTTCTGGGCCTACGACGAAAAGGAATTTCTGGCACAGCCGGTCTATTCGCGCGACTTTCCTCCGGCGAAGAATTTGGAGCAGTAGCGAACTCGCCGTTCTCTGTTCGCCCCGGAGGACGCGGGCAACATAGTTCGCGGCCTGGCGGGAGGCCACTCCTTCAGAATGCGATTTGGGTACGCATGGCGACGGCATCGAATTGGGAGCCGGCATCGGTGAGATTCGTTGCGCTCACCGGTTTGCCGATCCAGCCATGCAGATAATTGACCATGAACCTGATGTTGGGATTGACATACCAGTTCAGGCCGGCGGTGATAATGGTCTGCTTCCCGCCGGCGACACCGTCCGCAAATCCCAGCCGATCGTTGAGGTCGATCACGCTGTACCGCGCTGCGATTTCCCATGCGCCCCAACCGCCCCCCGCCAACGAGAAGGGCTCGCTCGGAACGACGCCATAATAGGCTGCGATACCGTTATTGTACGCGCGAGACTCGCCGGTCATGACCCAGCTGGCCTGCGCATAGCCGCCGTTGAAGGTCAGCCCGGAAAGGCCTAAATCTCGGTTGACATTGTAGAAGTAATACTCCCCTTCGAAGAGCAACGGTCCATAATTGGCTGCGGCTTCGACACTGTAGACCTGTGCGCCGGTGACATTGTCGATTGCACCGGTCGTGAGAATGCTTGTTGGGTCGATGCGCAGTTCAGGACGATCGCTCAAGGTAAGAGTCTTGAGCCCGGTGACGAAGTTCTCTGGCGGCTTGAACAGGGCCTCAGCGTCGCCTCCGATATGGACGCCAAAGTCCTTCTGGTTCACGATGTGCCAGACATTCCGCGCAACGCCGCCCAGCTGCTCGGTACTCCCGGGTGGACTCGTGCTTTGTCTGACATGAAGCGCACCCGACGCCGGACCCGTCACGTACGCGCCGAGCCAGAACCAATCATTGTACCAGCGTGCACCAGCGGCCGAGCGAAAGTCGCCAGCAGCGATATTGACCGCGACATTTGTCGACGAAGCCCGCTCCATGAACATGATATTATTCGAGCTGGTGGCCTCGCCTAGGGTATATAGCACGTCCATGTAGCCACCCTCGATCGCCAGCCCCTTTATTCCCACATAACTCAGATAGGCGTTCTCAATCCCTGACACTGCGCCCCCTGGAAGCGATCCAGGGGCGGTGCCACCGAAGCCATCCGACGATCCGCCAAAATCGTAAATCAGTGCATAGTTCCAATCCCCCATGAACGTCCCGAGCACGCCAATCCTCGCACGGCGCGCGTTCACTCCGTCGTCGAGATGCTGCACCGAAGTAAATGGGGTGTTTGGCCGGTAGTTATATCCACCGACGTCGAAATGCAGACGGCTCGTGAGGGCGATGCAGTTGAGTCCGTCGAGAGAACAGATCGACGGTCGAAAGCTTGGCGACATCTTCGCCACTGCGGTCGGCGGCGGGGTCGACACCTTGGTCGGCAGCGGGCCCGACTCCTGGCTCGGTGGCGGTAGCGTGGCAGGCGTTCTTTCAGCGGCCTTCTCGGCCCTGTTCACTTTGTTCTTGAGAGCGTGCAATTCCTTCTGAAGCGCGTTGATCTCTGCTTCCAGTACCTCGATCTTGTCCCGCGATATTGTCGATTGAGCGCTTGCCGGTCCGATCGCGGCGATCACGGTCAAACCCACAGCAAAAGAAAATTGTGGCTGCCACCCAGACATTTGGCTCCCTCAGGTCGTGTGCATCGCTCGCCAGCAAGCAACGTCGATCAGGGACACACTTGTCCGCGTTGGACGTTCGGAATTTTTCCGCACTCTGATAGGAAAACTAGAAATGCTGCATCGCCTCGGACAGGATACTCTCGGAGCCCACAGCCTCCCGGTACAGCCTGCAGCGAGCCCTCGTGCATCGATCCAGACCTCCTCGAGATCGACAAACGTTCTTAGTAAACAGAATGGCGAATCGGTGTTCGGCAATAGGTCGATGACCGAGTCTGTCAGGTGTTCGCCGGAGAGGGTTTGCCGTATGTCGCCGCGACCTCAGAATTCCCAGCGAAAAAAGAGAAAGACCCTCGTGTGCTGCGCGTCAAAGCTCGCGCCGATTTCGTGTAATCAATTGCACGTCAACAGAAGCGTAACTCGGAGGAGCCACGCCTAACTTGATTTGTCTCGAATTAAATCTGATGTTGAACGGCGAAGACACTTGAATCAGAACAGGCATGACAAAAGTCTCTGCCGCGTCCCAATCCCTCAAACCAAGTTTCTCTGGTTCCTTTGCGCAAAACCTTGCAAGCGTAAATCGATATGACTGCGACGATCCATCGCTGCCTCGGTATCTTCCGAGTCTGTCAAGCAGTCCTTGCGAGGTCCACGGTCTGTGCTTGAACAAGACCGGCACCCCTCAGCGCCGCTCCTGATATTGATCAGAGTCTGTTTTCGCTCACTACGGAGCGGCGTGATTGGGCTTCCTAGGCCAGTGCACGTGCCGGACCGCTCAGCAGGTCTGAAGACCCGAGCCGCACAAGACATTCCTCTGCGGTTCCTTCTAGGAGACGGCAAATGAGCACGCAGCATGCCAAAGTATTGCGGACGGCTCCGCTTGCAACGCCCACCGACCTCAAACCGAATGCCGTACGCGACCTTGCCGGCGCGCTCAACATCCTGCTTGCGGACATGTTTGGGCTATACGTTAAAACCAAGAATTTCCATTGGCACGTGTCGGGCTCGCATTTCCGGGATTACCATTTGCTGTTGGATGAGCAGGGCGAACAGATTTTCGCTACAACGGACTCCATTGCCGAGCGTGTACGCAAGATTGGCGGCACCACGCTGCGTTCGATCGGCCACATCGGTCGCCTGCAACGTATCGAAGACAACGACGCGGATTTCGTGACGCCGCTGGATATGCTCGCCGAACTGCGTGATGACAATAAGCAACTGGTCGCCCACATGCGTCAGACCCACGATCTATGCGGGGAGCACGGCGACGTTGCTACTGCAAGCCTGCTTGAGGTTTGGATCGACGAGGCGGAGCGTCGCACTTGGTTCCTATTTGAAGCGACTCGCAGAGATTAGTGATCCCACGACCGCCGCTGTCCGTCGGGCCATCTCATCAGGCGCTACGGCATCCGCCTTGGGGCCGGGGCGATAGTGACGTAATCCCCCGTTAGGCCAGTCGGAGAAGATAGGAGATTGCCAATGACCAGCATGAGAAAAGAGACGGACAGCCTCGGTGTCGTTGAAGTCCCTGCCGATAAACTCTGGGGCGCTCAAACCCAACGTTCACTCGAGCACTTCAGCATCGGCCAGGATCTGATACCGCGCGAGATGATTGCGGCGTACGCGATTCTGAAGAAAGGCGCTGCCATCGCCAACCATGCCGGCAAGCGGCTTGATGACAAGCGATATCAATTGATCGTTCAGACCTGCGACGAGATTCTGGCCGGCCAGCACCACGACATGTTTCCACTGCACGTCTGGATGACGGGCAGCGGCACACAATTCAATATGAACGTCAACGAGGTGATATCCAACCGTTGCAGTCAGATCGCCGGGACCCCGCTTGGAAGCCACAAGCCGGTTCACCCGAACGATCATGTCAACATGTCCCAGTCCTCGAATGACTCGTTTCCATCCGTGATGTACATCGCGGCAGCTTTCAACGCGAAGCAGCGCCTCGTTCCTGCTGTCACTGCCTTGCGCGACGCGATCGCGGCCAAGGCGAAGGAATGGAAAGACATCGTCAAGATCGGCCGCACCCACATGCAAGACGCTACTCCGCTGACGCTCGGGCAAGAATGGTCTGGATACGCCGGAGTGTTGTCGGACGATCTCGATCGGATCGAAGGAGCCTTGCAGGGCGTCTATCGGCTTGCACTCGGCGGCACGGCCGTCGGCACTGGCATCAATTCGGCGCCCGGATTCGCGGAAGCCGCAGCGGCCGAGATCGCCAAGCTCACCAAGCTGCCGTTTGTAACCGCACCCAACAAGTTTACCGTACAGGGCGCTCACGACGCGCTGGTGCAGCTGTCGGGAACGCTTCGCACGCTCGCGGTGTCGCTATACAAGATCGCAAACGACATTCGTTTGATGTCGTGCGGACCGCGCGCCGGGTTTGCCGAATTGAAAATACCGGAAAATGAGCCCGGGTCATCGATCATGCCGGGGAAGGTCAATCCAACCCAGTGCGAGGCGCTGGCGATGATCGCGGTCCAGGTTATGGCGAACGACGTCGCTGTCGGTTTCGGCGGCGCCGGCGGCTATCTCGAGATGAACGTGTACAAACCGCTGATCATCTTCAACATCACCCATTCCATCACCATTATGACCGATGGCTGCGTGAACTTCCGGAAATTCTTGATCGAAGGTACCAAGCCGAATCTGAAGAAGATCAAGCAATACGTCGAGGAGTCGCTGATGCTTGTGACAGCGCTCTCGCCCGTCATCGGATACGACAAGGCATCCAAGATCGCGCACTACGCAATGGATAACGATCTCACGCTCAAGGACGCCGCATTAAAGCTCGGCTTTGTTACCGAGGCCGAATTCGATCGTGTCGTCGATCCAGCGAAGATGGTTCATCCTTACGTGGCGGCCGGCGGAACGGCTCAACGCGCACACTAGAGCGCATTCCGTTCCGATGGCATCGAATGCGCTCTAGATTCATGCGTCGGGCATATCGTTCTCGGAAAACCACGCAAATCGGATGTTTGCGATTTGCGCATTTTAGTGAGCTGATATCGGGTAAACCCGATATCAGTGTCCACTTTGCCGGGATCTGCGCCAGAGTGCCACCGCGCAAGGCAGACATTGGGAACTCGTAGCGTTTGAGGCGACTCCGGCGAGAAGCACCAAACGCGTGCATTGGGAGAGATCCCGTGACATCGGATAAGAGTACCAAGCTGGTCCTTGCTGCCGCGGAGATCCTCTACGTCAATGGACAAGCCACCGACCAAACCGTCGCTGCCGCCGAGCAGTTGGGTCGTGCACTCGGGATGCGCATCCAGATCGAGCCGCGCTGGGGGGAATTAGAACTCCTTCGCGACAAAGCCCCGGTTGCGCAGATCGCGGCCGACCCAGTCGGCGTGAACATGGACCGGGTCGCCAGCGCGATGGCCACGATTGATGATGTCAAGGCCGGCCGTATTACGCCGGAGGCTGCAACAAAGGCGATCCACGAAAGCGCGCACGCGCCGCAGGCCCCGACCTGGCTATTCGCACTAGGCGCGGCAGCGGGCGCCGTCGCTCTTTCCGTGATCTTCGGGATCGAGCATCTGCCGGCAGCCGCGATTATTTTTGCGAGCGCCGGCGCCGGCGCCGTATTGCGCCGGGTTGTGGCGCAATACACGCCCAACATCTTCGCGCAACCGTTCTGCGCGGCACTGCTTGCGGGAGTCATCGGCGCGATTGCCGTCCGTTACGATCTCAGCTCATCCTTGCGGCTCGTTGCGGTTTGCCCGTGCATGGTTTTGATGCCTGGGCCACACATTCTCAATGGCGCATTGGACATTGTCCGAGGTCGCATCCACCTCGGCGCCGCGCGCTGGATCTACGCCGGGCTCGTCACCGTCGCGATAACGCTCGGATTGCTGCTTGGACTGGCGAGCCTTGGAGTATCTCTACCGGTCGATGGACCGGGCAGGAGCGTCCCGCTGTGGGAAGACGTGATTGCCGCTGGCGTTGCGGTCTCGGCCTATAGCGTCTTCTACTCCACGCCCATCCGCATGTTGGCTTGGCCTATTGGCGTCGGGATGCTGGCGCATGCTCTGCGGTGGGCAACACTTTCCGTGCTCGGATTTGGTGTCGCGACCGGCGCGTTGGTCGCCTGTCTTGTGGTTGGCGTCATCCTCACTCCGGTCTCGCGCCGCTGGCACATGCCGTTCGCGGCAATAGGCTTTGCTTCCGTCGTGTCGATGATACCCGGCGTCTACCTCTTCAGGATGGGAAGCGGGCTCGTTCAAATGATGGACGCCTCGCACACCACCTTGCCGCTGATCAGCAATACATTCGCCGACGGTATGACGGCGGCCGTCATCATCCTGGCCATGGGCTTTGGCCTGATTATCCCAAAGCTCGTCATCGATTATTTCAGCGATCGATCGAAACAGACGAACCCTTAATGGAGCCAAAGCCATGTCAAGCTCCACGGCAATCGGAGGCGTGCTGCGGACCTGGATCGAACAAACCGACGACTCCACGGCATTGTCACATCTGGAGCAGCGACTTGCGCCCGTGCTCAGCATTATCGCCGGAATGGTCGATCTCACCGGCTTTTTTACGCTCGGCAACATCTTCACGGCGCACATTACCGGAAACTTGGTTGTCGCCGCCGCCGCCGCTGTGCGTGGCGGACCAGTCCACTTGGCACAGGTGCTCGCTATTCCCGTCTTTATGTCGGCGCTGGCAGCCGTCTGGTTGATAGCCCGCGCATCGAACTACCGCGGCCAAACTCTCGCGCGGCTGCTTCTGCTCATTCAGTTTCTGCTGCTCGCCGCGGCCCTGATCTTCAGCGTCGTCGCCAAACCGTCCGCCGATCCACATAGCCTCGTAGCCGGAATCGCCGCCATGATCGCAGTCTGCGCCATGGCTTGTCAGTACGCGCTGTTTCGCTTGGCGATACCGGGCGCAGTTTCAACCGCGGTGATGACCGGTAATCTCACCAACACGGTCTTATCACTGATGGACTTGCTCTCTCCCAACCGCCCCTTGATGGCGGTTGACAAAGGGCAATTGAAAAGATCGGCGAAGCTGCTCGTCGGCTTTTTGCTTGGCTGCATCGTCGCCGCTGCTGCAATCTCCATACTCGGAGATTGGGCCTGGTCATTGCCTGCCGTCCTCGCCGCCGCGGCAATTGCGATTCGCTGACCGACCGAGGTCGTTCCGGCCGGTTCAACTCCGTATTTTCCGATTCTCTGTCACCCCTGGCAAATCCACCATTGTTTTGACAAGCGGTGGGTTGGCGCAGGATTGAGCCATGACAAGAATTCCATCTGCGGCGATTGCAATCGTTGCGGGCGTTCTCGCCGCCTTGGCCGGCAGGGCCATTTCCGCGCAGGACAAATACTCTTTGCAAGTCCCAAACGGGCTCGCCCTCGCGGATTTCAAAGGATACGAGAACTGGGAGGACGTCGCTGTCAGCCAGACTGAAACCGGAATCAAGGCGATCGTCGCTAATCCGGTGATGATGGAAGCCTTCAGGAGCGGCCTTCCGAGCGATGGCAAGCTTTTCCCCGACGGCTCCAAGGTCGCAAAGATCGAGTGGACGTTCAAAAAGAACACGGAGTCACCCTATTTCGTGAACGTGCCCGACACGTTGAAGACCCTTTCGTTCATCGAAAAAGATACAAAGCGATTTCCGAACACGCACGGATGGGCGTATGCCCAGTTTGCCTATGATCCCGCATCCGACACCTTTAAACCTGATGTAGACGGCGCCGAGTGCGGATTTGCGTGCCATACCAAGGTATCGGCACAAGATTACATTTTCACCGCGTACCCAAAGCGGTGAGCGCGGAAAACGCGTGCTGCAGGCCCGACCGTAGTGCTTATGATGGGCTGCGCGATCGGTGGGCCGCTCTTTGGAATCGATGCAACTCTCGCGCGCGGCAATCACTGGCCGCGTCAGCAAGCGGCGACGGACGTCACACTCCTTGGTAGACGAGGCGCGTGAAAAAATCAGGACCGATGACGAACTGGCCCCACTTCGCGTCGAAAGTGGCGGTCGGCTTGGCGGCGATCGTTTGTTCGAGCGACCGCCCCAGCTGCTTGAGCTTCGCGACGTTGTCACGTATCGCCACGAGCATATCGCGATATTCCGTCAGCTCTGCCTTGTTGCTCACCGGCTGGCCGTGGCCGGGGATGACGATCGTCTTGTCCGTAACCGCGGCAACATTCGCCTCGGCCGCCTTGATCATCCCGTTGATGTTCCCGCCCGTCGAATAGTCGATGAAGGGATAGACCCCATTCCAGTACGTATCTCCGCAATGAAAAATATCGACTTCTCCGAAGGTGACAGAGATGTCGCTGTCCGTGTGCGCGGGTTCATAGTGCCTCAAGGCAAGCTTGGAACCGTTCAACTCAACCGTCATGTCTGAGGAGAACACTTCGGCGGGAACCGCGGCCAAGGGGGAAGAGGGAAAGGTGTAGTCCCAATCTTCGACTCTCTGGGCGACGAGGAGGTGCTTGTGGGTGTTCTCGTGCGCCATGATGGCAGCTCCCTCGGCATTCAGCCATGCGTTGCCGTCGGCATGGTCGAAGTGCCAGTGGGTGTTGATGAGGTGCCTGAT
>Ga0126369_10002567_pt1 | contig 12943 bp, 13 predicted proteins | sample PanSoiMetaPlot_1_FD_109646 | JGI IMG/M metagenome (GOLD analysis project Ga0126369, IMG submission 109646) | Tropical forest soil microbial communities from Panama - MetaG Plot_1 | ecosystem: Environmental > Terrestrial > Soil > Tropical forest > Bulk soil | place: Panama | collected 2016-02-17 | reverse complement strand
GACCGAATGGCGGACGAGCATAGTCAGCGACCTTACCGCGCAAGTGAACCACCTGTCCGTGGCTCGGCAAAGGCGCCGGGAAACGATCCGCTCGCGGAACTCGCGCGGCTGATTGGACAAACTGATCCGTTTGGTGAATTCGGACGGCGCTCGCCGGCACCGGCGGCCGAGCGTCCCGATTGGAGGAGTACACCGCCGATCAATTCTCCCTATGCGCCACGAACCGGCACCGATTATCGATCGTCCACGACCAGCCAAAATTACGCAGGCAACGGTCAGTACGCGGCACGATCCGCGCCCGGTGAGCAGAGTTACAGCGGCGAGCACCACCACGGGCGTCAACCCCTTGATGATGCAGCGCTGCCCGTCAGCGATGATCCTTTTGACCCCCAACATGAGGTGCAAGGCTATCCGCCAAGCCAAGCAGACTATCAGCAAGAAGGGTATGACTACGACCAGCCTCATCAGGCGGGTGAAGAATACTATGATGATGCGCCTCGTTCACGTTGGCGCTTCGGCCTTATCGCGGCCGCCAGTGTGCTCGCTTTGGCGGTGATCGGCACGGCCGGTGCTTTCGGTTATCGCGCATTGTTTGGCTCAACTGGCTCGAGCCAGTCCCCACCTGTCATCAAGGCCGATACGGGACCGAGCAAGATCGTTCCCGTAGCGACCGGTAAGGACACCCAGTCTGGCAAACTGATCACGGATCGCCTCAATGATCGCGGGCAGAGTGAAAAGCTTGTCTCACGCGAGGAGCAACCGATCGATAGGTCGGCGACGACCGTGCTGGCGCCGTCGGCACCTCAATCGGCCTTAGGCAGCGGCGTAGTCTCGAACGAGCCGAAGAAGATTCGTACGATCGCGATCCACCCCGACCAGCCGGTGGTCGCGGACCCGCAGCCATCGGCGCCGCCACTGGCGGCGGCGCCCGCCCGAATTCCTCCGCCGGTGGCACCAGCGGTCGCCAAGCCGGCGCCGCCGCCAGCACTCCCGCAGGCGCGGGCCGCCGACACGGCGGATGCTGAGCAGAACGCTCCGGTGCCGGCATCTGCGCGACCGCCGCCGCAACCGCGTCCGGCTGCGCAGGCCTCAGGAAATTCACCGTTGTCCTTGAGCCCGGAGGCTGGGCCCGCGCGGTCAGCGGCCGCGCCGACACGCACCGCCGCAGTTGCGCCGGCGGCGCCGGCGGCACCAGCGACCACTAGCCCCGGTTCCGGCAGCTTTGTGCAGGTTTCTTCGCAACGCAGCGAAGCCGAGGCACAGACCGCTTTCCGAGACCTCCAGGCCAAGTATCCCAACCAGCTTGGGGGTCGCCAGCCTGTGATCCACAAGGTCGACCTGGGAGCCAAAGGAACTTACTACCGGGCTATGGTTGGCCCCTTCGCCAGTTCAAGCGAAGCCGGGGATTTGTGCTCCAGTCTCAGGGCCGCCGGCGGCCAGTGCCTGATTCAGAGGAACTAGAGACTAAACTTGACCCTTGCGGCAGGCGCGGAGTAATCCGCGCCGATGACGATACGCTCGTTCATCACCGGATTGGCGGGATTGAGCATTTCCGCTGGTGAGCGCGCGTTTCTCCGCGACGCCAAACCATGGGGCCTCATTATCTTCAAGAGGAATGTGAGTTCTCCAGCACAAGTATCTTATCTTGTTCAGTCTTTTAGGGACACAGTGGGCCGGAACGCCCCTGTGCTCGTTGATCAGGAGGGTGGACGTGTCCAACGCCTGGGACCTCCGCATTGGCGCGCGTTTCCGCCCGGCGCTCGTTACGGCGAGCTTTATGACTGCGAACCGGCCGCAGGCATTGCGGCGGCGCGGCTTGCGGGCCATCTGATCGCGGCGGATCTCAGGCCCCTAGGTATCGACGTCGATTGCCTGCCGCTGGCTGACCTGCCAGCCGCCGGCGGTGACGTGGTGATTGGCGACCGCGCGTACGGCAGTGAACCCGGCAAGGTAGCCGCTATAGCCAGGGCAATTGCGCAGGGCCTGCAGGCTGGCGGGGTCCTGCCAGTCTTGAAGCATTTGCCGGGACATGGGCGGGCGACAGCCGACAGCCACCACAAGCTGCCGGTGGTGGATACCGACCGCGCAACCCTTGAGATGACCGATTTTGCGGCCTTCCGCGCGCTGGCCAACTTGCCGCTTGGCATGACGGCACATGTTGTGTTTAGCGCCATCGACCCCGTCGCACCGGCCACCACTTCGGTCACAATGGTGGCGCAAGTGATTCGCGGCTTTATTGGATTCCAGGGCCTGCTGATGAGCGACGATGTTTCAATGAATGCGCTTTCCGGCACCATCGCCGAGCGAACCCGTGGCGCGCTCGCGGCGGGCTGCGATATCGTTCTTCACTGCAATGGCGATTTGCGTGAGATGACCGCAGTAGCGAGTGAAGCACGGGAGCTCTCTGGCGAAGCCGCCGACCGGGCCGACGCTGCGCTCGCCGCACGCTCGGCGGGCGAAGAATTCGACGTCGTTGCCGCGCGCGAGATATTCGAGCAAATGCTTGGCGGGCGATTTGCCCAACGGAAGGCCGTTTCATGAGCAGTGATGACTTCGATACCACGCTCGGCGCCGACCGAGGGACCAGCGAACCAGCCATGATTGTGGATGTGGAGGGCTTTGAAGGCCCGCTCGATTTATTGCTCATGCTTGCGCGTCAGCAAAAGGTCGATCTCGCAAAAATCTCCATTCTCGCGCTCGCAGACCAGTATCTGTCTTTCATAGAGGCGGCGCGGCAACTGCGGCTGGAACTTGCTGCCGATTATCTGGTGATGGCGGCCTGGCTCGCTTACCTGAAATCGCGGTTGCTATTGCCCGATGCGGGGCCGGGCGAGGGACCAAGTGCGGAGGAGATGGCGCTGGCGCTGGCCAATCGCTTGCGGCGGCTGGAAGCGATCCGCGACGTGGCGCAGCGCATGATGGAACGGCCGCAACTCAATCGCGACGTGTTTGCGCGCGGATTGCCGGAGCCGATTGCGGAGATCAAGCAGCCGGAGTGGTCGGCGACGCTGTACGACCTGCTGTCCGCCTACGCCACGCAACGCTCGCGCAGAGCGCTTTCGCGCGTCCGCTTCAAGCAGCGATCCGTTTGGTCGCTCGCAGAGGCGCGTGCTGCGCTTGAACGTCTGATCGGGCAATCGGCCGATTGGTCACGCATTGACCACTTCCTGATAACTTATGTCGTGGAACCGGCAATTGCAGCAACCGTGTTTGCATCCTCGTTTGCCTCCGCGCTCGAGCTGGTGCGCGAGGGACTTGCCGAAATTCATCAGAAAGAGTCATTCGCGCCGATATACATGCGCAGACGCGTCGGCGCGACTGGAAATGCTACGACGTATGACGCGCAAGAAACCGCATAAAGGGAAAGAATCCATGCCGAGCGTGGCCAAGAAGCTCGTGGTGGTGCAGAACAATGAACCAGCGCCGGAAGCTGCGCCCACGCCGGCCATGCGGCCTGAGGAGTTGCGACTGCTCGAAGCGCTGCTGTTCGCGGCCGGCACACCTCTCGACGAGGCAACGCTGGCGCGCGGGCTTCCCAATGGGGTCAATGTGAGGGATGCGCTGGCGCGGCTCAAAGATGAGTACGCTACACGCGGGGTCAATCTTGTGCGTGTCGGCAAGAAATGGACGTTTCGCACAGCCACCGATTTGTCCTGGCTGCTGACGAAACAGATCGTCGAAACGCGCAAACTTTCGCGCGCGGCAACCGAGACGCTGGCAATTATCGCGTATCACCAGCCGGTAACCCGCGCCGAAATTGAAGAAATTCGCGGCGTCGTGACAGCCGCCGGAACGGTCGATGTACTGCTCAAGACCGGATGGATCCGCCCGCGCGGCCGCCGCAAGGCCCCTGGCCGGCCTATTACTTACGGCACCACGGAGGCGTTCCTGTCGCATTTCGGATTGGAGGAGGTTGGCGACCTGCCGGGGCTCGAGGAGCTCAAGGGGGCCGGGATGCTGGAAGGCAATCTGCCTCCCGGCTTCGCTGTTCCGCTGCCGTCCGACGACTCAACGCTGCGTGACGACGAAGAGCCGTTGGAGCCCGGCGATCTTGATCTGGGCCTGGCGCCGCCGTCCTCTCGTTCCGAGAAGTGACAGCGTTATTTAAGGTAAATTTTGCGATTTCCGGCGTAACGCGGCTGTTTGACCGCGTTCGAAGTCCTTGTTTTTGCCGCCTGCGAAGCCTAGTTTCTCACTCAAATCATGGCGGGACGAGCCGAAAAACCCCTCGCTCGCGGAGGATTTGCTGATGGGTTCCCTAAGTATTTGGCACTGGATCATCGTTCTTTTGGTTGTGATGGTCCTTTTCGGAGGCCGCGGAAAGATTTCGTCGCTGATGGGCGACTTTGCCCAAGGAATCAAGGCTTTCAAAAAGGGCATGTCCGAGGACGACAAATCGGCGGACGCCAAGAGCGAGCCGGTCAAGACGATCGAAGCTGGCGGCAGCCCGTCAAAGACGGAAGCCGAGCGCCGCGCCGAGAGCGTGCGTTCCTGACCGCTGGATCGGCGCAAAGCCACGCTGGTCGCAGCGGCGTTCCGCGCTTCGGCGCCCTGGAGTTGACTAATCCATGTTCGACATTGGTTGGGGCGAGCTCGTCGTCATCGGCATCGTCGCGCTGATCGCGATTGGGCCGAAGGAGCTGCCGACCGTTTTGCGCACGCTTGGCCAGTACATGGCCAAAATTCGGCGCATGGCCGCGGAATTCCAGGGCCAATTCCAGGAAGCCATGCGTGAAGCCGAAATGGCCGAACTGAAAAAGCAGGCCGAAGATCTCAAGAGCTCGGTCAGCGACATTGCCAGTTTCGATCCGATGGCCAAGACGCAGAAGGAGATCGAGCGCGCTCTCGAGATGCCGGAAATGGGAAACTTGGTCGAAAGCTCGACCGAGGCCGCGCCCGCCACACCGTCAACTTTGCCTGAGCCGGTCCAGCAGCCAGAGGTCAATGTGCCGCTGCCGGAGCCGCCGTCCCCAGTCAGCGAAAAAGATTTTGCGCCGGTCGAAGCGCCACCGAAAAAACAGGCCGGGGGCGGCGGATGACTCACGAGGATATCGAGGCCACAAAGGCGCCGCTGATCGATCACCTGATCGAATTGCGTTCCCGCCTGATCAAGGCGCTGATCGCTTTCGGGGTGATGTTTGCGGTCTGCTTCGTGTTCGCCAAGAACATCTACAATATTCTGGTGTGGCCGTTCGTGTGGGTGGCCGGCCCGGAGAATTCCAAGTTCATCTATACCGCGCTGCTCGAATATTTCGTTACCCAGCTCAAGCTCGCGATGTTCGGCGCGGCCTTCCTGTCGTTTCCGGTGGTTGCGACCCAAATCTATATGTTCGTTGCGCCGGGGCTCTATCACAACGAACGTAGAGCATTTCTGCCATATTTGATTGCGACACCGATTTTCTTCAGCCTCGGTGCGCTGGTGGTCTACTTCGTGGTCCTGCCGATGCTGGTGCGCTTCTCGCTCGGGATGCAGCAGATTGGAAGCGCGACTGATGCCTCGATCGCATTGATGCCCAAGGTCGGCGAATATCTTTCGCTGACGATGGCACTGGTGCTTGCGTTCGGCGTGGCTTTCCAGCTGCCGGTCATCCTGACGCTGCTTGGACGTATCGGACTGATCACGGCAGACCAGCTCAAGGCCAAGCGGCGCTATTTCATCGTTGGCGCATTCATTCTGGCAGCCGTGCTTACCCCGCCCGATGTTCTGAGCCAGATGTCGCTCGCGATACCACTGCTGTTGCTCTATGAGGGTTCGATCTGGTCGGTGCGCATGGTGGAAAAGAAAGCGAAGGCCGAAGAAGCTGCCAAGGCAGCAGCCGATGCCGCATCCGCCACTGCCAAGCCGGCGGAATAACCTGTTCCGTTCGTCCCCGCGAAAGCGGGGACCCCTGCCAAAGGACAGTATTGGATGCCTGCCTTCGCGGGCATGAGCGGGGATAATACCCTTGCTTTAACTTCCAACCGATTCCGACTAAGAAGCCGTCGCCATGTACGACATCAAATGGATTCGCGAACATCCCGATGCTTTCAATCGGGGCCTCAAGCGGCGCGGGCTGGAGCCGCTGTCGAAAAAGCTGTTGGCGCTCGACGAGAAACGGCGCTCGGCCATCACAAGATTCGAGCAGGCGCAGGCGCGCCGTAATGCGGCCTCCAAGGAAATCGGCGAAGCCAAGAAAGCGAAAGACGAGGCCAAGGCCGATAAGCTGATGGCCGAAGTCGCCGAGCTCAAGACAGCTTTGCCGGCGATGGAAGAGGAACAGAAAGCGCATGCTGCTGAACTCGACAAGGAGCTGGCGCAGATTCCGAACATGCCGCTCGACGATGTGCCGGATGGCGCTGATGCGAGCAAGAATGTCGAGCGCCACGCGTTTGGCAAGAAACAGGACTACTCATTCAAGCCCAAGCAGCATTTCGAACTGGGCGAAGCGCTCGGGCAGATGGATTTCGAACTCGCCGCCAAACTTTCCGGCGCGCGTTTTGTGGTCTTGCAAAAAGGGTTGGCGCGGCTCGAGCGTGCGCTCGGCCAATTCATGCTCGATGTGCACACGGGCAAGGATCACGGGTACACGGAAATAAATCCACCAGTCTTGGTCCGCGACGATGTTATGTTCGGAACAGCGCAACTACCGAAGTTTGCTGACGACCAATTCAAGACGACAAACGACTTTTGGCTCATTCCAACTGCGGAAGTGCCACTCACCAATCTTGTGCGAGAATCCATTGTGGAAGAAGCGCAGTTGCCGATGCGGCTGACTGCCTGCACGCCGTGTTTTCGCGCAGAAGCAGGTGCGGCGGGCAAGGATACGCGTGGTATGATCCGCCAGCACCAATTCATCAAGGTCGAGCTGGTGTCGGTCACCACGCCGGAAAAATCCAGGGAAGAGCACGAACGCATGCTCGCCTGTGCTGAAGAAGTATTGAAGAAACTTGAGCTGCACTATCGCGTGGTCACGCTGTGCACGGGAGACATGGGCTTCGCAGCCCAAAAGACCTATGACATTGAAGTTTGGCTGCCGGGCCAGAATGCCTATCGCGAGATTTCCTCCTGCTCCAATTGCGGTGAGTTCCAGGCTCGCCGGATGAATGCCCGCTACCGGGCGAAAGATGGCGTGAAGCACGTGCACACGCTCAATGGCTCGGGCGTCGCGGTCGGCCGTGCGCTCATTGCCGTGATGGAAACCTATCAGCAGGAGAGGGGCTCGATCGCAGTTCCATCGGCGCTCGCGCCCTACATGGGCGGGTTAAAAACGATAGAACGGGGTTAGTGAGATTGTGTCCCGGAAGCGGTGCAGCGCCCATAGCGCATCCAAGACGCGCGTAAACGCGCTAATGGCGGTCAACCGCTGATCCGGGACCGTTACGAAGTCGGAATGTGGAACGGTCCCGGGCCTGCAGCGCATCACTTCGTGCTGTGCTGCGCCCAGGACACGAAAGGAACCATGCGTATTCTCATCACCAATGACGACGGGATTCATTCGCCGGGATTAGCGGCCTGCGAAAAAATCGCGCACGCGTTATCGGATGAAGTGTGGATCGTGGCGCCGGAATCTGATCAATCGGGGGTGTCGCATTCGCTTTCGCTGAATGACCCGTTACGGATGCGCGAGGTCGGCGACCGGCATTTTGCGGTCAAAGGGACACCAACCGACTGCGTAATCATGGGCGTCCGCTATCTGATGAAAGCCAAGCCGGATCTCGTGCTCTCCGGCGTCAACCGTGGCCGCAACTGCGCTGAGGACGTCACCTATTCCGGCACGGTCGCCGGGGCAATGGAAGGGGCCACGCTCGGCATTTCATCCTTTGCACTTTCGCAAGCCTATGCATTCACCACCAAGCATCATCCCTACTGGGAGACCGCTATCAAATTCGCTCCTGACCTGATTAAGCGCGTGCTCAAGGCGGGAATGCCGCGCGACGTCCTCGTCAACGTCAATTTTCCCGATTGCAGGCCCGAAGAAGTTGCCGGCGTTTCCATATCCGTGCAGGGCAAGCGCGACCAAGAACTGTTGCGGATCGATGCGCGTCATGACGGACGTGGCAATCCCTACTACTGGATCGCGTTTGAGCGTGGCGGTGTCGCCGGTGCGGCCCCCGGAAGCGACCTTGCGGCGCTGACTGAAAAGCGCATCGCGGTGACGCCGTTGCGGCTCGATCTCACTGACGAGCCATTCATGACCAGGCTGATAGAGTTGTTTGACTAGGCCAGCAATCCGGCAAGCGTTATCTTGAGTTGCTCGGCCTGAAATGGCTTCTGCAGGGCAGGGCGGCCACGATAGGGCTCGGGCAGGCTGCGCTCGCCGTATCCGGTGACAAAAACGAACGGCAAGCCTCGCTCGGCTAGAATATCTGCAACCGGATAAATCTCCTCGCCGTCCAGATTGACATCGAGGATGGCGGCGTTGAATTCACCATCGGCCGCGATTTGGCGTGCTTCGGAAATCGTTCCGACCGCCGCAGCAACGCCGTAGCCAAGCTCGTCCAGCATGTCCTCGAGGAGCATGCGGATCAAATACTCATCTTCGACCACGAGAACGCGTGGTGCCGCCGATGAAGTTGTCATTGCTGTCTCCCGCCGCCTACAACTCGATCACGGCCGCGAAGTTCCATAGGGACGTCCGCCTTAGCTCGCCCCGGGCAGCTTAGCTCAACTGCCAGCAAACATGCTAATAGTGCCCGGAAAGGGGCGAACACGTGTCGAAAACAGCTCGCAGTCAACAAGCCGTCGATCGCATGGAATTCCTGCTGACGTTACGTCGGCGGGGAATCATCGATCCCGCGGTGCTGCGCGCGATGGATGAGGTGCCGCGCGAGCGTTTTGTCGAGGCGGCCTTTGCGGACAGCGCCTATGCCGATCAGGCGCTGCCGATTACCTGCGGGCAGACCATCAGCCAGCCTTTTGTGGTTGCCTATATGACAGAGCAGCTCGCAGTCATGCCCCATCATCGCGTTCTGGAGGTGGGGACCGGCTCCGGCTATCAGGCCGCCGTGCTCTCGCGGCTCGCGCACGAAGTGGTGAGCATAGAACGCTACCGCACACTCGCCGATCAGGCGCGCGAACGTCTAGGGTCGCTCGGCTACGACAATGTCGAGGTGGTGGCCGGCGACGGCTTTGCCGGCGTGCCCCGCAAGGCGCCATACGATCGCATTCTTATCACCGCGGCCGCTGAGACCGTGCCGCAGACATTACTCGATCAGTTGGCCGACGATGGCATCATGATCCTCCCGCTCGGCTCGCACGACGGATCTCAACACATTGTCAAGCTTACCAAGTCGCAAACGGGAACCCACCGCGACAACCTTATTCCGGTCCGTTTCGTGCCGATGCTGCCAGGACAGGCGCAGGAATTATAGTTTCGCGCGTAATTTCATCTGAAAAGCGGACCCCGCTTTTGGGGGTCGGGCTGTGACATTTTTGCCTGATCATGGACCATCGGCGTTGGCACGCTAGTTCTTAAAGCGTTGTTTACTCGCGGCTGGTTTATTTCAAATTCTACGTTTCATGCGTACGAGTGAGTAACCACATGTCGCGCTGCAAGCTGCAGTCTCGCCCACGTGCTTGGCCGCGCGTCGTAGTTCTCGGGCTGGTTGGTATCGCCGCCGCCGCTTGTTCGGACTCCGCGCGCTTCGACTCCTACAACACAGATCGACCAGCTCCGCCCCAGGACGTCACCGGCTCACTATCGATGCGTCCGTCATCCGCTCGCGTCGAGGCGCAACCATTGAATCCGCCCGCAACCGTCGCGTCTTCGAACGCCGCCTACGGCGCGCGAACGTCCTATCCGTCAAGCGGTCAATACGCTGACGTAACTGGGCCAGCTCCTGCGGGCCATTGGACCTGGAATGGCGGTTCACCGGTGACGGTCCGCAATGGCGACACCATCGACAGCATTGCGCACAAACATCACGTGCCGGCCTCGGTTATCATGCAGACCAATGGCATCCGTGAAGCGGGGCAGATCCGGCCGGGTCAACGCCTGGTGATCCCGCGTTACGTCGCAAACGGTTTGCAGACGGCGGCCGCCCACGCGCCGACGCGGGCCGGTACTGGCGGAAAAGTCCACGTCGTTCAGGCGGGCGACACGCTCATGAGCGTCGCGCGCCGCAATGGCGTGACGGTATCGGCGCTGGCGCACGCGAACAAGATTCAGACAAACACCCGAGTAAGCATTGGCGATCGCCTCACCATACCCGCGGGCGCTTATTCAGTTGCTGCAGCGCATCCGCCAGCGCCGCCACCGAAGATCGCCCAGCCGCAGACGGTGAAGCCGGAAAAAGTTGCGAGCCTGCCGGTGGTGCAGAACGCGAATGTAGCCAAGGAACAACCGGCTGCGACCGAAACCGTGGTCAAGACTGCGGAACCGGGCGGAGCGATGCCGTCATTCCGCTGGCCGGTGCGTGGCCGTGTTATCGCGGGTTTTGGCAGCAAGCCGAACGGCACGCAGAATGACGGGATCAATCTGGCTGTGCCCGAAGGCACACCGATCAAAGCTGCCGATGATGGTGTCGTCGCTTATGCCGGCAACGAACTTAAAGGCTATGGCAACCTCGTGCTGATCCGTCATACGAATGGCTTTGTGTCGGCCTATGCGCACGCGAGCGAATTGATGGTCAAACGCGGCGATGTCATCAAGCGGGGACAGGTGATTGCGCACGCGGGACAGACCGGCAGCGTCACGTCGCCACAGCTGCATTTTGAGATCCGAAAAGGATCGACCCCCGTCGATCCGACCCAGTATCTGGGCGGCGCCTAATGTGGCCATTCGTTCCCGCAAGAGCGGGGACCCAGCGTAACATCATTGTTCTGGATTCCCGCCCTGCGCCCTGATCGGGCGCAGGCGGGAATGGGCGGCTTTTGAATCAGCTTTTCACTGCGATACCAAGTCGTCCAGCCAGATCCTGCACGAACTGCCATGCAACGCGTCCGGAGCGTGATCCGCGCGTCGTCGCCCATTCCAGCGCCTCGCGATGCAGTGTTTCGCTGCGCGCGGGGATCTTGTAGTGCTCGACGTAGCCATCGACCATCGCCAGGTATTCATCTTGGCTGCAGCGGTGGAAGCCGAGCCAAAGGCCGAAGCGGTCGGAAAGCGACACTTTCTCTTCGACTGCCTCGCCGGGGTTGATCGCGGTTGAACGCTCGTTTTCCATCATGTCGCGCGACATCAGATGACGGCGGTTTGACGTCGCATAGAAGATGACATTATCAGGCCGGCCCTCGATGCCGCCTTCGAGCATGGCCTTCAGCGACTTATAGGTCGTGTCCTCGGCGTCGAATGACAGATCGTCGCAGAACACGATGAAGCGGTGAGGTGAACTGCGCGTGAGGGTCATCAGCGCGGGTAAGCCTTCGATATCCTCGCGGTGGATCTCGATCAGCTTGAGCGGGCCGGTCTTGGTGTTGCGCCCGAGGGCGGCGTTGACACCGGCGTGCGCGGCCTTCACGAGCGAAGACTTGCCCATGCCGCGCGCGCCCCACAACAAAGCATTGTTCGCCGGCAGGCCTTTCGCGAAGCGCTCGGTATTCTCCACCAGCACATCGCGCACGCGGTCGATGCCTTTAAGCAAGGACATTTCGACGCGATTAACGCGCGCAACCGGTGTAAGGCGCCCATCTGGATGCCAGACAAACGCGTCAGCAACGCTCAGGTCGGGCAGGGCCGGACGCTGCGGTGCCAGCCGCTCAAGGGCGTCAGCGATGCGCTGTGGGATGTCAAACCGGCCACCGGTAGTGGCGGCACTCCTCGATTTCGAGGTCGAACGCTGCGACGATTTGGACTTCGATCGGGCCATCGGGTGTTTCCACAAGTCGCGCTGCTCTTAGCGGGGCGGCACTGACGCCGCAAGCGGGCTTGCGAGAAAACGACGGAAAATGGCAGGTTTTAGCGGGTAAAGCGGCGTTGCAATTGGACGGGCTGCCGCTATAGTCCGCGCGAAATTCAAATGCGGGACGCCAGACTGGTTAGCTGACCGCTGCAACCCCAAGAGCCCGAGGAAGCACCCAATGTGGATTTCGCCTGCATTTGCCCAGGGCAGTCCGGGTAGTGACCTGCTCAATCTAGGGTCGCCGATCTGGATGTTGGTGGCGATGTTCGGGATCATGTATTTCCTCGTTTTGCGGCCGCAGCAGAAGCGCGCGCGGCAGCACGCCGAGATGGTCAGGAACGTACGGCGGGGCGATACGGTCATCACCAATGGCGGGTTGATTGGCAAAGTCACCAAGGTGATCGATGACGACCAGATTGAAATCGAGATCGCGGACGACGTGCGCATCCGTCAAATGCGGCAGATGGTCACCGACGTTCGCGCCAAGGGTGAACCTGTTAAGGAAGAGGCCGCGGCCGGCTGAACCCCGCGGGCTCGGCTTCTAGGTCGCAAGTCGGGACGTCATGCTTTATTTCACGCGTTGGAAGGCAACGGCGATTTTGCTCACGGCATTCGTCGTCTGTCTGTTTGCTGTCCCCAACTTCCTGCCTGAAAAGATGGTGCAGTCCTGGCCAAAGTGGGCGCAGCGCCATGTGGTACTGGGGCTCGATCTGCAGGGCGGCTCGCACATCCTGCTGGAAGTCGACAGCAACGCAGTGCGCAAGGAAAAACTCGAAGCGCTCCGCGATGATGTACGCCGCGTGCTGCGCGACGCGCGCGTCGGCTATACCGGCCTTGTGGTGCGCGGCAATAGCGTCGAAGTCCGAATCCGGGAGGGCAGCAATTTCGATCAGGCCGTCGAAAAGCTGCGCGAGCTGTCACAGCCGCTGGGCGGCATCCTTGGCAGCAGCACGGGGCAGCGCAGTCTTGATGTGACCACCGAGGCGGGAAACCTCGTGCGTCTGACGGTCACTGAACCTGCGATCCTTGAACGGATCCGTCAGTCGGTCGACCAGTCGATCCAGATCATCGAACGGCGTGTGAACGAGCTCGGCACCGTTGAGCCGCTGATCCAGCGTCAGGG
>Ga0126369_10002565_pt1 | contig 12944 bp, 10 predicted proteins | sample PanSoiMetaPlot_1_FD_109646 | JGI IMG/M metagenome (GOLD analysis project Ga0126369, IMG submission 109646) | Tropical forest soil microbial communities from Panama - MetaG Plot_1 | ecosystem: Environmental > Terrestrial > Soil > Tropical forest > Bulk soil | place: Panama | collected 2016-02-17 | reverse complement strand
CCGGAGCACGCAGGTCCTGACCGTCAACTACTTCTACAACCTCTACGACACGCTCACGCGCTGGGACAGCACGCTGCGGCTCTCGCCTGGGCTCGCGACCTCGTGGAAGAACGTCAACGAGACGACCTGGGAGTTCACGCTCCGTCAGGGCGTGAAGTTCCACGACGGCTCGCCGCTCACCGCCGAGGACGTCAAGGCCACGCTCGAGCGGAATCTCCAGCCGGGCAAGACGGTCGTCCAGCCCGGCTTCGCGACGATCGAGGCCGTCCAGGTCGTGAATCCGACGACGATTCGCGTGAGCACGAAGAAGCCGGACCCACTGCTGCTCGTGCGGATGGCGCAGATGGGCGCGCAGATCCTGCCGGCGCGCCTGACGACCGACGACGGCGTGAAGGATCTCGCCCGGCGCCCCGTGGGCACGGGCGCCTATCGCTTCGTCGAGTGGGTGAAGGACGAGCGCTTGGTGATGGAGGCCAGCCGCGACTGGTGGGGGTGGGAGGGCAAGGCGCCGGCGATCGACCGCGTGATCTGGAAACCGATCCCCGAGGACTTCCCGCGGATCGTCGCGCTCGAGAAGGGCGAGGCCGACATCATCACGAACATGCCGCCCGATCGTATCAAGTCCATCGCCGATGGACGCACAACGAAAATCCTGAGCGTGCCGTCGAGCCGTATCGTCACGCTCTCGATCAACGGCACCCAGCCGCCGCTCTCCGACAAGCGTGCGCGCCAGGCGCTCCACTATGCGCTCGACGTCCCGTCGATCGTCCGCAATCTCTACGCCGGGCAGGGCAAGCCGTTCAGCGGAGGCGTCGCCGACACCGACTTCGGCTACAACGCCGCGCTCAAGCCGTACCCGTTCGATCCTGCCAAGGCCAAGCAGCTCCTGACCGATGCGGGGCGCCCCGGCGGGATCGACGTGAGTCTGCACGCCGGCAGCGGCACGATGGTCAACGACAAGTTCCTGCTCGAGACGATCGCGGACATGTGGGCGAAGGTCGGCATCCGCGCCCGGATCGACATCATGGAGATGGGCGCGCGGCAGCGCATGCTCAACGAGCGCACGGTGCCGCCGAACGGCCTGCTCCTGGGCAACCCGCAGTCGACGTTGCTCGACGCGGACGGTAGCCTCTGGCGGCTCTGGCACCCGAACGGCTTCAACGGAAAGTACTGGGTCGGCAGCCAGCCCGGTCAGCGCTTTCACGATCTGATGGAGCAGGCGCGCTACTCGCTCGATCAGGGCAAGCGCCGCGCGCTCTACATGGAAGCGACACAGATCATCCACGACGAGAAGCCGTGGCTCGAGCTGTTCCAGGAGGTGATCGTGTACGGCGTGAGCCGGCGCGTCGCCTTCAAGCCCCGGGCGGACTACCGGCTGATCGTGGCGGAGATGGGGCCTAGCCGATGATGCGCGCTTCCAGCCGAAGCCGGTCGACTCGGCGCAATTCGTCCGTGACCTCGCCGCGGAAGCGATCGAGCTTCTGATCGACGCCGATGACGCCTTCACCAACGAGCTGGATGTTGTCCATCAGACGATCGGCGACCACGTGGAAGTGCCGGCGCGTCTCGGCAGCGCTGGCGGCGATCTCGGCGCGGATCTCGGGCATGAGCTCCGACTTCAGCTCGGATTTGAGCTCGGACTTCAGCTCTGACTTCAGCTCGGAGAAACGCCGATCGAAGTACTCGACGAGCTCCTGATCCACGCGGTTACTGTGACCGGCCGATCCCGTCACGTCAAGTGTGTCGCGTCGAGACAGCGACGGTCGCCCGGACCGGCGCGGGTGCGGTCGGGCTCTAGTGTAGAGTGAGCTCATGATCAGAGCCGTCGTCATGCTGGTGATCGCACTTTTCGTGGCCGCTGCGCCGGCGCCGGTCCGCGCGCAGTCGCTCGACGACGTCGTGCGCGAGATCGAGACCGTGTACGGCCGCATGAACGACCTGCGCGCCGACTTCACTCAGACCGCATTCAATAAGAGCCTCAACCAGACGCTCCCGGCGAAGGGCACCGTCTACTTGAAGAAGGGCGGCAAGCTCCGCTGGGAGTACACGGAGCCCGCGCCGCAGGAGATCGTGTCGGACGGCAAGAAGCTCTGGCTCTACACGCCCAGCCTGAATCAGGCCAACGTCGCCGACGCGCCCGAGGCGCTGGCCGGTCCGGCCGGCAGCTTCCTGGCCGGGCTCGGCCGTCTGCGCAGCGAGTTCCAGGTACGCTTCCTCAATCCGGCGCAACCGAAAGACGCCGACGGCAACTGGGTGCTCGACCTCACGCCCAAGCAGCCGCTGCCGACGCTGACCCGGCTGATCCTGTCGGTGGATCCCAAGAGCTGGGAGGTTCGCAAGGCGATCGTGCACGATCAGTTCGAGAACACGGTGACGATGCGCTTCACGAAGATGGCGGTGAACAGCGGGCTGCCCGACCGGACCTTTACCTTCGTCGCGCCCAAGGGTGTCGTGATCGTCCCGCTCAAGTAAGCGGAGGGGCCATGGCCGCCGAAAATTCATTCGACATCGCGTGCAAGATCGACATGCAGGAGGTCACCAACGCGCTCGACCAGGCGCGGCGGGAGATCGACACCCGCTACGACCTCAAGGGCGCCAAGTGTGGCGTGACCCTCGAGAAGACCGACATCACCGCCACCGCGCCCGACGACATGAAGCTCAAGGCGGTCGTCGACATCCTCCAGTCGCGCCTGCACAAGCGCGGGGTGCCGCTGAAGGCGCTCACGTACGGCGACGTGGAGCAGGCCTCGGGCGGCACGCTCCGACAAAAGATTGCGCTCCAGCAGGGGATCCCGATCGAGCGCGCGAAAGAGATCGTGCGCATGATCAAGGACTCGAAGGTGCGCGTGCAGGCCTCGATCCAGGAGGACCAGGTGCGCGTGGCCGGCAAGAACCGCGACGACCTCCAGAAGATCATCGCGATGCTGAAAGACAGGGACCTCGGTATCGCGCTCCAGTTCACGAATTACCGCAGCGTTTGACGGTTTGATCAGATGGGGGGCCTTCAAGGACCCCCCAACCCCTACGCTCGGTGACGGCCCGGCGGAGCCGGGCCGCCCCTCGGTCTCGCTCGGCGGGCTCGCGCCTCGACGCTTTCTGACGATGGGCCGCGTTTCGGTGCGCAGGGCACTACTGATCTGAGCAGAGCACTGAGCAGTCGCTTACTCTAGGCGCGCCGATCATGAACGAGCTGAGTGAGCTGCTCGGTGAGAGCCCGACCATGCAGGTGGTTCGTGAGACCCTGCGCCGGCTCCTGGCTCGGCAGCGGACCGGTCAGCGGCTGCCGGCCATCCTCCTCCAGGGCGAAACGGGCACCGGCAAGGGTCTGGCCGCCCGCACCCTGCATCGAGCCGGCGCCCGAAGCGGGGCGCCCTTCGTGGACGTCAACTGCGCGGCCATCCCCTCGACACTCCTGGAAGCCGAGCTGTTCGGCTTCGAGCGCGGCGCCTTCACGGACGCGCGCCACGCCAAGCCCGGTCTCTTTCAGACCGCGCACCGCGGCGTATTGTTCCTGGACGAGGTCAGCCTGCTGGCCGAGCCGCTGCAGGCCAAGCTTCTCACCGCCATCGAGGAGCGATCGGTCCGGCGGCTGGGGAGCACGCGCCCAGAGCCCGCCGACGTCTGGCTGCTCAGCGCCACCAACGCGAACCTCCAGGCCGCCGTTGCGGCGCAGCGGTTCCGCGCCGACCTCTACCATCGGCTCGCGGTCATCACGATCGACATGCCGCCGCTGCGCGACCGCGGGACCGACGTGCTCCTGATCGCGCGGCAGGTGCTCGATCGGACGTGCGCCGAATACGGCCTGCCGCCCAAGCGCCTGGATTCCCGCGCCGAGGCCCGGCTGCTCAAGTACTCGTGGCCGGGCAACATCCGCGAGCTGGGCAACGTGATCGAGCGCGCAGCGCTGTTCTCCGACGCGGCGGTGATCACGGCGGATCTCCTCGGTCCGCTGCAGGCGCCCGATCCAGGCGCGGCACTCCGCCGGGTGGCGAGAGCGTGACGCGTGACGACGCCATGCGGCAGCATCTGCTGGCGGCACTCGAGCAGACCGGGTGGAACATCTCGCACGCGGCGGCGCGCCTGGGAGTCGCGCGCAACACGATCTACGCCCGGATGGAGAAATTCGGCCTTCGCGCCGATGCCTCGACCAAGGCTAGCGTCGCCTCGCCCGAGCTGCCGGGGTCGGCGACGGCGCCGCCGTCGTCATCGCACACGGGACTCACGTGGGAGCGGCGCCGGATCACGCTGCTGCGTGCCGACCTCGACAGCACCGATGATGTCGATGCGTGGTCACGCGCGAGCCGAACGATCGACGCGGTGATCGCCAAGGTCACGAGCTTCGGCGGGCGCCTCGAGGAAGTCACGCCGGCCGGCCTCGTCGCGGCGTTCGGGCTCGAGCCCGCCGAGGATGCGCCACGCCGGGCCGCCCACGCCGCCCTCGCGATCCAGCGCGGCGCGCGCCGTGCCCGCGAGCGCGACGGCGTCCTGGATGGCGTCGTGATCGGACTGCACGTGGCGCCTCTGCTGGTGGGACGTGTCGGCGACCGCATCGAGATCGACGCGGAGTCCAAGCGGGCGGTGTGGCCGGTTCTCGACGAGCTCCTGCACGGCGCCGCGCCGGAGGAGACGTTCGCGACCGGCGCAGCCGTGCCGTTCCTGGAGCGCCGGTTCGACCTCGCGCGAGTCGACGCGACGACGAGCGCGGCGCCGCGCTATCGGCTCACCGGTCAGGAGAGCCGCGGCCTCGGATTGTGGGGAGCGATGACGCGATTCGTGGGACGCCGCGAGGAGCTCGCCGCGTTGCAGCGCCGCTCGATCCGAGCGGATGGCGGCGACGGGCAGGTCACGGCGGTCGTCGGCGAGGCCGGGGTCGGGAAGTCGCGGCTGATCCACGAGTTCGCTCACGCGCATCGTCCGGACGGCTGGCGCGTCCTCGAGGCCACATCGGTTTCGTACGGACAGGCGATGAGCTACTTGCCGGTCGTCAACCTCCTCAAGCAGTACTTCGCGATTCAGGAGCGCGATCATCCGCACGAGATTCGCGACAAGATCTCCGACGGCCTCCTGACCCTGGACCCGGCGCTGGAACCGGCCGTGCCGGTGTTCCAGGCATTGCTCGACGTGCCCGTCGACGACGCGGCGTGGCACCGGCTCGATCCGATTCAGCGCCGCCGGCGCACGCTGGAGGCGGTGAAGCGGCTCCTGCTGCGCGAGGCACGCGAGCATCCGCTGCTGGTGATCTTCGAGGATCTGCACTGGATCGACCGCGAAACGCAATCGCTCCTCGACACGCTCGTGGACAGCCTGAGCTCGTCGCGCCTGCTTCTCCTGGTGAGCTATCGCCCGGAGTACCAGCACGGATGGGGCGGCAAGAGCTACTACGGCGAGCTGCGCCTCGATACCCTGCCGGTCGAGAGCGCCGGAGAGCTCCTCGGAGCACTGCTCGGCGACGATCCGAGCCTGGTGCCCCTCAAGCACCAGCTCGTCAGGCGCGGGAACCCTTTCTTCCTGGAAGAGACCGTTCGCACGCTCGTGGAGACGCACGCGCTCCAGGGGGCCCGGGGCGGCTATCGCCTGGCGCAGCCGATCCATGCGATCCAGGTTCCGGTCACGGTCGAGGCGATTCTGGCCGCGCGCATCGACCGGCTGTCGCCGGACGACCGGCGCCTCCTGCAGCTCGCGTCCGTCATCGGGCGCACCATTTCCGTCGGTCTGCTGCGCGCGCTCGCGGACCTGCCGGACGCGATCCTGCGCCAGACGCTCGAGTCGCTGCAATCGGCCGAGTTCCTGTACGAGGGCGGGCTCGATCCGGATCTCGAGTACGCCTTCAAGCACGCACTGACCCACGAGGTGACCTACGGCGGCCTGCCGCCCGCTCGGCGTCGCGAGCTTCACGCCAGGATCGTGGGGGCGATCGAGACGTTGCACCAGGATCGGCTCGAGGAGCACACGGAGCGACTCGCCCATCACGCCCTTCGTGGCGAGCTCTGGGAGAGGGCCGCGATCTATCTCCGCCAGGCGGGTAACCGGGCGGCTGCGAGGTCGGCGCTTCCCGAGGCGCGCGACTATTTCGAGCAGGCGCTCGGGGTCCTCGAGACTCTGCCGGGGAGCTCAGTGCTCCTCGAGCAGGCCTTCGAGATCCGCCTGGAGCTGCGGCCGGTCCTCACACAGCTCGGTGAGCCGCGGCGTGTTCTCGAGCGCCTGCGCGAGGCTGAAGTCATCGCCGTGCGGCTCGCTGACGAGCGCCGGCAGGGCCGGAGCTGGGCGCTCATGATCGGTGTTCATTCGCAGCTCGGCGAGCTGGATGAAGGGCTGGTCGCCGGCGAACGCGCGCTCGAGATCGCCGGCCGTCTCGGCGATCTGAAGCTGCGCATCCTGGCCACGAGTTATCTCGAGCTGGTCCACTACTGGCGCGGCGACTTCGAACGAACGGTCGAGCTCGCCACGGAGAACCTCGCGTCGCTGCCGGCGGAGTGGACGTACGAGCACATGGGCAACACCGCGCCGGCATCGATCTTCGATCGCCACTTCCTGGTCATGAGCCTCGCGGAGCTCGGCCGGTTCGACGAGGCGGGCGGGCCGGAGGCCGAAGGGATGCGGCTCGCCGCACCGACCCAGCACGCGTTCAGCGTCGGCCTGCCCTACTACGCCGCGGGCAACCGTCATCTGATCGCGGGTGACTGGGGCACGGCGCGCTCACTGATCGAGCGGGTCATCGGCGTGTTCCGGACGGGGAACGTCGTGCTCATGCTGCCCTATGCGGTCGCGTTCTCGGCGTGGGCGCTGGCACAGCTCGGTGAAACGGGCGAGGTGATCGGACGACTGGAAGAATGTCAAATGCTCCTCGATCGCCTGGCGGCGACCGGGATCGTGAGCCTCAATGCCTGGGGCTATCAGGCGCTTGGCCGGGCCTGCCTGGCGGTGGGGCGGCTGGACGAGGCGCAGCGTCTCGGCGAGCGAACGATCACTAGGCTGCCGTCGCATCGCGGCTTCGCCGCGCACGCGCAGCACTTACTCGGCGATATCGCGACCCATCCCGACCGGTTCGATGCAGAGCGCGGCGAGGCGCACTACCGCCGGGCACTCGCGCTGGCCGAGGAGCTCAGGATGCGTCCGCTCGTGGCGCACTGCCACTTCGGCCTCGGCCGCCCTTTCGCGCGCACCGGCCAGCGCGCCCGGGCGCGCGAGCACCTCGCCCTTGCGGTGGCGATGTACCGCGGCATGGGGATGAGCTACTGGCTGGCCGGTGCGGAGTGTGTGCTGGGCGAGCTCGAATAGGGAAACCTTCTCGCCCTGGGACGGCCGGGCGCGCGCCCACGGTATACTGGCTCCCGGTCATGAAGGTTCATTTGACGACGCTCGGCTGTCCAAAGAACCAGGTCGACTCCGAGCTGATGCTCGGCATGCTGACCGAGGCCGGGTTTCCACTGGCCGAGCGGGCCGAAGATGCCGAATGCCTCGTCGTCAACACGTGCGCCTTCATCGATCGCGCGCGCGAGGAGTCGATCGACACCATCCTCGAGCTCGCGAAGCTGAAGAAGCGGGGCTCGTGCCGGGCGCTCATCGTCACCGGCTGCCTCACCCAGCGGTACGGCGGCGACATCCTGAAGGAGATGCCCGAGGTCGACGGAATCCTCGGCACCTCCAATCTCTCGCGTATCGTGGAGCTCGTGCGCCAGGCGGCCGGCCGTCAGGACTGGGCGAGCTCGGCGCCGCCCGGGTATCTCTACGATGCGACCACGCCGCGCCTCTTGACGGGCCGCGTGCCGTACGCGTACGTGAAGATCGCCGAAGGGTGCGACATGGGCTGCACCTTCTGCGCAATTCCTCAGTTCCGCGGCCGCCACCGGAGCCGGCCCCTCGCCGACATCGTCAAGGAAGTGCAGGGGCTGGAGGCGCGCGGGATCCAGGAAGCGATTCTCGTGTCGCAGGACACGCTCGCGTACGGCCGCGACATTCCGGGCAACGGCGACATCGCCGACCTGTTGCTCGCGCTGGGCCATGACACGCGCATCCCGTGGATCCGTCCGATGTACCTGCATCCCGCGCACGTGAACGACCGGCTGATCGAGCGGTGGGCGTGCGCGCGGATCGTCCCGTACCTGGACATGCCGGTCCAGCACGGCGACGACGGGGTGCTACGCGCCATGCGTCGCGCCGTGACCGCCCGGCGCATGCGCGAGATCGTCAGCGCGTTCCGTGCCGCGATCCCCGGGCTGGCCGTCCGCACCACGGTCCTCGTCGGCTTCCCGGGCGAGTCGGAGACCGCGTTTCAGAACCTCCTGGAGTTTCTGGAGGACGTGCGATTCGATCGCCTCGGCGTTTTCACGTACTCACCCGAGGAAGGCACGCCCTCCATCGGCTATCCCGACCAGGTCTCTGCCGACGTCGCGGCCGAGCGCGCCGCGATCGTGCAGGAGCATCAGGACCGCCGCGCGTGGGAGCAGAGCGCCGCGCTCGCCGGCACAGTGACGGACGTCCTGGTCGACGGGCCGAGCGAGGACCCCGCGTTCGCGTGGGAAGGCCGGACGGCGGGACAGGCGCCCGAGATCGACGGCGTCGTCTATCTGCGCGATCGAGGCCTGACGCCGGGCCGGTTCGCGCGCATCCGCATCGTCGAGGTCGAGGGATACGAGCTGGTCGGCGAGCGCGCCTAGCTTCACCACGGCGCTCGATCGCGTCGCGCTCGTCCTGGCCACTCTCTTCGGCGCCGGCTATGTCCCGGTCGCGCCCGGCACCGTCGCGAGCGGGCTTACCGTTGTCCTCCTCTGGATCGTGCCGTTCTCGCGTCCGGGCCTCGTCGTGTTCCTCATGGCCGTCACGGTTGCCGGTACGTGGGCAGCGCATCGCGCCGAGCGCGCGATCGGCGTCAAGGACCCCGGCGTGATCGTCATCGACGAGGTCGCGGGCATGACGCTCTCGGTCGTGCCGTTCGTGCTGACCCCGGCGGTGCTGGCGGTCGGCTTCGTCCTGTTCAGGATCTTCGATGTGACCAAGCCGTTCCCGGCGCGCGGGAGCCAGCGCATCACCGGCGGGGTCGGCGTGATGGTGGATGATCTGATCGCGGGGCTGTACGCTCTGCTCGTGATCGTCATCGGCCGAGCCGTGTTCGCCTGGCCATGACAGCGAGCGCCCAGATCGTCACGGTCGGGGCCATGCCCACACCCGGCGCGGACGGCGCGGCGATTGCCGCGACGCTCGGCACGGCCGGCGTCACCGTCGTGAGCCGCGTGTTCGTCGAGGACGACGAGTCCGCGCTCGAGCGCGCGCTCGGCTCGGACGACGTCTTGACGGTGGTGCTGGCGGGGAGCGCCGGCTCGGCCGGCGACATCGTCCGCCGCGTGCTCGCCCGAGTGACGGGCGCGCGGCTGGTCCTGAACGAGCGCCTCTTGACGACTTTGCAGGAGCGCTATCGGCGGCTCGATCGCCCACTCCCGCGACGGGCCGAGCGGCTGGCCCTTCTTCCGCAGGGCGCGACGGTATGGGTAACGTCCGACGCCGAGGCTGGCTGGGCGATGGAGAACGGCCAGCGCGCGTTCGCGGTCCTCACGCGTGACGCAACCCTTCCGGGGATGATCGCGCGCCACCTGGCGCCGTTCGCCCGCGAGTGGGCGTCTACGCGCGGTGCGACGGTCGTTCGCACCCTGCGCACCGCCGGCCTCGCCGCGGCCGACGTCGAGGAGCGGCTGGTCGACTGGCTCGGGCGCGACGGGGAGGCGACCGTCTCGACCATCCCGGCCGACGGCGAGGTGTGGGTGCGGCTTCGCGCGCGCGCCTCGACGCCGGCCGAGGCCGCCAAGAGCCTGGCAAAGGCGGAGAGCGGAATCGGCGTGATCCTCGGCGACGATTGCTACGGCCGTGATGGCGAGACGCTCGAGCTGGTCGTGGGCCGCATGCTTCGCGAGCGGGGGCTGACCCTCGCGGTGGCCGAGGCGTGCACCGGCGGCCTCCTCGGCCATCGCCTGACGAGCGTGCCCGGCGCGTCGGCGTACTTCGAGCGCGGCGTCCTCGCGTACTCGCGGCGTGCGAAGGAAGAGCTGCTCGCCGTACCCGGGTCGCTCCTGCGTGCCCACGGGGCGGTCAGCGGGCAGTGCGCCGAGGCGATGGCCCGCGGCGTCGCGACCCTGGCGGGCGCGTCCTGCGCGCTGGCCGTCACCGGCATCGCCGGGCCCGATGGCGGCACCCCGGTCAAGCCGGTCGGCACCGTTTTCGTCGGCCTCCTGCTCGAGGGTGAAGCGACGGCTCGCCGGTTCCAGTTCTCCGGCGACCGGGCGGCGGTGAAGTGGCAAGCGACCCAGGCGGCGCTCGACATGCTGCGCCGCTCGCTGGGAGCGCGCGCGTGAAGGCGTGGATCGTCCCGGCGGCTCTGGCGCTGGCCGCGTACTCGACCGTGGCGCCGCCAGATCGCGGCGCGACTCCGATGCGAGAGGGCAATTACGCGAGCGCGAAGGACGCGCCCGACGAAGCGATCCGCGACGCTCCGATGTCGGCGGCCGCCTACGCGAGCCGCGGCGCTGCGCGCGCGCAGGCCGGCGACTTCGACGGCGCCATCGCGGACTACACCGAGGCGCTATCGCTCGGACCGCCGGACGCGGAGCTTCTTTACCATCGCGGGCTCGCGATGATCGAGAAGCAGGACTATCAAGGCGCGATCGCCGACCTCACTCTGGCGCTGTCCGCGAACCCACGGCACGCGAGGGCACTCTTCGCCCGCGGGACCGCCCGCTTCCGCACGGGCGATCTCGAGCATGCACGGGCTGACTGGCTTCGGGCGGTCGAGCTCGAGCCCGATGCCGAGGAACGGGCCAAGATGCTAGCGGCAATGCGCGCGGCGACTCCGACAGAGCCCACGCCGGCACCGTCAGCTGTTACACCGCCGACCGCAGAGGCCGCGCCTTCACCTCCGGCCATTGCCTCGCCGTCGGTGGCCGAAGCGCCTGTCCCCGCCGTAGTCGCTCCGCCGCCAGCCGCCGACGCCGCGGCAGCGCCTCCGGTCGCCGCCGCTCCGTCGGAAACGGCGACGACCACACTCACACCAGCGCAGGCGCAAGCGGGCACCGAGAGTGCACCGCCCGCAGCCGCGGGCACGACGCCGGCAGAAGCAGCTCCGCCGAAGTCCGAGGCGCTCGCCGGATCGCCGGCGCCAGCGGCGACCGACGCAGCGGCGATTCCTCCTGCCGCGGTGCCGGCCGAAGCTTCCAGCTCGCCGGGCGCCGGCGCCGCCGCGGCGGTTGCTGCGGGAACGTCATCGGCTGGTCAGTCGGCCACCAGCACGACACAACCGGCCACGACTCCGGTTCCGCCAGAATCGTCTGAAGCAGCCCCAAGCGCCGCCGCGCACGCGCCGCCCGCGTCGTCGCCATCCGGAAGCACGGCGTCCACCGCGCCGGCGCAAGCGGTCGCGGCCGTCCCGCCCGCGCCGGCGCCCGTGCCGCTGGACTCGCACGCGCTAGCGGCGCGCGGTCTCGAGAAAGAGCTTCAGGGCGATCACGAGGGGGCACTCGCAGATCTGAGGGCGGCACTCGCCGTCGAGCCAGACCCCGAGCGGCAGCTGGGCATCCGCAACCTGCTGCGGCTCCTGGAAGCGTCCCGATAGCAGGCATTCGCGCGTTCGTCGCGATCCTGCTCGACGACGCCATCCGTCGCCTGCTCGCCGAGGCGATCGAGCGGCTGCGTCCCTCGGCGCGCGACGTCGCGTGGATCGCGTCCGGCAATTTGCACCTCACGCTCAAGTTTCTCGGCTCCGTCCCCGAGGAGCGGATCGACGCGGTCGCCGGCGCGCTGCGCGAGGCCAGCATGGACAGGAGCCCTTTCCAGGCGCGCATCCGCGGGCTCGGCGCCTTTCCGACGGCCCGGAGGCCACGGGTCGTCTGGGCCGGGGTGACGGATGGCGCCACGGACATGATCGAGCTCGCGAGGCGGATCGACGCGGCACTCGCATCGCTCGGGTTCCCGCGCGACGAGAGGCCCTTTTCGCCCCACGTCACACTCGGTCGGGTTCGCGAGCCGGGCCGCAACCCAGGGCTCACCGAGGCGCTCGGCAGCGCGGCCACCCGCGAATTCGGCCAGATGCGCGTCCCGAGCGCGTCCCTCATGCGAAGCGAGCTCAACCCACGGGGCGCGCGCTACACCGAGCTGGCCACGGTACGGCTCGGGCGCTCTGTCTCGGACTCCGGACATTGACGGCCGCGAGAGCGGCCACCTAGAATGGCCGAAAGCGATAACGAACGAAACGTGCAGTGAGCGTGCGAGGATAACTGAAGGAGACGCGCATGGCTGAGGCCAAGAACGAGCGGCGGCAGGCCCTGGAGCTGGCGATTGCGCAGATCGAGCGGCAGTTCGGCAAGGGCTCGGTCATGCGGCTCGGCGCCGGCGGCCCCCTCGAGGAGATCGCCGTCATCCCGACGGGCGCCCTATCGCTCGACGTGGCGCTGGGCATCGGCGGGCTCCCGCGTGGACGCATCACCGAGATCTACGGCCCAGAGTCTTCCGGCAAGACCACGCTTGCGCTCCACGTCGTCGCCGAGGCCCAGCGCCTGGGCGGCATCGCCGCGTTCATCGACGCCGAGCACGCGCTGGATCCGATCTACGCCAGAAAGCTCGGCGTCAACATCGACGAGCTTCTGATCTCGCAGCCCGACACCGGCGAGCAGGCGCTGGAGATCGCCGAGACGCTCGTGCGCTCCAACGCCGTCGACGTCATCGTCATCGATTCGGTCGCTGCGCTGGTGCCGCGCGCCGAGCTCGACGGCGACATGGGCGACTCGCTGCCCGGCCTGCAGGCGCGCCTCATGTCGCAGGCGCTTCGCAAGCTCACGGCCGCCATCTCGCGCTCGGGGGCGATCGTGATCTTCATCAACCAGATCCGCGAAAAGTTCGGGGTCATGTTCGGCAACCCCGAGACCACCACCGGCGGCCGCGCGCTGAAGTTCTACGCCTCCGTG
>Ga0126369_10002562_pt1 | contig 12952 bp, 6 predicted proteins | sample PanSoiMetaPlot_1_FD_109646 | JGI IMG/M metagenome (GOLD analysis project Ga0126369, IMG submission 109646) | Tropical forest soil microbial communities from Panama - MetaG Plot_1 | ecosystem: Environmental > Terrestrial > Soil > Tropical forest > Bulk soil | place: Panama | collected 2016-02-17 | reverse complement strand
TTCGGCGGTGTTCAGCCTGATTCAGGGCGTGCTGCTGACGCCGCCTCCCTACCGGGAGCCGCGGCAACTGATGCTGGCGCCGCCGGCGCGAACCGACGGGCAGAAGATGGAGAGTCGGCGAGGGTGGCCGGCGGAGCAATGGCTCGAGTGGCAGAAAGAGGCGAAATCGTTTGAGGGCATTGCGGCATACGACTGGACGTTCAACTTCCTGGTCCGCAACGACGGCAGCCAATCGATGCAGGGCATGTTTGTGACGAAGGAATACTTCCCGGTGATGGGACTGAAGCCGGTGGCGGGACGCGCCTTCGAGGACTCGGATTTTGCTCTGGGGCCGACCAAAGCGATTTTGCTGGGGTACGAGTTCTGGCAGCGGGCCTTCAACGGCGATCCGCAAATCATCGGCAAGACCGTGCGCATCAGCCGGTGGGACGTGCCGCCAGTGGTGATTGGAGTCATGCCGCCGGGAGTGCGGTTTCTGCCATCGCCCGGAGCAGCCAAGGAGCCAAACTACGACGTCAACGCCACGGTGGATTTTTGGGCGCCGGGAGCGCCGGACCCGAAGTATCTGAAGTACGCGTTCTGGAATCTAGTGGTGCGACTGCGGGACGGAACAACCCAGCGGGAGGGACAGGAGGAGCTGGCTGTGCTCGCCGCGCGGGAAGCACAGGCGGAGAAGCAATTTGAAGGGTTCAAGCCGCAGCTCGAACCACTGACGGAGGAAATGAATCGCGACGGGCGCAGGATTTTGCTGCCGCTGCTGGGGGCGGCGGCTCTGGTGCTGTTGATTGGTTGTGGGAACGCGGCGGCGCTGCTGCTGGTCCGCGGACTGCAGCGCCAGCAGGAGTACGCGGTGCGCAGCGCGATGGGGATGGGCCGCATTGCTCTTTTGCGCCAGGTCTCGACCGAGAGTCTTTTGCTGGCTTTGATGGGCGGCGTGCTGGGAGTGGGGCTGGCCTTCGGCGTTGTGAGGCTGTTCAAGTTGATTGCCGCGCACGCGATTCCGCGGCTGGATGGCGTGACGGCCGGGTGGGCCGTGCTGGGCTGGGGTTTGGGCGCGGCGGTGCTGGCTTCGGTTTTTGCGGGAGCTCTGCCGGCGTTGCGGGCGCTCCGGTTGGATCCCATGGAGGTGCTGAAGAACGCCGGGCCGAAAGGGACGGCGGGAATCGGCGAACGGCGCCTGCTGCGCGGAGTCACGATGGTGCAGACGGCGCTCACGCTGGCGTTGCTGGTGGGCGCAGGCCTGCTGATTCGCACCATGGTGAACATCGCGAGAGTGCCGTCGGGCTACAACATGGGACGCATTTTGACCATGAGCGTCACGGAAGTTCAAAGCCGGGAGACCTGGGGCAGCTTTCACCGCCAGGCTCTCGAGCGAGTTGCGGCGCTTCCCGGCGTGCAGTACGCGGCGTTTGCCTGGGGAGTCCCGCTGACGGGAAACAATTGGCCGGCAACTATGGAAATCGAAGGGCAGCCGCCCGCATCGAAGGAGAGCGACAAAACGGCACTGCCGTTGCGCGCGGTCACGCCCGATTACTTCAAATTGATGGGCGTCGCGTTGCTTGACGGGCGCGAGTTTCGCTCGACCGATGATGATCAGGCGCCGAAAGTGGCGATCGTGAACCAGGCGTTCGCGAACCGTTACTTTCCAAAGGAGAGTCCGATCGGGCGGAAGTTCTGGTTTGACGGCCGGGACAAGCCGGGCATCGGCATTATCGGCGAAATCTCGAATGGCCGCACGGACGACCTCACCGAAGCGGCGTCGCCGGAAATTTATCTGCCGCTGTGGCAGGCGACGGCGTTCTCGAAACATTTGGTGGTGCGCACGACGGCGGACCCGCGCGCAGTGATGGTTGCGGTCGAGCGCGAGCTGCACGCCATTGATCCAACCGCGGCCGTTGAAAACGTGAAGACTTTGGAGCAGATTCGCGATGATTCGCTGGCGTCCCGCACCTTCGCGATGCAGTTGCTCGTCGGATTTTCAATTGTGGGAAGCGCCCTGACGCTGGTGGGAGTTTACGGCGTGCTTTCGTTGTCGGTCGCTTCGCGGAGGCGGGAGCTGGCCATTCGCAGCGCGCTTGGCGCGAAGCAAACCGACATTCGCAAGCTGATCTTCGGCGAAGGGTTTCAATTGATTGGCGGCGGCGTGCTCGCGGGAGTGGCGCTAGCAATGGTTTTGTCCCGTGTGCTGAGGACTTTCTTGTTCGAGGTGCAGCCGAGCGATCCCGCCACGTTGATCCTGGTTGGAGCGCTGTTCGTGGGAGTCGCGCTGCTCGCCTGCTGGGCGCCGGTTCGCCGTGCAGCAACCGTCGATCCGCTGGAGGCGCTCAGGTATGAGTAAAAACGGGAAGGCAGAGTACCGAAGGAAGGAAGCAAAGAGGCAACATCTCCGCCGCCGCTTCCCTTTGTGGAGCGTAAACCCTGCTACAATTGGGCGCGGAGCGGTACTTCGACGCAGGTGAGGGCGCGAAAGCCGTTTGAACCGTAACGAATCTCTGGGGTGCTGCGGATAGACAGCCTGTGTGCACGGCCTGTCCCGCTGGCGCGCCGGCTCAAGAAGATGTTCGCAGTTCACCGTTCATCGTTTGCCGTCAGAAAAGCTTTTCCGTTCGTTCTGGACGGCAAACCGTAAACGGTCAACGGCAACCTTCCTAAAAGCGGCACGCGAGTGGGGCAGGAAAGCCTAATGGTTGGCTCGTGGCGCCCACCTATTTCAGAGGTTCACGGCCTAGCTCCCCACGGCCAAGCAGTCCGCTCCGTTTCGTTTTTAGTCTTTAGTTGTTGGTTGTAAGAGAGAAGCCGAGGAGACTCGTTCGTTCACGGAACTGCTCCGACGTAAGGCGGACCTGAAATCCGCGCCATCTCTGACGCGTCAAAATCGGCTGCCTGCGTTCCAAATCTTGACGAGAAGCAGGCAAAATAAGAAAGCTTCAAACAAGAATGGGACTTAGTTCAAAACCAATGAACTAAAAACTAAGGACTAAGAACTTCTTCATGCGCGTACTTTTTGTAGGAGACATTGTGGGGGCGCCGGGACGGCTGGTCGTGCGCGACCGGCTGGCCGACGTGGTGTCGCAGCGGCAGATCGACTTGGTGATCGCCAACGGCGAAAACTCCGCTTCGGGATTCGGCATCACGCCGCGGCTGGCGGAAGACCTGTTGAAGGACGGGATTGACGTGCTCACCGGCGGAAATCATAGCTGGGACCGCAAAGAAATTCTGGAGTATTTGCCGCACGAGCCGCGGCTGCTCCGGCCGGCGAATTTCCCGGTAGGGAATCCCGGTAGCGGATTGTACGTGGGCACGGCGAAAAACGGCGCGAAGTACGCGGTGCTGAATCTGCAAGGCCGCGTATTCATGACGCAGATTGACGATCCGTTTCGCAAGGCGGATAGCGAGCTAAAGAAGATTCCCGAAGACGTCGGTTTCGTGCTGGTGGACATGCACGCGGAGACCACCAGCGAAAAAGTGGCCATGGGCTGGTACCTGGACGGCCGCGTGACGGTAATGGTGGGCACGCACACGCACGTAGCCACCGCCGATGAGCATGTTCTGCCGCAGGGGACGGCTTACATCACGGACGTGGGCATGACCGGCCCGCACGGCGGCGTGATCGGGATGGACAAGGAAGGAATCATCCGAAAATTTCTGAATGGCCTGCCGGCAAGGTTTGATGTGGCTTCCGGCGACGTGCAGATGAATTGCGTCTTAGTGGAAACCGACGATGACGGCCCGCGCAACGCCGCCGGCCGCCTCCGCGCCCGCTCGGTCGAGCGCCTGCGCTTCTGCATCGACTAGCGCTATCCAGAACGAGTAGGTTTTTCGCAAGTAGTTACGCCGCGTCGGACTGGCCGGTGCGGGCGAGGCGGCGCATCAGCCACAGCGAGCAAGCACCGACAAGCGCAACAAGGGCGCACCACACCGAAGGCCAGAACATGAGATAAACCTCCGTGAACGCGTCAAGAGCCGGGAATCCGTAAACGCCCATTAAGAATGGAAGAAAGCCCTGCTGCAGCTCCTGAAGGGAGGCGTACTGCTCAATGTGCCGCGCATACGGGTAATAGCCGAGAAAGAGCGCCAGACTGCTCAAAAGAAGAAAGACAGGAGCCAAGCACAGAACCGACGCCATGCGGTTCAGCGCAGCGCTCAGACTCGGCTTCCACCTCAATAGGGCCAGAGCGATCAGCCACGCAGCTGTAACGCCGAAAAGGAAGTACAAAAACAGGCCGGAGAGCTGGACGATGCGCCCGGAGCGATCCCCGACGTCGTAGGAGAGCAAGTACGGATGCCTTTTGGCTGGGTCCTGCAAGGACGCCAGCGAAGCTTCGATGTCCGCGGATTGTTGCGTGCGGCCCTCCCGCCGCAGAAGCGGGGCCATCTTTTTGTAGGCATCCATACGGTACTTGGCGGACGCCAGTTGCAAATTGTAGGAAGACGGGTTTTCAAGGCGCTCGCCGAAACGAGCCACGCTTTGATACGCGGCGAGCGCGTCATCGGCGTGTCCTGATTTTTCCGCTTTCTCACCGACATCGTTCAGCTGGAAATCGACGTAGAAGTTCATGGCGATGAAATCCGGCATCGGGTGTGACCACATGCCGGCTATTAAGATGTCGGGCCGGTCGAAGCCCTGTTCCCGGAGCACTTGTCGATCCAGGGCGAAATGCTCGGCTTCGTAGAAGTCCAGGCGAGGAGCGGCGAAAGCTTTCTCCATAGGGATGCGCCAGCGGGGTTCGGCGGCGAGCGCTGCGCCTAAGCCCCCAGGCGTGGCGCTCGATTTCGTCCAAGGCGGTTCCCACCAATGCGCATTGGCATCGGCTTCGAGAAGATAGGGAAAACCGTTTTGCGGATCCCACGCTTTCAGGCGCTCGATCCACGGGTGCGAGTCGTAGCCAGGGTACGAGTACGTGGCGTGACAAATCTTCGCGGCGATCCAGGTAAGGCGTGGATCCAGGGCGATCGCTTTTTCCCCGGCACGGACCGCCCGTTCGTCGTCTTCTTTAGGGCTGTGCAGGGCGACGAAGGCAAGGGCGCGGGCATATTTTTGTTGGTCAACGGATTGCGCGATGCGGTGAAGAGCCTTTTCCGAAAAAATACGCGAACCCCAAGCCGTGGGATCCGTCCCTGGAACAGGAAGGATCGCCAAAGCCTGCCGAAACGCCGGTGCGAGCAGAAGAGACAACGTCAGCGCGAGTGCGATCCAGACGGGCCAGCGACGCGGCGCGAAGAACCCGTTCTGCTCCCAGACCGGAAGGCGCGCGCCTTCGACCGAGTGGAAGACTTCGCTGCGCAGCTTTTCCCAGTCTTTGAATTGCTCCAGGCTGCGGCGCATCGCCTCCTGCTCGCTCGCGCCTTTGCCGAGCGCCTCTTCGTAGGCGGATTCCAGTTGCTGGGCGAGCTCCTCGATGACTTCGTCGCGGCGCCCGTTGCTGAGCGGCAGGGTTCCCAGTTTTTCGCGGACGATTTTCTTCCAATCAGGCATGTTGCGCCTCCATGTTGGAATCTAGGGCGCTGCGGCGTGCGGCGCCCGCTTCCACGATGCGATTGACGGCTCCCGAAAAAGCGCGCCAGCGGGCGCGCTGCTCGGCGAGGATCTTTCGGCCGGTCTGCGTCAGCCGGTAGTGGCGCCGACGGCGGCCCCCCGCAGGCTCCCACTCGCCCCTGATCCAGCCGCGCCGCTCGAGGCGATACAGCAACGGATAGAGCGAAGCGACGTGGAAGCGCAGCACGCCCTCGGACCGCTCGGCGATGAGCTTGCCGATTTCGTAGCCGTGACGGGCCTGGTCCTCGAGAAGCGCGAGGATGAGCAATTCGGCGTTGCCTTTTTTGAGTTCCCGATCCGGTGCCATAGCCATATATGGCTATACTACATATTCTCCATCCTAGGTCAATACTTCCGTGAGCCGCTGTGCCCAAACCTTCCCCGCCGGCACCTTCCCTTGTCGAAGCGCCACCGACAGCGCGGAATGACAACCCGGGCAACCGCCGGGCGGTCGTAGTAATCTGAGAGAGTCATGCGAATACGGGTGGGCTTTAGGCGCGGGGTTCTGTCGAATTCTAGAGTGCCGAGACCAATGGATTCCAGGCGCAAGGTTTTCACAGGGATCTTTCTGCTGGCGTGGATATGCGCGGGCGCGGCAACACGGGCGCAGGAGCCGGAGGATATCGATCTTTCCGCGAAGCAGCGAATTCTGCCGACGATTGGCCCCGGCCTGCGCGCGGTAAGGCAGGGCGCGGATGGCCAGCTGTATGTGCTGGCTTCGCCTTCGCCGGGACTTGTGGTCGTCGACACCAAGGGGAAGCAGCTGCTGTCCATCAACGAAATGCCAGCCGCGGCTGACGCTGCGGCCGCGAGCCACAGCTTGATTACCTTCGGCGACGACTGCGACGTAGACGCCCAGGGAAACATCTACGTCGCGGACCGCGGTGCGAATCTCATTCGCGTCTTTTCCGCCGACGGGACGCCTCTCCGTTCCATTGGAGTGAAGAACCCGGTTTCCGTAGCGGCTATGCCGGAAGGAGAAATTGCCGTTGCCACGCTCCGCGAGCCGCACCTGGTCATCATGTTTGACAAGAACGGCAAAGAGGTGCGCGAGTTCGGGGATCCCGAAGAGCTTTCCGCGCGCGCGGACCTAAATCGCTTCCTGAATATCGGCCAATTGGGCACCGACGCGCAGGGGCATCTTTATTATGCGTTCGGGTATTTACCCGAGCCGACCGTCCGGCAGTACGATCATCTGGGCTACGCGGGGCAGGACTTTCAGTACACGGCGATCGACGCGCTGCCAACGGCCGTGGCGATGCGGAAGGAAATCGAGCGTCAAGAGCAGAAAACAAAAGAGCCGTTTTTCCGGCGTGTGCTGACGGGATTGGGAGTGGACCCTTCGAATGGAGAAGTGTGGATGGCGCTGAACAACAACCTGCTGCACTTCGATGCGGCGGGAACGCGGCTCGCAACTTACAAGATTTATACGCCACAGGGAGCGCGGCTCGAGGCCAACACCATTCTCGTCCAGAAAGAACAATTGATTATCGGAAGCGATCCTCTGGGTCTTTACCTGTTCGCAAGACCAGACAAAAAAACTGCGAAGTGAGGGAAGATTTCCTCAGGCAGCACGTCGGACGGTTGTGCAAGATTTTGCTCCGCGGAAAATTCTGGCGAGGAATTCCCTGAAAAATGAAAGGTTTGTGAAAATTTGTAGCAGATTTCTGTCTGTGGAAAACTTGTGCATGGCATGTGCAACACTCCCTGGACCTTCGTACACTTTTCGCTTGCCCTCTGCAGGTCAATCGGAGACAATCCCGCGCGGTCTTGAAGAGCGGCAGCAAGCAGGCCGACAGATCCTAAAAGGCCACGCCCGGGGCACTAGGGGAAACAACGGCCAGCGTGACCAGGACTCCAGAAGCGACGAAACAATAAGCAGGCTTGCTTTCCACAGCTTTTACACATCTGTGGAAATAGTAGAGGGCTTCCCTTTTGTCTTTACCTATGACCACAGCTACGCAAGTTGGACGCGAACGCGACATAGCAAACGCCTGGGACAAGTTCCTGGAGCACGTCAAAGCCAGGGTCAGCATCAACACCTTTACGACCTGGTTCCAGCCCACCAAGTTGAACCGGGCCGAGGGCGAGACCCTTTATATACAGATTCCCAGCGCGGTCTTCCGGCAGGTCCTGACGCGGACGTACGGCGACATCATCAAGGCGGTGTTCCACGAAATCGGAACACCCCATGTGAAAGTGCAATACGTGTCGGGCGACGACGAGCCCGTTCAGGCAGCAATGGCGGCGCCGCCCGCAAAGACCGGGCAGGCCAAGCTGGATTTTGAAAGCAGCGATCATCAACTGAACCTGCGCTACACCTTCGACACCTTCGTGGTGGGCAAGTCCAACGAATTCGCGCACGCCGCGTCGCGGGCCGTAGCCGAGCAGCCCTCGAAGGCCTACAACCCGCTGTTCCTATACGGCGGCGTGGGCATGGGCAAGACGCACTTGATGCACGCCATCGGGCACACCATCAAGAAGCGCAACCCGGCGATGCGGCTCAGTTACGTGAGCGCGGAAAAATTCACCATCGAAGTCATCAATTCGCTGCGCTTCGACCGGATGATCAGCTTCCGCGAACGGTTTCACACTGTGGACGTGCTGCTGGTGGACGACATTCAATTCATTGCCGGGAAAGAGCGCACGCAGGAAGAGTTTTTTCACACCTTCAATGCGCTCTACGAACAGCAAAAGCAAATTGTCATTTCGTCGGACTGCCTGCCAAAAGATATCAACTCGATCGAAGAGCGGCTGCGCTCGCGATTCGAGTGGGGGTTGATCGCGGACATCCAGCCGCCGGACCTCGAAACAAAGATTGCCATTCTGCAGAAGAAGGCCGAGAACGAACGCTTCACTTTACCGGACGATGTGGCCGAATACATCGCCCGGGCAATCAAATCCAACGTGCGCGAGCTGGAAGGCGCGCTGACGAGGCTGATGGCCTACGCTTCGCTGACCGGCACGGCCATTACGCTGTCGCGGGCGCAGGAAGTATTGCGCAACATTATCGCGTCGCAGGAAAAGCGCGTCACCATCGACCTCATCCAGAAGCGCGTGAGCGAGCACTTTGAATTACGCGAGCAGGACCTGAAGGTGAAAAGCAACACGCGAGCCATTGCCTTTCCGCGCCAGGTGGCCATGTACATCGTGAAGCAGCTCACCACCGCTTCGCTGCCGGAGATTGGCCGGCAGTTTGGCGGCAAGCACCACACCACCGTGCTCCATTCGATCAATAAGATTGAGGAGTTGCGGCGGTCGGACAAAGATCTCAACCGGACGATTACGCGGTTGATGGACGCTTTGCAGTAGATCGCCGGTTTTTCCCCTCTCGGATTTATTTTATGGAACGCGGCCCAAGCGCAAACGGGCCGCGTTTCCATTTTTAGGGCTCGAGGAATCGCCCGGAACACACCACGCCCTGGTTTCGTCCAAAATCTCCTAAATCAAAACCTGTGGAGAAGAATTGAAAAAGATGCGCGGAATCTGTTGACGAACGTGGATGAAAGGAAGGAAGGAATTCGAAATTAGGTGGAAGCGTTCTGGTTTTCCACGATTCTCACAAAAAGGCGCCGGGAAATCAGCGCGACAAGTGCAGGCCGGGAAACGCTTTGGCGCGGTTTCCACAGATTCACAAGCGTCATCACAACAACAAGGTTTCATGGTCCTCTTTTTCAGGATCATTCTCTTGCAGAAGAAGTTGTGGTTGTGGATTTTGCAGCAGAGGCGAAATAGGAAGACGGATTCGGGGGCGGCAAGGAGCTGGCCGAAGCACATTTCCACAGTGCTGCGAGCGGGTCGGGCTTTATACTTTTCCAAAAAACGAGTAGAGTACGTGCCTGACGGCAGTCAGGCCGCAGCATCAGGTTAAGAGCGAAAGGGCGCTGTTCCCCGCCCGAGTCGAGGGTAAATTTCTATATGACCGCACCTGGAACGGCACTCGAGGGATATCAAGCGATGGAATTCAGCGTTACAAAGTCCGCGCTGTTGAATGAACTGAGCATGACCCAGGGAGTCGTGGAGCGGAAGACCACGATCCCCATCCTGTCGAATTTGCTGGTCGAGGCGAAGGGGAGTCAGCTCACCATTACAGCCACCGATCTCGAGTTGAGCATCCGCACGTCCTGCGAAGCGAAGGTCAAAAAGGAAGGCGCCGGGACCATTCCCGCGAAGAAGTTGCTCGAGCTCGTGCGCCTGCTGCCAGAAGGCGAAATCAAGGTCAAGCTGTTGGAAAATCACTGGGTGGAGATCACCAGCGACAGAAAAAAGTACAAGCTCGTAGGCATGGCGAAGGAAAATTTTCCCGCACTCCCCGCGATGCCGCACACGCTGGTAAAAATTCCTGCTGCGATTTTGCAGAGCTTGATTGCCAAAACGAAGTTTGCGATTTCCATGGAAGAGTCGCGCTACACGCTGAATGGCGGGCTGCTGATTCTGAAGCCGGACACGCTGGCGATGGTGGCGACCGACGGCCATCGGCTGGCGCTCGCCGAAACGGACCACAAACTCACCGGCCTGAATGCGGAACTGAAAGTGCTGGTCCCGAAAAAAGCCATGGACGAAGTTGAAAAACTCTCGGGTGCGGCGGGTGCGGATGCGCAATTCGAATTTGCCAAAGACGAAAGCCACCTGTTCTTCCAGGTGAAGCACCGCTTGCTGATTTCGCGGATCCTGACCGGGCAATTCCCGAATTACGAAGCGGTCTTGCCACGCGACAACAACAAGCACGTGGTCATCGAGCGCGGCGAATTGACGGATGCGGTGCGCCGAGTTTCGCAGCTTGCCGATCAGCGTTCGCACGCCGTGAAATTCGCGATCTCGACCGAAGGCATCGAGCTTTCCGCGTCAAGCCCGGAGTACGGCGAAGCGAAAGAAAACATCGAGAAGGAATACCAGGGCGACCCCATCGCCATCGGATTCAACTCGAGCTATATGCTGGATTTTCTCTCCGCCGCGGCGGATGGTCCGGTCAGCATCGAGCTGAAAGACGAGCAGTCGGCCGGACAAATGCGGCCCCTCGCCGATGAGTCCTACCGCTACCGCTACATCATCATGCCCATGCGGATTTGACGGTGAATCACAAGCCACCCGGAGGTCCAAAAAGGCGCTTTCCCGAGCGCCTTTTTCTTTTGCACATGCCCCTACAGGATGATCATAAACCAAAGCAAATAAATCACTTACGCCCACCTCAGGGCCGCCAGCAGGCTTGAGAAAAGGGTCCGAACGGAGTATAATCCTCGGTTGTCGATGCGTAGTGGGGGATCTCCAGAATCGACACGTCCGCCAGGTGAAACGGACCCGGGAATTGGCTCTGCGCCAGGAGCTTCGAGTCGTTTCGCTTGGAGAAACATCCCTTCCAAGACCCACCTGGGCTTGAAGGGTAAACAGTCTTCGCCACGTCTCGCTGCGCGGGACGGGATGGAGCAGGAAACTCTACGATCCCGATGTGAATCGGGACAAAGGGTAAGGCGACGCGCAATCCGCAAATACGCCTTCCTTGCTTCAAGAAAAGTGATTTTCAATGCGCGGGCCATTCGATGGTTAGCCCGGAGTCCGTTCAACGCCGCAGATTTTCTTAAGCAAGTTGCCGAATAGGGAGTGACGATGGGTGATAAAGAAAACGGAAGCGTTACGCCGCAAGCCGCAGGCCACAAGTACGACGCGAAGTCGATCAAAGTGCTCGGCGGTCTCGAAGCGGTGCGGCTGCGTCCCGCGATGTATATCGGCTCGACGGGAGAAATGGGCCTGCACCATCTCGTTTGGGAAGTGGTGGACAACTCCGTCGACGAGGCCATGGCGGGCTACGCGGATGAAATTAATGTGACGGTGCACGCGGACGAATCCGTCACGGTGGTGGACAACGGCCGCGGCATCCCCGTGGATATGCATCAGACCGAAAAGCGGCCCGCCGCCGAAGTCGTCATGACCGTGCTGCATGCCGGCGGAAAATTCGACAGCGAAACCTACAAAGTTTCCGGCGGCTTGCACGGCGTCGGCGTTTCCGTGGTGAACGCGCTCTCGGATTGGCTGGAGCTGGAAATTCAGCGCGAAGGCTCGGTATGGGAGCAAAGCTACGAAAAGGGTAAGCCCACCTCGAAGCTGAAACAAACCGGCAAGACGCGCAAGACCGGAACGAAAGTTACTTTCCATCCTGACCCCGGCATCTTTGACAAAACGGTCTACAGCTACGACACGCTCGCAACGCGCCTGCGGGAGTACGCTTTCCTGAACAAAGGACTGAAGATTACGCTGACCGACGAGCGTACCGAGAAGAGCACGGAGTTCCGCTTCACCGGCGGAATTGCGGAATTTGTGAAGCACCTGAATCGCGGCAAATCTACGCTGCATGATTCTCCAATCTATATGGAGGGCAAGCGCGGCAATGTGGAGATCGAAATCGCGCTGCAATACAACGACTCCTATGGCGAAAACGTGTTTGCGTTTGCCAACACGATCAACACCGTCGATGGCGGCACGCACCTCTCCGGGTTTCGCTCGGCGCTGACGCGCTCGATCAACAGTTTCGCTTCGGCAGCGGGGATGCTGAAAGAGCAGAAGGACGAAGTCACCATCACCGGCGACGACGTTCGCGAAGGCCTGGTCGCCGTGGTCAGCGTGCGCCTGCCGCAGCCGCAATTTGAAGGGCAGACCAAGGGCAAGCTCAACAGCGACATCAAAGGCGACGTCGAGCAGCTGGTGAACGAAAAGCTCGGCGAGTGGTTCGACAAGCATTCGACCGTGGCGCGGCGCATCATCAGCAAGTGCATTGACGCGGCGCGGGCGAGAGAAGCGGCACGCAAGGCGCGCGAACTGACGCGGCGCAAATCGGCGATGGATTCGAGCGGCCTACCGGGAAAGCTGGCGGATTGTCAGGAACGCGACCCGGCGCGCTGCGAGCTGTTCGTGGTCGAGGGCGAATCGGCCGGCGGCTCGGCAAAACAGGGGCGCGACCGCAAGTATCAGGCGATCCTGCCGCTCAAAGGCAAAATCCTCAACGTGGAAAAAGCGCGTTACGACAAGATGCTGGGTCACGAAGAAATTCGCGCCATCATCACCGCTCTGGGAACCGGCATCGGCAAGGACGATTTCGACGCCGGCAAGCTGCGCTACCACAAAATCATCCTGATGACCGATGCCGACGTGGACGGCTCGCACATTCGCACGCTGCTGCTGACCTTTTTCTTCCGCCACATGAAGGAGCTGATCGACCGCGAGCACATTTTCATCGCGCAGCCGCCGCTCTACCGCGTGAAGCGCGGGAAGAGCGAAAGGTACATACGCGACGAACGCGACTTCGCGCGCGAATTGATGAAGCGCGCTACCGAAGACCACGTGGTCAAGGGCAAAGAAGGCGTATCGCTCGAGGGCGCGGGACTGACGACGTTTTTGCTGAACGTGCAGGAGTATGACGCGGTG
>Ga0126369_10002561_pt1 | contig 12956 bp, 10 predicted proteins | sample PanSoiMetaPlot_1_FD_109646 | JGI IMG/M metagenome (GOLD analysis project Ga0126369, IMG submission 109646) | Tropical forest soil microbial communities from Panama - MetaG Plot_1 | ecosystem: Environmental > Terrestrial > Soil > Tropical forest > Bulk soil | place: Panama | collected 2016-02-17 | reverse complement strand
TGAGGAGCCGGAATTGCTTGCGTTGCTGCCTGAACCGCCGTCGTCTGCGCGGGAAACACAACAGTGGTCCCGGCCACAGTGTGGAATGTGCCCGGCGAGCGTTGCCATGCCTCCAAGTCCCCATAAAGCTCGCCTGCAGTTTGATAGCGCTGGCCCAAATCCACGGCCAGGCACTTCAGCACTACATCGCTCAAGCCCTGTGGGATTTCTTTATCGCGCTCAACCGGCGGTATCGGGCGCTCCTGAATTCTCTTCAGCAAAAGCCCGACCATGGTTTCGGACTCGTACGGCGGTTTGCCGGTGAGGAGCTCGTAAAAGATCACTCCCAGCGAGAACAAGTCGGAGCGCGTATCGACGCGATCGCCCCGCGCCTGTTCCGGGGACATATACGCGGGCGTACCCAGAAGAGCGCCCGTGGAGGTCTGGCCCCCCGTCGCCTCCAGCGACCGCGCGATTCCGAAATCCATCACCACCACGCGGCCGCCTTCCTCCACCATGATGTTGTGAGGCTTCAGGTCGCGGTGCACCACCCCCTCGGCGTGCGCGGCCTCCAGCGCGCGGCAGACTTGCTGGATCATGCGCACCTTTTCGCCGATCGTGAACTTATGCCCCGCGCGGAGCATCGAGTGGAGGTCACGCCCCTCCACGAACTCCATGGTGATAAACTTGACGCCCTCCGCCTGCCCGAGATCGAAAATGCGGACTACGTTTTTGTGAGTGATCTGGCGGGCAAGAATCAGTTCCTGCTTGAACCGCTGCAGAATGTCCTGCTGATTGGCGAGCTCCGGGCGAATGACTTTCAGCGCGACCACGTGTCCGACCTCGCGGTCTTTAGCTTTGTAGACCGCCCCCATGCCGCCTTCTCCCAACAGCGCGAGTATTTCGTACCGGTCCCCCAAGAGCGTACCTACACCAAGCTCGCCTGCGCCGGCTCTGCGCGCCATGGTGGCGCCGAAGGCGTTCGAAGTGACAGGCTCGGACCAGGCGGTTACGGGAAGAGCGGTGATGGTGGGGCTTTCGCCGCCGGCGAGCGAAGCATGCGCGGCGACGCTAACCGGCAGCGTGGCGCCGCAGCTCTCGCAGCGGCTGGCGCCGGAAGGATTCTCCCGATTGCATGCTGGACATCGCATCGCCGCAATTTCACCTGCCGTTCAACGATGTGGCGATGCGCCAATTTTGAATGGTAGCCTCTTTAGGTTACTCCCTTCGGGGTTTCTCCCGTGGGCACATCCGCGGACACCGTCCGACACTACTCAGCAGTTCCCAGACCATTCCGGCCCCCTCTACTTGGGTGGAACTCTCGTACTACGCTCAGTTTTCGATATGAGGAAAGTATACCAAAATGAGCGCTTTGGTTAGCGGTCTATCCGATGAGTGAGGGTCCGTAATCCGTCGGTAAGCGCGGAACCTTAATGCGGTCCGCTCCCTGACGGTCGCGGCTCGGCGCAGGGTGTTGGCGTTCAGCGACCCACACCGAACCGCGACCGTAAAGGGGCGCACTGGGTACGAACGGGTGGAGGGTCGGCATGTTTCCACGCGCCCACCCCAAGCAGTCGCGGCTTAGTACACTTGAACGTGGCTCGTTTAGCCTCCATCCTGCGCGTCGCCGTCGGAAACGCGCTGGAGATGTACGACTTTCAGATCTTCGGCTATTACGCAGCGGCGATTGGCGCAACATTCTTTCCTAGCGGCAGCGAGTTCGCATCGCTCATGCTGGCGCTGGCCACATTCGGCGCGGGATTCCTAATGCGTCCACTTGGCGCAATCGTTTTGGGAACCTACATCGATCATCACGGCCGCCGCGCAGGCCTGCTGCTGACGCTCGCTCTGATGGGCGTGGGCACGCTGTCGATCGCCGTGCTGCCGGGATTCGGGGTATTGGGGATTGCCGCGCCATTACTGGTGCTGGCGGGCCGGCTGGTGCAAGGATTTTCAGCCGGAGCGGAACTGGGCGGCGTCTCGGTGTATTTGTCGGAGATCGCCACGCCGGGTCGCAAAGGATTTTACGTCAGTTGGCAATCGGGCAGCCAGCAGGTGGCGGTGATGTTCGCGGCATTGCTGGGTCTGGCGCTGGCGTCTTCGCTTTCTCCGGCGCAGATGAACAATTGGGGATGGCGCATTCCACTGCTGGCTGGATGCGCCATTCTCCCCCTCCTGCTTTTCCTCCGGCGGTCTCTCGAAGAGACGGAATCGTTCTTGAGCCGCGCCGAGCGTCCCTCGCCGCGTAAGATCGCAGGAATGCTCGCGGCGAACTGGCGCGTGGTGACGCTCGGCGTGATGCTTTCGACAATGACCACAGTGTGTTTCTACATGGTGACCGCCTACACGCCGACGTTCGGCAGCAGCGTTTTGCATCTGGCGCCTGTCGGAAATTTGACGGTGACCTTGTGCGTGGGAATGTGCAATCTTCTGATCCTGCCTTTGTCGGGCGCTCTTTCGGATCGCCTAGGCCGCCGCCCGATTTTGATTACATGCACCGTGGCGGCTTTGATCACTGCCTACCCCGCCCTGCTATGGCTCGCGGCCGCGCCGTCGTTCGCGCGCCTGCTGGGTGTGGAGCTGTGGCTCGCGTTTCTGTATGCCGCCTATAACGGCGCCATGGCCGTATTTCTCACGGAGATTATGCCGGTCCAGATGCGAATCTCCGGATTCTCGCTGGCCTATAGTCTGGCCACGGCTATCTTCGGAGGATTTACGCCCGCCATCTGCACCTACCTGATTCATCTCACCGGCAACCGCGCGGCGCCCGGCCTGTGGCTTTCCTTCGCTGCGATCTGCGGACTCTCGGCGGCCTTGGCCCTTTCGGGCCGGAAACCGTTCGAGATCGAGGACGCCGCCGTCCGAAAAATTTTGGCACGTGGGGTATAATCGCGTGTTTAGGAAAGCCTTATAGAGCTTTCGGGAGGTGTACATGAGATTCGGAATAGCCCTGCTCGCGGCGTTTTCACTCGCCGGCGTTGTCCGGGCAGACGATTTAGACGACCATTACGCGGCGCTTAAGGAAGCGCAGCCCAAGAAGGATCCGGACGAGATCAAGAAGCTTGCGGTGCAGACAGCCAAGGACGCCAAAGCCGAAGCCGCTAAAACCCAACCCACCGACGCCGCTGCGGATCAATGGAAGAAACGCATGGAATTCGCGAGAGATGTCCAGACCTTCGCGGAATACTCTCTTTCCACGACCGCAGTCACCGCGCCGCCGGCGAAGACCGTCGAATTGGTGGACGCTCTCATCGAAATCAATCCCAAGAGCACGTATCTGAACGAGTGCGCGTATTCCTATCTCCAGGCGCTGGCGAAAGAGGGCAAGAAGCCGGCCGACGGAGCGCAAAAAATCCTCAATGGCGCTCCGAACAATGAAGACGCGCTCTATACGCTTGCGACTAGTTCGATGAATGGGACCTACGCGACCCGCCTCGTCAACGTGATGAAGTCCAAGGCCAAGCCCGAAGGCATGGCCGATGCGGACTGGGAACGGAAGAAGTCGCTCTACCTGGGCCAAGGCTATTACGTGGCCGGCGCCGCGGCGTGCACGAAATCCACCTGGACCGATTGCGACAAAAATCTGCGGGCGGCGCTGCCTTACGTGGGTAAGGAACCGTCCGTCGCCGGTCCCACCTATTTCTATCTGGGGCTTGCGAACTACAATCTCGCCAAGATTACCAGTGACCGCGCGAAGCTGCAAGAGGCCGAAAAGTTCAGCGAGCAATCGGCCGCCATGGCCGGCCCCATGCAGCAGCAGGCCGCGCGCAACGTCGCCGCGATGAAGCAGGAGCTGGCCGGGGGTGGCAAGCGGTAAATTGGAATCGGAATGGCCACGCTGACTCTTAGCCTGCCCCCAACCGCGATAGACCTTACGGAGCTGCTTCCGGTAACTTTCACCAAACCGGGATTGACCAAGGAGGAATACTTCGAGTTGTGCGCAGAGTTCGACGACTATTTTGTCGAGTACACGGCGGATGGAACCGTAATCATAATGCCCGGAACGGATCCCGAAACCAGTGAAGGTGTGCTTGACGTTAATTTCCAGTTGACAACCTGGGCGCGGCAAGACGGACGCGGTAGAGTGACTGGACCTGACGCTAGCTTCTTCTTCCCTAATGGAGCCCGCCGCGAGCCCGACGCCGCATGGTTCGATGCGGAACGATGGAAGACAGCCAAGGCCAGAACACCCGGCAAAAGAGTGCCAGTGTTCGCCCCCGAATTTGTGATCGAAGCATGCTCCCAGAACAGCGTGCTCAACTGCAGCGGGACAAGATGGGAGAATACATCAAGAACGGCGTCCTGCTTGGCTGGTTGATTGATCCGCTGGAAAAAACGGTGAGCATGTATCGCCCGGGCCAGGAGCCCGAGGTTCTCTCAAATCCGGCTCAGGTCTCGGGCGAGGGTCCAGTAGCGGGATTTGTTCTGCATCTCGAACGAGTCTTTCAGAGCTGAGCCGAGCGCCACTGTGCGGCGCTGCGTTACAGTCCCGTTTCAGTCCTCTGACGATGACGAACTGTCTTTCCGCGCAAGCTCTTCGGCAAGGATGATCGCCTCGGCGAGTTCCTTCATGGGTCGGCGCAGCCGCCGACTCTCGTTCCGCATGCGCAGGTATGCCTCTTCTTCGGTAAGGTTGTGGCGCCGCTGGAGAATCCCCTTGGCCCGCTCCACCGCCTTGCGGGTCTCGAGCTGACGCTTCATCTCCTCTGTTTCTGCCGCCAGCCGCGCGTTCTCCTCCTCCAGCAGGCTCTTGGCGATGGCGCTTCCCATCTGCTCGCCGATGAACTGGATCGTGCTGATCTCATCCACGGCGTGCGCATGCCGCTCGCGGTGATGCATGTTGATCACGCCGATCGCTTTTCCCTTGTTGATCACAGGCACCGACAGAAAAGCTTCATAGGTGTCTTCCACCAACGCTGGGAACATTTTAAAGCGCGGGTCCGCCGCTGCGTTCCCCGCCAGAGCCACCGGCGATTGATGCTCGGCCACCCAGCCCGTTACGCCTTCGCCTATCTTCATCCGGAGATGCCCCAGGTCGGCTGCGTGAGGAACCTGGGATGCGCGCAATACCAGTTCGTTGGTCTCTGCCTCCGCCAGATAAACCAAACATGCGTCGCATCCCGTCACCCGCGCCGCCAATCCTACAATCTCCCCGAGCATTTCGTCCAGCGAGAGCTCCGAACTGACGATCCGGCTCACTCTGTGCAGCACCGAAACATCGTCCGGCCCGCTCGCGCTTACAGCTTCAGTCGCCATCATAAATCGAGCGTAAGGCAAGCCTTGCCAGCGGTCCAATCAAAACTTTCTATCGGCTGAATCAAACCAAATCGTAGAACATTCAAGAACGCGCAAAACAGCTATAATCAGTCCAGTATGAGAGAGGACTACCTAGCGCGGCGCTCCACCGACAGCATCCGCACTCAGATGCATTACGCCCGTCTCGGGCAAATCACCGAAGAGATGGAATACGTGGCGCGGCGCGAGCGCCTGGCGGCGGAAACCGTACGCGAAGAAGTGGCTCGCGGACGCATGATCATTCCCGCCAATATCCACCACCCCAATCTCGAACCCATGTGCATCGGCGTCGCTTCGGTTTGCAAAGTGAACGCCAACATCGGCAATTCGTCCACTACTTCCAACGTCGGCGAAGAACTCGAGAAGCTGCGCTACGCCGTCCGCTACGGCGCCGATACCGTCATGGATCTCTCTACCGGCGGGGACATTCCACGAATCCGCAAGGCGATCATCGCCGAATCGCCGGTGCCCATCGGGACCGTTCCGATCTATGAAGCGCTTGCTCGCGTGCGCCGCGTGGAGGATCTCAATATTCAAGTAATGCTTGAAGTCATCGAGGAGCAGGCCGAGCAGGGCGTCGATTACATGACCATCCACGCCGGCGTTCTGGTGCAATACATCCCCCTCACCACGCGCCGCGTCACCGGGATCGTAAGCCGCGGGGGTTCCATCCTGGCGGAATGGATGGTCCGCAACCATCGCCAGAATTTCCTCTATGAACATTTCGATGACATCTGCAAGATCTTTCAAAAACACGATGTAAGCTTCTCATTAGGAGATGGTTTGCGCCCCGGCTCCATCGCCGACGCCAGCGACCGCGCGCAGTTCGCTGAACTGCAAACCCTGGGAGAGTTGACCAAAATCGCTTGGGCGCACGACGTTCAAGTGATGATCGAAGGCCCCGGCCATATCCCCATGGATCAAATCCAGATGCAAGTAGAAAAGGAAGCCGCCATCTGCCAGGAAGCGCCATTCTACACGCTGGGCCCGCTCGTCACCGACTTCGCCCCCGGTTACGATCACATTACATCCGCCATCGGGGCCGCGATGATCGGATGGCATGGCGCGTCCATGCTTTGTTACGTCACGCCCAAGGAGCACCTGGGGCTTCCCAACCGGGAGGACGTCAAGCAGGGACTGATCGCGTACAAGATCGCCGCCCACGCGGCTGACATCGCCCGCCATCGCCCCGGCGCTCAAGATCGCGACGACGAACTTTCCCGCGCGCGCTTCGCCTTCGACTGGAAGCGGCAGTTCGAGCTATCACTCGATCCGGAAACCGCGCGCGCTTACCACGATGAAACCCTGCCCGAGGAGGGCTTCAAGGACGCGGCGTTCTGCTCCATGTGCGGTCCCAAGTTCTGCTCGATGAACCATTCGAACAAAACTCAACACTTCACGGAAGAGGAAGCCGAGGCGGTGCTGACGCAGATCGCCGCCAAATAGCCGGCGCAGCATTGTTAACGCCCTGTAGCTGGTCTCCAGTTGCTGGAACGCAGCCGACGGTCTCTCGGCTCTCCATAAATCAAGGCTAAATTGAGAGCGCCGTAGCCGCGCATCGGTGAGATGGTCGCTGCCAAATTGCAGCACGCTAGTCAATTATAATCAGAGCCGACCGGATGGGAGATCATGCGGACCGATTCAAAACCGGATATTCCCTCTCGAAATCGTGTAAGCGACTCCGTTGTCCGGAGCCAGCTCGCAAGGATGCTCGCGAGCGAGATATTCAGCCGCTCGGCTCGGTTAAGCGCCTTTCTGCGATTCGTCGTAGAGGAAAACCTAAAGGGACGCGGCGACTGCCTAAAAGAGACGGTCATCGCCTCGGAGCTCTACGGCAAACGTTTTGGGTTCGACCCGGCTAACGATCCGGCCGTGCGGGTGGATGCTCGACGGCTTCGCGACCGGCTTCGAGAGTATTACGAGTCGGAAGGCGCCGCCGATTCTATCCGCATTGAGATTCCAAAGGGGGGCTACGCGGCCCGATTTCTGCCGCTCAGCCCGGCAGCTCCTCCGGCCAAGTCCACCCCTGAAGAACCAGTGCCCGGGATCGCCGTGCTTCCTTTCGAGAACTTCTCAAATGACGCCGCGCAGGAATACCTGGCGGACGGATTGACCGACGGGATCATCACGGAACTGGCAAAGCTCGGCGCACTGCGTGTGATTTCCCGTACATCGGTAATGCTCTACAAACGATTACGGAAACCTCTGCAGGAAATCGCATGGGAGTTGGGTGTCACCCACATCCTCGAAGGATCTGTAATCCGATGCGCGGGACGAGTCCGCATCACCTGCCAGTTTGTCCAGGCGCATCCGGAAAGACACTTGTGGGCGGAATCATACGAGCGGGAACTGCACGACGTGCTGAAAGTCCTGGCTGAGATCGCCCTTGCCGTGGCGAAGCAGATCCGCGTTGTCTCCACAGCGCCCGAAGTGCAGACTCGCTGTGCGATCAACCCGCTAGCGTACGAGTCGTACCTAAAAGGGCGATATCATTGCCGCCTGTCGACGCCGCAGGATCTGCGCAGGGGCGTGGAGTGTTTTCAGGAGGCGCTCGCACAAGATCCGGCGTACGCGCCCGCCTACGCCGGACTGGCTGAGGCCTGGCTGTGGCTCGGCGATCGCGGGGTGGTTCCGACAAGCGCGTCGCATCCTAAGGCAAGAGCGACCGCCCAACGGGCGCTGGAACTCGATCCAAATCTCGCCGAAGCGTGGAATGCCCTGGCCGGCGTCGCGGCTTGGCACGACTGGGATTGGGAACAAGCCGACAGTCTGTTCACCCGGGCCCTCGATTTGAACCCGCGTTGTTCCACGGGGCATATGCAGTATGGCTTCTTTCTTGGCCAGACCGGGCGCCATAAAGATGCGATCCTCGAAAACCGGCTGGCCCATGTGCAGGATCCTTTTTCCATCCTCATAGAGTGCTACTACGGTGAGCATCTCTACTGGGCCCACCGGTTTGAAGATGCAATTGAGCACTTGCACGCTAGCATCTGTCTGGACCGTGGCTCTCTGATGGCGCATGTCTACATCGGACTCGCGTATGCCGGCTTGGGACGTCTTTTCGAAGCGATCGAAGCATTCAGCGCGGCACGCAGGCTAGCTCCCCGCTTTCCCTACGCACTGTCATTGCTGGCTTATGCACACGCGCGGGCAAACCAGCGCGACAAAGCGATGGAGCGGCGCGGCGAACTGGAAGCGCTTGCCACCAGGGGCTATATGCCGGCATTCTGTTTTGCCTCTGCCGCTCTCGGTTTTAACGAGCACGATCGCGCCGTTGAGTTTCTGGAGAAAGCATATGAGGGAAAGGAACGGACCGTGTGCCTTCTCGGCGTCGAACCTTTCTTTGACGATTTGCGCCGGCATGCCGGGTTCATGAACCTTGTGCGGCGAATGAACTTCCCCTCCCCTACCAGTGAGCCGGAATGTTAAACACGGTATAACACCTAGCAAGCAGACTCATCCTCACTCATAATTCCCAGAAGCTTGGTCAACGCCGCCAGCGCAACGCTGACCGCGGAGAGGACCTGGCGTTCAGCGCCGCTGGCTGAGCCGCTACTGAAAGGAGCGGTTAGGGACATCCTTCAACAGGCCCTTAAGGAGGAATCATGAAAACAGCACCGTTGATTCTCGCTTTGCTCTGGAGCGCATGCTCGCTACAGGCGCAGACTCGGAGGAACTACACCGTGGATCTGGAGAATCGCAATCCGGCTGTCGGCTCTCTCCTCATCGTTCTTACAGCGCCGAATCCTTTCGGTACCCCGGAAGGAATCGCCGGTTTCTGTAGTGGCGCGCTGATCGGGGATCGTGTCTTTCTGACAGCCGGGCATTGTGTTGGACCGAGCTTGCCTGAGCTTCCGCCCTTCGCCAAGGCGTACGTGAGCTTCAGCCCAACTGCGCTTGACGGATTTACTAAGGCGCCTCTCTCGATCCCGCCGCACTGGATTCCGGTTTCGACTCAGGCAGGGAATCCCTCTTTGCCGCCTTGCCCTCCGCCAGTCGGATGTGATCCGACCAGCACTGGCGAGTTCGAGGCGGGTGACCCGGCGGTTACCGATTTGGGGCTCGTCTTTCTGAGTCGGCCAGCCGGCGTCAAGCCAGCCGTCCTGGCGCCAGTCGGCAGCCTGCAAGATCCGCAGTCCAGTTTCACTCCGATGACCACGATCGGTTATGGCCACGAATTCCCGAACCCCGACTTGTCGGTTAGGGATGGCCTTCGGAAGTTCAGGAACTCCAAGCTCGCGACGGTGCTGAATGGAGTATGGGCTTCCTGGGAACTGCCTAGCTCCGTCTGCGCTGGGGACTCCGGGGCGCCTACCTTTCTCAATAACCTCCCCGACGTGCTCGAAAACCGCAGACCGATTGTCGCCTTCGCCAGCGATGGAGGCATCGACTGCCTGAGCAAAGACATTCGCGTGCGAGTGGATACCCACGCCGTTCAGCAGTGGATCAAGGATACCGTCAAACAGCAACTGGGTCGGGACGCTGTCCTTCAACTGGGAATTCAGTAAACAGGCATGCCGAAAAGCAAAATGACGCGCGTGTTCCTATTCTTCCTGTTCGCGTCCGCCTTAAACGCGGCTGGTCTGGCGCTCCTGCGCGAGGATATCCAACTTACTCAACCGCTGGGGGACTACGGCGCCATGCTCGCGGCGGGAGACTTCAACGGCGACGGACGTCCGGACTTGGTAATCGCTACGGCCAGTGGTCTCGCGGTTATGCTCAATTCAGGTCACGCATCCTTCGCGCCGGCCATTCTCACGGGCATTCTCCGGCCTGTCCCAGCCGCCATCGCCGACTTCAATGGCGATGGCAAACTCGACCTTGCCGCGGACGGCCAGATCGCCTTCGGCCGCGGCGATGGCAGCTTCCTCTCTCCTCGTCGGATGTCGCCAGGATGGTTTGTGGCCGAGACCGCCGACTTCAATCGGGATGGCGTGGCCGACCTCGCGGCCGTTCAAATGGGAGCATGCGGGAACGGCGATCCTGCGTGCTCCCTCTTGCTCATCCTTCTCGGAAATGGAAACGGCACGTTTCACTCCGCCTACCAAGCTCAGATTGCAGGTGGATACAAGCCGCTGGTGGCGGACTTCAATCGCGACGGGAAACCGGACCTGGCCATCAGCTTCGGGAATGCGATCGCGGTCTTTCTGGGAAACGGAGATGGCAGCTTTAGGGAGCTCAGCGCCATCGCGCTTCCGGCAGGAGCCTTCACGGGCACGCCGCTGACTGCCGAACTTAATGGCGACGGAATTCTGGATCTGGTGTCGGGATCCCTCGTACTCTTCGGTCTAGGTGATGGCATGTTTCAACGTCCGGCGCCCCTCTCCGAAGCTGCCTTTGCCTTGACCGACTTGGATGGCGACGGCCGCATCGATCTTGCCGCGCTGGAAAGCGCCAACAAAATAGGCATTTCCCTCGGGAGGGGCGACGGAACCTTCTTGCCTCCCGTCGAACAAAGCGTGGGATGGGGGGCGCAGCCCGGCATCGCCGCGGACTTCGACGGCGACGGGCGCAGCGATCTGCTCGTGCCGAACTGGCGCTCCAATAGTCTCACTTTGCTACTGACAAAGGCAGGGCCGGAGGCAGAGCTGCGCGCGGTTTCCGCCGCCGAAGGGACAGCCGTCGTGGCGCCCGGCTCACTCGCAACGCTGTACCTTCCGCTGGGCGTGCCCAGGCAATCGGCGGCTTCTACCTTGCCGGTTACGCTCGGCGGAGTCAGCGTCCAGATTGACGATGGACAGTCCAAGCGGCTCGCGCCGTTGCTCTATGTCTCGCAGGGTCAGATCAACTTTCAAGTCCCGCCGCAGACGGCGCCTTCAACCGTGGCGGATGCGTCGATCGTCGTCACGCGCGGCGGGGCCGTGGTTCAGACAGGTTCCATGCACGTCGCATCGGTTGCGCCGACGCTCTTTATGGCGGATCCTTCCATGTCGCTGCCCGCGGCGATCAATACGCTGGTGGACGCAAGAGGAGTGCAAACCTCTTCGCCTGTCTTTAGCTGCACGCCGGCCGGCGCCTGCAATTTTCAGCCGGTGTCGCCGTCGGCGCAGGGCTCCTATGTCACGTTCTATGGAACCGGCTTCCGCGGCGCCGGCACAGGCAATGTCCAATGCTGGGTATCCGGCCGGCTCCTGACGGTAACGTATGCGGGCCCGCAAGGCACGCCCGGATTGGATCAGATCAATATTCTGTTGCCTAGCCCCGACGACGAGTTTTGGGACCCACCCTATGTCGAAGTGCACCTCTCGATTGACGGAACGCTGGCGAATACGGCTGTGCTCACTCTCGAAAGGTTTTTCTAACCCAAAGCGAATGCCCGGCTGCAAATTCGCGTGGCGCAGGCACTCTTGCCTGCCGCGTCGAGACTAGTCTCGACGCCTGGAGACGCGCCAGACTGCCCCTCGACACGAGTGTCTGCGCGATGTTTGGCTGCGGCTCCGCTGCGCTATTTTCTCCGCGCCAGAGCCTCCTTCGCAAACGAATTTCGAATCGCTGCGCGTGATGTTGACACGGGTGTTGGGTGAATCGCTTTAACCGCGCGCCTGAGGCGTTGGCCACTAAATACGGCCCCAGCTCCATCAATGATCGAATTCATGAGCTAGACCTGAAGAATACCAACGTCTTTCCAGGGTGCAAGCAGCCGCCCAGTGAAAAGGACTGGACATTCAACCGCACCACATTGGTCGATCTTGGCTGGTTATTCGAGGGAGTCGACACCAAACAGTTTTCCCGAACCACTGGGGTAACGTGAGCAAAGAGTTTTACGGACTCATGGCCACCGCTGGCCTGAGCGGCGTTAAAGCTGTTGTCGATGACAAGGCGGCGAGCACCGGCAAAAGCGTGATCGTAAACGAATTCATGAAGAAAGTCTCGCTGCACGGCAAGGGTGGCGGCACGACCCTCCCCAGGCAGGGGGGACTTGAACACTGGACTCTCGATCGCGCCCGAACGCACCAGAAGAACGGCGGATTCGCACCACACGACTTACTGAGCTGAGCGAAGCAAAGCCCACCGCTCACCACACCTTGCACTGATTCGTCCGCACCATCGGCTGCCCGACTTTGCAAGAGAATGCCTTGCCGAACTCCGGCATGTTCGACACCACTCCGTTCACCCGGTACTCCAGCGGCGAATGAGGATTGGTGATCGCGCCCAGCCGCTTGCTCTCCGGACGCTCGTCGCCGCACGCCCATTGCGCCATGCCGACAAAGAACCGCTGGTCCGGCGACAGCCCGTCGGCGGGTTGAAGATTCTGCCCCTTCGTGGCTTCCTTCCACGCCAGATACGCCAGCCACGTGCCGCCCAAGTCCGCCAGATCCTCGCCCAGCGTCAGCTTACCGTTGATCTTAATGTTGTCGATGATGGTGAATCCCGAATACTCGTCCGAAATGCACTTGGCCGCTTTTTCGAACGACTGCGCGTCGGACTTCGTCCACCAGTTCTTCAAATTCCCCTTCGCGTCGAATTGCCGGCCTTCGTCGTCAAAGCCGTGCGTCAATTCGTGCCCGATGGTTGCGCCCGTGTCTCCATAATTCGGCGCGTCGTCGGTCCTCGGATCGTAAAGTGGCGGCTGCAAAACACCGGCCGGAAAATTGATGTCGTTCATTTGCGGATCGTAGTATGCGTTCACCGTGGGAGGCGTCATCATCCACTCCGTGCGGTCCACCGGCTTGCCGATCTTA
>Ga0126369_10002560_pt1 | contig 12957 bp, 10 predicted proteins | sample PanSoiMetaPlot_1_FD_109646 | JGI IMG/M metagenome (GOLD analysis project Ga0126369, IMG submission 109646) | Tropical forest soil microbial communities from Panama - MetaG Plot_1 | ecosystem: Environmental > Terrestrial > Soil > Tropical forest > Bulk soil | place: Panama | collected 2016-02-17 | reverse complement strand
TCCTCATCTACGGACCCCAGTTCCGGCGCAACCGAAAAACACTCCGAGCTCCTGTCGACCGGCGCAGCCATCGCTGCTGTTGGCACGGCCGACAAAAACCTCTCCGAGAAAGTGCGCTTGGACACGTTCGAGCTCGTATGGAGCACGGTCAACGACACATATTGGGATCCGACTTTCGGCGGCGTCGACTGGAAGGCGGTCCACGACCGGTATCTGCCCAAGGTCAAGGGAACCGAAGACACCGAGCAATATCACCAGGTGCTCAACGACATGCTGGCCGAGCTGGATCGCTCGCACCTTCGAGTCGCTCCTCCGGATAGAGTGCAAGGCCTCCACAGCAAGGCGTCTGACTTGAGGAACGGGTCGGTCGGTCTGGACTTGCGATGGCTGGACGGCGAGCTGGTGGTGTTTGATACGAAGAAGGAATTCCCGGCCGATCGAGCTGGCATCAAGCGGGGCTTCCGAATCGTTCGAATCAACGGCAAAGACGCCGACCAACTGCTTGCTGATTTCAAAAAGAAGCGCGGGGGTTTTCCGCTTCGCGACGAGATCGAGCGCGTACGAGCTGCAGTGGATGAGCTGGCCGGCGCGCCCTCGACGGAGTTGACGCTGGAGATCAGCGATCAAGGCAAGGCGACCCGACTGGTGAAGCTGAGCCGTCAAGCCAGACCGGCCAACCAGGTGATGGACTTCGAGTCGCGAACTCTCAACCACGACATTGGCTACGTCCGGTTCAGTATTTTCTTCGGCGACGTGCTGAACCAGCTCACCGAGGCTCTTCGCCGAATGCGAGAGACTTCGGGGTTGATCATCGATCTGCGCGGCAATCCCGGCGGCGCTGGGGACCTCACCGGTGCGGTAGCGAGCCTGCTGTGCGCCGCGCCCGGAACGCTGGGCTCCTCGGCGTCCCGCTACGGCACTCGGCAACAGTCCTACGCAGGCAGCGGCAACGACGCTTATCCGGGCCGAGTGGTGATTTTGGTGGACGAGATGACGGGCAGCGCCGCCGAGGTTTTCTCCGCAGGGCTGCAGGCGAACAAGCGGGCAACCATCGTGGGAGCTACCACCGCGGGCGCGGCCCTTCCCGCGATGATGAAGCTCCTTCCCACCGGAGCGAGCCTCGTCCACGCGATCGCCGACTTCAAGACTCCAGACGGAACGGTCATCGAGGGGCGCGGCGTCAAGCCCGACATTCCCGTCAAGCCCACTCGCGAAGCGTGGCTTCAAGGACAGGACCCGGCACTGGAGCGGGCGAGTCGATTCCTGTCTGCGCGCTCGCAAGCGGGCGAAGGGTTTGCTGGCGCCCGATCGGCCTGACAGCAGTCCCCTTTGCCAGCCCAAGGCGGCCGCTACTGCGCATCGCGATTTTCGCTGAGCGCTACTCTGATCCCATGAACGGATAAGGCACGCGCGTAGGCGGCACGAAATTCTCTTTAATTGTCCGCGCCGAGATCCAGCGCATCAGATTCAGCGGAGAGCCAGCCTTGTCGTTCGTCCCGGAAGCGCGACTGCCACCGAAGGGCTGTTGGCCTACCACCGCCCCGGTCGGTTTGTCATTGATGTAGAAATTGCCTGCGGCGTGGCGCAGCTCTCGCATCGCGGTGGCGATCGCTTTTCGGTCGCGGGCGAAGATGGCTCCCGTCAAGGCGTAGGGGGCTGACTCGTCACACACGCGCAGCGTCTCCTCGTAGCGCGCGCTGGGATAGACGTAAACGCCAACCAGGGGCGCGAAGATCTCCTCGCAGAGGATGCGGTGATGCGGATTCGTCAGCTGCACCAGGGTCGGTCGGACAAACCATCCCTCGCTTCGGTCGGTCTCACCGCCGGCGACGATGGCGGCATCGCCCCCTTTTTTCGCCAGCTCGATGTACGACGACACGTTTTTGAACGAGTTTTCGTCGATGACCGCGCCCATGAAATTCCGAAAATCGCGAACATCGCCGATGCGGATCTCCGAAATCATCTCCTGCAAGCGGCTCTTCAGCTTGGTCCAGATCGAGTCGGGCACGAAGATCCGAGAGGCCGCGGAGCACTTCTGTCCCTGGTATTCGTAGCCGCCTCGGACGATGGCTACCGCCAGCGCATCGAGATCCTCCCCCGCGGAAGTGTGAGCGAAGATGAAATCCTTGCCACCCGTCTCACCCACCAGCCTCGGGTACTGGCGGTACCGCGAGATGTTCTGCCCGATGTCCTTCCACATGCCCTGGAAGACCGCCGTCGAGCCGGTGAAGTGAATTCCACCCAGGTCCGGGCTGGCGAGCGCCGCGTTTCCAACGGTGCTGCCCTTGCCGGGAATGAAGTTGATCACTCCGTCCGGCAACCCGGCCTCTCGCAGCACCTCCATAATCATCCAGGCGCTGTAGATCGCGGTAGAGGCGGGCTTGAACAGCACTGTGTTGCCCATCATCGCAGGCGCGGTGGGCAGGTTGACCGCGATGGAGGTGAAGTTGAACGGGGAGACGGCGAGCACAAAACCGTCCAACGGGCGGTAATCCAGTAGGTCCCAAATTTGCGGGCCGCTCTCCGGCTGTTCCGAGAGTAGCCGCGATGCGAACTGCACGTTGAACCGAAGAAAATCCACCGACTCGCAGGCCGCATCGATCTCCGATTGATGCGCGGTCTTCGATTGGCCGAGCATGGTCGAGGCGTTGATCAGAGGCCGATACTTTGTTGCGAAGAGCTCCGCCGCTTTGAGGAAGATCGCCGCGCGCTCGTGAAAAGGAGTGTTGCCCCACTCCTGGCGCGCCGCCATTGCCGCGGCGATCGCCTGTTCGACGTGCTGCGCTTCCGCCTGGTGATAAGAGGCCAGCACGTGGCTGTGCCGGTGGGGCATCCTCGCTTCGCCGAGTTTTCCGGTACGGACTTGACGCCCGCCGATGACCAGTGGGATCTCGATCTTGTCGGCGGAGAGCCGCTTCAAGGCATCCTTCAGCTCCGCCCGCTCCGGCGTTCCCGGCGCGTAGGAAAAGACCGGTTCATTCTTTGCGACTGGCACTCGGACGGCAGCGTCGATCATGGGGCACCTGAGAAGTCGAAACCACCCTATAACCCTTGACCCCCCATCAATGCAGCATCCGCTCCGGAGAACCTCCGGTCGAGGTGCCCAGCTTTGCCATGCAGGCGAGGATGTGTCGACGGTACTCGGATCGATTGCGCAGGCCCGAGATCATCCAGCGGCGGTCAATCACCAGCGTCGGAACCCCGGAGATGCCCCGCTCTCTCGCCATCCGGTGCTCGTCCAGGATGAAGCGGCGCATCTGAATCGAATGGTACGCAGCCGAGAATCGATTCATGTCCAATCCCAATGAGCCGGCCAACTCGAGCGCGACGTCTGCACGCGCAACGTTGACGCCCTGCTCGAGCGCAGCGCGCCGGAGCGCATCGGCGTACACCGCACCCGCGGCCGCTCCCTGGATTCCGGCAGCCTCGACCGCAATGAGCGGGGCGATTCGCGACGCGGGCGGATCTCCGGTCCTCCACAACTCCGAGCTCAAGCGCGCGCCCTCCGGCTCTTTCCGCGCCATCTCCAGGTCGCGTATCCAGCCCGAAATCTCCGCAGCGGACGGAAGCTCCTCCGCCGTTCGAAGCGCATACGGCCGAAACGTCCAGCGAACCGCCGCTCCGAATTCCCGGCGCAGCTCCGCCAAGCGAGCGCAAGCGATATAAGTCCAAGCGCACAACACGTCCTGATAGAGCCAGATCTCAACCGGACGCCGCGGGCGATTCATCGGTGGATCGAACTCTAGAGGGACGTCCCGCAGCCTGCCAACCCCTGACAACCTCGCCAGGGCAAGGAAGCGATCCTGAGCGGGCGAGCGGTCAGTTGACTTGCTGCTTGGACGGAGCACCCTGGGCTTCAGCAATCGAAACGGCGTGCTCAATCATCCAGCCCGCGATGTCCTTCTGGGTGGCTTCCTCGAGTCCCCGGAAACCGGGGCTGGAGTTCACCTCCATGATTTTCGGCCCTGTCGACGACTCCAGCATATCGACTCCGGCGATTTCAAGCCCGATGATCCTGGCCGCCTTTACCGCCGCATCTGCGTACATCTTCGGAAGCTCGATCGGCGTACCTTCCCCGCCGCGGTGAAGGTTGGAGCGGAACTCTCCTTTCTTCGCGGTTCGACGCATCGCTCCCACAACCCGTTCGCCGACGACCAGCGCGCGAACATCGCGACCTTCGGACTCTCGCACAAATTCCTGGAGGAAGATTTCATGGCCCAGCTCCGAAAAGGTGTTCAGCGCGCTCTGCACTTCCGCCATGCTGGAGGCCAACATCACGCCGACGCCCTGGGTGCCGCGCAGAAGTTTGATGATCGCCGGCAAACCTCCCACCTCCTCCACCAACCTCGAGACGTTGCTTCGGTCGTGCGCCATCACCGTGCGCGGGATGTCGACGCCGAACCTGGAGAGCAGCTGAAGGCAGCGGAGCTTGTCCCGACTGCGGGCAATGGAGGCGGAGCTGGCCAGCACCGGCACTCCCATCATGTCCAGATGGTTCACGACTTGTATTCCGTAGCCGGTGATCGAGGCGCCGATCCGAGGGATGGCTACGTCCATTCCGCGCAGATCGACTCCGCGGTAGATCACCTTTGGGGCGTGCGGAACCAGAACCAGAGTGCAGCGCAGCGTGTCGAGCACGATGGCGCGGTGCCCCCGCTGCTTCGCCGCATCCACCAACCGGCGCGTGGAGTAGAGCGAGCGCTTGCGGGAGAGGATTGCAATCAGCTTGCGGCGGCTGCGCGGCGACACGGGTTTCAGCGCTTGAGCCGGTCGGGTGCGCTTGCGCGGTCTTGTCCTCTGCTCCGCCATTGGCGGCCGGCACGGTAGCACGTGCAGAGGCGAAAGCCGCCGGACATTGATCGGGCTCGCTCGTCAGCGCTGGCGTGGGTATTGTCGCGTCCCGAGCGATGCACTCGGACCGCAAACAGCCCGATCGAGATCCGAAGCGCCCTGAGGAGATCAGCACGAATCCCGGGCAGGAGAACGCCTTCGATTCGCTCGACGAGCTGCCCGCCAATGCCACGCGTACCCTCGTGATCGACAGCCGGACTACCCTGAAAGTCCGGCGATACCGCCTCAACGTGATCGCCGGGCCGGATGCCGGAATCGAGCTGGTGAGCGACAAGGAGAGAGTTCGCATCGGTGCCCATCGCTCCAATGACCTCGTGCTGGCCCGGGACCGGACTGCCAGTCGTCACCACTTTGAGGTTCACCACACCGAACGCGGGTACCTCCTGGTCGACCTCAACTCGACGAACGGCACCTTCCTCGAGGGACGCCGGATCGAGAGGGTCTACCTCTCCCCGGGTTCCAAGGTTCGCGCCGGCCTCTCCACCATCACTTTCACCCCCATGGACGAGGAGGTGACAGTCGAGCCGACGCGGCACGGCGAGCTGGGCGGAATGGTCGGGCGCAGCATGAAGATGCGCCACATCTTCGGGCTGATCGAAAAAATCGCTCCCATGGACGTGCCGGTGATCATCCAAGGCGAGACCGGGACCGGCAAGGAGCTGGTGGCGCGGGCCATTCACGAGCACTCCGCGCGGCGAGGCGGTCCGTTCGTAGTGCTCGACTGCGGCGCAATCCCGGCCAGCCTGATTGAGAGCGAGCTGTTCGGGCACGAGCGCGGGGCGTTCACCGGCGCGGTCAGCTCCAGGCCCGGGGCATTCGAGCGGGCCCATGGCGGCACCATCTTCCTCGATGAGCTCGGAGAACTGCGCTTCGACCTTCAGCCGAAGCTGCTTCGGGTGATTGAAAACCGCGAGCTGCGGCGACTGGGCGGCAACTCGCTGGTCAGCGTCAACGTCCGGGTCCTTGCCGCCACCAATCGCGATCTGCTGAAAGAGATCCAAGCCGGACACTTTCGAGAGGACCTCTATTTTCGACTATCGGTGATCCACATCCTGCTGCCGCCGCTGCGAGAGCGCGCCGAGGATATTCCGTACATCTGCGAACGGATGCTGGCGGACCCGGAGACAATCGCCCAGCGAGGTCGGAAGCGATTCACGTCGGCGGCAATGGACTTTCTGACCTCCTATCCCTGGCCGGGAAACATCCGCGAGCTGAACAACGTGCTTTCGCACGTCCTCACATTCAGCGAGAGCGATGAAGTCGACGTCGCCCAGCTGCCGACGCGGATCCAGGGCCAGGTGAGGGATGCGCCGTTGACGTTCAACGAGCACCTGTCGTTCAAGGTCGCCAAGGAACAGCTTCTCGAGCGCTTCGAGCGGGAATATCTGACTCAAGTGCTCAAGCGCTGCAAGGGCAACATCTCGCGGGCAGCAAAGGAGAGCGGGTTGCACCGCAAGTCGATCGAGCGACTGGCGAAAAAATATCAAATCGCCACCAAAGCGCTGAAGAGGAAGTGAGCGTCGCCGCCCGGCGAGCTGGGGCTTTGTTGAAACCGCGAATTCCCCGTGTTAGGCGCAGAGGCGGATGAACGACGCAGAAGGACCCGCTCAAAAACAAGAGTACAAAAACACGCTCAACCTGCCGCGAACCGAGTTCCCGATGAAGGGGAACCTGGCGCAGCTCGAGCCCAGACTGCTGCGCTGGTGGGAAGAAAACCGCGTCTACGAGAAGCTGTTGTCGCAGAACGCTGCCGCCGAACGGTTCGTGTATCACGACGGCCCCCCCTACGCGAATGGACACCTCCATGCCGGGCACTGCGTCAACAAAATCCTCAAAGACATCGTCGTCAAATACAAGAACCTGAGCGGCAAGTTGTGCGACTTCATCCCGGGATGGGACTGCCATGGACTTCCCATCGAGCAGGCGGTGGAGAAGCGGCTCAAGGAGAAGAAGATCGACAAACGAACGCTCTCCCGCGAGCAGTTTCTCGACTACTGCCGCGCCTACGCTTTGGAGTTCATCGACATCCAGCGGGAGGAGTTCAAGCGCATGGGCGTGTTCGCCCGCTGGGACCGGCCGTACATGACGCTCTCGTTCGATTACGAGGCCCAGGAAATCCGGGAGCTGGCCACCTTTGCGCGCAGAGGCTTCCTCTACCGGCGGAAGCGGCCCGTCTATTGGTGCCTCACCGACCGCACCGCCCTCGCCGAGGCGGAGGTCGAGTACGAGGACCACACCAGCCCTTCCGTCTATGTCGCCTTCGAAGCGGTAGGGGACCTTTCAAAGCGCTGGCCACGCCTGGCCGGAAAGCGCGTCGCATTCCTCATCTGGACCACCACGCCCTGGACGCTGCCGGCGAACCTGGCGATCGTGGTCCATCCCCAGTTCGAGTACGTCTTTTACGAGCTGCGAGATCGCGTCATCTGCGTCGCCAAGGATTTGCTTGGGCGAGTTCTCTCAGAACTGGCGCCGGAGCACCTTGGGATGGACAGCGATGCGAGAGGCGGGACCGCGCCAGTGGTTGACCCGGCCCGTGTCCTCGCGCAGGCGCAGGGCAAGGATCTGGCCGGTCTCGAGTACACGCACCCTCTCAACGGACGGCTTGGCCGCATCGTCCTCGGGGAGCATGCTACCCTCGAGCAAGGAACGGGGCTCGTTCACACCGCTCCGGGACACGGACTGGAAGACTACCAGGTGGGCATCGAGAGCCACTTGGACATCTACAGTCCGATCAACGACGACGGCCGCTTCGACGAGACCGTCGGCCCGCGCCTGGCCGGAAAGAAAGTGTTCGAAGCGAACCCGCTGATCGTGGATTGGCTGGTGGAAAAGGGCGCCCTGCTCAATTCGCCCTCGGACAAGGTCAGGCACAGTTACCCGCATTGCTGGCGCTGCCACAATCCCGTCATCTTTCGCGCCACGCATCAGTGGTTCATCGAGCTCGATCATCAAGATTTTCGCCGCAAAGCCCTGGCCGAAATCGACCGGGTGCAATGGATCCCCAAGTGGGGGCGCGATCGCATCTACAGCATGCTCGAAAACCGCCCCGACTGGTGCATCAGCAGGCAGCGCCAATGGGGCGTTCCGATTCCGATGGCGCTGTGCGATGCATGCGACGGTGCGGTGATCTCCGCGGAGATGATGGAGAGGGTGGCGCAAGCCGTGGAGAAGGAGGGCGTAGGCGTCTGGTATCGGACTCCGGTGACCGAATTCCTCGCTCCCGGCACCGCCTGCTCCGAATGCGGAAAGGTGCAATTTCGGCGGGAGACCGACATCCTCGATGTCTGGTTCGATTCCGCCTGCTCTTTCGCGGCGGTGGCGGAGAAGGAGCCCACCATGGGGCTGCCGGTCGATCTGTACCTCGAAGGATCGGACCAGCACCGGGGCTGGTTCCACTCGAGCCTCCTGGTCGCGGTCGGCACGCGAGGACGCTCTCCGTACACCTCCTGCCTGACTCACGGCTTCACGGTGGACGGCGAGGGGCGCAAGATGTCCAAGAGCCTCGGCAACCAGGTGTCCTCAGAGGAGATGATCAAGAAACACGGAGCGGAGATCGTCCGGCTGTGGGTGGCGTCTGCCGATTATCGGGATGACGTTCACTTGTCCGAGCAGATCCTCAAGGGACTGTCCGAAGGCTATCGGCGAATCCGGAACACCATCCGCTATGCCCTTTCCAACCTGTACGATTTCGACCCGAGCCGGCACTCCGTTCCTGCGGAGCGCCTGCTGCCGCTCGACCAGTGGGCGCGAGCCCGCATGGCAGAGCTGATCCGACGAGTCCGGCGCGCGTACGAGGAATACGAATTTCATCTCGTCTACCATCCAGTGGTCGATTTCTGCGCGATGGATCTCTCGGCGACGTACTTCGACATCCTCAAGGATCGCCTGTACACGTCGAAGGCCGACAGCGAAAAACGCCGGAGCGCCCAGACGGTTCTCTTCGAGATCGCGCGGGATCTGCTCCGGATGCTGGCCCCGGTGATGAGCTTTACCGCCGAGGAAGCGTGGCAGCTCCTTCCCGGGAGTAAAGTGGACTCGGTGTTCCTCAGTGGTTTTCCATCGCCCACTGCGATCCCGGCGAGCGGCGAGCTGCTTTCCACCTTCGATCGGCTGTTCGAGATCAGGTCGGAGGTTCAGAAGCTGCTCGAAGCGGCGCGCCGCGACAAATTGATCGGTTCGTCGCTGGAAGCGCGGGTGCTGTTCGCGGCCGAAGGACCGGCGCTCGAGTTTTTGCGAAAGCACCAGGCGGAACTTCCGACGCTGCTGATCGTCAGCCAAGTCGGGGTGTCGCAGACCGCGAGCCCGCTGGCGCAGCCCCTCGGTCTGTCGGGGGAGCCATGGCGCGGCTCGAAGGTTTACGCCGAGGTCAAAGAGGCGCTCGGGAAGAAGTGCCCACGCTGCTGGACCTACGACGAAGTGGTGGGGCAAACGAGCGATGTATGCTCGAAGTGCACCGAGGCGCTTCAGGGAAGCGCCGATTGACTTAACCTGCCTCCCTCGGGCGGAGCGTTTTCGGTCGCATACGCATGTCGAGCCGAACGTTTTTCGCTATAACTGCACGATGCCTCGCAAATACATCATCCTGGCGGTGGTTGCCCTATCGGTGATCGCCGTCGACCAATGGTCGAAATACATCGTCCTGCGCGAGCTGACGACTATTTTTGATGGCGCTGCATCCCTCGGCCAACGGATCAAAGTCCTGTACAGCAATGCGCCGCCCGAGGGAATGGACGGAATGCACTACCATCCGAAGCGGAGCTACACCGTTTCGCAGAATTTCTTCCGCATTCGCTACGCCGAGAATCCCGGCGCGGCATGGGGACTTTTCCGAAATCTGCCCGAGGACATCCGCGGCCCGCTGTTCCATTTGGTGTCGATCGGCGCGGTGGTATTGATCTGCTACTACTTTACCAAGCTGTCAGGCACCAACCCCGGCGAGAAATGGGCCCTCTGGGGCCTGCCCCTCGTTCTCGGTGGCGCGGTGGGCAACTACATCGATCGGCTCGCACGCGGCTTCGTGGTCGATTATCTAGAGGCGCATTGGTACGACAAGGCGAGCTGGCCGGTCTTCAATATCGCCGATTCGGCCATCTGCATCGGAGTAGGCATGCTGGTTTTGGATGCCTTCGTCCGGCGCGAGAAGAAAGATTCGCCCGCGCCCGCGCGTTCCTCATGAGTTCATGATTCCAGTTCTCTACAAATTCGATCCCAATACGCCGCTCAAGCAAGCGATCGTATATCTGCTGGCCATTCTGGTCGTCGCATACGGCGCCTTTGCCGGGTGGCGGGGAGCACATGGCCCGGCGAACCCCAAAACCCACGAGTTCGACCCCGCGACCACCCAACAAAAGCTCGGGCGCGCGGCGATCTTCGGAGTAGTAGGCGTCGCCCTCGCCCTGCTTGGGCTGTACTACGTGCTGCCCGCGACCAGCTTTCTCGGCCGCAAGGGCGAAGGCATTCCCATCCATACCTATGGCCTGTTGCTCGCCGGCGGCTTCATCGGGGCCGTCTCGCTCGCTGCACGGTTGGCGGAGCGCGAGTGGCCGGGCGAGGAGGGCGTGCGCAAGCGGGATCAAGTGCTCGATTTGTCATTCTGGGTGTTGATCTCCGCCATCGTCGGCTCCCGAGTGCTGTTCATCATCGTTAATTGGAAGGACCACGCCGCAGAGCCGAGCAAAATCTTCGAGCTCGGAGGAGGCCTGGTGTTCTACGGGGGGTTGATCGGCGCGATGATCGCCTCCCTCGTCTATGCCCATCGCAACAACATCGATTTTTTCCGGCTGGCCGATGTGGCCATGCCCACCATCTCCCTGGGACAAGCGCTCGGAAGATTGGGATGCTTCTCCGCCGGATGTTGCTGGGGAAGCATCACCCCAAAGGGTTTTCGCTTCGGCGTGCATTTCCCGGGGATAAACGAAGCCAAGACGATCTTCGGCCAGCTCTCCGGGACCTCCGCGCTGGCCTATCAATCGCAGTCGGCGTCGATCGAGACTCGCTGGGTGGTGGAAGCCACCGGTCAGGTCTACCATCAGGCCGTTCCCGGCGCGGTGCGAATCAGCGACTGGGTTAGCCAGCATGGACATACGCTGCCCATTCATCCCACGCAGCTCTACGAATCCGTCGGTCAATTCGCTCTCTTCGTTTTCCTGCTCGTGATGCGCAGGTACCGCCGCTTCCACGGCCAGATTCTGGGAATGTGGCTGATGCTCTACGCGATTCTTCGCAGCACAGTTGAGCTGTTCCGTGGCGATATCGAACGCGGCACGCTGCATGGGCTGCTCACCGACTTGAACCTGCCGTCGATCGCGCAGCGCGTGCCGCTCGAGGCCTGGTACAACATCTCCATCAGCCAGTTCATCTCGCTGTGTATGTTCAGCCTGGGCGCGGTGATCCTCTTCCGGCGCGGCCGCGAGGTCCTCTTCCACCCAGAGCCGGTCCCCGCTTCGACCTAGCGGCGTGAATCGGACAACGATTCATGCCGAGCCCCTCGACAGCGCTCGGGGTGAATGGATGTCTCTACGCTCCGCGCTGCTGAATCCGCCTCCTTCGACTAAAGCGGGTGTAGGTCGGTGAATGCAGCGCGCGACCGTTGATTCACGTTGCACTTCTGCTGGATGCTTGTTGGACCCGATGGCCCAGACGTCCGCGCCGGCCAAGCTTGCCCATCTCGCTGCCTCCGACGACATCCTCAAGGAATGCGACGCAATCGAAGATGAGCTTGAGGAGTTGAAAGGAAATTACGAGCAGTACTTCCTGGGCATCGAGCGGCTGCCGCCTGCCAAGGCGCACCAAAAGCTCAAGACCCGGATGGCGAACATCAAATCCACCTTCAATCGGACCACCGCCGTCCAGTTCCGGGTTCAAAGCCTCTTCAGCAAGTTCCTCACCTATGAGCGACTTTGGCACCGGACGATGCAGGAGATCGAGAACGGCACCTACCAGCGAGATCTCTTCAAGGCCAGAATGCGCTCCAAACATCGGAGCGCGGAAAAACCCGCCAGCCCGCCGGCCGACGCGCCAGCGCCAGCACCAGCGCCTCAGGCCGCACCGCCCCCTGCTCCATCGGGCCGTTCTCCCCTACCGCCTCAGAGCGTAACTGCGGAGCTGCCCGAGCCGAAGCTGCGCGTCATCTACCAGGCCTACCTCGACGCAAAGAAGCGCTGCGGCGAAGATGTCTCCAAGATGACCTTCGAATCCGTCGCGTCGAAGCTCCGAAAGCAGGTCCCCAATTTGCTGGAGAAGCACCGGGCGACGTCGGTTGAATTCAAGGTGGTGATTAAAGAGGGCAAGGCGGTGCTCCGAGCAGTCCCAAGGGGAGCCGGGCGGGGCGGCAATGAATCTTGATCTCGACGCGCTCAAGGAGCGCGTATCCAGGCTGTCGGTGATGATCTTCGATATCGACGGGACGCTGACGGACGGGAAAATCTTCTGGGTGCCAGGCTCGGGTTGGACGCAACAGTATTCAGTGCGCGACGGAATGGGCATCAAGAGACTTCAGGAAGCCGGGCTGGAAGTGGCGGCCATCTCGGGAGGGGAAAGCCTTTCGGCGCAGATGAGGATGCAGTCCTTGGGTATCAAACACGTCCACTTCGGTAGCCACGACAAGGTTGCCCATTTCGAGAAGTTGCTCGAGATTCTGCGCGTGCCCCCCGAACGGTGCGGGTACATGGGAGACGAGGTGGTGGATCTTCCGCTGCTTCGGGCCGCCGGCTTTTCCGCCGCGCCGCCCGAATCGCCGGAGGAAGTCCGCTCGGCGGTCCACTACGTCGCGAACAAACCGGCCGGCGCCGGGGCCGCTCGCGAGGTGAGCGAGTTCATTCTTCGACATCGCGCTCCCGCGACCTGACTGAAGCTTCGGTTTTGCCTGTCCGCTGTTGAACGCCAGAGGAGCCAAGCAGCCCCGGGCGTTGCTTGCCCTCGCGCGCGTCCATACGTTCGAATCGCTCCGTGCGCAGTAGGCCGACGAAATCAGCGAGGCGAGGATTGCAAAAGAAGAACCGGCGGCGCGTGCTTGAGTCGGTTGGGGCGGTGGCGGGACTCGCGACTGCGGCGTTCCTCTGCAGCGCCTGCATGAGCCCTCCTTCGGAAGCCGGTGCTCGGCTGGCC
>Ga0126369_10002556_pt1 | contig 12972 bp, 11 predicted proteins | sample PanSoiMetaPlot_1_FD_109646 | JGI IMG/M metagenome (GOLD analysis project Ga0126369, IMG submission 109646) | Tropical forest soil microbial communities from Panama - MetaG Plot_1 | ecosystem: Environmental > Terrestrial > Soil > Tropical forest > Bulk soil | place: Panama | collected 2016-02-17 | reverse complement strand
GCCCTTCCGGCTATGCTGCCCGCCCACGACATCATCACGACTCCTGTTACCTGGGATCGGGAGATTTCCCGCATCTTCTATTCGCGCTGCGTCGCATGTCATCGGGAAGGTGGAGCCGCCTTCGCGTTAACGGAATATCGCGAAACATTCCCGTGGCGGACTGCCATTAAAGAAGAAATTTTGGAGCGGCGTATGCCGCCGTGGGGCGCGGTAAAGGGTTTCGGCGATTTCCGCAACGATCAGGCTCTGACTCCCGAACAACTCGAACTGGTCACAAGTTGGTCGCAAGGAGGCTCTCCGGAGGGCGAAGCGAAAGACCTTCCAGCCAAAGACAAACTCGACGAGATGATCAAGGAAAGCGCGTGGTACGGGCCTCCGGTCCATGCTGATCATCTCCCTGGCGAGCTCGTCGCGACAGGCGATTTCAAACTCACGAAACCATTCGTCCTGGATGGTTTGTTTCCGCGAAACGTTCCAGATGATAGTTCAGCTCAGATCATTGCCGAACTCCCGGACGGCCGCGTTGAACCGCTGCTCTGGCTGGATCAGTACAAGCAGAAATTCGCGCACGTTTTCTTGCTCCGAACCCCGCTGGACTTGCCTGCAGGAACCGTGATCAGCGGCATTCCTGCCGGTGCGAGCATGGCGCTGTTGCCTCCGCCGAAGGAGTAGACATGCGAACAGCACTTCTATTTTTCATTTTGACGTTGGTCGCGGCCGCTCAGACTCCGGCTCCGCTTCCCTCGCAGAATGCCGGCGACGTTTACATTTGTCCGATGGATCCGGATGTTCGATCGAACAATCCAGGAAAGTGCGCGCGTTGTGGAATGGCGCTTGTAGCCGGCCTGCCCGATCCGGTGGAGTATCACCTGGATTTGTCCATTGCCCCACGGCCCATCAAACCAGGACAGCCGGCCAGTCTCACGTTTGCCGTCCATGATCCGTGGAAGAACCGGACGGTCACGAATTTCCAGCTTGTTCACGAAAAATTGTTCCATATGTTCGTAGTGAGCCAGGACCTGGACGTTTTCGTTCACAATCATCCCACGCTTGGGTCAGACGGAAACTTCCATTACGACTATGTCTTTCCAAAAGCCGGCATGTACCGTGTTCTCGGCGATTTTTATCCGGATGGCGCGACACCACAGCTGATTGCAAAGACGTTGATCGTACCGGGCCAGGCGCCGAAACCTGTCGCGCTTGCCCGTGACTACTCGCCGAAAGACGCAGAGAACCTGCAGGTTGAGCTCGTGACGGAACCGCAGCAGCCGATCTCAGGGGCAAAAACGCAGTTGATGTTTCAGGTGAAGCCAGGTGATGGTCTGGAAAAATATCTCGGTGCGTGGGGACACATGCTGGTTGCGAGCGCCGACTTGATAGACATGATTCACGAGCACCCTTTCATTGCTGATGGGGGCCCGCAAATTCAATTCAACGTGATTTTCCCTCGAGCCAAAGCCTACCGAGTGTGGGTTCAGTTCCAGCGTAAAGGTGTCGTGAACACCGCCCATTTCGATATTCCCGTTAAGGAATTGGGAAAATAACCACAGTTCGGTGAGAGATTGGGAATTCGGAACTGAGCATTTGTCAGATCTGACCGATGTTCAATTCTCAATTCTGAATTCCTAATCCGAAAAGATCCGGAGTCTGCCCCCCAAATCTCCTGTCCTCGAAATAAGATTGCACCCTCTTATGTCACTCACGATCAAACCCTCGCGTAGCAACCCAAGTGGCTGGGTAATCCTCCTCGGCCTGGTGTTCACGGTGCCTGGAATAGCGGTCGGATTTTCGACGGTTCGGAGGATCGCGTCCGGCGCTGGCGACGCAAAGCAGATCGTACTCGGATTTACTTTGGCGTTGTTGTTCGTGGTCGCCGGCATCGGCCTGATGGCCTGGGGTCGTGTCGCTGGGAGAATCGCGACGAGGAACACTGCACGGATGGCTGAGCATCCCAATGAGCCCTGGCTTTGGCGGGACGACTGGGTGCAGGGCTACGCCCGCAGCGAATGGAAACCAACTGCCGGCATGATGATCGTCATGGGCTTCGTGTTCCTGCTCTTCTCGGTGCCAATGTTGATGAATTTCCCAGGCGCCGGCCGTCCGATGCAAGCCATCTTTGTATCTGTCTTTCCCGTGACTGGCTTTCTTCTCGTCGGGGCTAGCACAGTGGCCCAACTTCGCGCGCGTAAGTTCAAGGACGTTCGCTTCAAATTGTCCAGCGTGCCGTGCGTTATCGGCGGAAAACTTCAGGGCCGTCTGGAAGTCCAATTCGTATTTCCTTCGGGAGCGACTGTCGATTTCTCAGTGAACTGCGTTCGTTCATATGTGACCGGAAGAGGCGACAACCGAACTCGCTGGGAGCGAATTCTGTGGCAAGAACGGAAAACCGGCACGGTAGAAACGGACGGGTTGACGAGCTACGTCAACATAGAAGTCCCGCTTCCTTACGATGTCAAAGAAACCGACTCTCGAAATCCCGACGACGAGATTTTGTGGAAGGTCATCACCCGATCAAAACTCCGTGGCCTGGATTTCAACGCGGTTTTCATCTTGCCCGTGTTCAAGACTGCGTCTAGCGACCCGGGCCTCACTACGGACGCAATCGAAGCGCGTGACGGAAAGCTCCTGGCTGGAGAAAAACCGGAAAACCCAAAGATTGTGACCGGCACCGCACCCGATGGTGGGCTTCTGTTCTTTTTCGGCCCCTCCAGAAATGTACGCGCCGCAGCTCTCATCAGCCTTTTTGGTGCGATCTTCCTGGGCTCCGGCTTGTTTTTTGGCTTCGCCGTCGGGCAGTCGTTTATCTGGATTCTGGGACTAATTCCGCTCATCTTCGCCGGCGGTATCGGACTGTTGCTGCTGGCGTACGGCGTTTGGCTTTTCCTTGGAACAACTACTGTCGAAATCCTGGGCCGCGAACTCCACATTCGCTCCACATGCCTTGGCATCGGTCGTTCGCGTGTGATCCCAGCGTCCGCAATTCAGGATTTCCGACTCCATCCTGGGCTTCAGACAGGTGAGCAGGTCTGGTACGACCTCAAGCTGAAACTCATCGACGGAAGATCATGCGTCGCAGGCAGTGGGCTCGAGAAAAAAGAAGCGGAATGGCTTCGTGTCGAATTGCAAAAGGCTCTTGGTGTTTCAAAATCCGAGAGTTCCCTGCACGAGCAGCGGGGACGCATTTGATATAATCCGCGCCCAAAATCCATGAGTTCCAGCCAATTGTCCGTTGGGTCCTCGCTCGGGCCGTACCGAATCGAGATTCTTCTTGGTGCCGGCGGTATGGGCGAAGTTTACCGAGCCTTCGACACTCGTTTGCACCGGGATGTAGCGATCAAGGTGCTGGCGCCTGAAAAGTTTCGTAATCCGGAGCACAAAAGCCGATTTTTACAGGAGGCCCGGGCGGCGTCGGCACTGAATCAAACAAACATCGTCACCCTATACGACATCGCAAGTGACAATGGACTTGATTTCCTCGTAATGGAGTACGTCCCCGGGCAGCGTCTGGATCGGGTCGTTTCGCCAAAGGGACTACCGCAGGCCGAAACAATCGAATATGCGGTTCAAATCGCTAACGCCCTGGCGGCGGCCCATGGAAAGGGAATCGTGCATCGCGATATCAAGCCGGCGAATATCATCGTAACGCCAGACGCCCAGCTGAAGATCTTGGACTTCGGCTTAGCCAAGTTCGCACAGAATGCCGCTCCGATGCCGAACAGCGACATTCCCACGTTACTCACCAGGGAAGGGGTTGCCGTCGGAACGCTGGGTTACATGTCGCCAGAGCAGGCGCGCGGCGAGACTGTAGATGCTCGGACCGATCTTTTCTCGTTCGGGGCCGTGCTGTACGAAATGGCCACAGGGCAGCGTGCGTTTGAACGACCTTGGGACTGGACATTGCCCGTTCCTGGAAATCTAGATTCCAAACTGAGTCCGATCATTTTCAAGTTGCTGGAGCCGAACCGCGAACTCCGTTATCAAACGGCGAAGCAGGTCATCGGCGACCTCCGTCACTTACGTTCGGAACAGCCGGCCCACACTCGGCGCTTCCGTCGGCTTGCCACGATCGGCACGGCCCTCCTCATAGCTGCGCTGATGCTGCAGGCGATATTTCGCTCACCGGGCAACCAGCGCCTCAGTGATGGAAATCGGGCTTCAACCAACAAAGAGGCGAACGAATATTATGAGCGTTCGCTCTTGTACGGAGGAGTTGGTATGGACAATCGTGCGCAGATGCGCCGGATGATTGAACGCGCTCTTGAGCTCGATCCAAAGTTCGCTGCGGCTCGTGCCGAATATGCATTTTCATTCTCCGTCCTGATCCTCACGGGCGACTCCAGCGATCGCACGCTCCTGTACCGAGCCGATGAACAACTACGGCAGGCGCTCCGAGATGATCCGAATTGTGGACATGCACATGGCTTTCAGGCATTGACGTATTTGCTGCAAGGACGTAAGGAACTCGTCCCGGCTGAAGTGGATCTCGCTTTAAGAGATAACCCCAACGATCTACCTGCCCGAACCTTCCTCGTGTTGCACCATCAACTCAATGGAGACTACGATCAGGCGTCACGACTATCGAAATCCTTGATCGACCGCTTCCCTCTTTACTGGCCCGGGCATCTGGATTTTGGCGAGATTTTACGGGAGCAAGGCAATGCTCGCGGTGCTGTACAAGAGCAAGGCCGAGTACTAGAGCAGGATCCCCAGAATGTCTCCGGTCTCGTGTATGAATCGCGCGCCTATTCTGATTTAGGCGATCTACAAAAGGCCCGAACCACTCTAGAGCGCACGCGGGCCGAAGACCGTCAGAACTACCAGCTGCGCGCGGAATGGGCAGTCTTGCTTGCGCAGGAGGGAAAGAGGGACGAGGCGCTGCGAGAAATGGATGCCGGTGTTCAGGCCTACGGAGAAATCAATCCGCTTTGGACGGGTCGCATCGCCACCTTCTATTCGAAGCTTGGTGAAGTGGACACATCACTCGCCTGGTTGGATAAGGCTGTCCGGCTGGGTGACGAAAGAGAAGCTTTGTTTCGGCGAGACCCGCTGCTGGAGGGAATACGCAACCATCCCCGGTTCCAGGCGATGATCTTGTCAATGGCGAGTCGGCGTCAGCAGCGACTTGAATCGAACAAAGGAAATTAACCTCTCGCTGCTCAACGCAATTCTCAGCAGCCAGCTATTTGTGTTTCTTGTGCCTTTTTGTGGCTACTACCTTTTGTAATACGGCGGCACCTGCGCGTCGATATTCATCACGATCGATTTTGCGAAGGTGTATTCATGTATAGATTCCGGACCGAGATCGCGGCCGTATCCGGACTGGCCGACGCCGCCGAAAGGCGACGCCGGGCTTACGCGTTTGTAGGTGTTCACCCAAACCATTCCGGATCGTATCGTGTTTGCTACCCGATGCCCGCGGCGAAGATCGCGAGTCCACAGGCCGCCTCCAAGACCGTATTGCGTGGAGTTCGCAATTGCGATCACTTCCTCCTCGTCCTTGAACCGCGTGATCGAAACAAACGGTCCGAAGACTTCTTCCTGGCACACGCGATCCTGCGGCTTTGCGGTGACGACGGTCGGCTCGATGTAGCATCCTGCCTGAAGCGCCGGATCCGACGGCGGCTTTCCACCCGTAAGGATCGTACCGCCCTGCTCTTTCGCCAACTCGACATACCGGAGAACACGATCGCGATGGCCGGTCGACGTCAGCGGGCCCATTTCTGTAGACGGGTCCAATGGATTCCCGATCCGAATCGATTTCGCGAGATCGAGAAACTTCTGAAGAAACTCATCTGCGATTTTTTCCTGCAACAATAGACGCGATCCCGCAATGCAGGCCTGTCCTTGATTGTGGAAAATTGCGAACGCCGAACCGCCGACTGCAGCATCGATCGCAGCATCATCAAAGACAATATTGGCGCCCTTGCCGCCGAGCTCGAGTTGCACGCGTTTCAAGTTTCCCGCGGATGCCTGAACGATTTTTCGTCCCGTGAGTGTCGAGCCTGTGAACGCAATCTTGTCGACTCCGGGATGTTCCGCGAGATGTTGGCCGGCCGTATTTCCGTAACCCGGAACAATATTGACGACACCCGGTGGAATCCCCACTTTCGCGACGAGCTGCGCAACACGTAATGTCGTCAGCGGTGTCAATTCGGCCGGCTTCATCACAACTGTGTTGCCCGCAGCCAATGCTGGACCAAGTTTCCAGCTCGTGAACATGAGCGGGAAATTCCACGGCACTATCTGCCCAACGACGCCGACGGGCTCCCGAGTCACGTAATTGAAAAATCCCGGATCCGCTGGGACGACGCGGCCGTCGATCTTGTCGGCAATTCCTGCGAAATAACGAAACGTAACAACCGTGCGAGGGACGTCCAGACCTCGGGTGTCACGAAGAGGATGCCCCGTATCGAGGCTTTCAAGGTATGCCAGATTCTCGCCATCCGCTTCGATCGCGTCCGCAAGCTTCCCAAGTAGACGTCCTCGGTCCGACGCGGCCATGCGTTTCCACACGGGGAAAGCGTTTCGAGCGGCCTCGACCGCCCGATCAATGTCCCGCGGGCGCGCCTCTGCGACTTCGGCGATCACGCTATTGTCATGCGGGTTCGTCACCGGAATCCGGCCACCCTCGACCGAATCGACAAACTCGCCACGAATAAACAACCGGGTCTCAATATCCAGACCCGGTTTCACATTTACTGCCACTTAGAACTCCGCTGGGTAAGGCTTCAACTCACCGCGACGATATCGATCCGGCAGCGAGACATCGTTGTTCTCCCAGACCAACAGCATCGAGCGCTTCGGCGAAAAACCTTTGTGGCGAATGTCCGCAGGCATCGCTGCAACATCGCCGGCCTTCATGATGACTTTCGCGCGAGGCTTTCCGCTGCTCCCGTCCTCGATCTCCCAAATGATCTCGTCGCACGCCTGAATAAACCATTCGACGCGATCATTTCCATGGAAGATCGGCAGGATGTTTTCTTCCGTCGTCGGACACATCAAACTGTCCTTCACAACCGAGCAGACCGAGGGATTCCAGGTGACATCGGATCGAGAGAGATAACCGAACAGATTGAACGCGTGAACTTCGCTCTCAAATCCAGGTTCGGCGTGAACCTCAGGCTGATCTTGAGGAACATCAACAAACTGGCGATTGACCGGGTAGCCGTTCGAGTCGGTGCGGTAGCCGGTATCGCTGGGCAGTCCGACCATGCGTTTGGCCACGACACGCTGGCGTTGCACGGCCTTGCTATTGTTACCGTGCTTTGCACCGTAGGGCTTACCGGTCTCATCCGGCGCGGCGAATGGATCGAAGCCTTCATTGGTCCAGTCGTCCAGCATGCCTTCGAAGGTAGCCTTGATTTCTTTGGTATCGAACGTCTCGACGTACGCACGGTTCGCTTCGCGATAACCAGGGTTGCATAGGCCCATGAACAAATCGACCGTACCGTAGTGGTTCACGGTTCCAAGGACCGGATCAAAATTTACCGTGCCGTAGAAGAATCCCCACGCCACATCGCGCATCAGTGCGCGCAGGAAGGCATCGATCGGCACAAGATGCCGGCCCATCGGGTAGAAAATGTGGGCGAAATACTCATCACGCTCGAACCGAAATTTTCCGATCGTAAACGGCTTGTAGCCCAGATCCCTGCCGATTGCAGGAGCTTCGATGTTGGAAGTAACTGCGCTCATGTTCTTCTCCTATTTCGTTTGGCAGATATCTGCCCAGCGTTCGACCGTGTTCTCGCCTTGAATGGTTTGAATCAGCAACACACCCGGCTTCGGGCTGCGGAACTGATAAGCAGATCCCTTGGGCAGCAGCGCCATATGACCTCGCCGCACTTTAACCCAACCCATCTTTTGTCCTTGCGGCTCGCCCGTAAGCTTTACTGAACCTTCTTTTGTTTCAGGCACCGGCGGCTGTTCGGGCTTAACGAAATGGACTTCGATTTCGCCGTCCATGCAGAGGGCGGCTTCATCGTGCGAAGCGGAGAACCATGGAGAGTTACCTTCCGCGCGAACTGCTTCGATCACGTATTTCAAATTTTTGCCGACACAAATTTTCTCGTAAGGCTTGGATTTCGATGCCACTTCGAAGACGTTCGAAAAGACATAGTACTTCGGATTGTCGTCGATGACTTCAACACCGCCTTTTTCATATTGGCTCAACGAGCCAAATACAGTGCGATACTCACTCACAACTACCTCCTGGAGTCCCTTTGCTGTAAGGATAGTCACGATCTTATACCGTCAAGCACGCAGGCTTTCAAGAATCGTACGTGGAGGAACAGAAATATTACTCGGAACCGCGCGGGAATGGGGCTGCCCCCCATTTTTGCCTTTTTGTCGCTTCTTACCCCGACCGGTGCTGGCGGTATGCCGCGGGGGAAACACCCACATGCCGCTGGAACCAGTACGAGAGATGACTCTGGGAAGAAAACCCCGACGAAAGCGCGACGTCGACGACCGGCAACTCGGTATTCCGCAAAAGCTCCTTTGCACGCTCCACGCGCCGTGAAAGCACGTATCGGTGAGGTGACTGCCCGACAGCGGCCTTGAAGGCGCGCGCCAAATAGATGGGACTGATATCGACCTCGGCAGCCATAGCTTCCAGACTGAGATCGCCATCTAGATTCTCTTCGATGTATTCGATTACGCGCCGCATCCTCCAGCCGGACATGGTTTGCATCGGTGGTACGCGTACCGGTCGGGACTGTGTCGAGTGCATGCGCGCCAGATGTACAGCCATCATTTGGGCGAGAGTGTCGATGTATAAACCATCCGCCGCCGTTCCGTCGCGCAGCGCTGTGGCAATCGCGATAGCGATTTGCTCCAGCATTGGATCCAACATGGCGAACCGCGGCACGAGTTCCGCGTGAGACGTGTCGCAGCTATAGATTTCGCTGACAGCGCCTTGATAAATCGATCCCCTCAAATAAACCTGAAGAATCTCGGGATGACCATGATGTTCCCACCGCGTGATCGCATCGCCTGGTGTTAAGCAGATCCGTCGCGGACCGATGAGCTGGCGATTTCCCGGACCGCCTTCGATTTTCCGCGAGACTTCTGTTGGCCGCGTCAGGTGATAAATCATCATCGGATGACCGATGGCCGGCTCGGTTGCGATGAATGGGCCTTCTTCAATGATGGCGGCGTGCATCGACCCCCAGCCCACGTCCTGGCTGTTAGCGATTAAACGATTCCCGTATCGCAGGGCTCGGCCATGCGTCTCGCCAACGGTAAAAACAGGATTCTTCATAGAAATCATGGGGCTGCCTTGAGGTTTGGGCCGAAACATACACCTTTGCACGGCCTGGATCAAGTTGCCAGGGGCCGAGGGGTCTGACCCCTTGTCCCCGGTCATAATCCTGTTCATCCGAGTGCGCTTTTTGCAATCTCGTCCCTGGATGTTGAAGTAAGATTCGGCAATCCTCAGGAGTATGACTATGAGATTCCGCTTACTTCTTATTGGTCTAATGATGCTGGTGAGCTTGCCGGTCTTTGCACAGATCGATCCGTCCGGGGAATGGAATCCGCGATTTCACGAGGACAACCCGGAACGTCTCGCAGGGCCAGAGATCGGAGATTATCTCGGCTTGCCTATCAATGATGTTGCGCGGCTGAGGGGCGATAGCTGGGACGCGTCAATACTCACGCTGCCGGAGCATCAATGCAAACCGCATCCCGCAGATTACGGCCCGCGCGGGCCGGCAAACCTGCGAATTTGGAAGGAAGTGGATAAGGAGTCACAGCAGACAATCGCATATCACACGCATATTTCCTGGCAAGCTCCGGAGAGAACCATCTGGATGGACGGCCGGCCTCATCCTCCGGAATATGCCGCACACACGTGGCAGGGTTTTTCGACCGGCAAATGGGAAGGCGATACCCTGACTGTCACGACGACGCACTTGAAGACGGGCTGGATCCGGCGCAATGGTATCCCGCGCAGTGACCGCGCGGTCCTAACGGAGCACTGGATTCGGCACGGAGATTACTTGACCCTGGTAAGCATCGTCACAGATCCCGCATATCTCACCGAGCCGTTTATTCGAACTACGAACTGGATCCTGGACCCTCGACAGCAGATTGCGCCGTATCCGTGCGCATCGGTTGTTGAGGTCGAGCGGCCGAAAGGTTCGATACCACATCATCTTCCCGGCACAAACACGTTCCTTAGTGATTTTCCGAAGCGATTCAACCTGCCCGACGCCGCCGCGCGAGGAGGAGCTGAAACCATGTATCCCGAGTTTCAAGAAAAGATGAAGGCGGCGAAATGAAAAAATTTCTCCTCTTTCTCTTCCTGACGAACGCGGCTGCGTATTCCCAACAAAACCAGAATACGCAAATAAACGTTCTCAAAGTGCAAGGCAACGTTTACATGGTCGTCGGCGCTGTCGGTAATATTGCGGTTCAAATAAACAACGACGGTGTGCTGATGGTCGACACAGGCTCTGCCCAGATGACGGATCAGGTGCTCGCCACCGTCAAGGAACTCGCGAAACCGATCACGAACAAGCCGCTCAGGTACATCATCAACACCCATTTCCATCCCGACCACACGGGCGGCAATCTGAAAGCGCGCGCCGCCGGCACAACGATTACAGGCGGCAACGTTGCCGGAAACATTCAGGACGCGACGGAAGGCGCCGCGATTTACGCGCACGAAAACGTCATGAAGCGGATGAGTGCCCCAACGGGTTCCCAGGCGCCGACACCTTCGGGCGGTTGGCCCACCGATACATACTTCGGAGATTCACAGGAGCTATTCTTTAACGGCGAGGCGATTCAACTCTTTCACCCGAAATCGGCCCACACGGACGGCGATAGCATCGTCTTCTTTCGTCGTTCAGATGTTGTGCTTACTGGCGACATTTTCACAACGACGAACTATCCCATCATTGATCTGCAGAGCGGTGGCAGTATCAACGGTGTCATCGACGCACTAAACTTCATCCTGGATCTCACGATCCCTGCGGAAAAGCAGGAGGGCGGCACCATGGTCATTCCCGGTCATGGCCGTCTTTGCGACGAGGCGGACGTAGTGGAGTACCGCGACATGGTTACCATCATTCGCGATCGTATTCAGGACATGATCAAAAAGGGCATGACCTTGGAACAAGTCAAGGCCGCCAAGCCAACACGCGATTACGATCCTCTATATGGCTCGACCACGGGCTTCTGGACAACGGACATGTTTGTGGAAGCCGCCTACAAAAGCCTTAGCGCTAAGAAATAGTCCGGCACCTGAATTGCGACTCTCATTCATAGAATGAAAGCGCGAAGCGCAAGCCCGATAGGGCGCAGCCTCATGAAAGCGCGAAGCGCAAGCCCGATAGGGCGCAGCCTCATGAAAGGAGGTAGCGCTATGTCATTCATATGGATGATTGCTGCCGGTCTCCTTGCCAGCAGTATTGCCAAACTGTTACTGCCCAGACAGAGCGCGGGCGGGTTATTTATCCTCGGATTCGGCGGCGCGATTATTGCAGGTGTTATGCAATATTCCGTTCGTCTACCGATAGGGTTCATCGGTCCGTTGACAGGGGCCGCTGTCCTACTGGCGATTTACGCGGCCACACTCCGCATTCGCGTGGCCGAAAAAACCAGCCGCGACGATCTTCGCAAAGCTGCGTAGCAAATAGCGCCCGAGCCATTGACATCCATGTTGGTGCATGCTAGCGTGCGGGCCTTTGGAAGTGCACCAACATGGAATTCTTACGCTTCATCGAACACACTAGTTTTTCGCAGTGGGTTACGGGGTCGAGTTCAGTATTGGCGTTTCCCACTATTCTTCTCCTTCACACAATCGGAATGGGAGTCGTTGTCGGAATCAACGCCGGAATTGACCTTCGAATTCTTGGTCTCGCTCCGGCCTTGCCGCTTGCGCCCATGGAGAAATTCTTCCCGCTCCTGTGGATCGGGTTCTGGGTGAATGCCTTTACGGGTGTGATTCTCCTCGCTGCGGACGCAACAACGAAAATGGTGAATCCGGATTTTTACGTGAAGATGGGATTCATCGCTCTGGCAATCATTAACCTGCGGATGATTCGGAACCGCGTGTTTCGTGACCCTTTTATCGATAAAAAGCCGATGACGCCTGATGCAAAGGTTCTGGCCGTCACCTCCATGATCTTCTGGTTGGGCGCAATTACAGCGGGCCGTTTGATGGCCTATGTTGGCCCGGTCAGCGGTCTCACGAAGTAGAAGTTATGAACTTGGCTCATGTCCACCTCTTGTTAAATCATTTTCCGACCATCGGATTCGGCATTGCGCTCGGTCTGTTTCTCGTTTCACTCGTTCGCAACAATGAAGATCTGCGGCGCACCAGTCTCGTTATTTTCTTTCTCATTTCAGCGTTGGCGATTCCCACATACCAGAGCGGTAACGCAGCGCTGGAAACGCTCTGCTCGGGTCCCGAAGGCTCATGTCCGCCCGGCGTATCCATGGCGACAATTCGAGCGCATGAAGATGCGGCATTGCCCGGCTTCGCCCTCATGGAATTAACCGGGTTCATTGCCTGGCTCGGACTGTGGCAGTACCGATACATCAAACGTACGCCACGCTGGAACATCGCGGCTGTGTTGCTTCTTTCGATCTTGTCGTTTGCTCTCATAGCCAGAGCTGCAAATATTGGAGGCGAGATTCGCCATCCCGAAATCGAAGGTGCGACGCAAGCACAGGCAGCAGATGCTGATGGAACGGTACACGGCGTAGTGAGAACTATCGGAATGTACGTCACGGGCCATACGTGGGTGTGGCCGTCGTGCGAGACACTGCACTTCGTCGGCCTGAGTATCTTGTTTACCGTGCTCTTGTTGGTAGATCTCCGAATGCTTGGCGTGGGAAAGGGCATGTCATTCGCAGCCCTGTATCAACTCATGCCTCTGGGCATGTTAGGCTTCGCGGTAAATCTCATCACCGGCATGTTTTTCTTTATCGCCGCACCCGAACAATACACAAAGAACCCTGTTT